>Ga0137388_10001937_pt1 | contig 12828 bp, 9 predicted proteins | sample 15con2h14AmetaG_FD_104644 | JGI IMG/M metagenome (GOLD analysis project Ga0137388, IMG submission 104644) | Vadose zone soil microbial communities from Angelo Coast Range Reserve, California, USA - 15con2h1.4A metaG | ecosystem: Environmental > Terrestrial > Soil > Vadose zone > Saprolite...
AGAGCGTGGCGCCGCGACGCCTTACGAATCGTCACCGGATCCCACCACGCCGACTCGATGAGGATGTTGCGCGTCTTCTCGGTGATCATGGTGTCGTAGCCGCCCATCACGCCGGCGAGGCCGACAGGCTTCTTCGCGTCAGCGACGACAAGGTCTTCCGAAGTCAGCTTGCGCTCTACTCCATCGAGCGTCTTAAGCTTTTCGCCATCTCTCGCCTTCCGCACGATGATCTTGCCGCCCTCGAGCAGATCGAGATCGAACACGTGCGTCGGCTTCCCGATCTCCCAGAGAACGTAGTTGGTGGCGTCCACGGCGTTACTGATCGGCCGCTGGTCGAGCAGTTGCAGACGGTGCGCGACTTTCTGCGGCGAGGATTTGATGGTCGTGTTGCGAATGACCCGCGCCGTGAACCGCGGAGAGAGTTCCGGTTCCTCGACGGTGATCGGGAACGGCGCGGACGCGATGGCCACTGCCTCAGTCGTGCTCTGAGTCTGCTTCGAAGCAGCGCCACCAGCCTGCTTTGAAAGGGTGTCACCAGCCTGTTTTGAAAGGGCGCGGCTTCCAGCCGCGCCATGAGAGTTAGAAGAAGACGCGGCTTTAGCCGCTGAGGGAACCTTGGGCTCTATCGGCTTCAGAGGCAGATCATAAATGGCCGCAGCCTCCCGCGCGACTCCGTAGTGGTTCATCGCGTCGGGACGATTCGTGCCGATCTCCATCTCGAAAACGGTATCCGCCCCCGACCCGCTGACGCCTTCGACTGCGATGCCGACGTTGGTCAAGTCTTCGGCCAAGCGCCGGTCATCGACGGTCAGGTCGACGTACTCGCGAACCCATTGTGGAGAAAGTTTCATGAAAATCAGTTTTCAGCCGTCAGTCACGAACAAATCTGCTGATTCAGCAAGGCATAGACACTGCACGCGAGATCCTTCGCTCCGCCTGAAGAACGGCTGCGCTCAGGATGACGCCGTCGATGTATGGCCTAAGATTCCAGCTCGCTCTCGACGTGTTAGCCAACGACCAACGACTACCGACCAACGACTGCTCCCCCAAACTGCTGCAAGAACCTCACATCCCCTTGAAAGAACAACTGAATATCGTCCACCCCATATTTCAACAACGCCAGCCGGTCCACGCCCATGCCGAAGGCGAATCCCGAGACCTTTTTCGGGTCGTAGCCGTTGTCCTTCACGAACTCAAACACGTTCGGATCGACCATGCCGCAACCGAGCACTTCGATCCATCCCGTCTGCTTGCAGGGACGGCATGGATCGGAACCACGCTTCCCGCTTCCGCCACAGATGAAGCAAGTTACGAACAGCTCCGCGCTCGGCTCGGTGAACGGGAAGAATGACGGGCGGAAGTGTGTCTTCACCGATGATCCGAACAACGCCTTCATCGCGTGATCCAGTGTGCCTTTCAAATCACCGAATGTAATGTTGGTGTCAACTGCCAATCCCTCGATCTGATGGAACATCGGCGAGTGGCTCGCATCCGGAGGATCGTTGCGATGCACCTGCCCCGGAATCACGATGCGAATCGGCGGCCGCATCTTCTCCATGGTGCGAATCTGCACCGGAGAAGTATGCGTGCGCAGCAGCAGCCGCTCGCGCTGCGGCTTCGATTGTTGATTGGCGATGAACAGCGTGTCCTGTGTGTCACGCGCGGGATGGTTCGGGGGAAAGTTCAGTGCCTCGAAGTTGTAGTAGTCCGTCTCAACGACCGGGCCGTCGGCGACGGAATACCCCAGCTTCTGGAACACGGAGACGATCTCGTTCATGGTGCGGATGATCGGATGCTCGGCGCCGATCGGCCGACGGATGCCGGGGAGGCTGATATCAATTCCCTCTGCGGCCTTAAGGGCCTCGTCGTAGGTACCGAATGAACTTCCCGAGGATTCAATGATCGAACGTTCGTCATCCGCCTTCTGGCGCTCTAGCAGCGCCTCAGTGCGAGCAACTTCCTCTGTCACTCTTTTCTTGAGTTCGTTGACGAGCTGTCCGGCGGCGCGCTTGGCTTCTTTCGGAGCGCTCTTTAACCAAACGTCGTTCATCTGCGTCAGCGCGCCGCTCTTGCGGGACATCCATCTGTCGCGAAACCTTTTCCACTCGTCCCAACGCTGCACCCACTCGACATCATGGGGCAGGTTGACCTCAGTGTCAGCGAACAACAGAGTGCGCACTTCCTGCTCCAACGCAGAGAGCAACTCGCCGGCGGCCTTCTCCAGCGCCGCAGCTGAGTAGTCCGTCAATTTTGGAACGGTGTAAGCCACGATCTTCGAGACTCTCTAAGAATTGTCATCCTGAGCGCAGCATGCCGATTCGCGAAAGCGAATCGGTATGCGCAGTCGAAGGATCCCTTGCACCGATGCGACTCCGGCTGCCCTACTGGGCAATTTCCACCACCGGCCCGGTAGGCGCAAACCCCAGATTCCTCGCTTCGCGAGGAATGACAATTCCAAATAAAAGGATGCACCTGGCGGCACGGCAAAAGCCGTGCCCTTCCCGGAACCTTAGAAGTCAAATGCTGAAAGCTGACGGCTGATAGCTGAGAGCTGGGTTCTACGCTGCCCCGCCGATGGCGCCCTTCGCCTGCTCGGCGAGGCTCTTAAATCCGGCTGGATCTTTGACCGCCACGTCCGCAAGAATCTTGCGATCAAGCTCGACGCCCGCCATCTTCAGCCCGTGGATGAACTGGTTGTAGCTCATCCCATTCAGCTTGGCAGCGGCGCCGATGCGGACGATCCATAGCGACCGAAACTGGCGTTTGCGCTGCTTGCGTCCGGAGTAAGCGAACTTAAGGCCGCGCTCGACGGCTTCTTTCGCGGAGCGATACAGCTTGGACTTTGTGAGGAAATATCCACTGGCGCGGTCTAATATCTTTTTGCGCTTGGCGCGGCGTTTGGTTCCGCGTTTTACACGAGGCATGGTGTTCTCCTTTTTGCTTTCAATTTAACGGCGGCTGGAGGTAAGGAAGATTCGCCGTGCGGCGATCTCTGGCCTCTTCACACGCCGGAAGCAGTGGCCAGTGTTCAGTGGCCAGTGTTCAGAAGAAAATCTAGCGAGATTTTCTGACCACTGATCACTGGCCACTGCTTCTCACTGGTACGGAATCATGCGCAATACTTTCTTGAGATCGCCATCGCTCACCAGAGCGGACGATCCCAGCTTGCGCTTCCGTTTCGTATCTTTCGAGGTCAAGATGTGGCGCAGGTGCGAACGCCCGCGCTTCACCTTGCCAGTTGCAGTCTTCTTGAAGCGCTTTGCAGCGCCTTTGTGTGTTTTCAGTTTCGGCATAAGTCCTCAAACGCAGCTGTCAGCTCTCAGCCGTCAGCTTTCAGTAAGCATTGCCAGTTGTAGGATTCGACTCGCGTCTGGCCTACGACGCGGGTTTGGCGACCTGCGCCGCTGGCTGGCGCGGGCTGGGAGCACTGTGTGCCGCAGCCTTTTGCCTCTCTTTTTCTCTTTCCTTCTCCGACTTCTTCGGCGCCAGAATCGCGTGCAGCGTGTTGCCTTCCTGCCGCGGGCGAAACTCCACAATACTGTGTGGTTCCACGTCCTTGATCAGGCGCTCCAGAATCTGGCGTCCCAGGCTGGTGCGGGTCATTTCGCGGCCACGGAAAAAGATCGTCGCCTTGACCTTGTCGCCCTCATCCAGGAAGCGCAGTACGTGATTCTTCTTGGTCTCGTAATCGTGGTCGTCCACGTTGATGCGGAACTTGACCTCTTTTACGGTGATCGTCTTCTGATGCTTCTTGGCTTCGCGCTCTTTCTTTTCCTGCTGATAGAGATACTTCCCGTAGTCCATGATGCGGCACACGGGAGGCTGCGCGGTGGGCGAAATCTCAACCAGATCCAGATTTTGTTCGCGGGCTTTTTTGAGGGCTTCGTAAGGCGGCATGATGCCAAGCTGCTGCCCATCGTCATCAATCACGCGGATTTCGCGCGCCCGAATGCGATCGTTGGTGCGGATAAAGCGTTTATCGATACAGTCCTCCGTGCTCTAAGCGACTGAGAATAAAGAATTATAGCATGCATAAGCAGTGGCCAGTTGCCAGTTGCCAGTTAACAAAACCGCGGGTGCATCCTGATCGCGAGAGTTCAAAAGGACTCTCCGCTCAATACCGTCCGGACAGTAGAAATGGCGCTTGGCGCATCTTGGCGCTTGGACCCCGGATCGCTTCGAGAACAGAGGGGCATCAAGCTTACGCCTTCAGAGCGCGCCAGCAACCGCAATGCCCCCCCCACTCAAGCCAAAACCGGGCTTGAATGGGCCACCCGCCCACCCGTCGCAGTACTTTTGTGGTTCGATCCGGCGCAGGGATTTCCTTGACACGCGAAAGCGGTCACGATATTGTCCGGGCCATAAGTCCGGGCCCCGAAGCGTGGGCACCGTGGTAAAGCCGTACGGCCTTTGCTTTCCCCCTTCAGGCCGGCGACTGCCGCGGCCGGCTGAATTCCCACAGGTGAATTGCGCCATGACGACCCCTCGGCCGTTTTTTATTTCTTGCTCCCTTACTTCTCTCTTACTCACCGCGGTGGCAGCCCTCGCTTTGTTGAGTCCGAAGCTGGCTCATGCCGGGGTTGGGTTTCAGCCCGTTGCGCCGGAAGAACTGAAGATGACCAGCGAACCGCAGGCTCCGGGTGCGCCAGCCATCATTCTGTACCGCCAGGTGGATCGCGATGACAATGGACGGACCTCGCACGAGGACAACTACTACCGGGTCAAAATTCTGACAGAAGAGGGACGAAAGCAGGCGGATGTCGAGATTCCGTTTTACAAGGGAAACAATGTCGTGGGCGTGCACGCCCGCACCATCCGGCCCGATGGCTCGATTGCGGAGTTCGACGGCAAAGTTTATGACAAGACGATCGCGAAGGCGCGGGGCTTAAAGTACTCTGCGAAGACTTTCACGCTTCCGAATGTTCAGGTGGGCACCGTCATCGAGTATTACTACACGTTGGACTTGCAAGAGTACTCTCTCTACGCCTCGAACTGGATTCTGAGCGATGAGCTGTTCACCAAAAGCGCCAAATTTTCTCTAAAGCCTTACCGCAGCACCTTCGAGAATCCGTTTCGCCTTCGCTGGACTTGGCAGGAATTGCCGCCCGGCACTGCTCAGCCTGCGCAGGGACCCGATCAGATCATCCGTCTGGAAGCTCACAACATTCCTGCCTTCCAGACTGAGGATTTCATGCCCCCGGAGAACGAGTTGAAGTCGCGGGTAGATTTCATTTACTCGGAGGACGATCCGGAAGCGGACCCCGCCAAGTATTGGCAGAAGGTTGGTAAGAAGCGGAACGGCTCCCTGGAGAGCTTCATCGGGAAACGCAAGGCAATGGAAGAGGCCGTGGGCCAGATCGTTTCTCCGAATGACTCGCCTGAGGTGAAATTACGAAAAATCTATGATCGGGTGCAGGCGATCCGCAATCTTTCCTACGAGCTGCGGAAGACCGAGCAGGAGGAGAAGCGCGAGAAGGAGAAGCCTCCCGCGAACGTAGAGGAACTTTGGAAGCGCGGCTATGGGTACGGATCACAGCTGACCTGTTAGTACCTAGCCCTGGTCAGGGCCGCTCTATTTGAAGCGTACTGATGTTGGGTTTCGGATCGAAGCAATGACTTCTTCAACCCGAACATGATGCAGAGCAAGAAACTGGACGAAAACGTCGTTCTGGTCAAAGTAAACGGCAAAGATATGTATTTTAATCCGGGCGCAGCGTTTACACCTATTGGATTGCTGACCTGGTCGGAGACAGGCGTTTCTGGGCTACGGATGGACAAGGACGGAGGAACCTGGATCAAGACCACGCTTCCTGCGAGTTCGGAATCTCAGATTCAGCGCGAGGCGAAGCTGAAACTGTCTGATACAGGCGATCTGGAAGGGACGCTGAAGGTCACCTACACCGGCCTGGAAGCCATGTACCGGCGCCTGGAACAGCGGAATACCGATGATGTGGCGCGTAAAAAGTTCCTCGAAGACCAACTGAAGGAACAAGTTCCGGGAGCCGCCGAACTGGAATTGACCAATAAGCCGGACTGGTCTAGCGCGGAAACGCCGCTGATTGCAGAACTCAATTTGAAGATCTCCGGTTGGGCATCGAGCGCGGGAAAGCGCGTCATGCTTCCCGTGGGTTTTTTTAGTGCCGGGGAGAGGCGGGTCTTTGAGCATGCCAACCGGGTTCACCCCATCTACTTTGAATATCCATACCAGAAAGTAGACGACGTGACCGTGGAACTTCCCCAGGGCTGGCAGGTGAGCAGCACTCCTCCTGCGCAAACACAAGACGCGAAAATCATCGTTTACAACTTGAAGGTGGAGAACAGTAACGGAACAGTCCACGTCGTACGAAAGTTGAATTTCGATATTTTGCTCCTGGAATCGAAGTACTACAGCGCTTTGCGGAACTTCTTCCAGGTAGTGAGGACCGGCGATGAAGAACAAATGTTATTGCAGCCCGCTTCTGCAAGCGCAAGTAACTAGGCGGCGAAGCAGCCCTCTGCTCTTTTTCTGGATGGTTGCCGGGATCTTAACCCTTGCCCCGCACATCGCCCTTGCAGGCGACGCTCCGCAGTGGATGCACGCGTTAGTAAGTGCCCCGCTTCCCACCTACGACGAGAAGACGGATGCGGTCTTGCTGTATTCGGAAACCAACGTGACTGTGGTCTCGGCTGACAAAATCAAGACCCAGGTCCGCGAGGCCTACAAGATTCTGCGGCCTGCGGGGCGCGAGCACGGTACGGTTTTTGTGCCCTTCCAGATCCCGGCTCAAAAGGTCACCAGCCTGCATGGTTGGTGCATCCCGGCGCAGGGAAAGGATTACGAGGTGAAGGACAAGGATTCGATGGAGATATCACCTCCGATGATCCAGGGGATCGAACTGGTCGACGACTTGAAGGCGAAGGTTCTGCGCATTCCCGCGCCCGATCCGGGCAGCATTGTTGGCTGGGAATATGAAATAGAAGAGCGGCCTTTAGTGTTGCAGGACAGCTGGGAATTTCAAGGCTTAGATCCGGTCCGCGAGAGCCACTATTCGCTTCAACTGCCCTCGGGATGGGAATACAGGGCGGCATGGTTGAATTATCCGGAATCCAAACCGACGGAAACGGGCAACCGGCAGCAGTGGACGGTGACTGACGTGAAAGGAATCCGCAAGGAACCGGAAATGCCACCCTTCCACGGCGTCGCGGGTCAGATGATCGTATCGTTTTTCCCCTCCGGCGGTCTGTCGGTAAGGAATGGATTCAGTAACTGGCGGGAGATGGGGTCGTGGTATGCGAACCTGGCGCAAGGACGCACCGAGGCGTCTCCGCAAATCAAACAACAGGTGGCAGCCTTAACTGCCGGGAAAAGCACGACGCTGCAGAAGATGCAGGCGCTGGCGGAGTTTGTGCAGCATGATATCCGCTACGTGGCCATCGAGCTTGGGATCGGAGGCTGGCAGCCTCATCCGGCCCCAGACATCTTTTCTCATCGCTACGGCGACTGCAAAGACAAATCCACGCTCTTTAGATCGATGCTCCACGAAATTGGAGTGGATTCGTACCCCGTGGCAATCAATACGAAGCGCGGATCCATCACTATGGAGACTCCGGCCCATCGCGGATTTAACCACCAGATTGCCGCCATCAAACTGCCCGACGGCCTATCCGATCCTTCTCTTGTCGCGATCTTGCAGCATCCCAAGCTGGGCAGAATCCTGTTCTTCGATCCTACCGATGAACTGACGCCGTTTGGGCAGGTGAGTGGGGACCTGCAGGCGAACTATTCCCTGGTGGTCACACCGGAAGGCGGTGAACTAGTCCCGTTGCCGCAGCAACCGTCGGCGATGAACAGCATTCAGCGCACAGCGAAACTGACTTTGGATCCCACCGGCAGATTGAAAGGCGATGTGAAGGAAGTGCGCCTGGGCGACCGCGCCTGGGCCGAGCGGTGGCAACAGCGGACCGTCACCAAGGATTCCGACCGCATCAAGCCGATCGAGACTCTTCTGGCCGGCTCGCTGTCGAATTTTCAGGTCACCAAAGCGACCGTATCCAACCTTCAGCACGCGGATCAGCCGTTTGGCTTCGAGTATTCGTTTGAGTCCGCCAATTATGCAAAGAACGCAGGCAACCTGCTCCTCGTCCGGCCGCGTGTATTGGGGAACAAGGCGATGAGCATTCTCGAGACGAAAGAGCCACGCAAGTTCCCCATCGAGTTCGACGGTCCGGCGCGCGATACCGATACTTTCGAGATCACGATTCCCGCTGGCTATGTGGTAGACGACCTGCCTCCAGCAGTGGACTCGGACTATAGCTTTGCCAGCTATCACTCCAAGACCGAAGTCAAGGGCAGCGTGATTCGTTACACGCGGACGTTCGAGGTCAAGGAGCTAAGCGTGCCGGTAGGCCGCGCCGAGGATCTGAAGAAGTTCTACCGCATCATCGCCGGCGACGAGCGGAATACGGTAGTGCTGAAGTCGGGCAACTAGCAAACGGCAATGCCCAAAAGCCGCGACGGGGCGCTCTCGGCAGTCTCACGGCACAACGCCGAACACCGTGCCGAAATTCAGCGAGCCTCCTTGGTAAGTAGTGCCAAAGTACGCACCTTTGACAAGGATCAGCTCGCTGAGAGGCAGAGTTCCGTCCCCGATAACGGTACCGCCAAAAGCGTGCATAACGGTTTCGGTCCAGGCCCCTCCTGCAACGGCCGGCGGGCTCAACTTGAATACAGTGCCGCTGTTGCTGGTGTACTGGTTCTTCAGGCCACCAGCGCCGGCTGTGCCATAGAGGTTGCCTGACGTATCGCGAAGCAGGGCGGCGGCGGGCTGCGCGCCGTCGGTGCCGCCTGTGAAACTGTAGAGCGTGGTCAGCTGCCATGGATTGCCAGAAACCGCCGGTGGCGACAATTCAAACACTGCTCCGCAGTAACCTATGCAGTTCCCAGTTCCTCCCGAATGGACGGTGCCATAGACATTGCCCGCACTGTCGGAGATCAACCCTCCCGTCGGATCCGACCCGTCGCTTCCGGTAAAGTCATATAAAACGTTTTCGCTCCAGCTGCCGTTTTTCCGCACCAATTGAAAGACGGTACCACTGCCGCCCGTCCCGCCGCTCACCGTTTCGCCGTAAAGGGCGCCCTGGCGGAGAATCACGCCCCCGGGAAGAATCCCATCGCCGGTAACAACTCCAAAGTTATAGAGGACGCTTTGCGTCCAAGCCCGACCCTGTGTCGCAGGAGGCGTTAGCTCGAAGACCGTTCCACATCCACCAACATCGCAATTGGGGGCGACACCGCTTCCCCCAAACAGGGTCGTCCCGTAGAGGTTGCCAACTCCGTCGAAAGCCAGTTTGCCCTGTGGCCAACTCCCCTGGCTACTGTCTGCGGGGAAGATAAACAATACGCTTTCGGTCCAGGAACCGCCTTGCGTGGCCGGCGGACTTAGCTCGAAGACCGTTCCTGTGTTGTTAGATCCACCTCCCAGGGTCGTACCGTAGAGATTGCCAGCGTGGTCGAAGATAAGAGTGCTCGAAGGATTGGCTCCGTCGTTACTGCCTCCCGCGAAACTGTAGAGGACCTTCTCGGCCCCGGCGCCCCCTTGTGTGGTGGGCGGGCTCAATTCAAAGACCGTGCCGCACGAGCAGCCCGCATTGTTACCACCGCCTCGGGTCGTACCGTAGAGATTGCCTGCCTGGTCGGCAACCAGGCCAGTAGTGGCATTCTCGCCATCAGGGTGGGTGCCGTTTGAATCCTGAAAACTGTAAATCACTTTCTCGCGCGGACCGGAGGCGAAGGCGCTATCAGCAAACATCAAAATGGCGACTGCGCCAAATAGCACAGCTACCCGCAAATTGGAGTAAAGCAGAATTCTCGGTGTCACAGTCGCCCCTTTCGATGCGGAGAGTGTTTTCACTGAAGGAACTACAAGTGCGGAGCCCAGACCAGGTTGGACCTTCGGGGGAAGGTGGCGAGAATCCTACCCCAGTAATGATTGGGGCCGCAATGTGAAATTTTCTGCAACAGATTGCTGAAGACTTACTTCGCAGCCGGGAGGTGACCTCAGTGGCTGAAGCCACGGTTGATTTTGCGGTACTTACGGCGCGGCTAGAAGCCGCGCCCTTTCAAAACAGAACCACTCAAGACAGAACCCCAATTGGAGCTTTTCAGTAAACTGTTTAGTCACTTTTTCACGATGATCCCCAGTTCCCTCAGCTGCTTCTCTCCCACCGGCGTTGGAGCATCGACCATCAAATCGACGGCACGGGCAGTCTTGGGGAATGGAATCACCTCGCGCAGACTCTCAGCTCCTGCAAGGATCATGACAATGCGATCGAGGCCCAGAGCAATCCCTCCATGCGGAGGAGTGCCGTACTCCAGCGCTTCGAGGAAGAATCCGAAGCGGGACTTGGCCTCCTCCTCGGACATGCCTAAGGCGCGGAAGATGCGGCGCTGCACGTCCTGGCGGTGAATACGGATGGAGCCTGAGCCCAGCTCGGTGCCGTTGAGCACGACATCGTAGGCCAGCGCGCGCACAGCGCTCAACGGCGATTGCGAATCGTTGAGCACTTCGACGCCTTTTTCCAGCAGGCTCATGTCTTCGTCGTGCGGCGATGTAAAGGGATGGTGGGCGGCGTTCCACTGTTTCTCGCCTTCGTCCCACTCAAACATGGGAAAGTTCGTGACCCACAAGAATCGGAAGTCTTTCGCTGCATCGCCACTCTTCTTGAAAAGACCGTGGCGCTCGGCATACTTCTGGGCGAGCGCAATGCGCAACAGGCCGGCCGACGCATAGATCGCCGACTCGCTGGGCGTCACCTTGCGGTGGGACGGAAGCGCAGTCTGCTCGCCGGTTTGCGCCGACCCGGCAACGATGACGAGAAGATCTCCAGCTTGCACGCCGGATTTGGCCGCAATTTTAGCTGCGGCGTCGGGAAAGTTTTTCTCGATGCGCTTGAAGTCCTCGAATACCTTGGCCCCGCCCTTCGAAATGAAAAGCGGCTTGATGCTGTCGCGTTCGGCACGCGAGAGTTCACCCACACCTGGAATCCGAATCGCAACCACGGGCAGGTTCTGATTCACCGCCAGCTGCTGCAGATTCTCGGGCGCGAAGCAGTCGCGAACATCGGTGAAGGCCGGCAGTCGCAGGTCGGGCTTGTCGATGCCGTAGAGTCGAATCGCTTCGTCATAATCCATGCGCGGGAACGGCGTTTTGATTTCAAGTCCGGCGGCCTTGAAAGCAGCGAGCAGGAATCCTTCCACCACTTCCCAGACCCGCTCCGGCTGCGGATAGGACATCTCCAAATCGATCTGCGTGAACTCGGGCTGGCGATCGGCGCGCAGGTCTTCGTCGCGAAAGCAGCGGACGATCTGAAAATACTTGTCGAATCCCGAGATCATCAGGATCTGCTTGAACATCTGCGGCGACTGCGGCAGCGCATAGAACGCGCCAGGTTGCACGCGGCTGGGTACAAGATAGTCGCGCGCGCCTTCGGGAGTGGATCGCGTCATGAAGGGCGTTTCGATTTCGAAGAAGCCCTGGCCGGAGAGATAGTCGCGAATCGCCTTGGCAACTTTGTGGCGCGTCTCGATGTTGAACTGCATGACGTCGCGGCGCAGGTCGATGTAGCGATATTTCAGGCGCGTTTCTTCGTTGGTGAGCGCGGTGTCGCTGGGCAAGAACGGCGGCTGCTTCGAGTCGTTGAGAATGCGAATCTCGTCAGCGACCAGTTCGACTTCTCCGGTTGGAATGTTCTTATTGATAGTGTCTGCGTCGCGCAGCTTCACCGTGCCGATGGCGGCAACGACGTATTCGTTGCGTAGAACATTGGCCTTGTCGTGGGCCGCGGCATTCAGTTCGCGATTCAGCACGACCTGTGCGACGCCGGTGCGGTCCCGCAAATCGATAAAGATGATGCTGCCGAGGTCGCGGCGGCGGTTCACCCATCCCATGAGGACGGCCTTTTTGCCCGCGTCGGATGGGCGCAGGGCGCCGCACATGTGAGTTCGTCGGAGATCGCCTAGGAAATCGAGCAAGGGGCTTCCTTACAGTGAGAATGCGGCTGGTTTGCCGAATCCTGGATTATAAACGGTCTCCCTGCTCGCCTCGGGCTGCCCAACACCATTAATCACCAAGGACACTAAGGCGCACGAAGGAAATCCTGAGAATTCACACCTTCGTGTAACTTCGTGTCCTTGGTGGTTAATGAATTTTGCCGGAGGTGAGGTCACTCAGCGGATGGTCCACAAAACAGAAAGACTTCAGCCCGGCGGCTGAACAGATTGTTGAAAAACTCACTTTGCGGAGCGCATATTACCTCAGCGGCTAAAGCCGCGATTGATTTTGTGGGCTTATGGCGCGGCTGGAAGCCGCGCCCTTTCAAAACGGAGCGCAGATCGCGATCTTTCAAAACAGAGTCGCAGATCGAGTTTTTCAGCAAACTGTGAAGCCCTAAATCCGCAAAGCAACTGACGCTTGATGCTTACTTCTCCTTTGTCGCTTTCCCGTCCACGACTGTCGTCCACTTCGTTCCGTCGGGCGACGTCTCATAGGTAAAGGTGTAAGACGTTGGAGAAGTCATCTTCATGACGAATCGCCCCTTCACGGTCTGATTGCCCATCTTCTCGTCGCTGGACCAGGTCCAGGTGTCGCCATCGAACGAACCCTTCGAATCCATGGACTCGCCCCAACTGTTGAACTCGCGGTAGGTGTAGGCCTTGTCATCCGCGGAGTATCCCATCACTCCCATGCCAGAACCGTTCCCCATGCTGGCGCTTTTGAAATCCACATGACATACCAGGAAGAAGCCGCCATCCATCCACTCGCATTTCTCGGTTTCGCTCATCTTGCCGCC
>Ga0137388_10001940_pt1 | contig 12819 bp, 8 predicted proteins | sample 15con2h14AmetaG_FD_104644 | JGI IMG/M metagenome (GOLD analysis project Ga0137388, IMG submission 104644) | Vadose zone soil microbial communities from Angelo Coast Range Reserve, California, USA - 15con2h1.4A metaG | ecosystem: Environmental > Terrestrial > Soil > Vadose zone > Saprolite...
CGTCGTGTGCGCCCTTGCAGCGCCGCTCGTGACGAACGGCGATCCCGTGGGGCAGCATGACATCGTCGCGACCCGGTTCATTCCCCCGCTGTCCAGCGACGGGCATGGAATCTTTCATCCACTCGGCACGGACCGGTTCGGCCGCGATGTCTGGACACGGCTGGTGTACGGCGCGCGCGTCTCGATGGGCGTCGGCGTACTGGCGGTGCTGATCTCGCTGGCCGTCGGCGTTGTGGTCGGCGCGGTGGCCGGTTACTGGCGCGGGCCCGTGTCAGTCGCCCTACTCGGACTCACGGACTTCGCCCTGGCGGTGCCACGCGTCGTGCTCCTGCTGTTACTCGCGGCGCTGTGGCAGCCGAGTACGGCGCTCGTGGTGACGGTGCTGGGACTGACCGGATGGATGGGGATTGCTCGCCTGGTGCACGGCGAAGTGCGGTCGCTCGCAGCGCGCCCCTTCGTCGAGGGGGCCGTCGCCGTCGGCGCGCGGCGTGTCCGCATTCTGGCGCGCCACATTCTCCCCAACGCGCTCACTCCGGTCATCGTCGCCGCCGCGCTCGGCATCGGCAACGCGATCATCCTCGAAGGGGGCCTGTCCTATCTCGGCCTCGGCGTCCAGGCGCCAACACCGTCATGGGGCAACATGATCGCTTCGGGCGGTGACACGTTGGTGAACGCGCCGTGGGTCGCAACGGCGCCGGGCCTCGCGCTGGTCCTGGTGGTGATCGCATGTACCCAGCTGGGCGACGCGCTGCGGGATGTGCTCGATCCGAACCTGCGACGCTAAATCAGTCTTTGCAGCGTCGACTCATCGATTGCGTGCCCGCCCTCGAACGGGACTAGCTCGTACGCAATCTTGTGCTCACGCAGGCGCGCCTCGGTCGCCGTGACGATCTTGGGCGTGAAGAACTGGTCGCGAGAACCAAACACGAGCGTGAGTTTCGAGCCGCGTAATCGCTCGGCGACGCGCGCGTTCGCCAGATCGAGATCGGGGGGCACGTCTCCGCCCCACACGATCAACCGATCGATACGCGAGGAGCCCAAACCGACCCACCGGCAGACCGTCGCTGTGCCCTGCGAGAATCCCAGCGCCGTCACCCGCGCCTGTCGCGGCGCGAGCTTCGCGTACATGCCGTCGAGATAGCGGAGATAGTCGTCGATCTCGTGCAGCCGGTCTTCGCGTGTCATCCAGCTCGCGCCGACACGGCGTTCGGTGGGACTCTCAGTCAGATAGAAACGGGACAGTCCTTCCGGGGCGACGATGCAACGCCCTTCCGCTTCGAGGGGATGAAAGCGCTCGAGAAAGCGGGCCGCGAGCTGACCGTATCCGTGACGCACAAACCACAGGTCGCCGGCGTGCTCGGGTGAGCCCAGGGTGAAGTACCGCGCGGACCGGGACGTCGAGAAATAATGTTCCTGCATCAGGTCACCAGAATCGAAACGATTTCGTGAGGCTCGGCGACGAACCGGACGATATTGCCCCGCTGCTCCAGCACGAGCGCGACGGCCTCACGCTCATCAGCGCGTACCCGATGCGCCGTCTTCACACCGTTGCCGAATCGCCATGCGCCTGCGGCTTTGCGATTGATGGCGTTGTAACACCTGAGCACCATCGGGGACCCAATCTGGGCAGGCTTGAGCGACGAGAAGACGAGCCCCGTACCTTCGAGGGCGATATTCACCGGCGCCGGCGTGAGGATGCCGGCGTCGCGGAGCCAGAGGCCGTGGAGCGGGAGGAACGCGTCCTCCCACAGCTGGGGGACCACGTCCCCGCGATCCACATCGCTCGCGCTTACCGGCACGATCGCGAGCTCGATCCGGCTCGTGCCGAGACACTGGGCGGCAGGGATCGCCGTCGGCCAGCCTGCGTGACCCGGCCGCGTCGGCAGATCAGCGCGCGAGAGGTCGCCGATCGCGCGGAAGAGCGTGAGGAGCAGATCGCCTTTCGCGGTCCATTCGTATTCGACGAACGCAGGCGCGAGAACGGCCAGGCCGCGGCCGCCCCGAGCCGCTGCCACGAAGCGCAGCGCGGGCGCCGTACGGACTGGTGTTTCCCGCGGGTATGCGGCGGGATCGACGCGCACGGCGCTGCGTTCCACGGCACCGAACGCCGCGCCCGCGGTCACCGGAACTCCGGCGAGGCCGGTGACCAGGCGCGCGCGCAGCCGGTGGTAGCGGTTGCGATTGTCGATGTCCAGGGTGACTCGGACGAGCGGGCTGTCGGCGAACAGCTGCACGACCAGGCGCGCATCGATCCCGCGGAGCACTTCCCAGCGCGCTTCGAGGCCGGCGACGAGCGGGCCCGCGGCGAGCCGTCGCACCGCGATCGGACCGTGGCTTTGCTTGATGCGGTCGCGCGCCGGCGGACAGTACGTGTATGCGTCACCCGCGTCACCTGCATCCTCGAGGCGCAGCAGCTCTTCATAGCGTTCGCTGCGGCGGCGGTCCACCAGCGTTATCGCGCCGTTCGGCTCGAGCATCACTTCGACGAAGCGATTTTCGAGCGCACGTCCCCGAACCCGCACGTCTTCGCTCCGAGGCACGGGCACCGGGGCACCGGGTGTCAGCGCAGCGAGGCCAAGACCGGGAACGGGCGGTGCGCGGAATGCGATCCGCACCTGATCGACTTCGTTCTGATTTGGATAGTGACGCGCGGCGTCGGTTCGCTCCTCCGTGACGCGCTGCGCCAGCACCTGGAGCGGAATCGCTTGTCCCTCCTGCCCATACAGCGCGAAGGGCCGATAGCCCCGGCCCTGCCGCGGCAGCCGACCCTCTGACGGTGGACCCACCAACACGTCGTGGCGAAACACGGTGATGTCGGCGACCGTGACACCGCCGCGGGCGCGCGGCACGGGATTCCACAGCACCAGCCTTGGCTCGCTACCATCTGTACGCTCGCGCTGGACGTCTGGGTCGTGTCCCGCGAGGTCCATGAGTCCGCCGCGCGTCAGCTCGGCGGCGTACGCGGCCACTTCGGTGAGACGGTGCTCGGCAGCGGCTGCGACGGCATCGGCCGTGGAGCCTGCGATCGTATCGTGAAACTGTGTCCGCACCAGCGTGCGCCAGGCGGTCTCGAGGATCGGCCGGCGATCCCGCCCGCCCGCCTGGCGAGACAGCGCCACCAGCGGCTCGGCCAGACGCTCCAGCCACAACTCGATCTGTCCGTGCCGCCGCTTGAGCGGCGCGCGCGTACCGTGCACACTTTGCAGCGTCCAGGTGTAGCCGTACGACCACCGCAGCTCGCCCGCCAGAGGTTTCGCCGGCGCGCTTTCGGCTGCCTGGAAGAATTCGTCGAGGCGAGAAATGCGGAACGCACTCGCGGGCTCGAGGTCGGCCAGCAGATCGCGTAGACGCGCGAGGGTGGGATGGGGCGCATGGTGATCGGCGCCGACAAAAAGCGGAATGTGCTTGCCGGCCGCCCGCTGTACGAGCGTGGCGCGCACCTGCGTCCAGATGTCGGGCAGGCGTGCTCCCGCGCCGGGCAAGGCGGCGCCGATCTCGTAGCCTTCGGGCGGCAGATGCCAGAGGAGGATCTCCAGGCCGTCGGGCCCGCGCCAGCGAAAGAAATCGCTCTCCTGGTTGGGTTCGCCGCCGAGGCCGCGCCACAGGACGCCGTACTTGAGACCGAATTCGTGCGCGACCGTGGGAAGTACCGCGGGATGGCCGAACGCATCGGGAGAGTACAGCACGTCGAGTCGTCCGCCGAGACGTTCCGCGTCCGTCGTGCCGAGCAGCAGGTTGCGGATCAGCGACTCCCCCGACGGGACCAACTCGTCGGCGAGCACATACCAGGGACCGATCTGCAGGCGTCCCGTCTTCACGAGCGCCTTCACGTCGTTCTCGCGCTCGGGACGCGCGCGCAGGTAGTCCTCGACGAGCACCGTCTGGCCATCGAGCAGGAACGTCCGGAAGGCGGGGTCGGCGTGCATGCGTTCGATCAATTCGTCGAACATCAGAATCAGGCGCGCGTGAAATGCGGCACGCGGGAGAAACCACTCCCGGTCCCAATGGGTGTGCGGAATGAGATGAAAGATGAACGCCGTCACGGCTTCACCTGCGACAGCTCCGCAGTACTCGAGAGGTGCACGTGGGCGACGCGCCGGCCACGGGCGAGCAGGGCCCGGATGTCGCCGCGCGCCTGGGCGTGATGCAGCTCGCCGAATGTCCAACCCATCGACGGGATCTCGAGATCCTCGCCGCTATCCGTCGTGATCACAAGAAACAGACCGGTGTTGGGTCCGCCCTTGTGCAGTTGACCGGTGGAGTGGAGGTAGCGCGGGCCAATACCGAGTGTCGTAGCGCAACCAAGTGCCTGGCCCCAAGCAGCCCTCAGCTCCTGCAGCTGCGAGAAGATCTCCGGCGTGGGCGGCACGTAGGCGAGAATGGCGACGTAGTCCCCCGGCCGAGCCCGCCTTCTGAGCTGCCCCGGCATCAGAGTTGGGAGGGGCGCAGCATGCTGGGCCCCTGCACCTCCCGTACCATCCAACTCAGCCCTCGCGAGCCGTTTCGCCTCCTCGACGTCGGGTTGATCGAACGCATTGACGCCGAGCCCTTCACACAACGCGACCGTGGCGTACTCCCAGCGCAGGAATTCCGCGCCGAGATCGAGCGGATCGGCGGAAAACAGTTCCGGACCCGCTGTTTGTGAATCGGGCAACCGGCTCCGCACCGGATCCTGAACGATGGGAACCACGCCGCGTCCATCTTTACCGGAGCTTTCGGCAGTGAGCTGCTCGATCCAAGACGCGAGCGCGCCGATCGCAGGAGGCGGGTCCATGCGCAGCTTGTCCTGGCCGCGCTTCGCCTGGTCCGCGATCGCCGTGCCGAGCGCGCGGGCGGCAGCGACGTCCACGCGCCGCGTCCGCTCGAGGAGCGTGCGGCCATCGATTCCGCTCAGCGCTGCGGGGACCATACCGACTGCCGTGAGCGCGGAAAAGCGGCCCCCCACATCGGTCGGATGTGGGATAACCGCCCGGAACCCTCGCGCGCGGGCGATGCCGTCGAGCGGGCTGGCGGGTTCCGTGATGGCGATGAACTGTTCAGGTCGCGCACGCGCCGCGAAGTGATGACAGAAGGCGAGTGTTTCGACGGTATTGCCGGACTTACTGGAGACGACGAACAGGGTGCGAGCCAGTTCGCCGCTCGTCCCCGCCGCCCGCACCGCTGCCGGATTCGTGCTGTCCAGCACGTGGAGGTCGCGCGCACTGAACGTTGCGGCGAGCACATCGGCGACGAGACTCGAGCCGCCCATGCCGCACACGAGGGTGCGCGTCAGCCCGTCGGCGCGGACGGCCGCTGCCAGCGCGACGAATTCGTCCCACTGGGCAAGCGATTCCTCCGGCGCACGCATCCACCCGAGCAGATTCATTGGCGGGCAAAGATAATGCGGATAATTTAGGCCCGGAGTGTCCTTGAGATGATGCCGCTGAGCCGGCCTGGTCGCGTGTTGGTCAGCATCGCCGTTGTGTCGCTGGTGGCGATGGTGGTCCTCTACGCGTTCCCCTCAGTCGACCGGCGGACCGTTCACATCCTCGCCGACATCAGTTGGACCTGGTCGGCGGCCTTCGCCACGTACTGTTGTTTCGCCGCCACGCGGCGCATGAGCGCAGCGGAGCAACGTCGCGCGTGGCGCTGGATCGGTGCAGGCTGCGCCTCGTTCCTGGCGGGTCAACTGGTCTGGACGTACTACGACCTCTGGCGGGGCGCGGCGCCCTCGTATCCCTCACTGGCCGATGTGGGCTTCCTCGGGATCTACCCGTGCCTGCTCGTGGGCGTCATGACGCTGGTCCGTGGCCAGCCGACTCGCCGCGCCGATCCCGAGCTGATTCTCGATACGGTGCTGGTGTCGTTCACCGCCGGTGCGCTCGTCTACGAGTATCTCCTCAAGCCACTGATCAGCGGTCGCGCTGCGACGGCGGGACTCCTGACGAGCCTCGGATGGTCCATCGGTGCCGTCGCGGTGCTCTGGATGATTCTCATCCAGATGCTGCGACGGCCAGCGTCTCCCACCGCCACCGCCACCCTCGTGCTTCCAGGCGTCATCGTTTTTGCGGTCGGCAATCTGATTTATGCCGTGGCCGCGCTGGGCGGCACGTCGCAGGCGGGGCGCCCGCTCGATCTCACCTGGGACGCCGGGCTCTTGCTCATCGCGGCCGCGGCGGCCGTCGCACCGGATTACACCTACCATCTCCTGCGGAGCAGCTCGGCAACGCCCGCTCCCAGCACCGCAGCGCGCGTGGTGACTCTGGCGATCAGCCTCGCGGGCATGACCGGCATGGCGATTGTCGCCCTCGTGCGCGCCGGACCCGAACCCGACGTTGCCATCATCCTCGGCGTCGGTATGGCGATCGTGGCCGCCCGCGTGCTCCACTCCCTCGGCGTCGATCGGCGGTACGAGCGGGTCCTCGAAGACGAGGTCGCCAATCAGACCCGATCGCTGATGAGCGCGCTCGGCGCGACGGCGTCCGCGGAGCGCAATCTCCGCCTGCTCATGGAAGCGGTTCCCGACGCTATCACCGTGGTAGACCGCGACGGCCGGGTGCTCGACGAAAACTCGTCGGGCCGTGTCCTCGTCAACGCCCCACCCGGCGACGCCCGGGAGAGCGGCGGCCGGCGCTCGGCGCTGAGGTGGCTCGAGGGAACGGGGGCCCGTATCGCGCGCGAGAATCTGGCCGCGGCGTTCGATGGCGAGCTGCGCCGCTTCGAGGTCCCGTTTCAGCGGCCCGACGGCAGCGAGGGTACCGGCCAGGTCCTGCTCTCGCCGGTGCGCGAAGGCGGCCGCATCCCCAAGGTCCTCGTCCTCGTGCGGGACATCACGGAGCAGCGCCGCACGCAAACGCAGCTGCAACAAGCCGAGAAGCTCGCGGCGATGGGACAGCTCGTGAGCGGCGTGGCCCACGAAATCAACAACCCCGCCGCCATCATTTCGGGATTCGCGCAAACGCTATTGCTCGATCAGCTCCCGCCCGACCAGCGCGAGACGGTCCAGATGATGTACGACGAGGCGACGCGGATCGGCCGCATCACCTCGAACCTGCTGGCGTTCGCACGCGCTGGAAGTAAGGAGCGGACGCTCGTGGAGCTGAACGAAATCGTCCGCCGGACCTTCGCGCTGCGATCGTACTATCTCACCACGCTCAACATCACCGTCAATCTCGAGCTCGACGAGGCGAACCCCAAAGCCTGGGCCAATGGATCAGAAGTCCAGCAGCTGTTACTGAACCTGCTGATCAACGCCGAGCAGGCGCTGACCACGGTGCAGGGCCGTCGGGTCATTTCGATCCGGACGATGGCGGCCGGCGACGAAGGCGTGGAGCTTCAGGTCGCCGACACCGGGCCCGGCATCGCGATCGACATTCAGGAGAAAATCTTCGATCCGTTCTTCACGACCAAGCCGGAAGGCACAGGGACGGGACTCGGCTTGTCGATTTGTTACGGGATCGCGCACGACCACGGGGGACGGATTGCCGCGCACTCCGTCCCGGGAAACGGCGCGACCTTCACGCTCACGTTGCCGCGGGACGCCCGCACCCGACAACGCTCGACACCGTCTCCCATGCCCATACCCGAGGAAGCACGGGAACCGGGCGACGCACTCTCCGTGCTGTTGATCGACGACGAAGAGGGCCTGCGCCGGGCGGTCGTGAGCTTTCTCAAACGCCGGGGCATGCACGTCATCGCAGTCGAAGATGGAGGCGATGCCCTCCGCGTGCTCCGCCGCGAGCGCTTCGACGTGATCGTCTCGGATGTCCGGATGCCGGGGATGAGCGGCGGTGAGTTCCTGGAGCGCCTGCGCCGCGAGCATCCGGCGATGGTGAAGCGCCTGATCTTCACGACCGGCGATACATTCGCGAGCGACACGTCGTCCTTGTTGCGGGACTCTGGCGTGCCCTCGCTCGTGAAACCGTACGACTTCGCGAAACTCGAGGGCGTGGTACGGAAGGTAGCAGAAGCCGCTAAAACCTCGACTTGAGCCGCACCTCGAGGTCCGACCGGCCGATGCCGTTCGCGGTCGGTGTCAGGCTGAACCGGACCGGCTCGGCATCCACGGCCAGCGCGTCGAGCACCTGCTCCTCCACCGTCAGCTCGTAATCCCCTGGCTTCACACCCATGAGATAGAAGGCGCCGTCGTTGAAGGTCACGAGCGAGCGCCGGGTGCCGGTGCGCCGATCGGTCAGAATGAGCGTCACGCCCCCTACTCCAGCACCGCTGCGGACGACGCGGCCCTCGATGATGCCCGCTTCCACCACCGGAATATCGAGAGTCCGAAAGCGATTGGGTCCCGGGACGATGCTCGTCCGCGCGAACAGCGGCACGAGCAGCGGCGAGTCGAGCGACACCGAATCGAGACTCACGATGACCGGCTCAAACGGCACGAGATCCCAGACACGATAGGCGCCGCTCGAGTCGGTGCGTGCCGACATCGAGCCGACCAGCACGCGTGCGTTCGCGATAGCCGGTTCGCCTGCGTCGCGGATGCCGTTGGCATTCACATCCAGGAAGACGCGCCCGTACAGGCCGGAACGCTCCAGTGACGGACCCGGGGCCACGGCGAGCCGATCGGTTCGCCGATCCCAGAGTACCGACCCCTGAAGAAATTGCGTGGCGCTGACCGGCTGGCCCGGAGGCGCGACCATCGATGTCACGGCGCGCATCGCCGAGAAGTACGACGTCACGGTCACGGTGTAGGTCAGTCCGGCATCGCCGCGCAGCCAATTGGCGCCCACCTCGATACGCACGCCGCGCGCGAGTGGGTGAGCGGCAAACGCCGACCAGGAGACGAGACCGGCCTGTCGTTCGATCTCCGTGTTGGTCCGCAGCAGGGTCTGGCTCAGGAACCTGCCCCAACGGGCCTGTGGCATCACGAACGTCGCGACGCCGACGTACTCACGGTTGGTCACCCCGCTCGCTCCAGCCGTGGTTTGCCCATGTTCGGTACGTACGTACGGCAGGAAGCGCATCTCATCGGTCTGGATTGATGCGCCCAGGCGAGTGCGCGTGAGGGCGCCAGCAGCGGTACTGATGCGCTCGAACCGTCCGTCGAAGAAGAAGAACCCCTGGCTCGTCTTGGGACGGAAGAATCCCGTGACGGTCCATTGCGCGCGGCGGCCGGGCACCGCCAACACCGATGCCGAATCAGGCGCGAAATGCACGTACTCGCCTTCCAGCCGGAGATCGACGGACGGCTCGTACCGCAGCGCGCCGCGCACGAGTCCCGCACCGATCACTTCGCTCTGGATCGCCCAGTCGTTGCTCGGATTGCCGACCAGCGTCGCGTAGGGGTGCGTCCGATCGGGAAGCGAGTCCCGCCAGTACTGATCCAGTCCACCCTGCACGGTCCAGCGCGCCGTGGCGCCGTAGCGCAGGTCGAGATTCGTCGTCGCGTTGCAGATGTAGGACGGCTGCGGGCAGCGGCCCGCCGACAGCCCGTACTCGAACCGACGGGCGGGCAGCAGCTCGGTCAGCACCCGATAGGTGCGGTTGAATTCGCGGATCTCGCCGAACGGACCATAAGCGACGAAGTCGACGGGGTTTTCGCCGTAGCGCACCGGGAGGTCGATGCGGAACGCGCCCGACGCGTCGGCCGAATCGTAGGCGACGAGGTCGCCGCCGCGATACGCTTCGACCGACCACCCCGGTTCGAGTGCGCCGCCGTAGCGCAGCGATCCGATGAGCGATGGCCGGACGAACGGGGCGTTGGTAATGGAGACGCCCTCGAGCGCACGCGAGCGCGGGCCCGTGGACGCTACATCGCCGAACCGCAGCTGCTTGACCCAGCGGTTCTCCCGCCAGACGCCGGTCCACGAGGCATCGACGTGCAGCTGGCCCCGCTCCGCCGGACCGACACTCTGCGCCAGCATCTCGAGCGATCCGCCGCCGACGTCCGCGCCAAGTCCGAATCCATACGTCGAACCGGCAAGCGGATCGCTCGACGGCGAAAAGAGCGAATAATCGACGACGACGCCGTCCCAGGACGGGCGTTGCAGGCCCAACGTAACGTCGGCGCGCATGCCGTCGGGACGCCGCAGGTAGGCCTCGCGCGCGGCTTCCCGGCGCAGCCGCCGCCCGATCGGCAGGGGGCTCGGATCAATGACCGTTGCGGTGAGATCCGACCAATCGACCGCGAACATCACGCCGAGCAAGTCGCCCAGACGCTCGCTGCCGACGTACAGCTCCGGCGACTCGAAGCGAATGAATTCTCGCTCGATGCGCACGCGGCGATCGCCATACTGCATCGAATCGCTGTGCGGATCGATCACGATGCGGAGGTTGCCTGGATCGACCGTCGCTTCCAGCCGTCCATCCGGAGTGAGGCGATGACGGATCTCGACGAGCTGAAAGAACTGTGACAGCGGCAGCAGCACCTCGGAGCGCACGCGATAGGCCTGCACCGTCGTCCCGGTGATGCGGCCGATGCGCAGGTCGATGACGACTGCCTCCGGCACGGTATCCTGAGGCGCGACGGCACCGAGGCTCAGGGCCGCCAGCAGAGCGAGCATGGCCTACTGGTACAGGAGGGAGACGACTACCGTCCCCTGGTAGATCCCGGGCTTCGCCGCGGCTGGAGGGTTCACGGTCCCGCCGAGCCAGATGTACATGTTGGGATTCGGGGGGGGACCGAACCGACCGACCGCACCAATCGCCGGACTGAACGGCGTCCCAGCTGCCGGGTTATTGTTGGCGCGGTTCCAGCGTGCCGAGGTGAGGCCGAAGGTGATCGGCATCGTCGAGCCCGGCAGCGCCTGGATGTTGGTCAGCTGCGCCGGCAGCGTGAAGCTGATGATCACGAACGCGTTCGAGCTGCCGGTGACTTGCCATGCGCCCGCGGTAGCGGCTGTCGGCAGCACCGTCGTCGCGACGCCTTTGATGACCGTGCCGAAGTTCAAATCGCGCAGCGTCGCGATTGACATGCCGACGGTGACCACCACCGCATCGGCCGTGACGAATGCCCCGGACTGCGCTTCAGCGCGCGCACATAACGTCACGGACACTGCCAACAGCAGAGCCCGTTTCACGGCACGATCAGCTGAACAGAATCACGGACCGCGGGAGCCTTGAGCACGACCTTGGGATCGAGATCTTCGCGCTCGGCGACAACTTCATAGCGCAGCCAATAGCGGCCCCGCGGCAGTCCCGGGGCCGGGATCGCGCTGGCGAGGCGTGGCTCCATCGTGAAATAGACGCCGATCGGAGACTGGTACGACGTGACGAGCGAATCCCCAACGCGTTGCGCACGCACCGCGCCGGTCGAGTCCACGAGGGTCTCGCGAATCATGCCGATGAACGCGGCATTGCCGCGCCGTTCGATCCGGGCGCGGGTGATCACCGAGTCGCCGACAACCTGGGCCCGCACGTTCGACAGCGCGACACCCGTCATCACCGCACCCTTGCGGTAGTTCACGCCGATGATCGTGCGGACCTCGAGCTTGAGACCCACCTGGATCCCGGTCGTATCCGAAACGCCCGTGATCGGCACGCTCCCGGCCTGCGCGGCGATCCTGAGCCGCAGCCAGTACTCGCCGTCGGCGAGGCCAACCGGTGGACGCGCGAGCAGGCGTACCGTCTGGCGCTCGCGCGGCCCGACGGTCAGACGCCGCGGGAACGCCTGGATCCAGCCGAGCGCCGAATTCGTCGAATCGGCCATTAACGTGTCGAGCTGGATCCGACCGATCGAGTCGGTAATCGGATAGCCAAAGATCGTCGAGATCGTGACCTCGACTGGCTCGGTGCCCGGATTGTAGAGCAGCACCGATCCGCTGCGCTGGTTGTGATCGATGAACACCGCGTGCGGGGCGACCATGACGCCCTGCGCGGTGAGTGGCGCGCCGGTGAGCGCGAGCAGGCCGGCGAGGACGATGGGGCGCATCATGGCAGCACCGTCACGGTGAGGGTGATCGTCCCGGTGTACGCGCCGGCCCGCTGGTTCGCCGCCGGATTCGCCGTGGCCCCGACGAACACCGACGCGGCGCCATTATTCGGAAACGTTACGGTGGTCGGCTGCTTCGGGTCGAAGCCCACTTGACTCCCAATTGACTGCGTTGACGAGAATCCCGCGTCACTCGCCCCAAACACGATGGGCATCAGCGCGCCACCAGGACCAGTCATCCTCAGCGGTAGCACGAATGACAGCAACATGGGACCACCCTTCGGACCCTTGATGTCGAACTGCCCGCTGTTTGCTGGATCGGTGCGCAACACCACGCGCGGCACACCGGGCAACACCGCGCCGAACGTCACGCCACGTATTCCGGTGACGGTGAGCGGCTTGCCCTGTGCCACGAGCGGCACGCCGAGCAGCATCGCCCCGATCACGACCCACCATTCGCGTTTCATATTTTGAGTGAGTCTCCTTGCGACAGCGCCGGCAGAGGATATTGCATCCCCTGCCGGCGCGCCATCAGCTCGACGCCAAACTCCAGTCGCTTAGTAAACCACCGTCATGACGATCGAACCAGTATAGACACCTGCCACCTGGTTCGTCGCCGGCTGCACCTGCGCGCCTACCCACACGAACAATGCGCCGGTACCGCTGAGGGTCGGCGTCGCGCCCGCGGCGGGCGAGAACGCAATACCACCAACCTGCGTGGCGAGCAGCGCGTGGACACCCGTGTAGCTTACGATCGGCATGGTGTTACCGCCGGACGAAAGCGTCGCGGGGAGGGTGAAGGACAACGTAACCGGGGTGCTCGCCTGGCCGGTGACGTCGAAACGGCCACCGTTGGTGAGGTCGGTCGCATTGACCGTCTTGTTCACGCCGGGGAAGACGTTCCCGAAGCTCAACTGCTGGGCGCCAAGCACGTTGATCGGCGTCTGGACGCTGGC
>Ga0137388_10001941_pt1 | contig 12819 bp, 14 predicted proteins | sample 15con2h14AmetaG_FD_104644 | JGI IMG/M metagenome (GOLD analysis project Ga0137388, IMG submission 104644) | Vadose zone soil microbial communities from Angelo Coast Range Reserve, California, USA - 15con2h1.4A metaG | ecosystem: Environmental > Terrestrial > Soil > Vadose zone > Saprolite...
CCGGGCCGTTCAAAGGGGAGGACGACCAGCCAGCGCACGGCTCGTAGCGTAGCACACGGGCCGCGCTGTATGATTGACCGCGCCGTGAAGGTCCGAGCCCTTCAGCGTCACGCGCCCTCGCTCCTGGTCTTCGCGGCGTTGCTCGTGATCTGGCAGCTGGTGCCACCCGTCTTGAAAATCCGCGAGTACCTCCTGCCCGGCCCGGTGGCCGTCATCGGCGCGGCGCTGAACTTCTCGATCCCGTGGCACACGCACCTCTGGGTGACGACGCTCGAGATCCTGGGCGGCTTCGTCCTGGCCGGCGTCGCCGGCGTGGCACTCGGCGTCGCGGTCGCGTGGTCGCCGACGATCGCGCGGGCGCTGGTGCCCTTCCTCGTGTTCGTGAACACCCTGCCCAAGGTCGCCGTCGCGCCGCTGTTCTTGCTCTGGCTCGGCTACGGCGTCGTGCCGAACGTGCTCATCGCCGCGCTCATCGGCTTTTTCCCCGTCGTGATCAACACCGCGGTCGGGCTCACGCAGGTGGACGACGAGCTGCTCGACCTCGGGCGCGTGTTTGGCGCGCCCACGTGGAAGGTGTTCCTGAAGATCCGCCTGCCGAACGCGCTGCCGTACGTCCTCTCGGCGCTGAAGATCACCGCCACGGCGGCAGTGGTCGGCGCGATCGTCGGCGAGTTCGTCGCCTCGCAGGCGGGTCTGGGCATGGTCATCGTCAACGCGCAGACGAACCTCAATACGCCCGTGGCGTTCGCCGCGCTGCTCTGGATCTCGATCATCGGTCTGGCGCTCTACGGCGCCGTGTGCCTTGCGGCCCGCTGGTGGGCCCCCTGGGCCGACACGACCTGAGAGGCCGGGCCCGTCCCCAGGAGGGAAACGATGAAGGTGAAACGGACCGGATACCTGATCGGCTCGGCGCTGCTGGTCGTCGCGGCGTGGCTCGGCGCGCCCCAAGCCCAGCCGGCGCAGAAGGTCGTGTTCGCGCTCAACTGGTTCGCCGTCGGCGACCACGCGGCGTACTGGGTCGCGCTCGACCGCGGCTACTACCGCGCCAAGGGGCTCGACGTCGAGCTGCAGAACTCGAAGGGCTCGGGTGACTCGATCGCCAAGGTGGACACGAACCGCGCCGATCTCGGTCTGGCCGACGCGGTCGTCGTCATCCCGCGCATCGCGCAGGGGGCGAAGATCAGGGTCGTGGGCGCGGTGTTCGACAACACACCACTGAACATCTGGACGCGCAAGGACACGGGCATCACGAAGCCGAAGGACCTCGAGGGCAAGACACTCGCGGCGCCGCCCGGGGACGCGCAGCGTCAGCTCTTCCCCGCATTCGCCAAGCTCAACGGCGTCGACGAGGCGCGGGTGAAGTGGGTCAACATCGAGCCCGCGGCGAAGTTCGTCGCGCTTGCCGAGAAACGCGTCGACGCCGTCCCCGACTACACGACGGGGCAGCCGTTCTGGGAAAAAGCGGTTGGCGCCGAGAACCTCGTGCGCATGCCCTGGAGCCAGTTCGGCTTCGACACGTATTCGATGGCCATCTTCGCCAGCGAGAAGACCATCAACGAGCGCCCGAAAATCCTGCGCGACTTCGTCGCCGCGTCGTACCAGGGCTGGCGTGACGTGATGGAGAACCCCAAGGCGGCGCTCGAGATCTTCAAGAAGCGCGTGCCCGACATCGACCTCGCCCTCATCGAGCCGAACATGATGCTCGGGCTCGACCTCATGAGGACGGACCGTTACGCGAAGAACGGGATCGGATGGGTGGAGCGCGCCAAGATGTGCCGAACGGTGGAGCTGATCAACACGTATATGCCCGACATGCCCCGCAAGGTCGGCTGCGACGAGGCGTTCACCAACGAGTTCCTGACGAAGATCGAGCCGCCGAAGCGTTGATCGTCCTCGACGGAGTCGGGATGACGTACCGTGCCGACTCCGGCCCCGTCGAGGCGCTCCGGGACATCACGTTCTCGGTCGACCGGAGCGAGCTCGTCGCCCTGGTCGGCCCCTCCGGCTGCGGCAAGTCCACGCTCCTTCGGATCATCGCGGGCCTCCGTCCAGCGACCGAAGGGCGGATCGCCGTGGACGGTCGCGCCGTGACCAAGCCCATCGCCGCCGTCGGAATGGTCTTCCAGGCACCGGTCCTTCTCAAGTGGCGCCGGATTTTCGACAACGTCCTGCTCCCGGCCGAGCTGGCGGGCCTGAACCCCGCCGCGTATCGAGCCCGCGCCGGCGACCTGCTGCGGCTCGTCGGCCTCAGGGACTTCGGCGAGAAGCTCCCGCGTGAGCTGTCCGGCGGCATGCAGCAGCGCGCCGCGCTCTGCCGCGCTCTGCTGCTCGATCCGCCGCTGCTCCTCATGGACGAGCCGTTCGGCGCGCTCGACGCGATGACGCGCGACGAGCTGAATCTGGAGCTGCTGCACGTGTGGGGTGAGGGGAGCCATCAGCGGAAGACGATTCTGTTCGTCACCCACTCGATCGCGGAGGCGGTCTTTCTCGCCGACCGGGTCGTGGTCATGACGCCGCGTCCAGGACGCGTGGCGAGCGTCGTGTCCGTGCGACTTCCGAGGCCGCGCACGATCGCCACGCGAGGGAGCGCCGACTTCGGCGCCCTCACCCTCCAGATCCACGACATCCTCGCGCGCCCCGTCTGACGCCGACCCGGGCGGGCGACGTCAGGCGACGGCGGCGGTGCGGATCTGGCGGAAGCGAGCGGCGAAGAGGGGGTCGAAGAGGGCGGCGGTCGCGACGAGCGCCGCGTCGGCGCCCTCGCGCAAGACGTCTCGGGCGCGCTCGACCGTCGAGATGCCGCCTACGGCGAGCACGGCCCGGTCCCAGGCCCCGGCCTTGCGCCACGCGAGCATCTCGGCGAGCTGGCGGGACGCGACCGTGAAGGTCTGGGCGCCCACGACGTCGGCGCGCTCGCGACCCTCGCCGTCGAAGGCAGGGGAGCCCTTGTCGTCGAAGACTCTCCGGTTGATGCTGTGGACGAGCACGTAGCCGTGAGCCCAGGACGCGAGACGGTTCGCCGTCTCGTGGAGCAGGCGCGGTGTCTTGAAGGGTCCGAGCTTCGCCAGGACCGGAACGGTCACGGTCGTCCGCGTGCGGTGAAGGATCCGCGCGGCGAGCGGCACGTTCTCGTAGATCATCTGAGGCTGCTCGACGAACGGGTCCAACGTCGCAAGGTGGACCTCGACCGCGTCGGCCCCGCTCTCGGCCGCCCAGCCCGCGCACTGGGCATAGTCCGCGCTGAGCGCCTCCGCATCGCCACCGGGGTGGGGCGTGCCGATCACGCTGACGATCAAGACCTGGCCGCGCCCGATGCGCTCCTTGGCCCGGCGAACGTCCTTGCGCCATACCTCGGGCTCCATCGAAGGCTCGCCCAGTGAGACCGCGATCGTGGTGCCACCGTTGTTGGCCGCACGCGCGACGACCGCCGTCTGCTCGCGGTTATCCACATGACGGATGTTGGGAAGACCGTGGGCGGCCCGGAAGGTCGATCGAACGGTCGCATAGGTCAGGACGTCGAATCCGAGTCGAGAATAGGCCTCCACCCACTTCGAGTTGAGCAGGGGACCGGACGCGATGCCGAGGCTCGAGTTCAGGGGCCGGCCGAAAAGCACTCCGCCGGGCCCGGGAGGCAGTCGACGCACCCGAGGCAAGGTCGGAGCGTGAGAGTAATTCCACTGGTAGGAACGATCGACACGATAGGCGCCTTGGGAAATGGCTCAATCACTCCTTTCCCCCAGGAAGTTCCTGGTAAGCGCCTAGTATATCATGTAGTTACGAGTCATGCCCGCGCAAGTGCGGGCGCCACCTCCCTCGCGATCAGCTCGAGCTCTCGCATGATGTGCGCGTGCGGCATGCCCGGGAAGAAGGTTCGGCAGATCAGATGGGTCGTTCCGTACTCCTCAGTGAAGCGCCGGATCTGCGCGATGCACTGTTCAGGCCCACCGATGATGAAGCGGTCGGCCATGAGCCGCTCCAGGTCGGTCGCGATGGAGGCGTCGATGAACGGATGGCGCCAGCCGCCGGCGTACTCCTTCCGATACGCGATCATGATGTGCTCTTCGGCGAGCTCCCGCGCCTTTCGGTCGGTGTCGGCGATGATCAGGTCCCGCGTCAGCGGCCATTCGGTGATCGCCTCGCTCCGGCCCGCGGCCCGGCGGTTGTCGAGGAAGCGCCTCTTGCCCGCGAGCAGGCGCTCGAGATCCGCCGTCGGCCCGGGGATCCAGTTGTCGGCCAAGGTCGCGGCACGCTGGAGGGTGATGTCGCCCCAGCCGCCGATCCAGATCGGCGGATGCGGTTTGGTCACGGGCTTGGGCTCGAGCCGTCCCTCGACCGTGTAGTAGGCGCCCTTGAAGCTCACCCGTTCCTGGGTCCAGAGCCCCTTGATGATCGCCAGCTGCTCCTCGAACCGCGCGCCACGCTTCTCGAGCTCGACACCGTAGAGGGCGAACTCGTCGGGCTTGTAGCCAATGGCGATACCGAGGGTGATGCGGCCTCCGGACATGACGTCGAGCATCGCGACGTCCTCGGCGAGCCGGACCGGGTGATGGAAGGCAGCGACGATGATGTCGGTGCCGAGCATCATGCGCGAGGTGCGCGTCGCGAAGCCGGCGAGCACCGTCAGCGGCGAGGGCCAGTAGTGGTTCGTCACCGAGTGGTGCTCTTCCATCCACACCGAATCGAAGCCGAGCTCTTCCGCCCGCGTGACCTCTTCGAGCGCTTCCTTGTAGTACTGACCGCCCTCGATGGGGATGAAACCGATCTTGAGTCGCGCCATGGGGCGAGAGCCTAGCATGGGTCGCGGAGTCGAGTCACTTGACAGACCGACCCGCGGCGATTAAACGGTGATGCATCACACCGAAGGAGGCCGCACCCGATGCCGATCATGCAGGGCTATCACGCGCTCAAGAATCGCCCGGAAGAGAAAATCACCGACAAGATCTCGCGCCGCATCCTCGTCGGCGACAAGGAAATGATCGTCTGGTGGTCGATGAAGGCTGGCGTGCACGCGGCGGCCCACCAGCACCCGCACGAGCAGATCTTTTGGTTGCTCGAGGGGAAGATGGAATTCCGTCTCGGCAGCGAGCGGCGAATGTGTGGTCCGGGCGACCTCGGCGTGATCCCGGGCGGCATCGAGCACGAGGCCTGGTTTCCCGAGGACACGGAAGTGATCGACATCTTCGCGCCGCCCCGCGAAGACTTCCTTACGTCGGAAGTCCCGGCGTACATGCGAAAGGGGTGATCAGGCCGGTTCGGCGAGTGGCGAGCTCGGTGTGAAGGGAACTCAACGAAGAGGCGAACGATGCAGCCCGGTTGGCTCAAGGAGTACTTCAAGCCTCAGGACGGCGCCGGAGCGCACGCGGCGGATGGTCAGGCGGGGACGTCGGGCGACGACGTGTCGCGACGTGACTTCGTCAAGTCCGGATTCGTCGCGGGAGTCGAGGTGGGGATGGCGGCCGGAAGCGTCGCCGGGATCGCGACGGATGCCGAAGCACAGACGACGAACCCGATCGCGGGATCGTGGTGGCCATCGCCCTGGGGGCCGAACGACGAGCGCGGCGCGAACAATCGGATCACGCCGGCGAAGATCCTCGAGGCGGCCCGCCTCATCAAGACGGGCAAGATCTACCAGCTCAGTCGGGTCCTCGAAAAGGGCATTCCGCTCTTCGGCGAGCGTCTCGGCGCGCACGTCGTGATTCCCGGCTCGCCGACGGGCGGGCCGTTCGGCAAACATCAGCTCCACTATCACGACGAGCTGTTCGTGGGCGAGATCGGCCAAGCCGGGACGCAGTTCGACGGCCTCGGCCACATCGGCATGGTCGCGAACGACGGCAAGCTCCGCTACTACAACGGACTCACTCAGGAGCAGGTGGGCGGCACGTACGGCCTCAAGAAGCTCGGCATGCAGAACTGCCGGCCATTTTTCACGCGCGGAGTCCTGCTCGACGTCCTGGCCATCAAGGGCGGTGAGCGGCTCCCGATCAACTACGTCATCACCGTCGACGACATCCAGCAGACGCTTCGGCGGCAGGGCACTCGGGAGCCGGGCGACGGTGACGCCGTCCTGTTCCGGACGGGCCACGGCAAGCTCTGGAAGAAGGACAACGCCGAGTTCAACAAGGGCTGCCCCGGGCCCGGCCTCACCGCCGGTCGATGGCTCGCCGATCGGAAGGTCGCCGTCGTGGGCGCCGACACCTGGCCGGTGGAAGCGGTCCCAGGCGAGAACCCGGACCTGGTGTTTGGCTGTCACGCGCTCTGGCTCACGGTGAACGGCATCTATATCAACGAGAACCTCGATCTCGAGGAGCTGGCGGCCGACAAGGCCTACGAGTTCGCCTGGTCGTTCAACCCGGTGCTGATCCAGGGCGCGACCGGGTCTCCCGGCAACTCGGTGGCGATCGCGTAGAGGGTGCCCTGCCAACCCGCCGCCCCGGGTATGCCCCGGGGCGACGGGGTATCTGGTACGATCGGCGCAGGATGGCGGACGAATTCACCCGCGACGAGCGCGCCGCCCTCGCGCCGTACGTCTCCAATCTCGACGGCCCGGTCTTCGCGCTCGTCGACCTGCCGGAGGTCGTGAAGGGCGCCCTCTTCGCCCGCTACTCCCGCTCTCCCAAGTCGCTTCGCCGGCTCTTCCTCGACGAGTTCCTCGGCGCTGGCGGCCGCGAGGCCGCGGCGGGCCGCGCCGAGGCCGGCGGTGACGCGGGCGCGAGGCGGGCCGAGCAGCTCTTCGAGCGTGTCTTCGTCGAGTACGGTGACGACTCCGTCGCCCAGCTCGGAGGCGTGCACCTGGCGTGCGAGGGCGCGTCGAACATCCTGACCAAGGTGCTCGAGTGGGGCCGGCTCATGGCCTATCTCGAGCAGTCGACGCGCTACATCCCCTACGACGACCGTCCAGATGGCCGGTACCGCTACCACGTCCCCGCCGAGCTGGGCGGCGCGCTCCGCGAGCGCTACGTCGCGACGCTCGACCGAGGCTTCGACGTCTACCACGCCTGGCTTCCGAGGCTGCGCGCGTTCTACGAGGCGAAATTCCCGCGCGACCCGGCGGAGTCCGAGACCGTCTATCGCATGACGATCCGCGCCAAGGCGCTCGATACCCTGCGCGGGATGCTACCCGCCGCCACGACCTCGAACGTCGGCATCTACGGCACCGGCCAGGCGTACGAGCAGCTTCTGCTCCGCATGCGCGCGCATCCATTGCGCGAGGTGCGGGCCTACGCGGACCTGATGCTGATCGAGCTGCGGAAAGTCATCCCCGCGTTTCTCAAGCGGGTCGACGTGCCCGAGCGCGGCGGCGTCTGGTCGGCGTACCTCGAGGAGACGCGCCGGGAGACGCGGGACGTGGCGCGGCGGCTGCTGTCGCCCGAGCCCGCGCGCGGGGCGGGCGGGCGGGGTGGCCACGAAGGACTCGTCGTCGCCTCGGAGGAAGTCACGCTCAGCGACTTCGACCCCGACGGCGAGGCGAAGGTCGTCGCCGCGGCGCTCTACGCCGTCTCGAGCCGCCCGGACGCGGAGCTGCTCGAGATCGCCCAGCGGATGACTGCGGACGAGCGCAACGCGGTGCTCGCGGCGTACGTCGGCAAGCGGCTGAACCGGCGCCACCGGCCGGGCCGCGCGTTCGAGCGCACGTCGTATCGCTTCGACGTGCTGGGCGACTACGGCGCGTTCCGCGACCTGCAGCGCCACCGGCTCCTCACGCTGGAGTGGCAGCGCCTGACGCCGAGGCACGGCTACGTCGTGCCCGAGGCGATCGCCGAGGCGGGCGCGGCGGACGACTGGCGGGGCGTGCTGGCCGACTCGGCCGAGCTGCACGACGCGATCGAGGCGGCCGGCCTGCCCGAGGTCGCCTCCTACGCGGTGTCCATGGCCTGTCGCGTCCGCTTCTACATGGAGATGAACGCCCGCGAGGCGATGCACGTGATCGAGCTGCGGACGACCCCCCAGGGGCACCCGTCGTACCGGCGGATCTGCCAGGCAATGCACCGACTCCTCGGCGAGCGCCATCCGGCCATCGCCGCCACGATGACCTTCGCCGATCACTCGGCGGTCGACCTCGAGCGGCTCGAAGCCGAGCGCGCGGCGGAACGGCGCCGCACCGCTTCGCCGTAGCACGACGCCCCGGACACGGCCCGCTTGACGCCGGCCTCCCATGAAAAGATAATTGGTCGGCCAATCAAAAAAGGAGAGGTATGAGCCCCAAGCGCGGCGTGGCGCCGCTCCGGCGCGCCGAGATCGTGCGCGCCACCATCCAATGCCTCGCCCGCGACGGCTACTCCGGGCTCACGATGAAAAAGGTCGCGCGCGAGGCGAAGGTGAGCCAGGGGATCCTGCATTACTACTTCGCCGACAAGCGGGCGATCCTGGTCGCCGCGCTCGAGACGGTCACCGCGGATCTCGACCGCCGGGTCGCCGCGGCCCAGTCCCGCGGGGCGCGGGACGCGCGGACCCGGCTCCTGGCGCTGGTCGGAGCCTGTCTGCGGCTCGCGATCGAGGAGCGCGCCTTCTGGATCGTGTTCGTCGAGTTCTGGGGCGAGATGATGCACGACCGTCGGCTCCGCGAGATCAACGCCGCGCTCTACCAGCGGATGCGGCGACTGATCGGCGCCGTCGTCGCCCAGGGCATCCGGGCGGGAGCGTTTCGCCGTACCGACGTCCTGCGCGCCGCCGCGGTAATCCTCGGGCTCGTCGACGGCATCTCGCTCCAGCTCACGTTCGACCCGACCGCGTTCCGCGTCGCCGAGGCGACGCGGTTCTGCGGCGATGCGGTGATGCGCTACCTCATGCGGGAGGTCCCATGAACGCCGACGTGGTCGCCCAGGCGAAGGCGAAAGCTCGGGAGTATTTCAAATCAAAGGGCACGCTGGCGCCCGCCTCCACGATCCACGAGCGGGTCGCCGATGCGTTCGGCGCGCTCGACTCGTTCCTCGAGCCGATCTCGGCGGCGACCGCCGCGCGCGCCTCGATTCCCGGCGAGTGGACGATTCAGGAGGTCGTCGACCACCTGGTCGAGACCCACCGGCCGGGGCTGGACGAGCTCTGGTGCCTGCTCGGCGGCCGCCGGCCACCGGGCGAGCCGATTCCGGCGAGCCTCCAGTCGAAGGCGCCCCTGCTTCGCCCGTGGCCCTGGCTCCGCGAGGAGCTGGGGCACATTCACGGGGAGATTCTTCGAACGCTTGCCGCGACTCCGCAGGACTTCGTGACCGACGCGCGCGCGGGGCTGGTGATGGTGGTGAACGTGACGGACGAGCACGGAAGAGTCGTCCCGCTGCACTGGGTCGAGGAGCTCGACTGGAAGGCGTACGCGATCACCTGGCGGCTGCACGTGATCGATCACCTGAAGCAGGCGAGGAAGGTCCACGCCGTGCCGGAGCGGTGAGGCGATGGCGCTCGCCGTGACCGAGGCCGAGCTTCGACGCCTCCTCGAGGACGTCGCGTTCACGCGCGCGTACGGCTTCCGGCTTCACGCGATCGGCGACGGGCAGTGCACCCTTGAGATCCCATTCAGGGCCGACTTCGAGCGCCCCGGAGGGATCGTGAGCGGCCAGGTCTTCATGGCGGCCGCCGACGTCGCGATGTGGCTGGCGATCATGACCCGCCTCGGCCCGAGGGACGGGTCGGTGACGGCGGGCATGACGAGCGCGTTCCTGGGCGCCGCGCGACGGGAGCCGTTCCGGTGCACCGCGCGGATCGTGAAGCTCGGCCGCCGGCTCGTCTACGGCGTCGCCGAAAGCGTAACGGGCGGCGGCCGGCTGCTGGCACACCACTCCCTGACGTACGCCCGCGTGGCTGGAGAAGAGCGCTCGGCCTAGCGGCCCCGGCGCTGGTGCATCTGCACCACGTGCCAGCCCTCGCGCTCGTCGTCCGTCGTCTCCGGCGGCCCCGCGCGCGCCGCGAGCCAGTACGCGAGGTCCCACAGCTCGTCGTCTTCGAGCACCTGGTAGTACGAAGGCATCGGCGTGCCGTCGAGCCCCGTCAGGAGCGTGCGGAGGATGTCTCGCGTCGTCGGGCCGCTCTTGAGCGGACGCCGTGTCAGGTCCGACGGCTTGACCGACAGATCCTTGGCCGATGGGCCGTCGCCGCGCGCCTCTTTGCCGTGGCACTCGGCGCACTCGCCCTTCACGTAGACCTTGGCGCCGCGGGCGACGGCCTCCGGCGTCGCCGGCGGTGGCGACGGGATCCCCACGACTTTGGGCGCGGGCGCCGCGGCGAATCGCGGCGACAGGCTCTTGATGAATGCGATCACCGCCCGCACCTCGGCGTCGCTCAGATGATTCTGCGGGACCATGCCGGTGGAGGGAACACCCTGAACGATCGTACGGGTCAGATCGGCATCCGTCGGCACCTGGCCGGAGGCCGTCGAGCGGAACTTGAACCGACCCTTCGCGAGATCTCGCGGGGGAGTCTTGAAGTGATGCGCGGCCATGCCCTGGCCGTCGCCCGCGGCGCCGTGGCAGACCGCGCAATTGTCGCGAAAGACGCGCTCGCCCACCGCGAGGTCGGGCGACTGTCCCGAGGCGCCCGCCGCCAGCCCGAAGACCGCGGCGACCAGGGCGAGCGCCCCGGGACGAACCGACAACGGAGCTACTCGAGGACGACGAGCTGGCCGACCACGTGCGCCGGGTGCAGCTGGCACTTGATCGGAAAGATACCCGCCTTGTCGGCGGTGAATTTCACGTTCGCGGTCTTTTCGCCCGCCACGACCTCCTTGACGTTGAACGCGGCGATCTCGAATCCGTGCTCGTCGGCGTGACGATTGACGAGCTGGAGCATCACGGTGTCACCCTTCTTCGCGGTGATCGACGTGGGCTCCCAGATCTTCACGTCCTGCGGGGTGACGACGTTGACGATGCGCAGCGAGACCTCGCCCGCCTGAGCCGCGACGAGGCCGAGCCCGAGCATGACCATGGCCAGGGCGATCGACAGCCCTCTCATCGCTTGAAGTCCTCCTTGGCGGCTTTGAGTTTGTCGGGCAAGGCGAGGAGGTCGAGCGCCGTGAGCGCCAGCGCCTTGGCGCCCGCCACCATTCCCTCGCGCGCTATCGGCGAGCGCGCCCATTCGGCGAACTCGCGCGAGTGTCCGGGCACGCCGTCGGGGGAGATGCGGATGTAGGGATGGATCGTCGGAAGCGCCTGGCTCACGTTGCCGCAGTCGGTCGAGCCGTAGCCGGCCTCGCCGTCGTCGGGATCCACCGGGAAGCCGATCACGCCGAGGTTCTGCTCGAAGAGCTCGGCCATGGTCGGGTTCGGCTTCAGCGGGTCGTGGATGGTCGACTCGGCGGCCACCTCGACCCGGCACCCCGTCGCGGCGGCCGCGCCCTCGGCGCAGCCCGTGAACCGCCGGAGCAGCTCCTGGCAGTAGTCCTTATTGAGCGCGCGAAGGTAGAAGTCGGCGCGCGTGTACTCGGGGATGATGTTTGGCTGGTCGCCGCCCTTGACGATGATCCCGTGCACGCGGGCATCGGGCCGGAGCTGCTGGCGCATCTGGTCGAGCCCGACGAAGAGCTGGATGACCGCGTTCAACGCGTTCACGCCGCGCCAGGGCCAGGAGGAGGCATGCGTCGCCTTGCCGTGGAACTCGGCCTTGACCTTGATGATGCCGAGCGACGGCCGCCACACCTGCGTCCCGCAGCGCCCGTGGATCATCATCGCGGCGTCGACGTCCCGGAACACGCCGGCCTCCATCAATCGAACCTTGCCGGCGCCGCCCTCCTCGGCGGGCGTGCCGATCACCTGGATCCGGCCCGCGAACGGCAGTGTGCCGAGCGCCACCGCGAGCGCCGCGCCCGCCCCGGTGCCCGCGGTCGCGATCACGTTGTGGCCGCAGGCGTGACCGATAGAGGGAAGCGCATCGTACTCCGCCATGATCGCGATGGTCGGCCCCGAGCCGGAACCCGCGATCGTGGCGCGGAACGCCGTCGGCAGGCCGCCGACTCCGCGCTCGACCTTGGCGCCGTGCTTCTCGAGGAACTCGGCGAGCCAGCCGTGCGCCTTCTCCTCCTTGAAGCAGAGCTCCGGGTTGTCGTGGATCTTGTGCGACAGCGCCTCGAGGTCGTCGGCGAGCCGGTCGACCGCGCCCGCGACCTTCTGCTTCACGTCGGCCGGCGCGCTCATTTCGCCCTCCTGAACTCGTCCTGAACCCGCCGGACCAGAGTCGGCTCGGCGAGGAGGTCGAGCGTCGTCATCGCCATCGCCTTCGCGGCGGTGAGGGTGCCGGTGCGGGCGAGCGGACTCACCGCGGCCGCCTCGAATGCGCGCGAATGAATCGGCGTGTTGTCCGGAGCGATCTTCATCAGGGGCTGGATCGCGGGAATCACCTGACTCACGTTCCCGACGTCCGAGGATCCGAGCCGGTCGACCAGCGGCGGTGCCTCGACGACACCGAGCGCCGTGAGGTTGGCGCGAAACGCGCCGAGCAAGGTCTCGTTGCGCTTCATCGGCTCGTAGACGGTGTCGTTGTGGGCGATGACCTTCACCGTGCAGCCGGTGGACTTCGCCGCGCCCTCGGCGCAGGCGATGACACGCTTCTGGAGCTCCCACATGTAGTCGAGATTGAGCGAGCGGACGTAGAACATCGCCGCCGCGGACTCCGGAATGATGTTCGGCGCCGCGCCGCCGTGGGTGATGATGCCGTGTATCCGGGAGTCCGGGCGCACCTGCTGGCGGAGCATGCTGACGTTGTTGTAGGTCTGGATGGCCGCGTCGAGCGCGTTGACACCTTCCGACGGATCGGCGGAGGCGTGCGCCGCCTTACCCGTGAACTCGAAGCCGACCCGCACGATCCCGAGCAGATCCATGTGGCCGACCCACTGATCGAAGC
>Ga0137388_10001942_pt1 | contig 12818 bp, 11 predicted proteins | sample 15con2h14AmetaG_FD_104644 | JGI IMG/M metagenome (GOLD analysis project Ga0137388, IMG submission 104644) | Vadose zone soil microbial communities from Angelo Coast Range Reserve, California, USA - 15con2h1.4A metaG | ecosystem: Environmental > Terrestrial > Soil > Vadose zone > Saprolite...
AGAAGAACCATGTCAGACAAACAGGAGACGCTTGAGCTTTCGATTGTTGTGGCCGTGACGGGCGGGGGACCCATCCTGGGCTCCTGCCTGACGGCTCTGGAAGCCCAGATCTCCGGGATCGCCGCGGAAATCTTGGTCATCGATGGCACGAAATCGGGGACCGCGGCTGGTTGTTCGCCGGACTCCGGATCCGTGCGAGTTCTTCACCTTCCCGCGCAGCCTGAGGTGCCCGTGCTGTGGCAGGCCGGTATCGAAGCGTCGAGGGGCAGAATCATCGCCCTGTTGGTGGATTCCTGCATACCAGGCCGAGACTGGGTACAGCAAATACTTCAAGCGCACCAAGCAGACTGTGCCGTTATTGGGGGTGCCATTGACCTCGCCCCGACGTTGGGCGCGGTGGACTCCGCAATTTACTTTTGCCGCTACAGCCGCTACATGCCCCCGTTTGCCGCGACTTTGCTCGACGATCTTCCGGGCAACAACTGTTCTTACAAACGCGCGGCGCTGGCCGGCGTGCAAGATGAATGGGCCGACGGTTTTTGGGAGACTTTTGTTCACAGCAAGATGCGCGCTCAAGGTGACCGGCTGCTATGCGTTCCCGAGATCCTTGTGCATTGCGTCGGATCTGCATCGGGTCTTTCTTTTCTGCGAGTTCGCTTCAACCATGGACGCAGGTTTGCGGCGCGCCGCGCCAAAGAGATGAGCCGGAAGCAGAGGACCCTGCGTGCGCTCGTTTTTCCTCTCGTTCCATTCGTGATGTTGTTGCGGATCGCCACGCGCGTTTGGGAAAAGCGCCGCTATCGTGCGAGATTCCTTGCCTGCGTTCCCTTGCTGCTGATTTTTCTGACGGCGTGGAGTACAGGTGAATTTCTCGGCTACCTCGTGGGCTCTTCAACACAAAATCTCCGCGGCGACAAACGCGAAGGTCATGTCTTGCGCGAGGTCGGATGAATGCTCCGCAAATTTCGGTCGTGATCGCGACCCAGAATTCGGCGTCGTATTTGTGCCCCTGCCTCGACTCGCTTCGGAATCAGGACCAGTCAGCTGCGGCTGAAATCATCGTGGCGGACGCCTCAACGGATGGCAGCGCCGAAATCATCTGCGGCCGCTATCCCGACGTCCTCCTTCTCCACTGCGACCGCCCTCTCGGACTTCCCGGATTACTCCGTGAAGCTCTCCGCCAAGCTCGCGGGCAAATAATCGCGGTGACCGATGCTTACTGTCGGTTTCCTCCGCAGTGGCTGGCGAACCTTCGGCAGGCTCATGAAATGGATTACGCGGTAATTGGCGGAGCGGTGGAGAATGGGAGTTCTGATGGACTCTTCGGCTGGGCTTGCTTTTTCGCGGACTACGGTGCGTTTATGCTACCTGCGCAACCCCGTGTCACTCCGCTGCTCGCTGGCAACCACGTCTCCTATAAAAAATGGCTCCTCGACCAAAAGCTCGGTTCCATGGACGACGGTTTCTGGAAGGTTTTCTTCCATCGCGACCTCGAGCGTGAAGGTATTCAATTTCTGTTCGATCCGAGCCTGGTCGTTTACTACACTCGCCGGAACACGCTTGTCAGTTTCCTGACGCGGTACTATCGCAACGCTCGGCTCTTCGCCGCCTTCCGCTGCAAGCGGATTTCACCCGCGAGCCGCTTACTCCGCGTAATTGCCAGCCCCGCGCTCCCTCCGCTTCTACTGTACCAGCGCCTCCGCGTGGGTTTGACCAAGAAAGCGCATCACCTTCGATCCCTCCTTTCCCTTCCCCTTCTTGCGTTATTCGTTACGGTCTGGGCGGCTGGCGAATTCTCAGGTTACCTCCAAGGTCCCAACCGTCTGTCCAAGGAGCGCGCCCAATGACCGCCTTCTGCACCGGAACTGCCCGTGGCAACTAAGCTCAGCGTGAACGCTCCCGGCCAGCCTGTACGGCCTCGCATCTCCGTAGTCATCGCGTCCGTGAATGGTCCCGCTCATTTGGATGAATGCCTCGGTGCGCTCGAGAACCAAACGCAGCGCTACCACTACAGCCACTCGTACACCGTCATGTGCACGGCTGGCTTTCCCGCCTGGAAAAAATTCGTATACGCGGGTTTCTGCCCGCTGCGCCCACCGGTTTTGGTCGCTCGCATTACTTCCTGTGTGATGAACAGGCAGCGGCACCTAGCCATGTTTGTTCGGGCGTTCCCGTCGATAGTCTCCTTCACCTTGGTTTGGGCCAGGGCGAGCTCATCGGCTATCTGTTCGGCCCCGGCGAAAGTCTGTTGAAGGTTGATTGAGCGCAGACCCATTTCCATGTCTCTGGGTTTTCCTATTCATTCGGCTCTTCCGTAGAGCTTTCTCGTCCGGGCAGTAACAGGAGCTCGTTTAATGGCAAAAAAGAGCAATTGCTTTCTCCTTTCGCTCGGATTTCCGCAAGCGACGTGTTCCTTTGGATATCCCAGGTCGTCGGGCAAGATAGTGAAACAATTTTCCCTCCAGAGCAGGCTCCATGTTGCTTGTCTGGCCGCAAGCGATTGATATAACAGACTTTATCGTATCCCCGTACAAGGCAGTTGGCGAACGGATTGCTCCACATTAGACTTGATCGCCCCCAGAGGACTGGTCGACGGGAACTCAGAGTCTCGCGATGTACAGGCGTCTCCAGCTAGCGGTCGGCACGGTAATAGTAGAAGGGAGCTCTCTAAGAATGCAGGACCACCTCAATCCTCCCCACGGCGGGGAGTTAGTCAATCAGATCGCGACGCCGGCGCGCAGCGCCGAGCTGCAAGCGGATTCGCGCAAGTGGCCTTCATGGGATCTGTCGCCGCGACAGCTCTGCGATCTGGAATTACTTCTGAATGGCGGCTTCTCTCCTCTCCGCGGATTCATGTCACGCGCCGATTACGAAAGTACCTGCACCCGAATGCGCCTCACCGACGGAAAGATTTGGCCGATTCCCATCGTCCTCGACGTTTCTGACGAGTTTGCGCGAACCATTGGAGCAGGAACCTCCATTGCTCTTCGCGATCCCGAAGGCGTAATGCTTGCGGCCTTACATGTGGAGGAAGTTTGGAAACCTGATCGAACAGCGGAGGCGAGAGCTGTCTACGGGACTACCAGCTCTCATCATCCCGGAGTGAACCATCTTACGGAGCAGACTCAGCCTTGGTGCGTCGGGGGCAAGCTCGAAGGGCTTCACCTCCCGCACCATTACGATTTTCGCGCCATGCGGCTCACTCCGTCCGACCTGCGTGCCGAGTTCATTCGGCTCGGCTGGCGACGGATCGTTGCTTTCCAGACCCGCAACCCCATGCATCGCGCTCATCAGGAACTGACTCTGCGGGCAGCCGAGAAAGTGGAAGCAAATCTCCTTCTTCATCCTTCGGTGGGCATGACGAAACCCGGAGATGTCGAGTATTATATTCGCGTCAGATGCTACCAGGCGCTGCTTTCGAAATATCCTAGAGACACCGTAAAGCTCGCGCTTTTGCCTCTCGCCATGCGCATGGGCGGGCCGCGGGAAGCGGTTTGGCACGCCATCATCCGCAAAAACTACGGCTGCAGCCATTTCATCGTGGGTCGGGACCACGCTGGTCCGGGCAACGACGAGAACGGGAAGCCCTTTTATGGTCCCTACGCAGCGCAGGAGTTGCTCGGGGCTCATGAAAAAGAGATCGGCGTCACCATGGTGCCCTTTCAAAACATGGCCTATCTGGAAGACCAAGACGCATACTTTCCTGAAGATGAAGTGCCCAGTGGCTCTCGCGTCCTCAGCATCTCTGGAACCGATCTGCGAACGCGCCTGAACGAAGGGCGCGAGATTCCTTCTTGGTTCACTTTTCCAGACGTAGCGCGCGAACTGCAACGCAGCTACCCGCCTCGGTATCGTCAGGGCTTTACCGTATTCTTCACCGGCCTTTCCGGGTCAGGAAAATCTACGATCGCCAATGTGCTGCTTGTGAAGCTGCTGGAAATGGGAGGACGTCCGGTAACTCTGCTGGACGGCGATATCGTTCGCAAGCATTTATCTTCAGAGCTCGGATTCTCTCGCGAGCATCGCGACATCAACATTCGACGTATTGGATTCGTGGCTTCTGAAATTACCAAGAACGGTGGAATTGCCATCTGCGCGCCGATCGCGCCGTTCGACGCGGTACGCAAACAAGTGCGCGCCATGATTCAGCCGCACGGGGGGTTCATCCTGGTGCATCTCGCCACTCCCCTCGAGGTCTGCGAGAGCCGGGATCGCAAGGGCTTGTACGCAAAGGCTCGCGCCGGTCTCGTCCAGCAGTTCACCGGCATTTCTGATCCCTATGAGATTCCTGCGGACGCAGATATAGTCCTGAACACCAAAGAGTTAACGCCGGAAGAAGCCGTTCAGGAGATCTTTCTCCATCTGCAACACAAAGGCTTCATCGGAGCTAATGGCTTGCCTCCAGCTGCGCACTAGTTCTATGGTGAAAGTTCGCATGCCGAGCGTGGGGATGAAGATTCGAGGACTTCGATCATGTTGTTCGTGGTGAAAATGTTGATTGGAATGCTTGTCGGGACCCTCGTAGGATTGACGGGCTTGGGCGGGGGCGTGCTCTTGCTCCCGATCCTGATCTTTGGTCTGGGTGTTTCCCCGATTGTTGCGGTGGGTTCAGACGCCGCGTTCAATGCGCTGACTAAGATCGGTGCCGGTTATCTCCACTGGAAGTGGCGCACCCTGGATCGGCGCCTGGTTGGGGGATTGTGCGTCGGAAGTATTCCGGGCGCGTTGGGAGGCGTGCTTCTGATTCGGCATCTGCGTATCGTTTACGGGAATGAGTTCGACGGCATGCTGCGCGCCCTCATTGGCGCCTTGCTCGTCTTCATACCCCTGCTTTTGTTGCTGCAGAAATCGCCGCAACAATCCGCGGCGCTTCCTTGCCGGGCAGGAAGAGGGTTTTGGCCGCGGGTAGCCGGAGTCGGATTGGTTTCCGGTTTTCTCGTAGGGATGAGCTCAGTCGGATCCGGCACCATTGTCATGTTGATGCTGGCTCTTTTTGTGCGGAGCGCTCCCGCGACGCTGGTGGGTACCGATATCGTGCATGCGGTTATCCTCACGGGGTTCACGAGCGTGTTTTATTTTCGGCTTGGCGCAGTGGACACCACGCTGCTGATCCCCTTGCTTATCGGTTCCGTGCCGGGAGCGCTGCTCGGCGTACGACTGGCAACGGTGATTCCATCGCCGTGGCTGAGGCGCGTGCTTTGCGTTACGCTAATCGCCGCCGGAGCGAGGATGCTGTGGATCTAGGGACACGGGAATGAGCAATTCTTCGGGCGCAGAGAATTTGCGGCGAATCCAGGAAGCGCTGGAGACGGCGGTCCAGGCGATCTCGGGTTTCGTACCGGGTGCCGTGAAGGCGGAGCATAAGGCCGGCAACCAGTTGGTGACGGAAGCAGATCGGAAAATTAACCGCGTGCTGCAGGAGTTTCTGGTGCGGGACGGAGAGGGCTGGCTTTCCGAAGAAAGCGCCGACGACTTGACGCGGCTGGAGAAGAAGCGGGTCTGGGTGGTCGATCCGCTGGACGGGACGCGCGAATTCATTGCCGGCATACCGGAATGGGGAATATCGGTGGCGCTGGTGGAAGACGGGCGGGCAATAGCGGGGGGCGTGTGCAATCCCGCGACCGGCGAGATTTTCTTGGGTGCTCTGGGACTAGGAGTTACGCGAAACGGGAAGCCGGTCAGAACGAGCGACTGCACGAGTCTATTGGGGGCGGTAATCCTGGCTAGCCGGAGCGAGACCGAGCGCGGAGAGTGGGACTGCTTCCGGCAATCGCCCTTTGCGATACGGCCTATGGGCTCGGTGGCCTACAAACTCGCACTCGTGGCGGCGGGCGCGGCGGATGCTACGTGGACGCTGGTGGCGAAGAACGAGTGGGACATCGCCGCAGGCGCGGCGCTGGTGGTGGCAGCGGGAGGATGTGTGCGAAGGCTCGAGGATGAGCCGCTCACTTTCAATGGAAGATCGACTCTGGTGCCGCGGCTGTTGGCCTGTGGGCGGACACTAGCCCAGGAGATCACCTGCTTTCTCGATGGGCACCTCCGGGCGGCGCGCAGCGCATGAGGCGTCGCTGACCACGGTCGGCTGGTACTGCGAAGGCCGACGCCCCTCTTTCCTGTATCTCTGGCAATAAAAAACGTGGCGTCTTTGGAGCTAAGCAAATAGCTATGGAATTTCTGGGATGAGCACCTTACAAAAGTCTGCTTTTCAAGCCTCGCTGGCCGGAGGGCGCACGCTTAGGACAAATCGTCCTTTTGGCCTTGACACAGCGGCGCACTACGGATCGCTGCTGGCAATCATTGCCATCGGCGCGGCGATTCGCGCACATTACCTATCACTGCCGATCAAATACGACGAAGCAGCCACTTTCTTGAACTACGCTCGACAACCGCTTTGGGGCGCCATCTCCGATTATTCTTACCCGAATAATCACCTGCTGCACACATTGTGCGCGCACCTGTCGCTGAAAATTTTTGGCAATCACGATTGGGCATTACGGCTCCCAGCATTCATCTGCGGCTGTTCGCTGGTGCCGGCGACCTATGGTCTGGCACGAATGCTTTCCAACCGAGATGCTGCGCTCATCGCTGCGGCGATGACCGCCGGCTCCGCCAAACTGGTGGAATACTCCGTTAATGCGAGAGGCTACACACTCCTGGTGCTGCTGAGTCTAAGCATGATTGCACTGGGGCTGCAGTTGATCCGCTCCGGCGGGGCCATGATCTGGGCGGCCTTCTCGGGCGTAGCAGCCCTTGGATACTTCACCATTCCAACGATGCTGTATATTCACGCTGCTGTGTTGCTGTGGATGGCAGTGAATCGCAACCTGGAGCGCGTCTTCCTGAAAAAGATCTGCATCAGTTCCCTGGCGACTTTTTCGATGACGGCGATTCTGTATCTTCCTGCGGTGCTACATTCCGGGCTTAAGGCTGTTTTGTTCAATCGTTTCGTGCGCCCGCTGGCATTACACGACTTTTTTCGCCAGGCTCCCACGTTGCCTGCCCTGCTGTGGGCATCGTGGAGCGCCGCGATTCCGGGCGTATTACTGGCGGCGCTGCTAACTGGTTTCGTGATTGCGATCCTCCGCGAGAAGGACGTATTCACGCTGCGCTTCTCGCTGGCGATGTCATTCACAATCGCGGTAATCGGGCTTCTGGTTGCTCAACGCGTTGTCCCGCCCTCCAGGGTGTTCTTGTTTGGTCTGCCCATCGGAGCGATTTACTCGTCGGCAGGACTGATTTACCTGTTGACTCGCGGTTGGAGCAGACGGTTAACTTACGTGGTTCCGGTTGCCGCCGTCCTTGTCGCAGCGTGGATGGGGCTTGCCGTTGTTGTTACAGGATTTGTTTTCGCTTCGGAGGAGACTGGGTCATTCCAGGACGCTGCTGAAGTGTTGCGGTACCTGAATGGAGCGGCTGCGCCAGACGACCTTGTGCTGGTGGTTGGGCCGGTCGATCAGCCTTTTGAATACTACATGCAGACGGGGGCGCTGGCCTGGAAACATGAGCGCCCGCAAAAAGCTTCGGCTCGGCTGTTTATCGTTCTGCGAGACCATCACGGACCGATTGGTTCCCAGGAGGACCAGCCGGTGACGCTGGGCCGTGTCAGCCGATTTTACAGGGCTCCCTTGGACCCGAACCTTACATTTAGTTCTGCTTTTACAAGCGTATACGTCGCTCAAGGGGCTACTGTCGATCGTGGCTTCTGTGATGCGTTCTGCTTCCACCGGGATCAGGTTACGCGCGGAAGCACGGCATCTCAACAGAGGTGAGAGGAACCGAGTCCGCGCAGACCAGCTAATAGGCATCCAAGTGCCGCCACGTTTAGGGGCCGAGGACAAGTCTGCTCCCGGCGGAAAGCTAGTTGGCAACGCTCCGCACGTGTTACAGCCGTTTGAAGGCCGGGTTCGCGCAGGAGTTCCTGCCCGACAATATCGGGTGGTTAGACGTTTATATTCGACATTAGAGAAATTCGGGAGCCTCTGGTCACTTGACGCGAGTCGTGGGGAGAGCGCGAACGCGCGGCTTTCTCCGCGGCTGTTGCGCTGGTGTAGTGCGCAGGAGGATTCGTTCGCCGAGTGGATGACGCACCGCTGACGTTCAACCGGAAAAGCAGCCCGCTTTTGCCAGGGCTTGTGGACAGCGGCATAGGCCTGCGGGAGGACGTCTTCCTTGCTGGGAGCGGCACCGCTGCGTGACGCGAAGCTGAAGGGAGGGGGTGTGGTACGAGTCCGTGTGGGCACTTACTTTTTGCGTGTTGCGACCACAACATGTTGTGAGGAAATGGTGGACCTCACACAATTCGTGGCCACGACTTGTAGTTGCCACACAGACTCGTGGTACCCCCGTGGGTGTTTTTGTAAGTGCGGATTCTAAAGCGCGAGTCTGAGGGACACAGAGCCGGGCCATCAGAGCGGAGAGATTCAGGAGCCGCTGGTCACTGGACGCGAGTCGCGGGAGCGCGCGGGTGTGCTTTTGGGCCAGAGCGATAAGTCAAGAGACTTTCTATCCGGCGCGCGGGGCGGTAAGCCAGTTGTGGTGTCGGGCTCGAAGAATCTCTTGGCTCGCAACGCCGGGCGCTCGATGACGGCCCTGGAGATTAGGGCGATTATGAAGCTGACCGCCAGTACGGCGGCAGCACGGACGACAATGCCGCCGAAATTCATGGTGGCGGCGGAGTGGCCCAGCAGCTTCCAGCCTGTGTCAAACGCGTCCATGACCATGCAGTGACACAGGTAGAGACAGTAGCTGAGGTCGCCAGACAGGCGTAAGGGCCAAAGTCGGAAGATGTGGGCTTCGGGCCGCCCGGACATCGATGCGGCCCAAAGCACAATCGCGGCGCAGATCAAATCTATCGGCGGGTACTCGAAGGTTGCCCCGAAACGGGTCTGGTGCTGCCGGATGCTCCAAGGCGAGCCGACAATTTCCAGCAGCAGTCCGAGGCAGGCAAGCACAATAGCCATGTGCTTCGCGCGGGGGAGTGAATAGCGGGACGAGCGCACAAAGCAGGCGATCAACGCGCCGGACGCGATGCCATCCAGACGGAACCAGGTATACGGAAACACTGTGTGGACGTAGGGGAACGCAATGCACCGAGCGAGCGGCTCAATCAGCCACACCATTGCGGCCACGAGCGCGAGGTTACGGAGCGTGAGCTTGCGGACAATGCACGGCCAAAACAGGTAGAAGTGCTCCTCCACGGAGAGAGACCATATGGCGCCATTTACCATGGAGATGCCCAGGATCGGCGAGATGTTGGAAAGGTGGAAGAAGCTGAGCAGGACGTAGCTGCCGGAGTTCCTGTAACACAGCAGGATGACCAACAGAACAGCGTAGTAGAGGGGAAGAATGCGGAGAGCGCGGCGCGCATAGAAGTTTCGAAAATAGTGCGGATCCAAGCAGGAATCGAGCAGAATGCCGGTGATCAAGAAGCCCGAAAGGACGAAAAAAAGATCCACGCCATGCGAGAGGTTCCGGGTCGCCCGGACGGCGATTTGGGCGAGGCCGGTCCAGCTCCCGCGCAGCATGCTGTAGCAGAAAAGGTGGTAGAGCAGAACCGTCAGGATGGCGATGCCGCGAATGCCGTCGAGCTCGGAGATATGCGAGCCAAAATTGCGCGAAGGCGGCATAGCTTGTTCAAGCCCGGTCTGCAGAAGATTGCGACTCCCGTTTGGCATGTCGTTTATTTTTTCCTAGCGAAGACGAACGGATGTTGCACGGCCATTTTTGATCCGCCAAGAAGAACGCGAATCTCGATATCCTGAAAACCGAGTTGTTGCAGGGTCAGGTACAGCCATGAGAGCTCGCACCAGATGACATGCATAGGGGGAGTTCTGGTCAGCGCGAAACGGAACGCCCAACGCCCCAGTTGAGTGCGACAACTGTCCACGAACACTTTCAGCGTGTGCACCAACTGGTGGATTCCGTGCAGGGAGCCCCAGGGCCACACGACCAGCGGAACGTGAAGCATGGCGCTGCCATCGGCCCGCAGGACGCGATACATTTCGCGCAGGTAAGCGGCCACGGCAGCTGTGCCCGGGAGGTGCTGCAGCACATGAGCCGAGAAAATCGCATCGGCCGAGTTGTCCGGCAAGGGGATGTCCAGGCCGCCGGTTACGTGGAAGGAAACATTGGAGGGCACGTGGGCTCGGGCATATTCGATCATGCCCGCGGAGACATCCAGTCCGTGCACGCTGTGGAAATAGCGCGCGAGCTGCGCTGTCAGCCTGCCCGCGCCACATCCGATTTCCACGCAAGTGCCGCGGCTCAATCCATACTGTTCCCAACTGGCGCGGAAGAGATCCCAGTCGATGGCACCAATCTGGTAAAAACTGGCCTCGGTCCAGGGATTTCCACCACTTTTTGCACGCTCATGGATGGTGGCAACAGCATAAAGCGGGTCTAATTTGGCCCAGGCCTGCCATTCTTCATTGGATGGGAGAGACTTGTTTGCTTTCATCACGATCAAACTCACTCCCCCGGCGCGCGGTCGGGTCAAGCGCGGCTTGAGGTGGAGATGCACCCCTCTGGGACGACGTTTGGGTCATGGCGCGGAACGTCGCGGGATGCAGCTGCAATTCTGCTCGTGTCTGCCTGCATCTTTGAATCCAACCGGTTCGGGTCTTTGGGTTCTGCCGGCGCAAGCGAAGCGGTTCAGAACCGGACCTAACTAGCTAAAGCCGTAAAGCAAATGCAGGACTTATGTCGGACCTAAGGGGTCCGACGCCTAGGTTCTCTGGCGGGGCAGTAGCCCAGGAAGGGGCGGAAAAGGGCAAAAATTTGCCTCAGAGCATGAATGGAGCAGGTTCGACGGCGTGCAAGTCTTTCATTATCATTGTCTTCCATAATAACCGGGAGCATTGACTGGTGACTGGATTGCTTTTTCTGCTTCGCTGTTTGGTTCGGGTCGCTAACCCGCTGATCGGGCTGGGGAACCCGAAGGACTGGGTGCAAGCGAATCGCGCGAAACAGGACGGAATGCGAAGGAGCTCGCCATGGCTTTAGGCACTGAACAGGAATCTGTAGTCAAGGGTAATCCCTCAGGGGGGCAACAAACGAAGTTGCATTGGAGAGTGGGACTGGTGGGCCTGGGGAAGTTGGGCACGCCGGTGGCTTTGGCGATGTCGCTGAAAGGCCACGACGTCATGGGATTCGACGTCGACGAGCAGCGAATGCAGAAGGAGCATTTCCCTCACCGGGAGAAAGGGCCGAATGGAGAGCCCTCCATCGAGCCGCTGCTGAGAGAGAGCCAATTGAAGTTTGGGACTCTTGGGGAGGTGGTGCAGCACGCGGAAATCATATTCGTGGCGGTGCAGACGCCGCACGACCCCCGGTATGAAGGGGTGACCCGGCTGCCCGAGGAGCGAGTGGACTTCGATTACCGCTACCTGCGCAAGGCGGTCGAGGACCTCTCGGTGGCGATCCAGGAGAAAGGTGAAGACAAGATTGTGATCGTGATCTCGACGGTGCTGCCGGGCACGACGCGGCGGGAGATTCTGCCGCGGCTCAATGGCCACGTGAAGCTCTGCTACAACCCGTTTTTCATCGCCATGGGCACGACCATCGACGACTTCATCGATCCGGAATTCGTGCTTTTTGGGGTCAACGATGAGGAAGCGGCTCAGAAGGCGCAGCAATTCTACCGGACACTGCACAAGAAGCCCTTCTACCAGACGTCCATCGAGAACGCCGAACTAATCAAGGTGGCGTACAACACGTTCATCTCCATGAAGATTTGCTATGCCAACGCGCTGATGGAGATCTGCCACAAAATTCCAGGTTGCGATATTTCGGCGGTGACCGGGGCGCTGGCGCTGGCTACGGACCGGCTGCTGAGCCCGCGATACCTGAAGGGAGGTATGGGCGACGGGGGAGGATGCCATCCCCGGGACAACATCGCCCTTTCTTGGCTGGCCCGGCAACTGCACCTCTCGTATGATTGGTTCGAAAACCTGATGGTCTGCCGGGAGAAACAGACCGACTGGCTGGCGGACTTAATCGAGGAGCAACACGGGCGGCGCCAGTATGCGCACAAGAAGGTGGGCATTTACGGGCGGGCGTTCAAGGCCAGCACGAACCTGACGGTGGGCAGCCCAGCGACGCTGCTGGCGAATATTTTGAAGGAGCGGGGTTACGAGGTGGAACTGTACGATCCCCACGTGGACTTGGCGCCATGCTCTTTTGACTGGCCGGGAGTATATTTTGTGGCCACGAATCACAGGGAGTTTGCCGACCCCGGCTTTCGATTCCCGCAGGGCTCGATCGTGATAGACCCGTGGCGGTACATCCCCAAGCAGGCGGGTGTGGAAGTGATCCATGTGGGTGGGGCAAATTCGAGGCAGATGGCGAAAACAGCATAGGGAGGCAATAGCGATTCGCAGGCGAGCTGCGGGAGTGGTAATGGCGAGAAACGGATCCCTGATTTCCGAGGACATCGAAGGCATACTACGCGAGTTGGGCGAGCGCATGGAGGCGCTGTGCGGCTCGACACTGCTGGTAACGGGAGCCAGCGGTTTCCTGTGCAGCTACTTCGTGGACACGGTGGCGGCGCTGAACGAGATGGGAATGGGGCAGCCCTGCCGCGTGATTGCCGTGGACAATTTGAGAACCGGGGTTTCTGAGCGGCTGGCACATCTCGAGGGGCGCAAGGACATGTTGTTTGTTCGCCAGGATGTGAGCGAGCCGCTGGAGCTGGAACAGCGGGTGCAGTGGATCATTCACGGGGCGAGCGTGGCGTCACCCACGTTCTACCGGCGCTACCCCCTGGAGACGATCGACGTGAACGTGACGGGAACGCGGCGGATGCTGGAGCTGGCGCGAAA
>Ga0137388_10001943_pt1 | contig 12817 bp, 8 predicted proteins | sample 15con2h14AmetaG_FD_104644 | JGI IMG/M metagenome (GOLD analysis project Ga0137388, IMG submission 104644) | Vadose zone soil microbial communities from Angelo Coast Range Reserve, California, USA - 15con2h1.4A metaG | ecosystem: Environmental > Terrestrial > Soil > Vadose zone > Saprolite...
GGCGGCGTGTCACTGCGTAGGAGATTATCGATCCAACCGCGAAAATGGCGGTCCCAATTGTGGTATATACCAGCTGGGCAACCACGCCACCGGCGAAAATGGAAAGAACCAGCGACGCGCCCCAGAGGCAAATAAGAACACCAGCCATCAGAAGGGCGCCCGCCACCGGCGGGAGCGCTGCGCCCGCCACGACCGCAAGCCCTGCTTCAAGTGCCCGTTTCATGACATGTATCCACAAATGCTCGGTCCGTCCTCTATCCAAGCCGTGATAGGGATCGCTTCACTCACGCCGTCTTGGCGTGCGCTTGTAGCTTGCCGGCGCGGGTGCATGCGGTAAATCAGCCGGACGTATCGTTCATGCGAATCGCAAAACGGCGCCTAGGGCGCCGGAAGTCCCTGTCTACAAGGGGCTCTTACTGTCCAGCACTGCAGCAGGCTGGCGATGCTTTGGTCCTGGGAATGAAGTATTTCTGGTGGCCCGGCCGGGATGACGTATCCGCCGGGTAAAGAGGTTCAGTCCGCGGAAATGCTCCAAATCATTTCAGTCACACAAGGTGACTCGGCGACCTCACCAGAGCCTATCTGGTCAACCGGCAGCGCTCGCGCCATCTGTCATGAGGCCAAAGCAGAGAAAGCAATTCTCAATGGACTTCGTCCAGGCGCGTTTTCACACAGCCTGGACCGTCCTGCCGTGCGATCCGCTATTCAATCACCTCGTCGGCGAGAGCCAGCAGTATCTTGGGAATTTCAAGTCCCAGCGCGTTGGCGGTCTTGAGGTTGATGACCAGCTCGAGCCTGGTCGGGAACTGCACCGGCAATTCGTTGATCTTGGCGCCCCGTAAGATGCGATCGACGTAGGTCGCCGCGATTCGGTACGATTCGACGATGGGCGCTCCGTAGGACATCATGCCCCCTTGGGCAACGTAGTACTTCGACGAATAGATCGTGGGCAGCCGATACTTTACGGCGAGCCGATTGATCAATTCGCCATTGGCAGGGGTAGGGGGAGGGGGCACCATGAGCAGAGCACCGTTCGACTCCGCCGCAAAGGCATCGATGGCGCGTTCCAGTTCAGCAGCGTTGCGGTAGGATGTTCGAACTGCTTTCATGCCCAGAGCTTCTGCGGCGGCGTCGATCACGCCGAAGAATTGATTATTGACGTTTTCGGGGGCGAAGATGAGCGCAGCTCGGCCCGTGCGCGGCGCCGCCTCCTTGAGCAACTCCAGCCATTTGCCGCCCATCGACTGATAGTTGCTTGTTATCCCCGTGGCATTGCCCTCGGGACGCGCGATGTTTTTCAGCAGACCACCGGCCACAGGGTCGGCTACATTGATGAAGACAATCGGAATGGTCCGCGTCCGGCGCAACACCGCTTGGGCTACCGGAAAGGAGCTAGCTGCAATGACATCGGGATCGAGATCCACCAACTCGTCAGCAAGCGTACGAAAGCGACCAGGGTTGTCTGCGGAATAGCGAAGGTAGAACCGCACATTACGACCCTCGATCCAGCCCAACTTCGCGAGCTCCTCCCGCAGGGCGCCTTGTTGGGCCTGAACGACACCCTCAGTTACGTCGCCACGCCACAATACCCCAATCCGGCGCACTCGCTCGGCCTGCTGAGCGCGCACTTCCAGCGGCCACGCCGCCGCCGCGCCGCCAATCAGTGCGATGAAGCCGCGCCGTCTCATTCGATCTCCTCGTCCGCGATGACGAGAAAAGCCGGCCACCCCTCGATGCTCAAGGTCCTCGCCGTCTGCAGGGAATGCTACTTAATTGGCCCAGGCCACGCAAGCGGCGCGACCAAGTGGCGTAACTGTGGGGCCGCTCGTCGCAGCTACAACTCATCGCCATCCTCGCCCGCGATGATCTCGGCGAAGGCAGCATCCCATCGCATGATCATCGTCAGCTTCGCAAGCGGCAGTTCGGGCTCCTCCGCAACGGCCTCGAGCAGCCGCAGATATCGATCAAACATCGACCGCATTTCGTTCCGGTCATAAGCGTTGGCATCAAAATTGACTCGGCAGTTTTCCGGTTTTTGCTCGTCGACGAAGACCGTGCATCCGGACGGCATTGTTCCAACGCTCCAGAACTCAGCACTCATGACAAGGTTCGCGAAATGTTGGTCAGAATTATCCCTCGACATCGTGAAATAAAAAAGCATCTCAGGCACTTCCACGCCCGATGCGCGCAGCTGTTCACGAATGTTGTCGTACGGCAATTCCGCGCGCGTAGTTGCTTCAAATACCTGGTCGCGGACATACTCCAACCATTCCACGAATGTCTTCTTCGGATCATAGAAAAATAGGAGATGAACCGGGTTTCGCAACGGACCAACGAGGTTCTGTGTCTCAAGGCGATTGCGATTAGCGAAGCCTGTTCCGATAACGACGGGCGAGTCGGTAGTTATATCGGCAATCAATGCGGCGAAAGCGGCTAATCGGATTGTGAAATGGGTTGCGCCCGCGTTGCGTGCGATCTCATCCAATCGTTTTGCCGTCTGCTCCTCAAGTTTCCATTGCAGGACGCCCTCGCTCGGATCGAGGGGCCCGCCAGGTATCATCCCCCTGAACGGCTGTCGAGTTGCTGGCGGAGCAGTTGAAAAATGGCTCTCCCACCAGCTCATGACTTCTTTAAAATAGGGACCACCAGGCCGCATGAATTGGCGCTGCCAGGCGGCGTAGTCGGCATATTGCACGGGGGGGTCCTTCGGGAGAGGCGGCTTTTTCCCGTGCAGAATCGCCTCATACAAAATCGCAAGTTCCCCATCGAGTATCTGAGAGCCTAATCCATCCATGATCATAGGATGAGAAACGCGCAATAGCCGGTGATTATCATTGGCGATTCTTGTCAGCACATTTCGCCTTATCGGAAGCGTCTCTAAATCTATTTCTCGGGAGGACTCCTGGCGGAATATTAAATCAGCTTGGGCTTCTGGATCTTCCACGTCAATGAGATCAACAAACGAGAGATTAGGGGGTGCGGATTGATGGATGATCTGCGCCGGGCAACCCTGCACGAGGCCGAAGGTCGTTCGCAGGATTTCGTGACGATCGACCAGATAACGCAGACACTCCTTCAATATCTCAATATTGAGCGGACCGCTGACGCGATAACTGCGCACGTGCGTCAAGCCTGCTCGGTCTTGCCGGCCCCGCCATTGGTTCCAGATAGTCTCTTGCAAGAGAGACATCGGCATGGACGCTGCGCGAGGGACGCGGACGATTGGGGGCGTCTTGGCGGCCCCCCGGCGCCGAGCCTCGTCGATGAATGCGGCGAGGGTTGACACCGTCGCATGATCGGCGACGGTGCCCAGGCTCAGCTCAATCCCGAGTGCCGCATAGACCTGGGCCGAGACGATCGCACCGATCAGGGAGTCGCCGCCGAGGTTGAAGAAGTCGTCGTCTCGTCCGATATCAGGAAGCTCAAGAGCTTCTGCCCAGATTTCGGCAAGCAACATCTCCGTTTCCGTTCTCGGCGCATCACCCTTGTTGCTGTCGCGGACTGGAAGGGGATACTGGCGCAGAGCCTCTCGATCGATTTTGTTGCTCCTGTTGTGGGGCAGACTATCCAAAAACAAGATTCGTGACGGCACCATGTGGATGGGCAGATTTGCTCTCAGGGCAAGTCTCAGCCGTGGCGCCGTCCACGACGCATTGCTCGTCTTCACGACAAACGAAACCAGAATCGGCTCGTGATTTTCGCGCGCAACGGCGGCAACAGCGGCGCGATCGATGCCTGGAAGCCCCTCTAGCGCCAGTTCGACATCGAGCAATTCGATGCGGTTGCCGCGGATCTTGATGCGGCCGTCCTTGCGACCGCAGAATTCGAGCAAACCGTCGGCGTTGATCCGCCCCCGGTCCCCGGTCCGCAGCACTCGAGTTCCGTTACCGTCAACGTCCGCGGAGAAGCGCCTTGCCGTGAGCTCCGGATCCCGCCAGTAGCCGCTAGCCAAATACCGGCTCCTGACCACGATTTCGCCGACTTCGCCATGCGCGACGGGTTGATCATCGTCGCCGACAAGGACGACGTCCGTGTCCCTCGAAAAATGTCCGACCGGAAGTGCACCCGCAGGGACATTATCGTCCTGCGTCCAGCGCGCCCAAGCGATGTTCGCGGTTTCGGTAGATGAAAGCGTATGAACTAATATGCTGGTGCGCGGGAAATGCCGCCGGAATGCTTGGAAATCACGAGCGGTGACCGTCTCCCCAAGCAGCATGACCGCTCGCATGTTGGTGAACACGAGTCGATTATCAATTGTCTTGGCCAACGTGCGGAAGAGCGAGGCCGATGAGACATATACAGTCAGCCCGCGAGCAATCATCCACTCAGCCAGCCCCGCGATTCCTTTTGCCTTTGGCGAGAAAGGGCACAACATCGCGCCATGCAGCAAGATCGACCAGAGGCCGTTCAAGCCCTGGCCGGTGGAAACCATCGCAAATAGTGGAATGCGATCATTCTCCGTATACCGCATGGCCTCGCTTGTGTGCTCAGCTAACTTTCGAAGCTGCCGATGGGGTCGCATCACACCTTTTGGGCGACCCGTTGTTCCTGAGGTGTAAGTAATAAACGCCGTCTGCCCGGGCGGGATTTCGATCAATGGATTTTGGACGGGCCCCATTGCGGCTTCCGAATCGAAATTCAAGATGCGACACTCGGGATGACCGCATTCCGCGGCTAGATTCCGGTTCTGCGCATCTGTCACGATGATACAAGGCTCTGCATCCTCGGCGAGCATTTTGTGTCGGGATACCGGATCAACCGGATCGAGCGCGACCACGATCGACCCCGCCTTCAATATTCCCAATACGGCTGCGACCAGTGGCGCATCATGCGACATCAGGATTGCGACGCGATCGCCGGAGGCAACTCCGCAGGCGATCAATCGATGCGCCAGGCGGTTTGCCGTTTCGTTTAATTCCCGATAGGTGGGCTCCCACACCTTCGAACCGATGGCGATGCGACATGGAACCGTCGCAGCCACTCGCTCAAACGCCGCGACCAGCGATTCATCACAGTCGAGGGCCTTCGGCCCTTCGAACCCTGCTTTTGGCGTCGGCCCGCTTCCAGAAGTGGAAAACATGAGCTGCCCCTCGTCAAGCGCCAGCGGGCGTCACTAATCCTTTGCCAGCAGGCATGCCGGGCTTGTGCTCCCTCAGGATCGCAATGATCTGCGCTTCCGAATACCTTCTGTGCTTCATCGCCTGGTCCCGTCGTCAGGGGCCAGACGGCATTGCGCTCTGGATCACTTCAAGGGACGGGCAAAGTATCCCAATAATCACAATGCTTCGCGCGAAGGTGGTCACGTTCTAACATTGCATTGTCAAAGATGACGTAGTTGTCTTTCTCGTGGTCATACCTCTTCCAAAAAACTGGCGGAGTACCTTTTCTAGCAAAGCTTGACCACGTATCCTGGAATGTCTTCACAAGCGCCGCCTCATCGGCTGTCGGAGAAAACTGCACGCCGCTCAGCGTGTCGAAGATGAAAAACAACTCAAAGCCATGTGAGGCGCCGTATTTGACGTACGGACCATCGGTATACACGTGGGTGTAGAAGAATCGCCCGACAAATTCCGTTTGTTGGGCGCTAAGCGCTGTTAGGACCCTTCGCGCGGGACAGACATAATCCTTATCAGCAAAGATTGCGTTGTAGGTCTGGCGAGGTGATCGATATTCGCTGATTGGGTAGAGACGAAGCAGGTCGACGGCCGAAGCGCCCGGGATATTCGGGACCGCCGCCGAAACTGCCTTCACGTAATCCTCCTGGGTTTTAATGTTCTTTGACGCCTCCTCACCCAGTATCGACACCTCTTCTTCGACGTTTCCTTCGAGAATGGGCACGTGGTTGTGGTGTCCACTTCGCATGATGTCTATTGGAGAACCCGTCAAAACCTTTCCGTCAACGACCGCACCATAGTAACCCGAGCCAGGGGCGCTGGGCATTACGTCCGCGACTTCTTTCGCTGACTTGTCGCGCATGCAGGCCAGTTCGTCAGTCGCGTTTGAACAATTGAGTTTTAGTGACAACTCCGTGCCCACTCTTTCTGCGAAGTCTTTACTCCTTGCGCGCTCCTTAATGGCGCTATGAACAATCGCACGATGAAACAAATCTTTGCTCAATGGTGAGCTCATGTGAACCCAAACGCTTTTTGCGCCCGCCGATTGGCCAAAAAGGGTGACACTGCTTGGATCTCCCCCAAAGGCAGCGATATTGCGCTGAACCCATTTCAGCGCCTGGATCTGATCCATGTAGCCGTAGTTTCCAGATGCCCCGTATCCGCTTGTGGCGGATAGTTTCGGGTGACCGATAAAACCAAGTGGTCCTAACCGATAGTTCAGGGTCGCTACAACAACGTTTGCGTTTTGGGCCAGCCGGGAACCATCGTAAACAGCAACCAGATTCGGGGCTGTTAGACTAGCTGAACCGCTGACAAGAGACCCGCCATGAATAAAGACGATGACCGGAAGCGCCTTGGCGCCGGAGGGTCTAAAAACATTCAAGTAGAGACAGTCTTCATTTCCAATGAATACGCCATCGGATCTTTCCTGCGGGCACTTTGGGGAGAAGTTAGATGCATCGCGAATTCCCGACCAATTGGCGGGTTCTTGCGGCGGCATCCAGCGTAACGCCCCTATAGGTGGAGTAGCATAAGGCAACGCCTTAAACGACTCCACCTCGCCCTGTGCTACGCCACGTACATCACCGTTTTGGGTGTGTACGATAGGCTCGCTGGCGTAGGCTTCGAACCCAAATAAACCCAAGAACAGAAATTGAGCAAGCTTGACACGTTGCATGGCACTCTCCGATCTTGCGCCGGAAGCAAATGTAATAAAGTAACGTGCCCCCGATTGACGGCGGCTCGCTCGGGAGGCTACCCCGTCGGAGTATCCGCCCATCCGTGAGCCGGCCGAAAATTTTTCTAATGCAGTTCGCGTGGGCGGGCCGTGCGCCGCTGATCAATCAAGGAGCTGTCGCCAATCGCGCTGTGAGGCCTTTCCCCCTTGTGGTCTCTGCGCGAAGGCTCGCATTGTTGGCGCGCATCGTCAAGGCTCATGAACCAAGGGTGATCAAACCATCCTGCCCGGAATTTGCCGTCCAACGGCTCGATTAGGGGATTGTGGGTTGGTTTTATGGGTCGCGAGAAGTCGATTGTGATGCCGAATTGGCGCCCTCCGCACCAGACAAACTCAATCCCTTGGTCAAGACGGATCATTGCTGGGCATGACTTTGTCGATCACCTCCACAACCACAACCTCAGCGCCCGCGGAAACTGAACCGCGGCTCCGCCGCCGTCGAGAAGCGTGAGAGCGTGACCATGATCGATCTGATTGCGCGTCCCGACTGGGCCGCGAATGCAAAATCCCTTAGCGATGTGCAGCTGCCCTCTCGGTCCTGGGGAAGCGTCACCGCCGCAGCGGCACGCCGGAGCGCGGCCGGAAACATTTGACAGCCGCAACGACGATGTATCGCGACATCGACATGGACTTCTGACTCGATCCGGGCTGAGATGATAGACTCTGGCGGCGTGGGGCCGCTGGTTCAGCCCGCCGCTGCAAACCTTGCGAAGCCGGCGGTAATTCCAGCCCGGATTGAAAAACTATGCCGGCCAGACGCTTTGTAGACTCGGGGCAGCGCGTTCCATTTTTATGCCTGCCAGACCTGCTGGAACATCAGAATAAGCGTATTCCAGATGCGCGTGCGATTCTTGCTCCGGGGCGCGTTCCGTTGACCTACGGTCGCCTTTATCAGCACATCGATGAAATGGGGCGCACGCTGCGGGCTATGGGGATTGGCCGTCATGATCGAATCGCAGTCGTGCTGCCGAACGGTCCCGAGATGGCAGTGGCGATTCTTGGCGTGGCCGCGAGCGCGACTTGTGCCCCGATGAACCAAGCCTATGGGGCCGAGGAACTGTGTAGATATTTCGCTGATCTGCGACCCCGCGCATTGATCACTCAAGCTGGAATCGACTCGCCGGCGCGTCGTGCGGCGCTCGCGCGCGGCATCCGTATCATCGGGCTCTCGACCGAATGCGACCAAGCCCGAGAAGCCGGTCTCTTCACGCTGACGGGAGAGCACGGGAGTGCGTCGTCCGACGCGCCAGTCGGCGCTCACGATGTGGCGCTGCTGCTGTTCACGTCAGGCACTACGTCGCAGCCGAAGATTGTGCCTCTGACACACGCCAGCATTTGTACTTCAGCTTACAACTCAGTCTCGGCACTGGCGCTGCGCGAAACTGATTGCGGCATAAATATGCTGCCGCTGTTCCATGGGCATGGACTAAATAACAACGTACTGGCCTCGCTGGCGGCCGGTGCCAGCATCGTATGCACCCCTGGCTGCGACGTGAACCGCTTCTTTGCCTGGCTAATGGATTTTCAACCGACGTGGTACTCAGCGGTACCGACCATGCATCAGGCGATCCTCGCCCAGGCTAGGCGCAATCGCGAGCGGGCGGCGGACAGTCGGCTCCGCTTCATCCGCTCTGCGTCGGCTCCGTTGCCGACTCGAATCCTCGCAGAACTGGAGCAGGCTTTCGAGACCTGCGTGATCGAGTCTTACGGCATGACCGAAACCGCTTCCTCATTTATCGCGTGCAATCCGCTACCGCCGCGCCAGCGTAAGCCCGGTTCGGTCGGCCTGCCGGTGGGTTTGGACGTTGCGATCATCGACGAAGGAGGGGTTTTGCTGCCCGCTGGCCAGACGGGCCAGGTCGTGGTGCGAGGCACGAGCGTTATGGCAGGCTACGACGGCGACCAAACCGCGACCGCGGCAGCATTTGCAGGTGATTGGTTCAAGACAGGGGATCTTGGTTTGTTCGATGACGACGGGTACCTGTTTCTCGCTGGGCGTATGCGCGAGATCATCAATCGCGGTGGGGAGAAGATAGCTCCACAGGAAGTGGATGACGTGCTGCTGCAACATCCAGCGGTGGCAGAGGCGGTTACGTTTGCCGTCCCCCACGCCACTCTAGGGGAGGACGTCGCCTCGGCTGTCGTATTGCGGTCTCAGGGCTTTGCCACCCCGAAAGATATACGCCAGTTCGCCATTGGCCGGATTGCCGACTTCAAGGTTCCACGCCAGGTCCTCATCGTCAGCGAAATACCAAAAGGCCCAACCGGAAAGAAGGAGCGTACTGGCTTGGCCGACAAGTTGGGTCTCGCGACCGGCGCTGCCCCGACGCGGACCTTCGTCGCGCCGCGGACACCGGCGGAGAAGCTGCTTGCCGAACGCTGGGCAAAGATCCTCCAGGTCGCGCAGATCGGTATTCACGATGACTTCTTTGCGTCGGGCGGAGACTCTCTCCTGGTTACCGACGTCCTCTGCCACATATACGAAGTCACGCAGGTTGAGGTCGAGGTTTCGCGGTTTTTCGAGACGCCGACTGTTGCGGAGGTGGCGGACCATCTCGAACGTCTGATTCACGCAGGCCAAGCGCCCCGACTTTCCTCAGCCATTGCCCGCGTGCCCCGAACAAATGGAGTTATGCCAGCTTCCAGCGCGCAGGAACGGCTGTGGAGGCTACAGCATGCGCTGGCTGATCTACCTTTCTTCAATGTCCTCTACGCGCTTCGGCTGACGTCGCCGTGCGACGTGGCCGTCCTGGAGCGAAGCATCAACGAAATCGTGCGACGCCACGAAATTCTGCGCACAACCTTTGCGGTCATTGACGGTCGATACGTGCAGGTCATAGCGCCGCAGTTGATCGTGCCCCTGGCATTTGACGATCTGCGAGCACCGCCGCGCTCCAATGAGGAGTCTATCGGACACCAACTCATTCAAGAAGAGATGCTTCATTCCTTCGACCTCGCGAAGGGGCCGCTAATCCGGACTCGCTTGTTGCGCTTGGCCGAGCAGGAACACCTGTTGCTCATCTCCATGCACCAGGTCATCTGCGATGGCTGGTCGCTCGGCGTGCTCGTCGAGGAGCTCGTCACATTGTACGACACGTTCTCCGCCCAAGGAGAATCTCCCCTGGCACCACTCTCGCACCAGTACGCGGACTTTGCGCACTGGCAGCAGCATTGGAAATCACATTCGGAGATCGTTGCGCAGCTCGCGTACTGGCGAGAGCAGCTTCGGGAGCCGCTCCCCGTAATCCAGCTTGCAAAGCCCGGTCGTAGACGGACAAGCGATGATCCCCGCACAGTGCGGCGAAGGTGGGCTTTGCCGGGGAGCCTGGCGGACGCCGCCAAACGCTTCAGCCAGCGAGAAGGTGGCACGTTGTTTATGGCGCTGGTGGCAGCCTTGAAGACGCTGTTGCATCGCTACCTAGATCAGGACGACCTGCGAGTAGCCACGAATGTTGCCAATCGCAATCGTCCTGGGACCCAAGCCCTCATCGGCCCTCTGGTCAACACGGTCATTCTTCGCACCAATCTTGGTGGCGACCCCAGTCCTCAAGAGGTGCTGCGTCGGGTTCGGGCGACGACCATCGCAGCCTTCGATCACCAGGATCTACCTTTCGAAGAACTCGCTGAAACTCTACAACTTGAGCGCGGCCTCAGGCCTGCGTCCCTCGCCCAGATTATGATCTTGCTACAGAATGCCACTTTGCGCCCTCCAGCGAGATTCGAAGGCACGCTCGCTTGCGAGGAGGCCAATCCCAATATGATACTACCCCTAGTGACAACAACAACGTTCGACGTTATCCTGGCTCTGGTCGAAGGCAGCCTTGGGCTCGTGGGGACGTGCATCTACAAACCGCATCTCTTCAGCGCCAAGGCGATCGATCGCCTGCTTCAGGATTTCGAAAACGTTATCGAACAGATGGTGGCACAACCGGAGCGGCCAATCTCAGCAATCCGTGTCCTTGAAATGAGAAATGATTGAGCCAACAAGTAACTTGCTTGGCCTTAATTAAGGAGGTCTGCGCTATGGGAAACATCTTCCCCATCTACCCGCCGGAGGATTTGTTCAAGCTGGACCAGCAAAAACGCGAAGAGCTCAAAACAACAATCCGACAGGTATTGAACAACGATCCCGACGTCAGAAAATTGCTCGAAGACAAACTACCCGACGTCAAAAACTTGCTCAAAGATAAAACGTGGGTTGCGTACCAGACGTTGCTTAGTCGTAAGTGAGCTTTCGTGGTTAAGCAGCCCGACGTCATCGGTGATGGCGGGTCGCGCTACACCCGAAAAAACTCCAACGATGCATGTGTAGGGTGATGACCGTCATCTCTCGCGCCCGCGGCCAGTCGGCGAGCAGCGCCGCGTGGATCGTGGGGCGATGACCAGTCGAGATGGCCGTCTCGCAAGCCCGGAGATGGCGGGCCGCATCTTGAGCGAGGCTCGCCCACGACAAACCCGTCTTCTCGCACATCTCGCTATACAGCCGTCCCGACTTTAAGCTCTCCCGTGCGAGTGCCGAGGAGCTTACGTGCACGTTCCGCGCGCTACGAGGGTCCCTTCATCGTGAGTGAAGACCTAATATCTTTCAGTATCGGTGCTGATGGCGTAACGCCGCAACCCCTATTCTGCCGCAATGAGACACCAGGAGCCGGATTGACCGCGGCCGCATCAAGAAACTCTCTTCTCAAGACGCACACTGTATTCAGGAGATCCCAGTGACCATTTCGGCCCCGGATTGGAAACGCGCCTGCGATACCCTCGGTGCAGCCATCTTGCCAACGATTGCAGCTGTCGGCGTGAGCCTGCTCGCAGCCGGCGCTTCGTCGGCCCAGACCTATCCGATCAAGGTGATCAAGTTTGTGCTTCCCTTGTCGGCCGGATCGCCGATCGACGCGGTCGCGCGGATTGTGGCGCCTGCCTTGTCAGCGCGGCTCAAGCAGATCGTCATTGTCGAGAACAGGCCGGGCGGCGGCACGACGGTCGGCACCAGAGCGGTCGCGACCGCTGCGCCGGATGGCTACACCTTGCTCTTCGCGAGCGCGACGCACACGCTCGGTCCGGCGCTGATCAAGAATCTCGGCTATGACCCCGTCAGGGATTTTACCGCGATTGCGACGGTCGGATCGGGTTCATGGGTGCTGGTGGTTGCGCCGTCGGTGCCGGCACACTCGCTGAAGGAGCTGGTCGCGCACGCGAAGGCCAATCCGGGAAAATTGAATTGGGGATTCGGCCGGAATGCCGGCCCGCATTTGCTCGGGGAATTGTTCCTGCTTGCAACCGGCATCGACGTCAATAGAGTTCCCTATCGGAGCGGCGCGGACGCCATACCGGACATGCTGGGCAGCCGCGTCCAGATGAATTTCGGTACAGTCGAAAACCTGTCTTCGCTCGTCCAGGAGGGGAAGCTGCGCGCGCTCGTCGTCACCGGCGAAACGCGCATCGATAGTCTGCCCGAAGTGCCGACGATGAAGGAAGTCGGGTTTCCGCGCCTGACGCATGGTTTTTGGGCGGGGCTGCTGGCGCCAGCAGGTACGTCGGCTGACATCGTGAGCAGGCTCAACGCCGAGATCAACGCTACCCTGGCAACGACCGATATGAGGGAAAGTTTGATGAAGGTCGGAGTAGAGCCGAGAGGTGGTTCGCCGCAGGATTTCGCATCGCTCATTACTGATGAAGTCGAGGCTTGGAAGACGGCGGCGAAAGCGGCCGGGATCGTTCTGGAGTAGTCAGGCGGCTAGCTATTCAGGTAACAGAGATTACTAGCTATTCAAGTAACGGAGATTAACGGAGAACGAAAGAAATGACGCTGATCCTCAACCGTCTGAAGAATTTTGCAGGGTGGTGAACGAGCCCACGCTGATCAACTATTCTGCTTGAAATCGTTTTTCTGGTTGAACGGAAGCGGCGGTCGCGCGTCGCATCGAGAACGGGGGAAGATCCTTGGCCGATCACGTCAAATTGGACA
>Ga0137388_10001945_pt1 | contig 12815 bp, 6 predicted proteins | sample 15con2h14AmetaG_FD_104644 | JGI IMG/M metagenome (GOLD analysis project Ga0137388, IMG submission 104644) | Vadose zone soil microbial communities from Angelo Coast Range Reserve, California, USA - 15con2h1.4A metaG | ecosystem: Environmental > Terrestrial > Soil > Vadose zone > Saprolite...
AAGGACACCGTCGACGCTTCGGCAAGGGCGCGCTCGACGAGGGCGCGAGCCGACTCGCCGAGGGCGGGTGTGATCCCGGTGAGGTGCACCAGGCGCGCGCGCCGTACCGGCTCCCAGTCCACCTGAGCGGCGGTCAGCCGGGCGAACGCAGAGTCCCGCCGGTCGTAGAGGACCCGCACCGGGCGCGGCGGTACGCCGTATTCGAGGAAGTAGACCCCGACGCGCGCCCCTTCCGTCATCCGCACCTGTCCGCAGTCCACGCCGTGACCGGTCAGCTCGCGTCGGATGCGCTCGCCCCACGGGTTCGCCGGCAGCGCGGAGATCCACGCGGTGCTCAGACCGAGCCGGGCGCACGCGGCCGCCACGTTGGCCTCGGCACCCCCGACCTGCAAGTCGAGCTGGCGCGCCGTCTCGAAGCGCGTGGGTGACGGAATCGCGAGACGCAGCAGAACCTCGCCGAGCGTGACGAGGTCGTACATCTATGCGGTCTTCAGGCGGATCTGGACGGAGGTGCCCAGGATCATCGGGAGGCTCATGAGCTCCGGCCGCCTGTCGACGCCGAACGTGATCTGCGCAGGCTGGCTCTGCTTCGCCCACGAGGAGAAGCGCGTCAGATCGAATCGCGCGATCGGCTTGCGGGTCTCAGCGTCAACCGCGACCTTGAGGATGAACGGGACCAGCTCGGCGCGGTAGCGCGCTTGAACGTCGTCGGGGCCCTCGTCGCTCTCCAACTTCCGCCGGACTACGTGGGTCACCAGGTCGCCATCGGTCTGAGGCGGCCAAAGCTGGTCGGCGTAGTTGAGCGTCGCACTGATCGCGTCGTCGATGAGCACCCCCTCAGGCATCGGCACCGAGTCATCGACGATGCGTAGGCGCCGGAGGAAGAACGTTTCGCCCTTGAAGTGATAGTCGACTCGTCGTCCGGCGTAGTCGTACGTGATGTTGGAGCGGGACTCGCGCCCCTTCACGGAAAAGAAGGACTGAGTCCGGAGCGGGGCCCAGCGGCCCCGGCGGAGGGTTCCGGCCGACTCGATCCGATTGGCGATCCCATCGCCCTCTCCCGTGACCGCAACGTCGTACCGGCCACCCGCTCGGTCGACCGACTCCGTCAGGGTTTCGTCGATTCGGTAGGTCAGCGCGCCGTACAAGAGGCTGACATCTACGCGATAAGGCGCCGTGTGAGCCACCGCGGTGGCATAGGCCCGCGCCAGGGGGGTCAGGAGGAAAGCCAGCGGAAGGGCTAGGAATTCTCGACGGTGGATGACCTGCCTGGACATGTCTCGTCGGTTCACCTATTCTAGCAGCCTCCGACGAGGGAACTTGGCCGTTTGACTATTCACCTGTTAACGTAAGTGCTGGGAATTCTGGTGGAAATTCGACCCAGCCTCACCGAGGGTTAGCCAAGCGATGAAGCGCCAGCCGGTCATCACGGGACTCGGGATCGTCTCCCCCATCGGCATCGGCGCCGAGAAGTTCTGGGAGGCCGCGCTCGCCGGGCGGTCAGGCATCGGACGGCCTACGTTGTTCGATGCGTCGAAGCTTCCCCCAGAATGCCGAATGGTTGGAGAAGTGCCCGGCTTCGATCCTAAGATTTGGATGCCCAATCTGACGTACCGCACGGCCGGACGTTTCAGCCAGTTCGCCGTGGCTGCAGCAGAAATGGCTCGCTCCGACAGTAGATTGAATAGCACGGACATTCCCGGGGAGCGCGTAAAGGTCGCTATTGGTACGTCGGCAAACGGGTTGGCTGATATTCACCAGCCAAACTTTGAGCGCTTCACTCAGGGGCGGGATATAAAGCCGTGGGCCTCCATAGAATTCCCAGCCCATGCCGCTACAAACCATGTCGCCACCGCGGGGACTATCCACGGACAGACAATGACGTTCGCCACCGCTTGTGTCGCCGGGTTGGACGCGATCGCATGGGCAGCGGACGAAATCCGGCGTGGAAACGCGACCGCCGTTGTTGCGGGCGCCACCGAAGCCCCGCTTTCCGAATGCACGATCGCGGCTTGTCAGGCAGCCGGTGTCCTGTCTTCATGGGCGGGTCCGCCAGAAGAAGCTAGCCGACCGTTTGACCAGCTCCGTTCTGGCTTGGTGCTCGCCGAGGGCGCCGCAGCCGTCATAGTCGAGGAAGAAGAGCATGCGCGGGCCCGCGGTGCTCCGATCTACGCAAGAGTGCTTGGCCAAGGCGGCGCCTCAGACGGAGGTAATCTCAGAAAAATTGATGAAAGCGGAGCGTCAATCGCTCGCAGCATGACCTTCGCGATGCAGAACGCAGAGTTGCTACCGCGCGATATCGACTACATCTGTGCGCACGGAAACTCGATGATTGACTACGACGCGGCAGAGACAGCAGGGATAAAGCGAGCATTCGGTAAAAACGCATGGAACATCCCGGTCTCGTCTCTTAAGTCCATGTGTGGTCAAGCGCTGGCTGCCAGCAGCGCGATACAGGTAGTCGCGGCATGTCTTGCTATCCGAGACGGCATCGTGCCGCCAACCATCAACTATCGAGTAAGTGATCCCGCGTGCGACCTGGACTACGTTCCAAATGTTTCACGGCAAGGAAGGCTTCGGAACGTCCTGATTCACTCACAAAGCATCGGCGGCTCCCACTCGGTGCTCATCGTAGCTGCTGCGGCTTAATTCCTAAGTGTCGTGATACCACTTTCACTATTTGCGATCGGCACATTGCTGGCAGTCCTAGCCCTCTATGTTCTTCGGGCTCGATCAGCTAGCAAGGTCAACCGCTCGTTTGCCGCGTACACGTTAACGCTAACCGGTTGGGTCTTTGGTATCGCCGGTCTTCACACCAACACTCACCTTGACTTCTGGAGTCGCACTACCTTCGCATGTGCGAGTCTCATACCCTGGTCCTTCCTAGTTTTCACTCAAAACTATCCCTCACCGGGGAGCTGGCCTCCCCCGCGGCTGCTTCGGCTAGCTTTGTCGGTCAGCGGAGTCTTCGCGTTTCTCTCCGTAGCTACGCCGCTGCTTGTCCATGACGTGTCTCTCGGGGCGTCGGGTCCGACCAGAAAGCCCGGGCCTCTTTATCCGATCTTCGCTCTCTACATGCTTGTGGGTTGCCTCCTACCGCTCGGGCTATTCCTCGCGAAGTGGCGTCAGGCTCGCGGCCAAGCCAGAGCGCAACTTCAATATCTCGGCACCGGTCTCTTGATCCTCGGAGTTGGCGCCCTTAGTGTCAACCTAGTCTTCCCATTGGTCACTGGGCGCTCGCCCTACAGTTGGCTAGGTCCGTACTTCATCCTTCCGCTAGTCGCTCTTGTTGGCCACGCGATCATTCGTCATCGCCTGTTAGACCTTCGTATTTTTGTTAGCCGAGGTCTAGCCTACGCCGTCGCTATGGGGGTCGCGTCAGCACTCTTGGTCGCAAGTGCGAGGTTGGTCTCGCCAGCTTGGGAGATCGAGACGCTCTCAATACACCCCAGTCTTGTGATTGTCACGATCGTAGCGCTCGCTATGTTTTTGCATCTTGCCCAACGGTTTGTTAGTCGTCTCATTGACCCGTACCTCTACCGAGGCATCGAACAACCCGTGGCTCTTAGAGGCGCCACCCGCCGCCTGAGCCGTCTGATGCAGCCGACCGAGCTCTCCTCCGAGCTTCGGCAGATTCTCGCCGAGGTCCTTGTTCCAGAATCCTTCACCATGCTCGTCAAATCGTTTGAGAGCGACTCATTCGAACCACTCTCGGCGGAGATACCTCCTCAAGTGGATCCTCAGGCCTTGTCTGCTCTTCACGCCAGCGAGCCCAATACTTCGGTGATAGTTGTAAATCCATCCACCGAAACCGGTGGCTCGAAGTCAACACACGCGGCTCTACAGGCCGCCGGGATTGAAATTCTCGTGACGCTGGGCCGCCGGGGTCAATTGCTTGGCATTCTGCTCCTAGGCCCTCGGCGCAGTGGGGATGCATATTTCGAGAACGATCTCATCTTCATCGAGTCCCTCGCTGATCTCGCCTCAATCGCACTCGAGAACGCCCTTCTGTACCGCCAACGCATTCAAATGCTCGAATATTCAGACCGCCTTTTGGAATCGCTCGACTCGGCAGTAGTAGCGATCGACGTTGGCGGGAAGATTACCAGCTTCAATCCGGCGGCAACGAAACTGCTCAATCTGAGCGATGAGTATCACGGCGCTCTCATGCATGTGTTGCCGTCGGAAATTGGCTGGGCATTGGTCCTTGCGGTCAGTGGAGGCTGGCATCCGAGAGAAGTCGAAGTCACGATCGATAATGTAGTCCGCGGGACCCTTCATGTGATCCTATCGACCGCAGTCCTGCACGACGATGAAAAGCGAGTGTCTGGAGCCTTGGTTGTCGTTACTGATCTCTCGGCGGTCAAAGCGCTTGAAAGAAATCAGCGCCGAGTGGAGCACCTGGCGATCATGGCCAGCTTCTATGCGGGTATAGCGCACGAGATTCGCAATCCACTAGCTGCCATCTCAAATTTAGTTGCCCTGCTCCCCGATCGCTTCGACGATCCCGAATATCGGGATACAGCTGTTCGGCTCCTTCCCATGGAGGTTTCACGAATTGTCCGACTCGCCGACCGCCTCCGCTTGATGGCCCCCAGTGAGGGAGGAAAGCTGAGCGTCGTGTCCATACCCCCGTTGCTTCACGACATCGTTGCCATCCACTCCCCCGCTGCACACGAGCAACGGGTCAAAATCCAGCTACACTGCCCCGATAAGCTGCCGAACATCCAAGGCGATCCGGGCCAGCTCGTCCAGCTTTTTGTGAACCTCCTGAGAAACGCCGTTGAAGCGATGCCCGAAGGCGGGACCGTCATGATAGAGGCCGATCGCGCGAAGGGCAGAATCGGCGCCGACTCGATCATCGTGCGCGTCCTCGACGATGGGGTGGGAATCGATCCGGTCGTGCGTCCGAAGATCTTCGATCCCTTCTTCACGACGAAACCCGCAGGAACCGGTTTGGGTCTGTCGATCTGTCGAGAGATCGCCGATTTTCACCGTGCGCGTTTGGCGCTGCTTCCCCGCTCCCTCCTCGACGGTGGAACGATAGCCGAGGTTGAATTCCCGAGCATGCCTTCGGAGCCCTCCGCCACATGACCCAGATCTCACTCTGCCTAGTTTCTTGCATGGTCCTCGGGCTTGGGTTGCTGGTATGGCGCGCACGTCCCGAAGCCCCATCGAATCGTTCATTTGGAGCGTTCACCCTCTTCAGTGCGATCTGGATATTGGGAGTCGGTCTCTTCCATGCGGGGGCGAATCTGATCTTTTGGGCCATGACTGCATTTGCGGGCGCCAGTCTCGTGCCGGCGGCTTTTCTCGCATTCGTTCGCTACTATCCGACGCCCACTAAGTGGCTGCGCCCATGGGTTCTTCGTCTAAACTTCTCGATCGGGCTATTCTTCGCTGCTGCGTCTCTTACGACACGGCTGATCGTAAAGGATGCGCTGATAACATCGACGGGACCAGCCAGAGAGACTGGTCCTCTTTACCCACTCTTTGCGGCGTACTTCCTTGTCGCATGGTTTACTGCTCTTGTCGTCCTTCTCTCAAAGTGGTCACGCGCGCGCGGTTTGGCCCGTGTCCAACTCCACTATCTCGCTTTGGGATTCGTGGTTAGCACCAGCGGCGGAATCGCTGCCAATCTCGTCCTTCCAATATTTTCGGGAATCACTAGCTACAACTGGCTCGGGCCGCTCTTCTCTCTCGCCTTTGTCGCCCTGATCGCGCACGGAATTATTCGCCACCGTGTCATGAACGTTCGCCTGGTCATACACCGAGGTTTGACGTTTACCCTGGCACTGGCGGTATCCCTTATCCCGGTGGGCGGTCTGCTAGCGCTCGCCTGGCCACGGCTCTCGGATCATCTCGCTCCCGATGAGCTAGTAGCTCTCATCATAGCTGTCGTCCTCGTAAGCCTCGTCATCCCGCTGACTCGCGACGCCGCCGGCCGACTCCTCGATCGCTACGTCTACCGCACCCACGTGAACTACCAGCGCACGCTGAGGGGGGCCAGCGAGGCGCTGACGCGAGTTCTTGATCTCAAGGTGCTGCTCCAGTTCGTGAATCACACCGTGGCCACCTCGACGAACTCGGAGGGCGCGGCGGTTTACCTCAAAGCCGGGTCGTCCGAGCCCGGAGCGCGGTTCCGGCGGGCGATCGCGGAGAAACGACACGCGCAGAGCCACTTCGATACCCCCGAGGAGTCACCTGAAGAAATCATCACGGTTCTGACGAACACCAAGGACCTCGTGCTCACCGACGAGATCGCCCAAGAACCGCTGACCAGCGACCGGGAGCGGCTCCACGAAGCGCTGTCACGTCTCAATTGGGCGCTCGTCCTGCCGCTCGTCTCGGAAGAGCACCTCATCGGCGCCATCGTGGTCGGGCCGAAGCTCGCCGGCGATCCGTTCTATCCCCAGGACCTCGATCTTCTGATGACGCTCGCCAACCAGGCCGGCGTCGCGGTGAAGAACGCGCAACTCTACGCGCAGGTCCTCCTCGCCCACGAGCACCTCAACAACATCGTTTCCACAATCGAGAGCGGTGTGGTGGCCGTCGACGCGACCAGCCAGGTGATCCTCTTCAATCGGGCCGCGGAGCAGCGCACCGGTCTGGCCGCCGACCGGGTTCGGTTCCAGCCGCTGAGCGTACTGCCGGCGTGCGTGGGCGGCATGCTCACCGAGACCATCACCGATGGCGGTGCTAGAACCCAGCCCGAAGTCCAGCTATCCGACGGTACGACGACCCGCCCGATCATCTGCACGACGTCACCGCTGCACGATCAGACAGGGGCCGTGCTGGGCGCCGTCGCCGTCTTCAGTGACCTCACGCCTCTCAAGGCGCTCGAGGTGGAGCGGCAGCGGGCCGAGCGGCTTGCGTATTTCGAGATGCTGGCGTCGGGAATCGCCCACGAGATCAAGAATCCGCTGGTCGCGGTCAAGGCGTTCGCGCAGCTGCTGCCACGCCGCCGCGGCGAGGAGCGCTTCGTGGCCGAGTTCGGCAGGGTGGTAAGCCGCGAGATCGCGAAGATGGAGCGCCTGCTGGATCGGCTGCAAACGCTTTCACGGCCGGGAGAGCGGCCGCATCATGCGATCGATCTGAGAGGGCCGATCGGCGACGCGGTCGACGCGATGCGACCGGTCTTTGCCGAGAAAAGGGTCGTCCTCTCCGCGGCAATGGGCCAATCGCCCTGCATGATCCTCGGCGACCCCTCGGAGCTCGAACAGCTCTTCTTGAACCTCTTGATGAACGCCCACGAGGTCATGGCGCCGGAGGACATGGTACGAGTCGAGGTCGCGACCACGGCGGACCGTGTTATCGTCGCCGTCGTGGACACTGGTCCCGGCGTCCCGCCGGAGCTCCTGGAACGAGTTTTCGATCCATTCTTCTCCACCAAGGAGCGGGGCACCGGCCTCGGGCTGGCCATCTGCGCCTCCATCGCCCAGACGCACGGCGCCCGCATCAAAGCGACGAACCGCGACGCGGGCGGCGCCGTCTTCACGGTCGACCTTCCCCTCGCCGTCACGGCGACGCTCCCGGTGTCGGCATGAACACCATCCTGGTTGTCACTTCCGACGACGCGCTGCGGGCGCGTCTGATGGCCGCGCTCAGCGACCATTCGGTGTTCGCGGCCCCGAACGACGCCGAGGCCCTGAAGACGCTGCGCCTCATCGAGATCGACGTGATCCTACGCGGCGGGGCCGGTATGCCGCGGGACATCGACTCGTTCGTCACGCGGGTGCGAGCGATCGCGCCCGCGGCCCTCATGGTCGCCATCGGCGTAACGGCAGACGAGAGCGAGACCACGGACTTCACGCTTCCGGCGACGTTCACGCAGCGCGAGCTGGACGGCGTGCTCCGACGCGTGATCGACAAGCTCCGCCTGACGCGTGAGATCACCGCCCTGCGCTCGAGCCTCGCCCCCGAGGCGCCGGGAGTGATCGTCGGCGCCGACGAGCCCTGGGAGGGCGCCGCGTTCGCGCGCGTCCTCAAGGAGTTCACGCGCGCGTTCGCCGCGGGATTCGACCTGCCCCGCGCGCTCGAGATGTTCCTCGACGCGATCCGCGAGCTCGTGCGGCCGACGCGCATGGCGCTGCTCCTGCCGGATGCGGACGCCCAGGAATACCGCGTCGCGACCCATCGCGGGCTGGCGCGGCCGATCGTGGAATCGGTGCGCCTCCACGCCGGGCAGGGCCTCGCCCGCTGGCTCGCCGCTCAGGGGCGGCCGGCGCGACTCCAGGACCTCTCCGACCCGGAGGTCGCTCGCGAGCTCAAGCTGCTCCAGAGTGTGCTCGCCGTTCCCCTGCTCGCCCACGGCGAGCTCGTGGCGATTCTCACCGTCGGTCAGCCGGTCGTCGGCGGGATGTATCGACGCGGCGAGACCGAGACGCTCTTCGACCTCGCTTCCCACCTGGCCACGGCCATCCGTGACATCGCGCTCCACAACCAGCTCGAGCGCGAGCAGCACTTCAGCGAGCGCATCCTGGCTCACATGTCGAGCGGCGTCATCACCATCGGGCGCGACCAGCGCATCGGCACGCTCAACCGGCGGGCCGAGGAGATTCTCCAGCTGTCGTCCGGCGAGGTCCTCAAGCAGGATCTGCGCGCCCTCCCGTCGCCGCTGGGCGACATGCTCTTCGACACGCTGAAGACCGGGCGGGCGGCGGGCCGCCACGAGATCCAGCTCGCGCTGCGTGGCCTCTGGCTCGAGGTCTCCACCTATCCCGTGCGCGGCGAGGACGGCGCGCCGCTCGGCGCGGTGCTCGTCTTCGAAGACCTGACGGCGCAGAAGGAGCTGCTGACGCAGAGGCGCCAGGTCGAGCAGACCCAGCTCCTCACGCGCGTGGTCGCGCGCATCGCCGATGAGATCAAAAACCCCCTGGTGTCCATCAACACGTTCATCGAACTCATCGGTGAGCGCTACGACGACCCCGATTTCCGCAAACATTTTTCGTCGGTCGTCCGGCGCGACGTGCGCCGTCTGGTGGAGGTCTTCGAGAAACTTGCGGGGCTCGTGACCGAAGGTGAGTTAAACTTCACGACCGTGGACGTGCACACGGTTGTCGACGACGTCGTGACCGCGATCGAGTTAGTGGACGAGGTGCCGGCCAGACCGCTCCAGCTCGACGTGACTCGCGAAACAACGCCGCAGGTCGTGAAGATCGATCCGGCGCAGCTCAGAAAAGCACTCTCGTATCTCATCTGGTATCTCGCCCACAATTCGCCTCCGGATCAGGCGCGGGTGTCCGTCTCGGTCGCTCGGCACGCCGAGCGCGAGGGCGGCGAAGGCGTGCGGATCCTGGTCGGCTCGCGCACCGCGTCGGTGCCCGCCGAAAAGCTCCATCGCGTCTTCGACCCCGTGCAGATGGTTCAGGAGAGCCTGATCGACGTGGGCCCGGCCGTGAGCCAACGTCTCGTCGAAGCGGTGGGCGGGCAACTGACGGTACGTCAGGGGCGCCACGAGCTCCACTTCCTGGTGACGCTCCCGCTCGCGACATCGTGAGCATGACCGCCAACGCGCTCGGGCGCGTTCTCGTCGTCGACGACGAGTTGGGTCCCCGCGAGTCGCTTCGCATGTTGCTGAAGCCCAGCTACTCCATCCAGACAGCCGAGAACGGGCGCACGGCCCTCGACCTGCTGCGGCGGTTCCAGCCGGACATCGTGATCATGGACATCAAGATGCCCGAGATGGACGGGCTCGAGCTGCTCCGGCACGTCAAGCGGGCCGATCCGTCGATCGAAGTCGTGATGATCACGGCCTATGCGTCGCTCGAAACGGTGAGGCACGCGCTCACGCACGGCGCGTTCGAGTACCTCATCAAGCCCTTCTCGCGCCAGGATCTCGAGGACGTCGTCCGTCGCGCGCTCGAGCGTCGGCAGACAGAGCTCGGCACCAAAGGGCAGGTCGCACGGCTCGTCGAGGAGATGCGGAAGCTCTCCTCCAAGACCCGAGAGCTCGAGGAAGCGGCACGCCAGGACGCGACGGAGCAGTCGCTCCGCGTCACCCAGCTCTCGATCCTCCGCGAGATCTCGCGGACGATCGTCGGCCAGCTCGACCCCCAGCACGTGACGGGCGCGGTCACCGAGCAACTGCGGGCGGCGCTCGGCTACGACAGCGTCGAGATCGTCCCGGAGGTCCCGGCCGGCCTCGACAAGAACGATCCGGCCGTCGTCGCTTGCGTCATCCGGGACATTCAGGGGCCGCTCGGGCACCTCGTCATCGACAACCGGCCCACGCGGCGTGCGATCGATCCGCGGGAGCGCGAGCTCCTCGAGATGCTCTCCGAGTACCTGGCCATCGCCCTGCGGAACTCCCGTCTGTACGGCGAGATCGCCGACACCAAGCAGCGGCTCGAGCAGACCATCTCGTCCGCCGGCGAGGCCATCATCTCGGTCTCGCCCGACGACTGCATCGAGAAGTGGAATCCCGCGGCCGAGCGCATCTTCGGCTGCAACGCCGCGCAGGCCATCGGGCGACCCATCACAGACATGCTCCCGCGCGGCGACTATGCCGAGGCTCGGCGCCGACTGGCGGACGGCACGCCGAGGCACGAGTTCCAGACAACGGCGACCGCGGGGCAGCCGCGGCCGGTCGAGCTGGCGGTGACGCTGTCGGCGCTGCACGGTCGCCACGGCGGGCTGGAGGGCCTGATCGCGATCGTTCGTGACATCACGGCTCAGCGCGAGGTCGAGAAGCAGCTGCACCAGTCGGAGAAGCTCACGGCCCTCGGACAGCTCGCGGGCGGCATCGCGCACGATTTCAACAATCTCCTGCAGGCGATCCTCGGCTACGCCCAGCTCATGAAGCAGAGCCTCCGGGATTCCGAGTTCGTCAGCCGCTCGCTCAACATCGTCGAGGCGGCGGCGGTGGACGGCGCCGAGACGGTGCGGCGGATCCAGCAGTTCGCCCGCCTGCGTCCGGACGGCCCGCCGGTCGGCGTGGACGTGAACCAGAGCGTGCACGACGCGGTCGCGATGATCCGCCCGCGTCTCGAGGAGAAGATCGCGCGCGACAACCGGCCGCTCGATCTCTCGCTCGACCTCGGCACGATCGAGACCATCAATGGTCGGCCGGCGGCGCTGACCGAGCTGATGACGAACCTGCTCCTCAACGCCCTCGACGCGATGCCCGACGGCGGCACCCTGACGGTCACGACGCGCGGCGAGCCCAAGCGCAACGTGGTGCTGACGGTGACCGACACCGGCGTCGGGATGCCCGAGGCCGTGCGCCGGCGGATCTTCGAGCCGTTCTTCTCGACCAAGGGCGAGGGTGGATCGGGGCTCGGCCTGTCGATGGTCTACGCGATCGTCCGGCGGCACAGCGGCGACATCCGCGTCGACAGCGAGCCGGGGCGCGGCGCCACGTTCACGCTCACCTTCCCCGTCGCGAGCGAGCCCGTCGGCTCCGAGCCCGATTCCGCGCTGCCCCGGGCGCGGCGGCCGGCCCGTGTGCTGCTGGTGGACGACGACGCGAAGGTGCTCGGCACGCTGACCGAGCTCTTACGGAGCGTGGGCCACACCGTCACCGCCGCCGCGAGCGGCGGGGTCGCGTTGAACGCCTATGGGCCGGGACGCTTCGACGTGGTGCTGACGAATCTCGGCATGGCCGGGATGAACGGGTGGGAGCTCGCCGAACGGCTCCGCCGGGTCGACGCGGACATCGCGATCCTCCTCATCACGGGCTGGGGACTGCGTGACGAGGACCACGGCCGGCTGAAGACGCTCAAGATCCGCAAGTGTCTCTTCAAGCCCGTGCGTCCGGGCGAGCTCGACTCAGCGATCCAGGACGCTCTGACCCCCGCCTGAGATCAGGCGCGCTTCATCGGGCGGCCGCAGCAGATCTTCTGCGCCATCGCGACCTTCCCGCACTTCGCACAACGAAATCCGGCCATGGCTCCTCCGTGCCGCCGCGGCTAGAGCCGCTCGATGATCGTCGCGATGCCCTGACCGAAGCCGATGCACATCGTCTGGAGCCCGTAGCGCTTGCCCGTGCGCTCCAGCTCGTGGAGCAGAGTCGTCATGAGCTTGGCGCCCGAGCAGCCGAGGGGATGGCCGAGCGCGATCGCTCCGCCGTTGACGTTCACCCGGCTCATATCCGGGTGATACTCGCGCTCCCACGCGAGGACCACCGACGCGAACGCCTCGTTGATCTCGACCAGGTCGATCTGGTCGAGCTTCAGGCCCGCCTTCCGGAGCACCCGCTGGGTCGCCGGAATCGGGCCGGTGAGCATGATCGTCGGATCGACGCCCGCGAGCGCGGTCGCGACGACCCTTGCGCGGGGCTTGAGACCGAGCGCCTTCGCACGGTCGGCGGACATGAACATCAGCGCCGCGGCGCCGTCGGAGATCTGCGACGAGCTGGCGGCCGTCACGACCCCATCGGGCTTGAACGAGGGCGTGAGCGCGGCCATCTTCTCGCGGTTCACCGGGACGCGGACGCCCTCGTCCGTGTCGAAGACAGAGCCGTCGGGTAGGGTCACCGGAACGATCTCCCGCTTGAACCGCCCCTCGGCGATCGCTCGTCCGGCCTTCTCGTGACTCTGCGCGGAAAACTCGTCGAGCTCCTCCCGCTTGAGCCCCCACTGCTCGGCGATCATCTCGGCCGAGATGCCCTGCGGGACGATGTTGAAACGCTCCTGGAGCTTCGGCGAGAGCGGCCCGTCGCCCGGGCCCATGGCGTTCGAGCCCATCGGCACCCGCGTCATGTGCCCCACACCGCCCGCGATCACGCAGTCGTACTGGCCGGCCATGACGCCCATGGCCGCGAAGTTGGCCGCCTGCTGGCCCGAGCCGCACATCCGGTCGAGCGTGGTTCCGCA
>Ga0137388_10001949_pt1 | contig 12803 bp, 9 predicted proteins | sample 15con2h14AmetaG_FD_104644 | JGI IMG/M metagenome (GOLD analysis project Ga0137388, IMG submission 104644) | Vadose zone soil microbial communities from Angelo Coast Range Reserve, California, USA - 15con2h1.4A metaG | ecosystem: Environmental > Terrestrial > Soil > Vadose zone > Saprolite...
CGCACGGCAAGGGCCGCACCATGTGGCCCAGAAGTCCACCAGCACCGGCTGGTCTGATTTCAAGACATCCTGATCAAAGTTCGCGTCGGTGACTTCGAAGATTCCGTTGCCGGCCATGGTTCCTCCAATTGCCCCGCACGTTCGCCGGACTTGGCGTTCAGCCCTTTGGCGAGATGCGCATCAGTGCTCCCGTCATTATCCTAGCACTTCCATTGGATGCGCTACAGCAGCGAAGGTCGCAAGAAGCACTTCTCAGTTTCCCAGCTCTCGGTACTCGGTTTTGGGTTCTCAGTTCTTGGTTTTCAGTGGCCGCCCCGGTTTCTTCAGCAGGCCCTCATATCAGTCACAACACAAAAAAGCGTCCTAAACTTTTCAGTTTAGGACGCCTCGGCAGCCCTCCCCCAGAACTGCCAAACCACAACTGATACTAGGCCCACCCTCGAAATGTGTAAACGTCACTTCGGTACTCCATTCTTTCTTCCAAGTAACCCTTCGAAATGAGTACCGAGGTAACTGCGCAATGCGATCCAACCACAAGCGCCGACACCGGCTATTGCATTGAGAATAAATAAGTAAAGCCCTGAAATTGATACTCTTGCCGGGCAGTGGTTACTGTCGGCGCGATTGCAGCGGCTTTGGGTTTTTTTTGCACAGCATCCAAAAGACGGTGAGACGAACCGGCTCGGCCACGGGACATTGCGAGCGGGCAGAAGCAGCCTAGATTTTTCGGTTCGGAATGGCGAAAAAAGTCGGGATATTGAGACTCTTTACAGCAAGGACGATGTCGGGTTTTGCCGATGTTAGTTTTTCTGCCAGGTTTGGCCGGCGTCGGTAGTTGTCCAGGTTTCACTGTTGGCGGTGGTGAGTTTTCCGTGTTGCGGGTCGGTGAACTCGAGGCTGACGATATCGGCAGTGAGGCTGGACCCGTTCACAGCAGGTTTGATGCGGGTCCAGTGCTCGCCCGCATCAACCGAATGATATAGAACTCCACCCGCGGCTCCCGCCCAGACATCGGGAGCCAGTGCGGAAACAGCCCTGAATGCGGCGTGATCATCCACGGTGATCTTTTGCCAGGTCTTTCCTGCGTCCAATGAGCGCTCCAGAGAGCCGTCGACGGAAATGGTCCAGCGCGGAATCGGCAGGATTAGATTCTGGAAAGCCACGCGTCGATTTTGCGGTCTTGCAGAATCCGTCACGGCACGACTAAGCATGCCAATGCTCCCACCCGCAGTGCCAGCTCCCTCATCAGTTCTTGATTTTGACAGCGGTTCCTTGGCTTTGCCAGGCACGACTTCCTCGGCTTTTATCGCAGGCGCAGCGCTGTTAGCAGTGACCGTTTCCTGGACAGCATTTGCGGCGCTGTACGGTTTGACTTGTTTATCTTGTGCCTGTCGGTTTTCCTGGTCGGCTTTTTTATCGAGCAGCGCAGGGGGAGGTGCTGCCGCCAATTCCGCCCCCGCCGGTGCCGCAACCCCGTAATTGCTTTTCAACTCATCGGTAGAAGGTGCGGGGATCTTGTCCGCTCTGCTCCTACCGTCTACTTCCTTTATCCGCATCTTTGAATCAACGGTGGCGGTTTTCGAGCCCGTGTCTTTTTCTCGTCGAGAGTCGAGTGTGTTCTTGAGCTCATTTGTCGGCGTTTCCGTTACGCCTGGTTGCTTCGCTAGGGTGCCCGATACTGCGGGTTGGTTGGACTGATCACGGCTCGCGGTTCGAGTCTCCATTTCAACCTTGTAAGGCTGGCTGGCAGGTCTGCTGTCATGGCGTAGAAAGACCGCCGCGCCTACAACTACGACTAACGCCAAGACTGTGCCCCAGCGCAGCACCGGCCAGCTCAACCATCCAGGAGAGTGCAGAACTGCGGTGACGTGCTCTAGCTGAGGCTGCGCCAAGGTAACGACTTCACGACACTCCGCACAATTCGCGAGATGCTGAATGAGGCGCTCGCGTTCACGTTCCGGCAGCGAGTGTTCGGCGAAAGCCGTGAGCAGGTCGGCATCAGGGTGGCCCAGCGCGGGATGGCTCCCGCTCTGGGCTGAGGTCGAGTTCAACCGGTCGCGCACGATTTTGGGAAGGTCTCGCATTACATCCAGTCTTCCTTCGTCCCCTTTTGACTGCTCTCAGGGCAGGCTCCACGGGACTTGGTCGGATCCTGTTCCTAACCAGCACTGAAGTGCTGGGCTCTATCAATCGTTCCTTGCAGGCGCGCATACCTCCTGCAGTACAGACTTGATCCGAGACGCTCCTCGCGTACTCTCATCCGGAACCGTCGCCCGCCGGGGCCACTTTCTTCTCAGGGAACGTTTGGGAAGTCGAATCTTGCGCCAGCCGTTCGCGAATATCTACCCTAAGGTCACGAACATCCACCTCAAGCGCCTCTTCGGCCTGGCGGCGGCTCATGCCGCGCCGGCCGAGGTCGGCCAGGATGTGTTTGCGTAAAGACTTGGCGACTTTCTCCAGCTTACGGCTGATTGTCGACTCATGCACTCCTAGTATGCGCGCGATCTCCGCCAGCGTATGCCCGTCAAGGTAATAAGACGCAAGAATGAACCGCTCCTCTGATGGCAACCTGGCCAGAGCTTCGTCGGTCGCGCTCTCAACTCGGGGATCAACAGCGGTGGATGGTTCGGGTTCGGCAGCAGCGAACTGCGTGCCCTCGTCACTCTCCTCGTCCAGACTAACGAGCCGTCGCTGGCGGCGATACCGGTTTACGTACTCCTGCGCCAGCACTGTGCGCAACCAGCCTTCGAGCGAGCCGCGCCCCGTATACGAGGCCAGCTTCGATGTGCGCTTTCCATCGCGGGTGGTTGTTCCGTAAAGATCGCCGTAAAGCGAGTCAGCCAATTCGCGGGCAGCGGAAGTTTCCCGGGCGATGTGCAGCGCCGTGTCATACAGCTTCTCGCGATAACGGAGCAGGAAAGTCTCCCACGCGTGCTCGTTTCCGGAAGCGCAGGCCCGAGCCAAGACTAATTCTTCCACCCGCAGGTTGAGGTAAAGTTCGCGGGCGTCCACCTCACCCGCATCGGCAGTCAGGTACTTCTGCCCGATCTCGCCCAGAATGCTGGCGAACTCCTGCCGGGTAATTCCAAACCTTTCTCCGCTGCTCTTCTTATAGAGCTCTGCGGCAAGAGAATCGATCGCGGCGGAAAATGCTATCGCGGGTTGGGCACTATCTGTCATGGCGCGGTAGGGCCAGTGGCGATGCTATCAATTTTTTAGACGCAAGAAATAAGAATCTGGCGTTCCTTAATTAGTCAGGGTGGGGAAAAAGATGCCCCGGCCCAGCGTTCGCTCAGGCGCTTGGGGTGTCCTATGCGGTGTCTCTAAAGATGTAGGAGGAATTTATGAACTCCAAGGTGGTGTTCGCGTTTGTTGTGCTGCTGGTTGTCGGCCTGGCATTCGCGGCGTGGCGGCCTGCTGAGGCCGGCCCAATGCCTTCAAGTTCGGACTACAAGGTTCTAGAGCCCATCCGTCACGGGAGTCTCACGGTTTTTCCCGTGGTGGCGGCCAAATCCTATAACACGGGGGAGTTTCTTACGCTCGATGAAGGCCTGCGCTCGGGCGAAGTGCTCGTAACTGAATCTGGTGGTCTTCGGCCGCTGATGCGACGCCGCATGCATCCCGTTCCCGTGGACGGCGCCCAGGTTAATCGGCTGGTGCTGGTGAACAATTCGAAGCGCCCACTCATCCTCCTGGCAGGCGAGATCGTCACCGGAGGCAAGCAGGACCGCGTGATCGGCAAAGACCGCATCGTGCCAGCGGAGAGCGATCCCATCGATCTCAGCGTATTCTGCGTGGAACCAGGGCGCTGGGTCGCGACCAGTGATAAATTCGGATCGATCGGAGCCCTGGCAATGGTCAGTCCAAGAGTTCGAGCCAAGGCCATGGTTGATAAGGACCAGGCAAAGGTGTGGTCCGAGGTAAGAGATTCGCAGGTGGCAATGGGCGGGCTGGTTCCGGCTCCAGCCGCGCGTGAGGTTGCCGAAACCAGTTCGTACGCTCGGGTGATGCAGAATTCAGAGGTGCAAAAGAAGGTAGACTCCGTGGCTGAGCCCATCCGGCGCGATTATGAGAGCCTGATCAAACAACTGCGCGACCGCAACGCGGTTGGAGTCGTAGTGGCGATGAATGGCCAGATCATCTGGGCTGACATCTTCGCCAGCACGAACCTGCTGGAAAAGTATTGGCCAAAGTTGATCCGCTCCTATGCTGCGGAAGCCGTCGTGACTCGCGCCAAAGGTGCAGAAGTCAGTAGGAAAGCCGCTCAGGACTTTCTTGCTGACATGGAAGGCAAGCGCGAAACGGTCGAGAGCGAACCTGGCATTTACCGGCACACCCAAATCACCGGCGATGAGTTCAAAGTATTTGAGCTGACGTCATTGCTCCCTAAGACGGGATTCGATGTGCACATCGCGAAGATGGTGGAGTAGGAAAGGGGGTTGCAGGTCGCGGTTCTCCATGAGATAGCACGGGAGCAATCGCTACAGCAAGCGGATCCCATCGCGGAGCGTCGGATAGGCAAGGGCTGGTAGTAATTCACGCTTCATCCGGGAATTGGTGCCGACAGAGGAGGTCATGCCGGCCCTCACGATGTCCCGATTTAGAGGAGCCGCCGTGTGAAAGAGAAGCGCGAAGAGTTCACAACCGGCTCCGGCAAACCGGAACATCCACGCGAGTAGCCGCCGAGGACGCGGGCAGCCATAGTGCTCCGCTAATTGGTCGAGAAAATCTTGCAGTGTGAGCGGCGCGTCGTCGCAGACCTGATATATGCCACTCACATTTTCCTTTTCAATTGCCGCCTGAAGCGCAGATAGGAAATCGGGCAAAGCAATCAGGTGAGCCCAAGTCGGCTTTTTCCAGATTGCCATCAGGCGATGGCGGAGCATCCAGCGCGCGCCTTCGATCATTTTGACACCGCTGCCGTAGACTATGCCGAACCGACAAACGAGGGGGATCATAGAACTGCCTCTACACGCTTCGAAGAGGTATCTTTCGGCTTCGAGGCGAGTACGGAAGTGAAGCGGGCTTGGGGACGCATCCAGTCGGCCAAGTGCCGGGTGCTCCGGAGTAGTTTCGCCCTCAACATGGGGAAAACTGATGAGGATGAACTTCCTCACGCCGGCAGTTTTCGCGGTTTCCACCAGGTTCTTAACATAACCAACATTCGTAAGCGGAAGAAATTTCTCTGGCAGAGGGGCGAACAAAACACCGGCGAAGTGGACGATACAATCGATTCCCTCGCAGGCCATTGGCAACGTGTGGGGTAGCGCAAGATCAGCCCGGTATATCGAGACGTTCGCGCTACTAGAAACGCTGAAGGGTAACGGAGATTTGTGAACCAAAAGGCGCAGTTGGTGGGGCCCAGGGATAAGATGCTGCGCTAGTCTGGAACCGAGGTTGCCAGCCGCTCCGGTGATCAAAATCTTCACGCTGCCAACACACCTACGCCAAGATACCGTCGTCCAGCCTCTTCCTTTTCCAATCCGCTGCAGACTGCACAAATCCCAACACGAGCGGATGGGGCTTTCCCGGCTTCGACGAAAGCTGCGGCTGGAACAGTGATGCCAGGAAAAACCGATGGGTTGGTGATTCTATCGCGCGCACCTCGCGCTTCGGATCGCGTGCCGTGACGGGAAAGCCGGCTTCAATCGAGCACCATTCAAATTCCGGATTTGCCTCGAAATTGCAGAAGAACTCTTCAACCACGGTGTCCGCCAGATAGAGCGATTGAAGGTACGACCCGGGCCGCAGGCGAATCTCGGGACCTGCCCCTGATAGTTTGGGTGCCCCCGGCGCGCGATTGGGCACTGCGCATTCCACCGGATAAATAATGATATTTTTCGATCCAGAATCATTTTCTGCGGTGTCCGCATCCTTGATTCCGAGCACGTTGCGCGCACACTCAATGAGGGTGTACTGAACCCCCCCGCAGGTCCCCAGAAAGGGGCTGCCCGGCGAGGCCCACAGCCCGTCGAATCTCTCCAGCATTTTTTGTGCGTGGGGTTGAAGGACGGAAGGCGTTGCGATCCACTCCGACTGAAGCTTTACTTTCAGTTTGGCCGCGGCGTGCTAGAGCGCGTCATTAGTGGCGTGATGGGAACGAAATTCGGGGTTGAAGTCGCCTAGGATCCCGATGCGAACAGAGTGGCTCAAGTCGCCATTCTAATCAATAGACTTCCGGGAGAAGTTATGGACCTGCCGGCGGGGGTAAGAAGCTTGGTGACCGTGCGGAATTGATTGTGTTGAAGCGGATAGTCCTACCGGGCCACTCCGAACGTCATCGCCACGTCCGCTTTGTCCACTTCTTCGACCTTGAACATGGAACGTGGTGTCAGTTGCATGAAACTAGCCACGAACGTATCGGGAAACTGCTGAATCCGGATATTCAACGTGTTCACCGAATCGTTGTAGAACTCGCGGCGGTCGGCGATCTGGTTCTCCAGTTCCGTAATGCGTTTCTCTAGCTGCATGAAGTTATTATTGGCCTTCAGGTCCGGATAATTCTCCGCCACCGCAAAGAGTCCTCTCACCGCCGCTGTCATACTCTGATCGGCCTGGGCTTTCTGGTCCACCGTGACGGCCTGCTGATACATGGAGCGCGCCTGCACGATCTTCTGCAGCGTATCACGCTCATAATCCATGTAGCCCTTGCACACGGCGAGCAGCTTGGCTAACTCATCGTGCCGCTGCTTAAGCATGACGTCAATGTTTGCCCACGCTTTATCGATGTCGTTTTTCAACGCCACCAACCCGTTGTATAGCATGGCCACGTACAACAGCAGTCCGATGCTGGCGAACGCGAGCCCGAAGAGCACGACGTAGCTCATAAGAAAAGCTCCAGTAATCTTTTTACAACCAGCCAAAGTGCGCGGCCAAAACATACACGCAAAACAAGGTGAGCGCCGGACCGCCCCAGATGTATAGCGCCGATTTCCAATTCAGCCCCCGCACCAGGTCGCGCTGGCTGCGCCAGGAGATGAAGAATGCCGGATCATGCTCTCCTTTCATCAGCACTACCTTGGGTTGAAGGTCGAACTGCTCTGGCGCTGGACTTGGAGCCGCGCTACTCCCGCTAGCCGCACAAGTCCCATTTCCTCCTGTCGTTACTACCGCGGCAGCCGGATCATTGATGCCGGCCGCCTCCCAAACTGCGGGGTTAGTAATGCCTGCCCTCATCAGAGCTGCCGCAATCTTTCCTTGTTGCGTCATCTCAGCAGAACTCACAGGCTTCTGATCGGACGACAATCGAACAAGTTCTGTTTCTCCTCTTTGTACGTTCCCACGACTGGTCTCGATTACCTCCATCGCTGGCATTGTTACGCTAGATCCCACCGCCAGTTCGATGTTCCTCTGTATGCCCCCGGGCATGTTGAAACTGAAGCTCGTCGCAGATGCCGACAGAGTAGGGATGGGCTTCGGACTCACCACCAGCCCTGGGTTCTCCGCCAGCGTGCCGAGGATGAAAAGTGCATTCTTTGGCTTAATGCAGTACTCATCAACCTTCAGTTTGTGATCGCCCGAAACTCCGTGGCGTGCGAGGAATCCGCGAACGTTCTCTGGTACCTCGTTGCCGAATAAAATGGAGCTGCTGTACTCCTCGTGAAAGTCGCGGTGAATATCCATGTCTGCGCCCTGTGGATTTACAAGTACAAGCCCAGTGTTGTCATCGAGATAGAACGGAACGTGCAGGCTCTCGTCCGCCACCTTGTGCCATTCAGTGTTTTTCCCTGCTTGCTTTAGCTGCCAGGCCATCGTGCGGTAGTAGTAGCAAGACACTCCGGTGATGGGCGCGGGCATAGTGTATGGCCCGACTGCCAGGCCATTCACCTCAACCAGACCCATGGAAGCGCTCCGGATCTTGGACGTAGGCGTATTCAGAATCAGGCGCTTACGCTGGAGCATGCCGAAACCGCGACAGAACAGGACAAAGCCGCTGACAGCGCCGATCCCGGCCAAAATCCAGAAGCTATCAATGCTATAAAACAAAAATCCGAAGGGCGAAATCATGTGTGCAGTCTGCGCACCCCTGCCAACAAGGCGCACGGAGCGCGTCGACCCGAGCGTAGCGGAGAGAGAGGAGCAATCGCAGCAGAAAACCGCGTTTTCGGCTTACTTCAGTAATGTGTGGGGAACGTTCAACGATGTAGGGATGCGCGTCCGCGCCCGTTCAGACTTGCGTCGAGAGAGCCGTCCTTGGCTGCGTTGTGTGGCACGGGCAGGCTCGCCCATGGAGTTTGTCGTCGCTTAAGACGTTGCAAGCAACGTCTCTACAAGTACTGGTAGAGAATTGAATTGGTAGAGACGCAGCTTGCTGCGCCTCCATGGTGAAAAAGAAGGCGATGCTACCTCGCCACCGCTTGCCGCTCCCTCAGAATCTCTTCCGCGGTTGCAATCGCGCGCTCCAGTTCATCATCTGTGTTGTAGAAATGCGGTGACATGCGTACGCCCGCTTTCGGACGCCAATCCACCAGAATGTCGCGTTTCAGCAACTCGCGGCATACTTCCTGCGAGTCCGGCATTTCAATCGAAACCGTCCCACCTCGCCTTTCCGGATCACGCGGCGTGTTCACTCGCCATTCACGCTTTTCAGCCAGTTCAATCAGGCACGCCGTCTGGCGCTTCGATTTTTCCCGGATCCGCTGCACACCAATTTCCGCAATGATCTTTAATCCCGGTCTGGACGCCTCGAGCGATGGAATGTGTGGCGTTCCATTCATAAAACGGTATGGCGGATCGGTGTAGCGGATCGGCCCGATTTCAAACGCAAACGGCTGCTGGTGCGCCATCCAGCCGGTTAATTTTGGTTCTAGTTTGTTGCCCAGATCCGGACGCACATACAGGTACGCCACACCCGGTCCGCCGCAGAGCCACTTCAGCACGCCACCACAAGCAAAATCGACATTCAAAGATTTTACATCCACGGGTACGGTGCCCAGCGACTGGTACGTATCCAGCACCACGTGCGCCCCGACTTTGTGGGCCTTCTCAACAATCGCCCGGGCGTCATTTATGTATGCGCTGCGGAAGATCACGTGCGAAATCGGCACCAGGAGCGTCTGCTCATCAATTGCCTCCAACAAGCGTTCCGTGGGCACGGTGATCCCGTCGTCTGTCTTCACCATGTGCACGCGCGCCCCATGGGCTCGCTGCGCCTCCCAGAAATACATGACTGAGGGGAAATTCATGTCGCTGTACACAACTTTGTTTCGCTTGCCCAAAAAATCGAAGCAGGATGCCACAACCGCTTGGCAAGTAGTTACGTTCTGATGGGTCGAAACCGAGTCCTTGGGCGCGTTCATTAGCATGCCGATCTCATCACCGACTTCGGCCGCCAGCATCCACCACGATTCCTCCCATGCACGCACACCGCGCGTCCCCCACGTGTCGGCATAGCCCTTCATCGCGTCATAGACGCCGCGGGGCATCGCTCCCAGCGAATTACTGATCAGATAAGTAGTGTGCTCGAGGATGGGAAACTCAGAACGATATCGAAGCAGCTCGTCTGTCATCGGAATATTGTACTGCGCACATGAGACTGCTGCCGCTGGACCGGCGAGATGCAGACATGTTCAGCGACAGCTTTTTTCCAGCGTTAGAAAAACTATTATTTTGTGATCTCCGAACTGGTTTCAAGGTGAGAAGAATTTGCAAAATGGAACGGGCCAGCACGCGAAGCGTCAATCTCTACGTCAACTTTTTTCTGGCAGGTCTCATGAGGACATACGCCGCACTTAATATGAGAAGGTAAACCAGGCCGCTGAACAGGTTGACGCGCGAATCCCACCATCCTTTTAGAATGGCCGCTGCAACCAGCGCCAGACCCAGCACCGATCCCCAGGCGCCTATGGGGGAACGCATGGGTAACGCCATGGCCTCTTCGGAACTCAGCCGCCGCCGGAAGACAACATGCGCCGCCAGCGACACTAGCCACGAGAGCATCAGCCCGAACAGCGCAGCACTCAAGATGTACACAAAAGCATCTTTCGGCGCCCACTTCTCCAGCACCAAAGCCACGACGATGCCGTAAGACGAAGCCAACAGCGCCAGCTTCGGCGATCCTGCCGCATTCAACCGGCCCAATCGCGCCGGCGCCCACCCGCTCCGTGCCAACGAGAACAACATTCGCGACGCTACATATAACGCGGCATTCGCTCCGGAGAGGGCCGCCGTCAGCACCACAAAGGTCATTACGTGACTGGCTGCCGGAATCTTCACGGTGCGGAATACGGTCACGAACGGGCTCTCGGTTACGCCTGCACGGTTCCACGGCATCACGCCTACCAGTACAACAATTGCTCCTAGATAAAGCAGCGTAAGAATGCTAAAGGTCAAGCGCACCGCCCGGGGAATCTCCGCCGCAGACCGCGTCTCCCCCGTGGTGATGGCCACAAACTCCACTCCGCCGAAGGTGTAAAGGGCGAATGTCATCGCCAACAGTGGCGCCAGCGCTCCCTTAGGGAAAAATCCGCCGTGAGCGGTGTACTGAGCCGGAACGCGCCCACCCAGCAACAACGCTGCACCGATAACGATGAACGCCACAATCGTTACCAGCTTCACCATGGCAAACCAATATTCGAAGCGCCCGTAGTCACCCACACTGCGCAGGTTCACCAACACGAGAAAAACGGAAAAAACAGACACCCATGCCAGCGCAGGCACTTCCGGGAACCAGTAGCGCATGTAGGTCGCTGAAGCCACCAGTTCTGCCCCGATCGATATTGCAATGGCCGCCCAGTACCCCGCGCGTGAAATAAACCCGGCCCAGGCATTAAGGTAAAGCTCACCGTAGAGCCCGAAGGATCCAGCCGCGGGGTGCACGCTGGCCAACTCGCCCAACGCCATGCTGACTGTCCAGTTGATGAACGCCGCTAGAAGGAAACTCAGGATTACGCTCGGCCCCGCAATCTCAATGGCAGCAGCCGATCCCAGAAGGAGCCCCGTGCCGATCGACCCGCCGACCGCGATCATGGCCATCTGCCCGGCAGTCCGTTGTGGGCGGAGTCCATGTTCTCTACTAATTTGGGTTTGGCTAAGTTCTTGGCTTACTTTCGTCTCCGTAGGCACCTCGCACGTATACCAGAAACGAAGACAACGCGAAAGCCAGCGCTGGCGGGCGATTCGCTAGCCGTGACTTTCGTAATCCTGCCCGGCTGTTACTTCATTGCTGCGGGTTTCCCCGGGAACCTAGAATCTCAAGTAGGTTACTTCGCACATTACCTCATGCAAGATCGAGCCGAAATCGGGAAGCGGGTCGAGCGCGCCGAGAAGCTTCTCCAAAAGGGCAAGGCGGGAGATGCGTTGCATGAGTATCTCCAGATCCTGCGCGAGGATCCCGAAAATGACAATGTGCGGCAGATGGCCTCTGACTTGTGCCTCTCAGTCAACCGAACCAAAGAGGCGGTCACGCTACTAGGAGAACTTTTCGAACGTCAAGTGAGCGCCGGTGACGCCACCCGCGCTAGCCTCACTTACAAAAAGCTGGCCCGCTACGGCAGTCCTACCCTTGAGCAGAAAGTCCGCTTTGGCCAGATCCTGGAAAATTCTAATAGGAGACTGGCGATCGGAACTTACGAAAGTGTTCTCGAGGATTTCACGCGCCAGGGGCGCAAGCAGGAATGCTTGGATGTTCTCAATCGCATCGTGGCGCTCGATCCCACGCAGCAAAATTTCCTGCGCCTGGGTGAACTCTCCTCGCAATTGGGCGATGGCAAGACCGCTGCGGGATGTTTTTTGCGGATTGCGGGTTTCGCCGAAGCGTCCGGGGCCGATGCCAGGCCCTGGATCGAGCGCGCGTATTCGGAAGGTTCGTCGGACCCTCAAGTTGTATTGGCCTATGGCAGGAGCCTGCTGGCGCAAGGCGAAATCGGGGCTGCGATCTTCATTTTTGAGCCTCACGTTCAGGCTGGTAATGCCTCCCTCGAGTTGCAAGAGAGCTACGCCAAGGCCCTATTGGCGGCGAATCGCCTGGTCGACGCCGAACCCTTGGTCTGGCAGCTATTTGAACAGGATCCCAGCCGTCTCCATCAGGTAGCAACCCTGATTGGCTCCATGGTCGACGCGGAACTCGATGCTGAAGCCGTGGCACTGGCGCGCAAGCTGGAACAATTTAAGCGCCGCCGCGGCGAGCGCCGGGCCTTTGTCCTGATGATGCAGGATATTGTCGCCGCCCATCGGGCCTCGCCTGACCTGCTTGAGTTTCTCAGCGAGCTGTTCAATGCCTCCAACCGTGAAACCGATTATTCCCAGACTGTGCTTAAGCTTTTCGACCTCTATTACAGCATGGGCAATTTTCGGAAGGCGGCTGAATGCCTGGACCGTGCCGCCGAGATCGATCCCTACGAGCGCGGGCATCAGAAGCGGCTGGAGACGCTGCGCGGTAAGATTGACGACAATCGGTATAAGGTCATCGCATCACGCTTCACGCAGATACAACAATCCGGACCTGAGCCGACGCGCACGGAAGAATCAACACTTGGCGCCGGTGCCCTGCAGGATCTGATGCTGCAGGTGGAAATCCTCGTGCAATACGGGATGCGGTCGAAAGCGATCGAGCGTCTGCAGCGGATCCAGGAACTCTTTCCTCACGAAGAAGACAAGAACGACGATTTACACCAGCTCTACATGGCCGCCGGCATGACACCGCGCTACGCCGGCTCGGCTCCTGTGTTGCCGCCGCTCCCGCGTTCCGTCGCGCCCGTGGCTGCTCCGGCCGTAGCTGCTCCCACGCCGGTACAGACGCAGAGCGAGGCTGCCCATATCAGCAGTCTGACCCGCGTTGCCGAAATTACGCGCAAGCTTTACCA
>Ga0137388_10001952_pt1 | contig 12791 bp, 9 predicted proteins | sample 15con2h14AmetaG_FD_104644 | JGI IMG/M metagenome (GOLD analysis project Ga0137388, IMG submission 104644) | Vadose zone soil microbial communities from Angelo Coast Range Reserve, California, USA - 15con2h1.4A metaG | ecosystem: Environmental > Terrestrial > Soil > Vadose zone > Saprolite...
CTGATGATCAATTGCGGCAGATCGCCTCCGCACTAGATGCGGCGGGCCATTTGCCGCCCGCAGCGTACCTCGAAGGGAATTGTGCACAAGATCTCAGGGCTTTCAATAGCCGCAACTCGAAATCAAAGATCGGCTCTGTTAAGACCTGGTTACAGTTGATCTCTCTCGGAGACAAAGATCACCTGCGTGGGATGCGTCGGCTGCTCTCGCGCTGTGCCAAGAAACTGGACGACGGCCCTCCACTGTCCGGAAATTAATTCCGGACAGTAAATATCGTCTTATCTGCGCTCCTCCCAAACCGCCACATCCGGAAACTGCCGTTGTCCGCCTCATGTCTTCGCGGACACCTAAGCCATTCACAGAGGAGTCGATTCAGAGTAAACGGATACTGAGAACCAGCACTCATGAGCCGGGCGAGGGTTGGCGCTCCAATGCAAAATAGGGGTGGGACCTCCTATCTCGGACAAAACACAACTAGCGGAGGATATGTCGCGTTTGAGGGGCAGTTTGCTTTCGCCGGAGGATCTGGCGCACAATCTGGGCCTCTCGCCGGCCACACTGGCAGACTGGAGGTCTCAGGGGAGAGGTCCGGCGTATTTGAAAGTTGGCCGGCGTGTCTGGTATCCGAAGGCACATCTTGAGAAATGGCTGCAATCCCAAATCCGGGAGACAAGCAATGTCGCTGAGAAATCGCAACGGGATATGGAACTACCGCTTCAAGCTGGACGCCAAGGAATACAGCGGGACAACCGACTTGGCCGCCACAAAACAAAACATGAGGGCCGCTCAAGACCAGGAATCGAAACATCGTCAGGCGTTGCGGGAGGGCAGAAGACCGTCACGACCGATCCAGGTTCGGGAGTTCAATGAGGCGGCTCGAAGCTTTCTCGACTGGGCAAAAATGGAATACCGAGCACACCCAAACAGCTACCGTCGGATCTCCACGAGCTTCACTAGTGCAAAACATTTTCTTGGAAGGGAACCGGTGAGTCTGATCAGTCCAGGGCGAATCGAAGAATACAAAGCGTGGCGTGTGAATGTCCACGGGGTTCGAGATGTCACCCTGCGTCACGATCTTCATGCGCTTTCGAAATTCTTCGGCTATGCAGCCAAACAGAGGTGGGCCGTAGACAACCCTGTCCGAAATGTGACAATACCTTCAGATGCCGACGCCATTCGCATTCACGTGCTCACATTTGAAGAAGAACGCGAATACTTTCTCCGAGCGGCCAAACACAGAGATCTCAACGATTTTGGGCGTCTCATCATGAATCAGGGCATGCGGCCAGACGAAGTCGCCTGTCTTCGTAAGGCCGATGTCTATCTTGATCGGGGGCAGTTGCAGATAGCAGGCGGCAAGTCACCGGCGGCGCGCCGCACGCTTGACCTGACGACTGAGAGCCGAGGAATTCTCGCCAGGCGGATAGCAGATGATTCCAGGTGGATTTTTCCATCATCTAGAAATCCCGGCCAGCACATCACGAGAGTAAACGGGGCGCATGATCGCGTCTGTGCAGAAGCGTCAAAAGCAGGGATTATATTTGCGTTCGTTCTTTACGACTTCCGCCACACCTTCGCAACGCGCATCGCGCAGGCTGGCATCGACCTTGCCACCCTAGCGGCGCTTCTAGGTCACAGCTCGATTCGCCTGGTGCAGCGCTACGTTCATCCAACGGCTGAGCACAAGCGCAGCGCGATGCTGCAATACGACGAAATTTTGAGATCTGCCGCGGAGGAAACCAAACAGGAAGGGAGACCAAATTGATGGGCAAAAATCGTGTCCGCTTTTTGTCCGCCCCTGAGACCAATTTTGACCTCTTTTGCCCCACTGAGGCTCAACCAGCACGAAACGTCAATTTGGGCCTAACTGCAATGCCGACAAGCAACTGCAGGAAAAGATTGGAGGCGCGGGTCGGAATCGAACCGACGCATAAAGGTTTTGCAGACCTCTCCCTTACCACTTGGGTACCGCGCCCCTGCCACTACGTTAGCGTTCCGGCCGAAAAAAGTCTATCTGCGCCAGGTCTGGAGAGGTGAAAATCTGGAGCGGGAGACGGGATTTGAACCCGCGACTTCGACCTTGGCAAGGTCGCACTCTACCACTGAGTTACTCCCGCTCAGCAAAACCGATTATAAATGAGCCTATGGGACGCAGCAACGCTAAGCTGCAAACGGGGAGACACCGGGCGTTGTATCCTTAGTCCCCAATCCCCATGCCGATCAGGAAGCCAGTTCTACGTGGCACCAAGTGGCTGGGAACCATTCCGGTGGAGGCTGAATGCAGCGCCTGTGCTGACGTAGAGTTCAAAGCAAGCTCTGGATCTCATCGTCCAAACCGCGAAGAATACGCAAGCTCACTGCAGCGGCAGTTCGAGGCTCATGTGAAACAGGTCCACACGAGCAGCGACGCAGGTTCATCAATCGAGGGCAAGTCCTGAACGCCGGCTGGTATGTCGAGGCGAGCCCTAATGCGCCACCCATTGCGGATCATCTTCCGGCCTCACGATCTCGCCATCACGCATGTGGATGATCCGGTCACCATACTTCGCCGCCTCCGGATTATGCGTAATCATGAGAACCGTCTGGCCTAATTCCTGGTTCGACTGCCGCAACATGCGCAACACGACGTCGGAGTTCTTGGAGTCGAGATTGCCGGTAGGCTCGTCGGCAAGAACGATCGCTGGCTTGTTGATCAGCGCCCGCGCCAGGGCCACCCGCTGCTGCTCTCCGCCAGACAGTTCCGCGGGACGATGCCCAAGCCGCTTGCTCAGCCCAAGCAAGCCAGTGATGCGGTCGAAATGCGCCGGATCGCCCTGGCCGTTGCCGGAGATTTCCTGCGCAATCAGGATGTTGGATCGAGCGTCCAAGGTCGGCAGCAGGTTGAACTTTTGGAATACAAACCCAATCTTCCGCTTCCGCTTGCGGGTCCGCTCTGCGTCGGACAGCATGGCAAAATCATCACCGTCAAGCACCACGCTGCCCGAGTCGGCGCGAGTCAGTCCCCCCAGCAGATAGAAGAGCGTCGACTTCCCGCTGCCCGACGGCCCCACCACGCTGACAAACTCGCCCTTCTGTACGCTGAACGAGATTCCGCGCAGCGCCTGTACTTCGATCTTTCCTACGTGGTAGGTCTTGCGCAGGTCTCGTGCTTCGATAAACGCTTCGGCCATGCCTGATGACGATCTTACACGAACTCAATTATCGAAGATGGCCGCCGCGGATCACGGAGTATCCTCCGCGACCTCTGCGGCATTTCTCAGCGTTCTCTGCGATAGAGATTTTTGTGGCGGTCTTTTTCTGGCGGTCTTGTTGAGGCGATCTATTGCTGCGATCTAAGCGACACCGATCTGAGAGGGAAAGCTTGAATGCCGGTGTTGCATGCGTTTCGGACCACGCTTGCGCACCAGCAGCAGCCGGATGCGTTCCAACAGATCCGCCGGCGCATACATGCCCTTGGCCAGAAAAACGTCGGCTTGCGATTCGTGGTCGTACAAACGCACTTTGCTAGAGATGAGGATGGCGGGGGTGTGCGGCGACAGGTTCTTGATGGCAGCGATCAGTTGCGGACCGTCGAGCCCCGGCATGGCCATGTCGGTCAAGACCAGATCAATCCCACCCTGTTTGAAACGTTCCAGCGCCTCTTCGCCGCGGGAAAGGCTAACCACGCGGTATCCGCGCGTCTCCAGCATGATCTTACGATGGGAAAGCGATTGCTCGTTGTCATCGACGCAGAGGATTGTCCGTTTCGGTTTCATTTCCTAGCTGCATTCCGTTGGCGGGCCGGATAAACGCAACGCAAGACCAACAGAACCTTTTCTCAATATGAAGAATGTCAGAGCGAGATGGATGCTAACGGAAGCACGGGCCACTGTAAAGTGCCGCCGACGTTAATGGGACTTTATGGCCATTGATCTTTCCCCGGGCACGTGAGCAACAGGATTTTCGCCGATTACGCGATGCGGTCTAAAGCAAAAATTCACCACGCATTACTTCAACTGCGTTGCCGCCGACGCGAACGTTAACTACACGGTTATCGTTGCGCGACGCCCACACAAAAATTCGGCTCGGACGCTTCATCTCGACGCCTTGCTCGATGAGCACCCGCTCGTCGGGTTTCGCCACACCATGTGCCACCATCCAAGCCGCAGTACACCCCGCAGCCGAGCCCGTAGCCGGGTCTTCACCGTTATAAAAAAGCATGCGCGCATGCAAGCGAGCCTCGCGGTCGACAGTCTCGCGGGTCACAAAGTAGAAAAACTTTCCCTCGGATTTGGCCGTATATTCCGCCGCGCGGTTCAGATCGATGCGCAACTTCTGGATCACACTCAAAGACCGCAGTGGCGTAACTACGAACGCCACGCCCGTTGAAACGGTTTGAATCGGCAGCGAGGGATCGAAATCTTCCAACTTCAAACCCAGTGCATGCGCCACCGCCTCACGGTTATGTTCCGTCGTGAACACCGGATCAACCTGCGTCATCTCCCCAAACGCCGCCTGACCCGCCGTCTCTTCAAAGCGCACTGGAACCTTGCCCACGTTCAGCTCGAGGACGATCTCGTTCCCGCCATTCAACGCCCGCAACGCGAAAGCAGTCCCCAACGTGGGATGCCCGGCAAAAGGCAGTTCCTCCTGCACCGTAAATATCCGGACCCGCACACCGCGTTCGCGCTCCGTGGCCGCATCCCGCGGAAAAATGAACGTAGTCTCAGAGAGATTCATCTCCTTGGCAATCGACTGCATCTCGCCGTCAGCGAGCCCGGTCGCGTCCAGAAACACAGCGAGAGAGTTGCCTTCAAGCGCCCGTGACGAGAAGACATCCCACTGAGTCATCGCCAGCCGGCGCGTGTCTCCGCCCATTGAACCCTCCTCCATCGCAGACCTGCAACGAAGAGACAGATGCCGCCGAGACCCATCGCGATGCAGAAAACCGGCGACTGAACGATGCCTGGCGGCGCTAGGCTGCGCCCTCGGTACCCTGTCATCCCGATCCCAAGCGAAGCGCCGGGGAGGGACCCTACGATAGATTGAATGACCACTGGAGCAAACAGGACAGGACGCCCCGAGCAACAGAAAGCGCCACGACGTGCGACCCAATCCCACCGTTTGACACCAGCCAACGGCGCTCTTATCCTAAATATCGTGATTGCCCCCCTAGCCGCCCCGATGTGTTGTTGTACCCGGGCACCGGCGCGTGGGTAGGGGCAAGAGATTTTCCCAGACCCACCCGTCGAAAAGGGTGGGTTTCGCTTTTTCGGCAGTGTTTGTCATCTTGAGCAAGCGTTCTTGGCGCAGCGCAGGATCCGAGCGAGCCGCGCGCAGGGGCGCGTTACGCGGAACCGCTTGGAGCGGGCCGTTTGGCAAGGGCCTTCAGTTTTGAAAGGGCGCGGCTTTAAGCCGTGCCGTAAAGTGCCCCAAAATTAAACCGGCTTTAGCCGCTGAGGTCACATCCAGCCTGCGAAATACGTTGTTCGCAGCCGATTAGAACATCGAGATTGAATTCACGAGGAGAGTAACCATGAGCACCGCAACAGCAACCGAAACAACGCACATTCCCCGCATCAACGAGACCGCACCCGATTTCACCGCCGAGACCACGCAGGGCACCATCCGCTTTCACGAATGGATCGGCGACGGATGGGCCATCCTGTTCTCCCATCCCAAGGACTTCACACCCGTCTGCACCACCGAACTGGGCTACATGGCCGGACTGCAGCCCGAGTTCGCCAAACGGAACGCCAAGATTATCGGCCTCAGTGTCGATCCCGTCACCAACCACAGCAAGTGGGCGGCCGACATCGAGGAAACGCAGGGACACAAGGTGAACTATCCGATGATCGGCGACCCGAAGCTAGAAATCGCCAAACTCTACGGCATGCTCCCCGCCGAAGCCGGCGACAGCTGCGAGGGACGCACCGCCGCCGACAACGCAACCGTGCGCACCGTGTTCGTCGTCGGTCCCGACAAGAAGATCAAGCTGCAGCTTAGCTATCCCATGAGCACCGGCCGCAACTTCGACGAAATCCTGCGGGTCCTCGATTCCATGCAACTCACCGCCAAACACAAAGTAGCGACACCCGTGAACTGGAAGCCGGGCGACGATGTCATCATCCTGCCCGCAGTTTCAAACGAGGAAGCGCAGCAGAAATACCCCGGCGGCTGGAAAGCCCCAAAGCCCTATCTGCGCATAGTGCCGCAACCGAAGTAGCAGAGAAGCGGAAATGTGGCGCGGACCTGCCCTGAGCGGTAGCCGAAGGGGCGCCTGCCCGCGACTGCGTGAAGCTGGGTGCCCCACTTCTCGCGTCTTTTGCGAGAAGTGGGGACTCTTCATTACTCCCTGCCCCTGAACAATTTGTCCCGGCTGCGTTGCCCGCCCTGCTCGACCTTCATTCCTGATACTCACAATTTTCTTCATACTCACGATCAGTGGTAATCCGTTCTCCACATCCACGGCATCCCATCCACCAGTCGAAGTACCCATGAAACTGGTCATCGATAGTAATGGTGTACTGGCCCTTCGTCATCACGTTAGGCGTGGTGGTCCGAGCTAGAATCTCAGTTGTTCGTAAAATCCCTCCATTGCCTTACGAATTTTTACGGACTCTTTATGCCCGTCTATGGGCGCCGTCATCCAATCAAGAGCAGCCCGTTACTTCCTCAGTTTCTGCTGGAAGTGCGCCGCCTGAGGAGATCTCCTGGATAGCTATGATTTGGGCTCATTCATCACCCATCCTTCAGCAAGTGCGCGCAACCCTGGGAAGATTAGCAAGCGTTTGCGCCGGCACGCTTTTACGCTCTCTGTTTGCTGTGGTGGTGCCACTCGCCGTGTCCAGCTACCTCGTTGCACAGGGGACAAATATCAATGAAGTGCACGTTCTGGCGCGCGGCATGCCCAGCGCCACTGATCCCCGGCGGCAAACCGTGCGAGCCAACGTCGACCTGGTGCTGGTAAATGTCACCGTCTTGGACAAGGCAGGCCAGGCGGTCACTGGATTGCAACCGGCACAGTTTGCCGTGCTGGACAACAAGAATCCTCAAACTGTCAGGTATCTGTCCAATGTCGACGAGCCCATATCTCTGGTTGTGGTTCTTGACGCCAGTGCGAGCATGGCCGCGAGAATCGATGAAGTACGGCAGGCTTCCAGCGAACTCGTCAACACCTCGAACCCGCACGATGATGTCGCTGTGATTGTCGTTCGTGATGAGCCTTTCGTTGCCCTCTCATTCAAGGACTCCACAAGCGAACTTCAGGGGACATTGGATGCACTTCGCCCGGACGGCGCCACATCGTTGTGGGACGCCGTATATCTCGGCATTAACGAACTAAAGAACTCGCATTTTCAAAGGAAGGCGATGGTCGTAATCTCCGATGGCGGTGATAACCATAGCCGCTACACGGAAGTCCAACTAAAGTCTCTCTTACAGGAAGCAGGCGCGGAGGTATACGCGATCGGAATGTTTGACAGATATGCGACCAGAATCGAAGAGAGAAAGGGTCCACTTCAGCTGGACGAAGTCACATCGGTCACTGGGGGCCGAGTGCTCTCTGTACATGATCCGGTCGAGCTTTCACGCGCGGTAGCCCAGATCAGCCACGAATTACGCAATCAGTACATCCTTGGATATTATCCCAGCATTCGCAGCCGGGACGGTAAGTGGCGTAGGCTCAAGGTAAAACTTGCAAGATCGGCATCCGCAGGCAAATTCCGCCTGTACGCCAGGAAGGGCTACTACGCGGCCACGGAATAGTAACATCCTAATCTATCCTTTCTGAAACCAAGGTCCCCATTGTTTCAAAGACATGACAATCAGCCTAGGGCCATAGGGCCCAAACCGCGCTAGGGGCGCGGAGATGCGCCTGGGGCCATCCAGGAATCACTCCAAAAATAATGTTGCGGTTTGGCGGATTGGAGGTATGATTACGCGCGCCTTTTCTCCCCCCTGCTAGGCTGCCTTCCTACCCTGTCAGACTCTGACCTGGTTGCGAAGAAAATCCAAAATCGAGGAAACAGCATGACGTCGTTGCGCTCAATCGCCCTACGGTCTCTGATGGGTATCTTAATGTTTGTGTCGGCGGTCATGGCCGCTGGCCAGAATCGCCACGCGGTCGTCACCTCACACCCGCCGGGAGTTACACCTCCCCCCGTGCGGATCACGCATTCTGCTGTTCCGGGGGAAATCCCACCTGCGGGCGCGACTTGGACGAAAGCTGTCAATACCCCGCCCGTTTCCGTCGGCTCGATGCTCTTGCTCACCGACGGCCGAGTCCTGGCGCATTCCGAGCCCAACTGTAGTGGTTGCACCGGGGACTACGCTACTTGGTACACTCTGACTCCCGACAACACAGGCAGCTATATCAATGGCACCTGGTTGAAGGTGGCTACGTTGCCGACTGGCTACTCCCCGCTTTTCTTCGGCTCCGCCGTGCTGCCGGACGGTAAAGTCGTAGTCCAGGGCGGAGAATACAATTGTCCGGGTTCAAACTGCTCTGCGGTCTGGCAATCGAAGGGCGCATTATACGATCCCGTCGCCAATGCCTGGACCGCCACGACGGCGCCGGCTTCCAGTAACATCGGCGATGCCCAAGGTGTAGTGTTGCCCGACGGAACCTGGATGCTGGCACAATGCTGCGCCATCGCATTCGGCCACAGCACCTTCCCGGTCTACTACTATTTCGACGAAAGTACCCTGACCTTCGCCACCAAATCCAACTCCACCGATGGCAAGCTCACCGACTTCGACGAAGAAGGTTGGACCCTGCTTCCGAGCGGACTGGTACTAACGGTAGATGCCTACACCAGCAACACCATTCTCACCGGAACGAATTCCGAAACGTACAATTCCGCAAGCAATTCCTGGTCCACTGCCGGCAGCACCGTCAAACAGCTCTGGGATTCGAACTGCAATCACGGCGGCGGCAGCTTCGAGGTTGGGCCAGCGGTGTTGCGTCCAGACGGCACAGTATTCGCTACCGGCGCCAGCGACTGCGCGGCCGGTCACACGGCGGTCTACAATTCGCTAACCGGAACCTGGACGGCAGGACCGGATATCCCCGACAGCAATGCCGCCAACGATGCGCCTGCCGCACTTGAAGTTAGCGGCAATGTCGTGCTGGAAGCCAGTCCTTTCAGCGGCACATTCACTGCGCCCGCGAAGTTTTACGAGTGGGACGGCACTAGCTTGACCGCTTTTCCGGCCCCGCCAAACGCCGTCAATACCCCTTCGTTTGTCGGGCACCTGCTGGTTCTGCCCAACGGGCAGATCATGTACACCGACTTCACCAAGGATGTCGAGTTTCTTACGTCGGTGGGAACCTTCAATCCGTCCTGGCAGCCGACGGTCACCTCCGTCGACAGCACTCTCGTAGCCGGGACAACCAATGCAATTTCGGGAACCCAGTTCAACGGCTTGTCAGAGGCCAGTGCCTATGGCGATGACTTCCAGAATGCGACCAACTACCCGCTGGTGCGTATTGTAAACAACACGACTGGACACGTGACCTACTGCAAGACCCATGGTCACAGCACGATGGGTGTCGCAACGGGCGGCACCATCGTCTCCACGAACTTCGACGTTCCCGCGGGAATTGAGACCGGGGCAAGTCAATTGTTTGTGGTTGCCAACGGCATTCCGTCGGCTGCCGTCGCCGTCACCATCACGGGAGCAGGCGGTGGTTTCAGTCTCTCCGCCAACCCCACCGCAGTCACAGTAGCGCAGGGCGGCTCCGGAACGTCCACCATCACCAGCACGACAACCGGCGGCTTTAACGATCCCGTTACTTTGTCGGCCAGCGGCCAGCCCAGCGGCGTGACCGTTAGCTTCAATCCAACCTCAATTACCGGGACTGGAACCTCGACCATGACTATGGACGTAGGCTCAACCACAGTGCCCGGGACCTACACGATCACAGTAACTGGAACTTCCGGCAGCACGACCGCAACCACTACGGTCAGCCTGACCGTCACTGGTCCGACTGGCAGCTTTACGCTCCTCGCAAGTCCCAAGACAATTACCATTACCCGGGGCGGCCTCGGTCGCGTCAATGTAGCGACAACTGCTACGGGTGGTTTTAACTCGTCGATCGCTTTGACTGCATCGGGACAGGGCGCCAACGTCTTGGTTCTCTTCAAACCCTCAACCATTCCGGCTCCGGGGACAGGGCACGCAGCCATGCAAATCAAGGTGGCCGCGAACGCTACGACTGGAACACGCACCATCACCATAACCGGCACGGGCGGAGGCGTGACCAAGACAACTACGATCACTCTGACCATTAACTAAGGGAAGAGTGATTGTCATTGTCATGTTCGGGGACGGCTTTACAGTTGCTGAAAAACTCGATTGCGGTTCTGTTTTGAAAGGGCACGGCTTCTAGCCGCGCCGTAAGTACCGCAAAATCAACAGTGGCTTTAAGCCACTGAGGTCACCGGCTGCGAAGTAAGTTTTTCAGCAACTGTTTAGCCGGTCCCGCTACTCGAGCTGAAGTTACCCGTTTTCGTCTCTGTCTCCACGTCTGTGGGACAGAGACTGGGCGGGATTCTTGAGAGGCCGCCTTGCAGGCGGCCTCTCGCTGCTTAGGACTGCACCTTCTGATGAGCATAGGTTGATATGCATCAGAGTATCCCCGCTCGCGGGTGCGGAAACACCCATCGGCTCTAGCAATTCTTCCAGCAGAATCTCTCGTGTCCGAAGCACTGCCGCACGCCATCTCAGCCCCCCTACCATGCAATTTCGTTCATCTTGACTCGTGAGCGTCAGCGGAGGAAACTGCTTGCGCCATTTGGCGTCAAGCCATTGGATTAGCCTCCCCCCCAATGTTGTAACCACTCGAACTGCCCAGAAGGATTAAGGATAAAGGATAAGGATAAAGAGTATGAACATGAGAGCGCCCACCCGTGTTTCTAGCAACTGCCACCCTCCACAAACTTCCAGACTCTCTTGGCTCGCAACAATAGTGCTCTGCTGCGTAGGACCGCTGGCCGCGCAATCTCCCAGGTTCGTTTTCTTTGATGCCCCGAATGCTGGAACCGGCAGCAATCAGGGAACACTTCCCGTGGCCATCAACCAGAATGGGGTTATCGCCGGAGACTATGTCGACAAGGCAAATCAGTTGCACGGTTTCGTCCGAGGTACCAACGGCAAGATCACGCAGTTCGATCCTCCTAATTTGGCTGGCACTTTCGTATACGCGATCAACCAGGCTGGCCAAATCGTAGGTTCTGGAGTCGGCCAATTCTCCATCACGCATGGCTACCTGCGGCAGACCAACGGCAGTTTTACCCCCATCGATCTCGCCGGTTCCGCCGGCACAGGCACATTCCCCTACAGCATCAATGATGGCGGACAAGTTGCCGGAGCTTACGCTGACTCCGCAGGTGTGTGGCACGGCTTCCTGCGCGATGCCGCCGGAAACTACACCATCCTCGACGCCCCCAATGCGGGCACCGGCATCAACCAGGGCACCTTTGCCAGGGTCATCAATGCGAATGGGCAGATTGCAGGCTACTACGCGGATGCAAATACGGTGTACCACGGATTCATCCGGGACCAGTTTGGCAACTACACGTCATTCGACGCTCCTGGCAGCGGTACTCAGGCCTTCCTGGGAACTCAGACGGACGGCTTGAATGCCGCGGGAGAAATCGCCGGATATTACTTTGACAACAGCTTCAACACCCACGCGTTTGTCCGTGATACCTCGGGTAACCTCACGTCCTTTGACGTTCCGACTTCCACCATAACCTCATCGGTCAGCATCAACGACAGCGGCAGGATTCTCGGACAATGGGCGGGCACGGGGCAGACCAATGGCTTCCTGCGCGATTCAGCCGGCCACCTGACCACATTTTCCGTCCCGATTACAAACACCGGCACCTTCCCCTCCAGCATCAATAACCACGGTCACGTTACCGGGGTGTATTCGGACAGCCAGGGCGTCGCACACGGCTTTGTGTTCTAGTCAGGCATCGCGGGAGCGAGTTGTTTGCTCCCGCCGTGTTTTCTGCCGAAACTACTTAACTGGTGTTGCCGGGTGCCCCATTTCTCGCCTCTTTTGCGAGAAGTGGGGACTTCCTCGCTCCTGCGATACTGCCTTCCACCCTTTCATCACTCCCCGCATCGCCCGATTGACACGCTTCTGATATCCCGATTGATTTGTTTCTCCTCTCTCATCATCTTCCGCGGTGCGTGAAGATCCGATAGCCGCGCGCCCCGAGCATTCAGCAGTTCCGCTCGGGCGATGCGGATACCGGCTTTAGGGCTTTACGAAGATCGTGAGTCAATCGGCCTGCTTACAACCGGTGGTCAATTTCCATACTCCCCGGTTTGCTTCGAGTTCGCTTTCGGGAAACTGGCGGAGGAACCAACCGTTTCAACAGTGGAAGTGAGCAATTTTGTACAGTAAAGTACATAAAGTTTGCTACTATTCCGAATAATGGTGAAAAGCACGAGAAGGCCTCTAAGGGCGGAGGAAGAAGTGGGCGTATGCCTAGAATCTTGCTGGCCGAAGACGATGATGCTGTCCGCGATATGTTACAGTCCGCACTGGAACGCGACGGCTTCGAGGTAGTCGCCGTAAGCAACGTGCGCGACGCGCTCGCCTACATCGCGACACAGAACTTTGACGCATTGCTCTCCGATCTGCACATGCCACACGCCGGTGATGGTTTTATCGTCGTTAGCGCCATGCGTCATACCCACCCGCAAGCAGTCACCCTGGTGCTCAGCGGCTACCCAGCGATAGACGAGGCTTTGTCTGCCATCCGCTTACAGGCTGACGAAGTCCTTATGAAACC
>Ga0137388_10001956_pt1 | contig 12780 bp, 14 predicted proteins | sample 15con2h14AmetaG_FD_104644 | JGI IMG/M metagenome (GOLD analysis project Ga0137388, IMG submission 104644) | Vadose zone soil microbial communities from Angelo Coast Range Reserve, California, USA - 15con2h1.4A metaG | ecosystem: Environmental > Terrestrial > Soil > Vadose zone > Saprolite...
CCCCTGCGGGAAGCAGGTGTCGATGACGAAGAGAGGCCTCATGGGATGGACCTTAGCGCCTTGCCGGACGACCGGAGGAAAGCTTCACGCCAAGCAGTCGGAGAATCGGATACTTCTGCTGGGCGGTTGGGTCCAGCCGGCGCCGAGGAGTTCTCGAGGCCGAGTTGGCGCACATCATGCAGCCGGATTCTGGGTAGCCGCGGCTTTTCATGCAGGTCCACTGATCGGGGAGGGGTGCACGCCTCATCGAGGACATCACCCCTGCGGGCATCGGCTTCGCGGTTGCTGAGGCCTGGGAAGGCGGCCAGGTCCTGGAGCGCCGCTTCCGCAAGACCTCACCACGGCTGTGCCCCAACTGCCGGCAGGGTCGCAGGCCGCGTTGACACCCCACGACGAACCAGGACCTCACCATGGCTCGCACGAACAGCACCCCATCCAGATAATCATGGCAGCAACAACACTGACCGAGCAGGTCCGGGAGGCGCTCCAGTTCCATCTCCACAAACGGGGCCGCTACTACCCCTTATGTCACAGCCAACCTCGAAGCCGCCATCGAGGCCGTCGAGCAGTTGGAGCCTTTACCGGCCCCCTCGGCTCCAGCGCTCATCACCCGACCGTTCGGTAAAGCCCCGACTGACCTGTCAGATCGTCTAGACTCATTGCAAATTGCTTCAGAGTCTCCGCCATTTCCCGTAGTTCGAATGCATTGGCATCGCCTCTTGTGGTCTGGTCCAAAAGTGAGCGAAGGTTCGCGCATAAGGTTTCCAGATTCAAAGAGGAGGTGCTCGCCAGAAGCGCATGATCGATGTAAGGACGAAACATCGGGCCCGATATAGACGGCTCCAAACCAGAAATCCGATCCATTTCTTCAACGAAGCTCACCGCTTCGCTCACTACTGTGCCGAAGCGCCGACCAGGATCTGCCGACTTGGCATACCGACGAAACACAAACCCTGTCCTCCTCGCGAGGTACGCGAGCCGGTTTGCATACTCGACAGGCGAGGCCTCGATCCTTGGAGGCCCCGGCTCCATCCAAGCTCCCGAGTCAAACATTATGGTCAAAAGCCCTTTCATGAAGGACGTCAATGAATCACACACTTGTAAGACTGACGGAACATCCTGGTCAGAGGCTCTTTGTGTAATGCAAGCCTGACAAACTGCGCCGAGTGAATCGACATTGCTTGACAGCCTGGGCTCACACGAGTAACTTCAGACTCGATTATTGGAGGGAAGCCTGGACGAGGAGGAGTGCTTCGTAGATGCCCATACGTGTACGGACATGGATGAACAAGATCAAGGCAGACATCAGCAACATGCAGGACCTGCTTAGGTACGCCAGCACCGACCACGACATCCTGAACGCTCTGACGGCCATCGATGAACTTTGCGACCAAGGGGCCCACCTCCGGATACGGATGGTCCACGAAGCCCGACACCAGGGAGCTACTTGGGATGAGGTGGGAAAAGCCCTTGGAATCTCCCGCCAAGCTGCCTGGGACCGATACCGCGGCAACATCACCGAGGGCCCTTTCGAAGCCCATCCACCGACTTCGAGCAACGGCACTGTTGGGAAGTAGAGCGCACAATCTCACACCAAATCCAAGGTCGTCAACGTGGGGATGAATCTGCAATCCATCAACAGCTGCGACCAGGTTATCCACATCGATTTCCACAGCAATAGTCACCACCGCCCCCTCCCCGGCCAATGGTCACCACTCTGAGTTACTCTAAGTCCTGTTACGAATAGAGGCCATCGACACCTATCTTCACATTTAAACGCATCATATCACCCATCGGTCATCCAATCTTTCTGATCTTCGGGCCCCTCATGACGGATGGCCCTGGGTCATCCTCAAGGTCACTTGTGCCTTAAGGCCGCGCTTGTCTGTTTGCGCCCCCGGCCTTCCGGCCCGCGTCAACGCAGATCCTTGTCCTGGGGGACCCCGTTATCGCGGCACTGGGTGGGGCACTGGCATCCCGGCAGCCGCCGGCTGCGGCGCTGCTCCGGCCGATCGAGTGACCTGGAGGCCGCGCAGCGTGCGGGCGGCCCGGGGCTCGACGATGCGGTCGATAATCCCGTACTCCATCGCCTCGGTGGGCGACATGATGAAGTCGCGGTCCGTGTCGGCGGAGATCTTCCCCACGGGCTTGCCGGTGTGCTGGGCGAGGATCTCGTCGATCAGCCGGCGCTGGCGCAGGATCTCCTTCGCCTGGATCTCGATGTCGACGGCCTGGCCCCCCACCTGGCCGTGGGGCTGGTGGATGAGCACGCTGGCGTGGGGGAGCGCATACCGCTTGCCGGCGGCCCCGCCTGCGAGGATCACCGCCGCCGCCGAAGCGGCGTAGCCGACGCACCACGTCGCCACGTCGCAGGCGACGGTCTGCATGGTGTCGTAGATGGCGAGCAGCGCCGAGGACGACCCCCCGGGGGAGTTGATGTAGAGATTGATGTCGCGCTCGGCGTCCTCGGACTCCAGGTGCAGCAGCTGCGCCGTCACGAGGTTGGCGACCCCGTCGTCGAGCGGCGATCCCAGGAAGACGATCCGCTCCGAGAGGAGCCGGGAGTAGATGTCGAACGCCCGCTCGCCGCGCATCGTAGTCTCGATGACCATCGGAACCATGTACTCACCCATCGCTGCCTCCCTGTTTGGTATGATGCAACCGTTGAGTTGCGAGTATAGCGCAACTGTTCAGTTGCATAGGAGGCTGAGGATGAATCCCCCAACATTGAATCCAAGGGCAAGGGTGGAGAAGCAGGTGGTCTACCCCGTCGAGCGTGATGAGGTATGGGCAGCGATCACCCAGCCTGCTGAGCTGTCCCGCTGGTTCGGGGCCGAGGTGGTTTCGCTCGATCTGCGTCCGGCGGGCCGCCTGGTGGTCAGGCACCCAGACGGCATCTCCCGTCGCGCGCTGATCGAGACCGTCGAGGCACCGTCGCGCTTTGCTTTCCGATGGCTGCCTGCCCCGGCGGGCGCCCAGGGTGCCGACCCCGGCTCGCGGGTGGAGTTCGTGCTCGCGGAGGTGGCGGAGGGCACGGAGCTGACGGTGGTGGAGACGCCCTCGCTGGCCGTCGGCGAGCTGGTCCCGATGGTGGGCCCGGTGATCCTCGCCGGTTCGATGAGCGATCCGATCGGGGCACCGCCGCGGATTATGGCCCTGAGCAGGTAGCGATGGACCCAGCCGACGCCGTGTTCAGCGCGCTTGCCGATCCGACCCGGCGCGAGGTCGTCCGCCGGCTGTCCGAGCACCCCTCGATGACCGCAACCGAGCTGGCGGGCGTGCTCCCGGTCTCCCGCCAGGCCATCGCCAAGCACCTCGCCGAGCTCGAGCAGGCCAGCCTGGTCGTGGGCGAGCGGGTGGGGAGGGAGAACCGGTTCCGCCTGACGCCCGCGCCGATGGTGGAGGCGGTCTCGTGGATGAGCTCCGTGGGGGCGCAGTGGGACGACCGCCTGTCCCGCCTCGGCGAGCACCTGGGGGCCGAACCGAGGGCCGGCGACGCCTGACCCACGGCGAGGCGGCTGGCTACTCCCCCGTGAAGTGCGGCTCCCGTTTCTCGAAGAAGGCCCGGACCGCCTCCTGCACGTCGTTGGTGGCGAAGGCGGTGGACTGGTCGAGCGACTCCTGCTCCATCACCTCCTCGAAGGGTCTGGAGAAAGCGTCGTTGATGGCTCGCTTCATGAGCGCCATCGCCACCGGCGGGCCGGCAGCCAGCTTCGCCGCTATGGCCCTGACCACCGAGTCGAGCTCTACCGCCGGCACGACCCGGTTGGCGATCCCCATCTCGTAGGCCCGGACGGCGTCGATCGTGTCCCCCAGCAGCGCCAGCTCCTTGGCCCGGTGGAGGCCGATCGAGCGGGGCAGGGTGAACGTGCCGCTCATGTCCATCACGAGGCCCCGCCGGACGAACAGCTCGGAGAACCGGGCATCGTCGCCCATGACGACGAGGTCGCAGGCCAGCGCGAGGTTGGCGCCGCCCCCCGCCGCATACCCTCGGACTGCCGCGATGCCGGGCTTGGGGCAGTACATGATCGTGCCAAGCAGGGCGTGGATACGGTCCATGCGCCGGCGCATCTCCTCGGGGGTGCGCGGGAGTTCCTCGATGGCGGAGAGGTCGACGCCGGAGCAGAAGTGGACCCCGGCTCCCTTGAGCACGAACGATCGGACGGAGGCGTTGGCCGTGATCGAGGCGAAGGCCGCCCCAAGCTCTTCGAACATGGTGCCGTTGATGGCGTTGCGCTTCGCCGGGCGGTTGAGCGTGACGGTGGCCACGGCGTCCGCCTGGTCGACCAGCAGGGTCTCGTAGGGCATCGGCAGCCATCCTACGTTGGGGATGCCAGCGACTACCCGAGCAGCCGCACCACGGCCACGATGCCGACGGCCACGATGATGGCCCGCAGGATCCCCGCCGGGAGCCGGCGGCCAACCTTGGCCCCGATCTGGCCGCCGATCGTCGACCCGGCGGCGAGCAGGAGGGCCGGCCGCCAGGCGACGTGCGCCACCGAGATGAACAGCACCGCGGCGACGCCGTTCACGATCCCGGCCAGGACGTTCTTCGCCGCGTTGACGCGCTGGAGGCTTTCCCGCAGCCCCAGGCCCAGGATGCCCAGCAGGAGCACCCCCTGGGCGGCACCGAAGTAGCCTCCGTAGACCCCGGCACCAAACAGGCCGGCGAGCATCAGGAGGCCCCCGTCCGCGGGCTGCACCTTGGTCCTGCGCTCTTCCATGCGGCGGGCGATCGCCGGCTGGAAGATCACCAGGAGGCAGGCCAGGACGATCAGGGCGGGCACGATCGCCTTGAAAGCGGAGGCCGGAAGGACGAGCAGCAGCAGTCCCCCCGTGATGCCGCCGGTGCCGGAGACGATCCCCAGGCGCAGGAGCCGTCGGCCCTGGCCGGCCAGTTCCTTGCGGTAGCCCCACGCCCCGGACACCGCCCCGGGCACGAGCCCCACCGTGTTCGAGACGTTGGCGACGACGGGCGAGTAGCCGAAGGCAAGCAGGGTGGGGAAGGTGATGAGGCTGCCGGAGCCGACGATGGTGTTGATGGCCCCGGCAGCCACCCCGGCGCCGAGGACGGCAAGCTGCTCCAGCCCGGTCACCGCGTCGCCGACCCTTCACGATGGGTACCCCAGCGGGATCCCCACCAGGTCAGGGCATGCTACTAGCAGGGTGCCTCCGGGCAGGGGCCGGGCCGGACCGCCGGCGCGACGGCTTGCGCGTGAGGGAGGCCCGCCTCGACCAGCCGCCAGCCGGTTGCCACGAGCCGGTTGCCGATCGCCGTTCTGACGCGGTGACGGATCTCCCCGTCCGCGCCGGTCACGTGCAGCCTGGCTGACCGTGCGCGGCGGGCCTGCTCCGCGTCGCGCAGCAGTTCCCCCTGGCGCAGCTGGGCCATCTGGCCTATCAGGTACGGATGCATGGTCGCTCCCTCCTCTCAGCAGCGGGCGCCGGTGCTGCGCCCCACCAGCTGTTCTTCCACCGATCCCAGCCGTCCTCCATAAAAAATCAGCATGCACTTGTTTAAAAGGGAATGCAAGACCTTTCCGGACCTGGCGAGGCGCCCTCCGAGGCGGGCAATACCGGAGACTCGGCTCGGGACTCTCAGCTCCAATGCCTCGTCCATGGGTCAATCCTGCCGGTCGCGGGGCACCGAGACGAGTGGCAGGACTGCCTATATTCGTTAAGATACTGCCATGGAGTTCGGGGCTCGTAGGACCGTCGCGGTGCTGGTCTTCGACCAGATGGCCGTGTTCGAGACGGCGGTGCCCTGCGAGGTCTTCGGCATCGACCGCTCGGCGATGGGCGCCCCCACCTACGGGCTGTTCCTCTGCGCCGCCGACCCGCCGCCGCTTCGGACGACGGAGGGCGGCTTCACCATCGACACTCCCCACGACCTGACCGCCTTACCGCGGGCGGACACGGTCATCGTTCCCGCCTGGCGCGACATCGAGGAGAGGCCACCCGACCACATGCTCGACGCCCTGCGCCAGGCCTACGACCGGGGCGCCCGCATCGCGTCGCTCTGCTCCGGGGCGTTCGTCCTCGCCCATGCCGGACTGCTCGACGGGCGGCGGGCAACCACGCACTGGATGTTCGCCGGGCGCCTGGCGCAGCTGTTCCCGAAGGTCGAGGTGGACCCGTCGGTCCTCTACATCGACGAGGGGCAGGTGCTGACCTCGGCCGGGACGGCGGCCGGCATCGACCTGTGCCTGCACATGGTCCGGTTGGACCACGGGGCCGAGGCCGCGAACCTCTTCGCCCGGCGAATGGTGGTCCCGCCGCACCGCTCCGGTGGCCAGGCGCAGTACGTCGAGGCGCCGCTGCCGCCCAGGATGGACGAGGATCCCCTGGGCGAGACGATGACCTGGGCGGTCGAGCACCTCGGGGAGACCCTCACCGTGCAGGCCATGGCGGCGCACGCCCACCTGTCTGCCAGAACCTTCGCCCGGCAGTTCCTGGCGATGACCGGGACCAGCCCACTGCGATGGCTGCTCGTGCAGCGGGTCGCCGCAGCCCAGCGGCTCCTCGAGAACGACGACCTTCCCATCGACCGTGTGGCGGAGGCGTGCGGGCTGGGATTGGCGGCGAACCTGCGGGTGCATTTCGGCAGGGTGGTCGGCACGTCGCCCAGCACCTACCGCAAGATGTTCCGGCAGCGGGCAACCGATGACCGCCCGGCCCGTGCCCTCGGCCTCACGGCCTCTTGCAGCAACCTCACGGCCTCTTGAGCAACCGCACGACGAAGTCGCCGCCCTCTTTCTTCGTCGCCTCGTGCGCCCGCACCACGAACTGCTTGGTGCGGTCGTCGGGTTCCACCCGGCAGTCGAGGACGATGCGCCAGGGAAGGTGGGCGTAGTCGGGATACATCGTGGCCAGACCGCCGTGGATCGCGAAGCCCACGTAGTGCTGCCACTTCTCCTCCAGCCGCAGCAGCAGGCGAGTGGAACGGTCCCAGACCCCGGTGTGGACCATGATCAGGTCGATGCGGTCCTCCTCGGGTGAGAGCATGACCATGTCGATCATGGTTGGGTCGTCGAGGCCGCGGATCTGGTCGGACATCGCCGCCATTATCTGCGGAACGTGCCGAAGGCGGTTCAGGCAGACTGCTCGGAGTCCGACGAGGTCCCGCCGGCGTCCGCCAGTGCGGAGGCACCGACCCCGGCGGCCGGGTCGTCCTCGGCTCCCACGTCCTCCAGGGTCACCCGGGTCCAGGCGTCGCCGTCCCACCAGCGGAGGCCCCCGCCGAGCGGATCGGCAAACCAGCCGGCGGGCGAGACCGGGGTGATGGGCACCGGAACGGAGAGGTGCTGGGCGAGCTTGAGCGCCGCCGTGCTCTTGGAGACCATGAGGGTCGGGACCTTGAACGAATCGAGGCGGACGACCTCTCCGGAGTGCAGGACCAGGCGCGGTGCCCGCATCCAGGTGCCCCTGAGTGCGGGGTCGATCCAGTCGATCTCGCCGATGGGGATCGTCCGGCTGGCGCCGAATCGGTGCAGCACCAACTGCTCGCGGCGCACGACCACGCGGCAGGACGCGAAGCGGGCGTCCACGACACCGATCGCGGCGCAAACCGCCCCGAGAAGGACGTGGTGGTCGGCGATCAAGGCAACCCCCGAGCAGAGCGCGAGCACCGAGGTGGCAGTGTGCACCACAAACCCCAACGCCTCGCGGAAAACCTTGGCGCGCTCCATCGGCAATCTCCCGGATGTGGACGGCCAGGGACTGACGCGCAACGGCCGTATGGAAGGAATCGAATCGACGGGCGCGGGCCTGCACTGTAATTAGGCGTTTTTCATTCGCTGCCGCTGATTGCCGCCGATTGCCGCCGTGCAGTCCGGAGGTATGGACGTTTTTCGACCGCTACGGTGCAAGAACGTCCACGCCTCCGATTGCCGCCGTGCAGTCCGGAGGTATGGACGTTTTTCGACCGCTACGGTGCAAGAACGTCCACGCCTCGGCGCTCAGCCCTTTGTGGCGGTGCCCCGGCGTATGTCGTCCATGTGAGGGTCCCAGTGCCACGACCGGTCGATCATCGCGAGCCGGCCACCGGCGACAGCGTCCTGGAGTGCGGCCGAGGGCAATGCCGCGATGTGGCTGGTCACAGCCTCGGCGGCTTCCCTCGCAACGATCACGCTCTGGGCCGGCGACACCGCGTGCCAGGTGCGCTCGCCGGCGGCGTTGGCCAGCCCGGTGATGTCGTAGGGGAGGTCGTGGAACCTGCCGTCCGCAAGCCAGCGTCGCCAGCGCTCCACCACCCAGTCGTCGTAGAAGGCCACGTGTGCGAGCGTGGCCGCAACGGTCCACCCGTTCTCGGTGCGCGAGCCGAGCGCCCGCTCGTCGAGGCCGTCCAACGTGGCGAGCAAGCGAGCAAGGGAACGCCGGCTAGCGGCGAGGAGATCGTCGATTTGGGTCATGTCCTAATCTTCGCAAACGTCCTGCCGTGGTGGCAAGGCACGGGGTCGTGCGACTAGGCAGGCTCTCTTCATTGCAGCACAATTGCCTCATGCCCGATGATGCCGGCGCTGCCAATCCGACTGTGCCCCTTGTGGTCCAGTGCTCGTTCTGCGGGCTCGACCGGCGTGGAGCCGAGGTGGTGCACGGTTGGGCCGACGACCTCTTCATCTGCCGGGACTGCGTTCAGCTCTGCGCAGAACTTCTGAGCCAAAGCGGCGGACCGCCACCCGCCCCGGACTGACTCGACTCGGGTGGCCACACAGTGTTAGCGCCGGCCGTGGCGTCTTCAAGCTTCGCCCGTTGCCAGTCGCTGACTCTTCAAGTTGCCCCTACCAGTGCAGCCCAGACAAAGCTTAGAGTTGCGAGAGTCTTTAAGAGCCGAGTTAACGTTCTAGGGCAAATAGTTGTCCAATACAAAATTGAAGTGCCCACTCATACCGCCCGTGGTGCGGTATGCCACAACGTCACCGGCCAAGGATACTAAGGTGACAGCTCCCGTGTGAGATGGCTCTCCATAAAACTGAGGGATGCCCTCATGTGGCCGAGGCTGGGCGCACGGGTCGGGCCCAGCACGAGTCACAATGATGACTCCCTCAGGAGTTGCCTGCACGTTAGTCAATGGGTGGCGCAAACCAGCCCCCCCAGACGCTGTATTCGTCGCCAGTAGATCCACGAGCAACCGCAACCGGAGCCGTCGTCGCAGCCTGGGAGTAGGAGACGGGAGCAGATCCATTGCTCATGAGCCCGACACTGTCGCGTGAAAGGTCAACAGGACAACTTGAAGGGGACGGAACCGGAACAAGTGTTGGACTGGGCTTGGGCCGAGGCGAAAGGGTAGCGACAGGCGACGGCGATTTTGTTGTCCCGTCCGGTGTGAGGTTGGTCTCTGGTGCAGCCGTCGTAGTGCCGACTCGGGCACAACCCGTGAGGATCACCGTTACTGTTAGCGTAGACAGGACTACGTGCAGCACCCTAGGACGGCCTCGCAAACAAGGGTCATACATTCCGCTTGTTATCCCTCCCTGTTAGTCCTCGCCACACAACAAACAGGAATGCTGCCGACTACGAATCGGTCAGTTGCTAGTTCCTACGAATATTCGTGAGGAAAGGCAATGATCCCTGTGAGACACCGTAATTGCCAAGATGCGTCCAGAGGCCCTGGCTCTCATTCGGGTTCACTCCCAAGCCTCGGTGTCGTCGTTCACCAATGCTCCTTGATTGTCTTAGCAAGGAGCCCCCCATGCCGGGCTCCCCGCTCCGAGCTTCATTGCTCACGCGGACGACGAGTTGGTGATCGACCACGGCCGGCCGCCGGTAGCCCGCAAGGAATCGCAGGTTGGACATCGTGACTTCGTCGAGGCCGGACCAGATCTCCGAGGCCCAGCCTCGTTCCTCGAATAGCCTGCCGGACCACTCGAGGCCTTCCGCAACTTTGGGGTCGGTGAGCCTGTCTGCAGGCTTGACGTTCACGACAGTGATCAGCTGGTCTTCGCCTAGCAGCAGGAAATCCGGGACGTGGCGGCGGAGCTTGGCGCCGAGGGTCGCCTCAACGAGAAACGGCTGAGCTGCAATACCCCTCGTCCGGGGATCGAAGTCCGCCAGGATCAGGCGAGCAAGCTCCAGGCGGCTCTCGTAGACGACATGCCTGCCGGTCCTTGCGCACCAGTAGTAACCGGAGTAGTGGCGCTGGCCTTTGTGCCAGCGAAAGGACCGCCACGGCAGGGCGGTGCACAGAGTTTCGCCCTGCGCGGCGCCCAAGCCGCACTGATGAACGACGCCGTCATCCCCGCGGTAGTTGACCAGCGGTTCGCAGTCTGCGATCGCGCCCCCCTCAGAGCACGTTTCCTTTCAGACCCTAGCGGTCCCGGAGGCAACCGGCCTGGATTTCCGACGACGATCCTCTCCGCCGCAAAGGGCCAACGACGTTGTGCAAACCACCCGTCCGCAAGGGAATTGCCCAGTGGACACCTCGGAGCACCGTTGTCGCGCGCGTCGATGCAGGACCCCTTCTCCTGGCAGAGTGCCGGGGACGTCCACCGGGCACTGACAGCCGCCGCCGGCCACGGCCAGGGGTTCACGGACACGGGGACTGGACTGATGTTCCGTAAGTCCCGCCCAGAAAGCCGCCCGGTCAGGGTCCCCTCCTACGCTTTCGCTTGCCCGACCATGGCGTGATCTTCTGGTCGGCCAAAGCCGACCTCGACCGACGGCCAACACGTCACCGCGAGCGAGGTCGACCGGGAGAACGAGGAAGCCATTGGCCATCTTCACGTGTCATTGGCCAACTAGTGGCAAACAATTCGGTTCATTGGCCATCAATTTGGGATCCCTACACGCCGTGTAGGGATTCAGCGAAGTTGGCGAAGATGCACTGTCGCAGTTGGCGAACGCTGATCGCATCCAGGGCGGCGCGGTCCACGAAGATGGCGAATCCCCACGAGCAGGCAACCCAGGGAGGCGCAGAAGCCGTCCTGTCCGGCGCCTCCGAACCTCGGTGCGGTTCAGGACGTGGAAGCGGAGTGTGGCGGTCCCACATCTACGAACTCGGCGGCCTGTCTGAGTAGCCGGCGTCCGAGGGACGTGGTCCGGTGGGGGAGTAGTGGACTGGTTCGGTCAAGAAGGGCGCCGCCGACGACGGCCTCGAGCCCGCGAATGGTACGGGCGAGCGTGTGGGGATGGGTGTTGAGCTGGAGAGCCGCCTCAGCGATCGTGCTGGCCCGCGCGGCGACCACAAATCGACGGACACGCTCTTTCCCCCAGAACCCGGCCAGCGCGGTGGCCAGGAGTTCGGGCAGGTCTGGAGGGGCGTCGGGATTTGGCTGGAGATGAGCGTCTGCCTGCCGAAGCAGCTGTCGCCCGAGGTCGGTCAGCTGCTGAGGCCGATGCGTCCGTGGGGATCGGACCAGAAGCGGTCCGCCACAGGCTTGCTCAAGCTTGTCGAGCTGGGACGAGATCACGCACTGCTCGATCCCGAGGATGCCTGCGGCCTCGTTGAGGGAGCGGGTCCGGGCGAAGACCTGGAAGCGGCAGACGCGCTGGTCGCCACCTTGGCCGAGCAGGGCGCTGGTAAGGGGCTCGGGGAGGCCGGGGGGAGCGGCAAGGCTGGCGGCATGGCTGGCGCCGCCGCGGCCCCGGAGGGGGATCCCGTCTTTGTGAGCAATCCGAGCAAGGTTGGTGGGCGACGTGCCGACCTCGGCGGCGATGTCAGGTAGGGTCCGCCGGCGGTCGAGGTACTGCGCTCGGAGCCAGTCCGGGTCGACCTCGTACGTGACCCGGCCGCCCGTCGGGACGGCGATACCCGCGCGCTGGACCATCCAGCCGACCGTCTTTCTGTGGATCCCGAACTCGGCGGCGAGGGAGCGCAGGGTGCGCTTCTCCTCGACGACAAGCTGTCGGAGCCGCTCCGGCGCCGTGAGCTCAAGCGGTACAGGCGCCGGGCGGGATCGCGTGCTCAGCGCACGGGGCCGAACCTGTGGCGGATGCCGGCGAACGATGAAGCGGACATGCTCTTCGGTCGTGCCCAGGTGGTCGGCAACCCTGCCCACTGGAAGCTTTCGGCGGAGGAGGCGGCCGATCTCCTCGGGGTCGAGACCCTCGGGATCGGGTCCTGGAAGCCCCTCGACGTCAACCCACTCAATGGGGGGCGTCCACAGAAGGGGCTCGGAGCCGCACCCGTTGTCATCGAGAACCCGGCGGGCCTGCGCGTCGAGCAACTCTCCGGCCAGTGGCGGCAGCCGGAGCACGAAGCTGTGGAAGTGATTGAGCCCGCCACCGGCATCCGCCCGGAGGCCCCCCGGCGCCTGCTGGACGAGCCCGCCGGTCAGGGCTTCCCAGATCCACTGGCGTGCACCTTTGAGCTTGAGGGGACCCCCTGGAGGGGTTCCGGCCGCACGGCAGATCCGGCCCCAAGCCAACTCGTCCAGCAAGGGAACGGTCTCGGCGATCCGGCGCCGCCGCTCGTAGTCGATCGGACTCCCCTGCCTCCGGATATGGTCCGCCAGCTGGGTCAGTGCCCTGATGATCGCGGTGGAGTGGCCCGAGGCACGCACCCTTCCCAGCACGTGGGAGATCTCATGGCGAGATGGCGCCTCGGCCATGAATCCGGAGACGAGGCGCTCAAGGGTGGCGGTCGCCCCAGGCAGCAGCAGGCAAGCCGCGGCCACTCTCCGGAAGAGGTAGGGGTCGAGTCCCTCCCTCGGCCGGAGACGGATGGACCAGTCGCTCCAGAGCGCCTGGGGGATCCAGCGGCCGAGTTCGCAACGAAGCCCCTCCTCAGCCGAAGGACGGGTCCCGACGGTGGTGGTCCGCCAGCGCAGCCGATCGGTTGGC
>Ga0137388_10001964_pt1 | contig 12764 bp, 9 predicted proteins | sample 15con2h14AmetaG_FD_104644 | JGI IMG/M metagenome (GOLD analysis project Ga0137388, IMG submission 104644) | Vadose zone soil microbial communities from Angelo Coast Range Reserve, California, USA - 15con2h1.4A metaG | ecosystem: Environmental > Terrestrial > Soil > Vadose zone > Saprolite...
CTTTGCCAGGTTATCGCCGGTCATAGCCGCCGGCACCGGCAACCCCACCAGGGGCAGCATGGTCGGCGCCACGTCGCCGAGCTTGCCGCCGTCGCGGAGCGCGCGCAAGCCGCTGGCGCCGGCGATGATCATCGGCACCGGGCTGGTAGTGTGGGCCGTGAGCGCGGTCCCCGTGGCGCGGTCGATCTTCAACTCGGCATTGCCATGGTCGGCCGTGACCACCAGCACCCCGCCGCGCGCCAGGGTAGCCTCCGCGATCCGACCCAGCTGCGTGTCGACGACCTCCACGGCCGTCACCGTGGCCGGAAAGACCCCGGTGTGGCCCACCATGTCGGCATTGGCGAAGTTGACCACGATGAAGGCATCCGTCCCCTGGGCGATCCGATCCAGCACGGCCTGGGCGACCCCTGCCGCGCTCATCGCAGGTTGGAGATCGTAAGTGGCGACTTTCGGCGAGGGCACCAGCAGCCGGTCTTCGCCCTCGAACGGTTGCTCGCGCCCGCCATTCAAAAAGTAGGTCACGTGCGCGTATTTCTCCGTCTCGGCCGTGTGGAACTGACGCAGGCCCGCCCCCGACACCACCTCGGCCACCACCTCGGCCAGCGGCTCATCGCTGAAGGCCACCTCCGCCGGGAGGCCTTTCTCGTACTCGGTGAAAGTGACGAAGTGGGCCAGCGCCATACGCGACGACCGTGGAAAGTGATCCCAGGTTGGATCGACGATCGCGTGGGTCAGCTGGCGAGCCCGGTCGGGCCGGAAATTGAAGAAGATCACACTATCGCCGTCGCGCATGGGTGGCGGTGGATCGGCGGCCACCGGCACGATGCGGGTGGGAATCAGGAATTCGTCCGTGACCCCCTGGCGGTAGCTGTCGGTGATGAAGGCCACGGCGTCCGCCGCGGTCGGCCCGTTGCCCTCGACGATCGTCCGGTAGGCTCGCTCGGTTCGGTCCCAGCGCCGGTCGCGGTCCATGGCGTAATAGCGACCGCTCACCGATGCGATGCGGCCGATTCCGATGGACTGGATTTCCGCCGCCAGGTCCGCTACGTAGCGGGCGCCGCCGGTCGGAGGCTCATCGCGGCCGTCGGTGATGGCATGGACATGGACGGCGGGGACCCCAATCTGCCGGGCCATTCGCAAGAGGGCGTAGAGGTGACCGGTCGAGCTGTGCACGCCCCCCGGCGAGACGAGGCCGATTAGATGGAGCGCCCGGCGGGCAGCCCGCGCCGCGCCCATGGCCTCCAGCAGCACGCTGGTCCGGAAGAAGCTGCCGTCCCGGATGGCAAGGTCGATCCGGGTGAGGTCCTGGTACACGATTCGGCCAGCGCCGATGTTGAGGTGGCCGACTTCGGAATTGCCTTGCTGGCCCGTCGGCAGGCCGACCGGCTCACCGGCGGCCGCCAGCGTGGTGTGCGGCCAGCGCGCCCACAGGCCGTCCCAGTTGGGCTTGCGCGCGGCCGCGATGGCGTTGCCAAAGGCATCCGGGTTGTAGCCCCACCCGTCGATCACGACCAGGACCAGCAGCCTGCGCTCAGATCCGCCGATCGGACGACGCAGATCGGGATGCGGGGCGTGCCGAGCCGAAGGAGGCGACGAGCACGTGAAGGAGCGCATCCGTCGATGCGTGACTGAACGCGCGCAGGAGACGACGCCCGGATCGGCCGCATCCGCGCCCGAGATGCGAGTCTGATTCGGCGGATTTGGGCGTAGATCCGGCACGCTTAGACCGGCGAGGCCGTCGCGGCCGCCGCGGCCACGATGGCGGTGAAGGCGTCGGGCTTCAGGCTGGCGCCGCCAACCAGGGCCCCGTCGATCTCGGGCTGGGCCATCAAGTCGGCGGCATTCTCGGCCGTCACGCTCCCGCCGTAGAGGATCCGGATGCCGGCCGCGGCACTCGCGAACTCCTCACGGAGCAGGCGGCGGATCCGCGCCATCACCCCGTTGGCGTACTCGGGTGTCGCCGCCCGGCCGGTCCCGATGGCCCACACCGGCTCGTAGGCGACGCTCAGGCTTGCCGCCCAGTCCCGATGGCTCCCGTCGAGGGCGGCGGTGACCTGGCCCGTCACCACCCGATCGGTCTGTCCGGCGTCGTGTTCCTCGAGGGTCTCCCCTACTGCCAGGATCGGCTTGAGCCGGTGGCGCACGGCGGCCCGCAGCTTGAGGTTGATCCACTGGTCGGGCTCATGGAAGATCTGCCGCCGCTCGGAATGGCCGATCAGCACGTACGGGCACCATCCGGCCAGCATGCGCGGAGAAATCTCCCCGGTGAACGGACCTTCGTCCTCCCAGCCCGTGTTCTGGGCGCCCAGCTGGATCGGGCTGCTGCGCAGGACGGCGGCGGCCGGCCACAGGGTCACCGCCGGCGGCAGGACGACGATGTCGACGCGGGCGGCCAGCGGCTCGAGCCTGGCACGGTAGACCTGCAGCAGTTGGAGGCCCTCCTCGACCGTGAGGTGCATCTTCCAGTTTCCGGCGACCAGGGGGCGCAGCATCACCCGGTCTTGTCCCGCAGGGCGGCCAGCCCGGGAAGGGTCTTGCCTTCCAGGAATTCGAGGGTCGCCCCGCCACCGGTCGACACGAAGGACATGTGCCCGGCCAGGCCGAGCTGCTGGAGGGCCGCCACCAGGTCGCCGCCGCCCACGATCGTTTGCGCGGGCGTACCGGCCAGACCGCGGGCCAGCGACGCCGTTCCCTGGTCAAAGGGTGGGACCTCGTAAACGCCCAGCGGACCGTTCCAGACCACCGCTCCGGCGCCGTCGGCGATCATCAGAAAGCGTTCGACCGTCATCGGGCCGATATCGAGGACGCGTTGGTCGGCTGGGATCGCCCTCACATTGACGACCCGACTGGCGACTCCGGGGTTGGCCTCAGCCGCGACCACCGCGTCCAGCGGAAGGTGAATCGGATGCCGGAGCGAAGCCGCCAGCGCCGTGAGCTCCTTGGCCGTCCCCAGGTGATCGTCCTCCACCAAGGACCGCCCGACTGCCAGACCGTCCGCCTTAAAGAAGGTGCAGGCCATCGCCCCGCCGATGCAGAGGTGTTCCACCCGCGGCAGCAAGTTGCGGATCACGCCGATCTTGGTCGAGATCTTGGAGCCGCCCAGGATGGCGACCAGCGGGTGAGGCGGATCGGTCAGGATCCGTCCCAGGGTCGAAATCTCTCGCTCCATCAGCAGGCCGGCGACGGCCGGGAGATACGCGGCGATCCCCACCGTCGAAGCATGGGCCCGGTGAGCGGTCCCAAACGCATCGTTGACAAACACGTCGCCCAGCGATGCCAACTGCTTGGCGAACTCGGGGTCATTGCGTGTTTCGCCCGGCTGAAAGCGAACATTCTCGAGCATGACCGCGTCGCCATCCCGCATCTGGCTGATTGCCTGCTCAACCGCCGGTCCTACGCTCTCATCCAGGTGTCGTACGGGCCGGCCCAGCAGTTCGGCCAGCCTGGCGGCTAGGGGTGTGGTCCGGCAGGCCTCGTCGACCGTCCCGTCGGGCCGGCCCAGGTGGGTCATCACGATCACGCGGGCGCCCTGGTCGACGAGGGCGCGGATGGTGGGCAACGCCTCGCGGATCCGGGTATCGTCAACGATCCGCGACCCTTCCAGCGGCACGTTGAAGTCCACGCGCACAAGGACGCGTTTTCCTCGAAGGTCGAGATCCCGAATGGTAGCCTTCTGAAAACCGGTGGCCGGGATCAGTTCAGGCGCTCGCCCATGAAGGCGGCGAGGTCGACCACCCGGCAGGAGTATCCCCACTCGTTGTCGTACCAGGACAGCACCTTGCCGTGCCGGTCGCCCACCACCATGGTGGAGAGGGCGTCCACGATCGAGGAGTAGGCGTTGCCGCGAAAGTCCGTCGAGACCAGCGCCTCCTCGGTGACGGTGAGGATCCCTTTCAGCTCGCTGGCCGCGGCTTCCCGGAGGGCTTCGTTGATGGTCTCGGCCGAGACCTTGTCGCGGAACATGGCGGTCAGGTCCACCAGGGAGACGTTGGGGGTCGGGACGCGGAGCGACATGCCATGCAGCTTGCCCTTCAATTCCGGCATCACCAGGCCCATGGCCTTGGCCGCCCCCGTGCTGGTCGGCACGATGTTCAGCGCCGCGGCCCGCGACCGGCGCAGGTCGTCGTGGGGCGCGTCCAGCAGGCGCTGGTCACTGGTGTACGAGTGGATGGTCGTCATGATCCCGGACTCGATGCCGAAGCTCTCGTGGAGGACCCGGGCCAGCGGCGCCAAGCAGTTGGTGGTACAGGAGGCGTTGCTCACCACGTGGTGTTGCTTCGGGTCGTAGCGCTTCTCGTTGACGCCCAGCACCAGCGTGACGTCCTCGTTCTTCGCCGGCGCCGAGATGATGACCTTCCGGGCGCCGCCCTTGTCGATATGCGCGCGCGCCTTGGTGGCATCGGTGAACAGGCCGGTCGACTCGATCACGATGCTGACCCCCAGGTCGCGCCAGGGGAGCGCGCCCGGATCTCGCTCGGCGAAGACTTTTACCGGCTTGCTGTCCACCAGGAGGTGGTCGCCGTCGGTGGAGACCGTCCCGCCATAGTTGCCGAGGATGGAGTCGTATTTGAGCAGGTGGGCCAGTGTGGCCGGGCTGGTGATATCGTTGACCGCGACAATTTCGAACTCTGAGCGGCCCTGGGCCGCGCGGAAAACGTTGCGCCCGATGCGCCCGAAGCCGTTGATCCCGACCTTCAGCCCCATCGGCGGTCAGTCTAACAAACCGTTCTCGCGAGTCAGCGCAAGCAATCGATGCAGGCGATGGGCAATCGCCGATTTGCTGACCTGAGCGTGGGTTGCCAGCGTCTGCAGGCTGGCATGCGGGTGGGCCAGGCGGAGTTCCGCCGTCGCCCGCAGTGCCGGCGACAGGGATTGCAGGGATCGCTCGTGGTGCTGCAGCTTGCGGACCGCCTCGACCTGCGCATACGCGACCCGCAGCCGCTTGCCCAGGTTGGCGGTTTCGCTGTTCGCCCGGCGGTTGGCGTTGCCCCGCATGTCCCGCACGATCCGATCGTGTTCGAACCGCACTACCGCCCGGTTGGCCCCCATCAAGCCCAGCGACCGGGTGATGGCCTCGGCGCCCTTGAAATAGAAAACCGCCCGGCCCCGCCGCTGCAGGCGGGTGGTGGGCAGCCGCAACCGATCGAGCACCGAGGCCGTGGCCGCCTGCTCCGCCGGTGGGACGGCGATCTCCAGATGGTACGCGCGGCCGGGCTCCGCAATCACCCCACGGGCGAGGAACAGGCCGCGCCAGGCCGCCCGGGCGCAGCACATCCCTTCGGTCCGCGCCGCCGGGCCCGGGGAGAGCTCCACCGCGTAGCTGGGACGGCGCTCGGTCATGCCCTTGCGGACGCCATGGACCTGGCCGCCGGTATCGCGGACCAGCTGGACCACCGCCCGCGCAATGGGATTGCGGGGGAGGCGGAGCCGAACGCGGCCGTTCCGGCTGGCTGCCAGGACCCGGATCATGGCGTCGAGCTCGGCGTCCTTGCAGCAGGGCTTGGCGGGCTGCAGGCCGGCCAGCTCGGCCTTGATCTCATCGGTGAACGACGGCCGGTCGCGGCGCATGGCTCTTCAAGGGTACCGGCGAGGGCCCTCCCTATACTGGGACCTGATGCTGATCAAGATCGGAATCGATCCCGTCGCGTTCACCATCGGGACCCTTAAGGTCCACTGGTACGGGATCATGATCGCGATCGGCCTCTATGCCGGTATCCAAGTCGGGTTGCGAGAGGCAGCCCGGCGCGGGCTCGACCCGGACCGCTTGATGAACGTGGCCCTGATCATCGCCGCCTTCGGGGTGCTCGGCGGCCGGCTCTACTACGTGGCCCAAAACCAGCCGGGCTTCTACCTCTCCCACCCTGGCCAGATCCTGGCGGTCTGGCAGGGCGGCATGGCCTTCTACGGCGCTATCTTCGCGGGCGGGCTGGCCCTGCTCGCGTCGGCGTGGGTGTTCAAACTGCCGTTCTGGAAGCTCGCCGACGTGGGGGTGCTGGGCTTAACCCTGGGACAGGCCATCGGCCGCATAGGGAACATCATCAATGGCGACATCGTCGGCTATCCGACCAATGGCAAATGGGGGTTCGTGTACACCAACCCCAACACCTTCGGCCCCCGCAACGTGGCGGTCCAGCCCGCCAGCCTCTACGAACTGCTGATCGCCCTGGGGCTGTTCATCGTCCTCTGGACGATCCGCAAACGGGTGCAGCCCGACGGGGTGCTGGCTCTGCTCTACGTGGCCCTGTACTCCGTCAGCCAGTTCTTCATCTTCTTCCTGCGCGACAACATCGTCATCCTGGGCGGTCTCAAGCAGGCCCAGGTCACGGCCCTCATCGTGCTCGCGGTCAGCCTCCCACTCATGGCCTATCTATTGCGGCGGCCGCAAGCGGCGGCGCAACCGCAAGCCGTCGCGGCCGATTCGGCGATCGCTTCGGAACCCACAGTCAGCGCCGAACCACCGAAGGCCGAAACGGCCGACCCGGCGGTCGCGCCCGAACCGACGGTCAGTGCCGAACCGCCGAAAGTGGAGGAAGCGCCCGTCCCGACGTCGCGGACCGAGTCCCAGCCGGGCTAGCTCGCATTTCCGTCCTCAGGCCGGCGCCTGGGGCGGCTTTGGCCCAACCATCCGGCGAACCCATCCGCCACGGCCCGGTCTCTCGGTCGTCGGGGGACGCGGTCCGGCGTCCTCGGCAAGCACCTCACTGCAGAGGGCGATGCACTGGTCGCAAATGAATACTCCCGGTCCGGCGACCAGCTTGCGGACCTGGTCCTGGTGCTTACCGCAGAACGAACAGCGGGCCTCGTGCGATGAGCCTTTCATAGTCGGATTCTAGCCTCCGACTCAGAGCATTTCTTTAATAGCGACCGCGACCTGGCGCGTAATGCCTTTCACCGTCTTCAGGTCGTCGACGCTGGCATTGCGAATGCTGTCGATGCTGCCGAAGGCACGCAACAGCGCCCGCTTCCGAACTGGTCCCAGCCCGGTGATCCCGTCGAGCACGGAGGCGAACGCATCCTTCCGGCGAACCACGCGATGGAAAGTGATGGCGAAACGATGGGCCTCATCCCGGATGCGCTGCACCAGAAAGAGCGCTTCCGAGTCGAGGGGCAGCCGGATCGGATCGGATCGGTTGGGCTCGAACAACTCCTCCTGCTCCTTGGCCAGCCCAAATGTGGGGATGCGCTCCAGCCCCATCCCCTCCAGCACGTCGCGGGCCGCCGAGAGCTGACCCTTCCCACCGTCGACCAGGACCAGATCCGGGAGGGCGCTGAAACTCGGCTCGTCGGGCAGGCTGCCATCTGACCGCGTGTAGCGGGCGAAACGCCGGCGGAGGACCTCCTGCAACATCGCGAAGTCGTTGGCTCCCACGACGGACTTGATTCGAAAATGGCGGTAGTGGGCCGGCTTCGGCCGGCCGTGCTCGAACACGACCATCGACCCCACCGGGTGCTTGCCCTGGATGTTCGAGATGTCGTAGCACTCGATCCGGGTGGGCACGGCCGGCAGCCGCAGTTGGCGCTGCAGGTCGCTGAGCAGGGCGCCGGTGCGCTGCTCGTCGTAGTCCAGCTTGATCCGCAGCTGGCGCATGGCTTCCTGCGCGTTGGCCGCCGCCTGGGCAAGCAGTTCGCGGTGCCGGCCCCGCTGCGGAACCCGGACATTGACGTGCGAGCCGCGACGCTCGGAGAGCCACTGCTCGATCACGGCCCCGTCGGGCAGGCTGGCCGGCACGAAGACTTCCTTCGGAATGTGGGTGGCGCTGGCGTAGTACTGGCTGACGAAGGCGTTCATGGCCTCGGCCTCGGTCTGCTCACCGCCCAGGCCGACCAGCTCGAAGTTCTCGGACCCGGAGAGCTTGCCCTCCCGAACCGAGAAGACGGTGACCATCGCCTGCCCGTCGGCCCGGGCCAGGCCGAACAGGTCCTGGTCGAACCGGCCGAGCGCCAGCATCCGCTGCCGCTGCGCCATGGTCTCGATCGCCTGCAGCCGGTCGCGGATGCGGGCGGCCGCCTCGAACTTGGTCGCGTCCGAGGCATCGGTCATCTGCTGTTTGAGCTGCTTGACCAGGTCGTCGGACTTCCCTTCCAGGAACAGAGCGATCTGGTCGAGCTGCTGATGGTACTCGTCCCTGGTCTGGAAGCCGGCGCAGGGGGCCGTGCACAGCTTGAGGTGGTAGTAGAAGCAGGGGCGGTGCAGGGCGAACTCATGGTCGGTGCAGGTCCGGTAGGGCACCACCCGGCGGACCGTCTTGAGTGTGCTCCGGAGCGCGATGGCGTTGGTGTACGGCCCGTAGTATTTGGCGCCATCGGACCCCGCCCGCCGGACCGTATATACACGAGGGAACTCTTCGTTGACGGGCAGCTTGATATAGAGGTAGTTCTTATCGTCCCGCAGCCGGATGTTGAACCGCGGCTTGTGCCGCTTGATGAGCGTGTTTTCGAGGACGAGCGCTTCCTTTTCATTGGCCGTCGTGATCACGTCGAAGTCGTAGACGCGGTCGACCATGGCCGCGATGTGCTCGGGCAGCACGCTGGCGGCGTGGAAGTAGTTGGGGACGCGGTTGTACAGGCTGAGGGCCTTGCCCACGTAGATGACCCGGGTCTTGACATCGCGCATCAGGTAGACGCCGGGGCCCTCGGGCAGGGCCTTCAGCCGCTCGCGGAGGTACTCTGGCCGATCCAGGATTCGACTGGGAGCGCTCACCCCTTATCTATACCCGGCTCACGGCCGACGCGATCGCCAGCACCCCGAAGGCCAGGATGGCCAGCCCCGACAGGAGGCTGATGCCGCGCACCACGGCCGGCGTGATCCGCCGACGCAGGGACGCCACCAGGCTGGCCAGCACCAGCCACCATAGCGTCGATCCCAACAGGACGCCCGCGACGAGCAGGACCGCGCCCGGCCCGCCGCCTGTCCGCCCCAGTCCCAACCCGGCAAAGACCGCGGCGAAGGCCAGGATGGTGGCTGGGTTGGTGAGCGTCAGAGCCAGCGTGGAGAGATAGCCAGCACCCAGCCCGGTGTTCGCCGGAACGGGCTCCGGCTCGGACTTCGCCGGGCCGGCCAGCAGCGACCGGAGCCCGAGCACGAGCAGGGCCCCGCCGCCCAGCAGCGCCAGCCAGCGACGCTGGGCGACCAGGGCGCCGGTGACGGCCGCCACGCCGAAGGCCGCCAGGGCCGCGTAGATGCCATCGCCGGTGGCCACCCCGAGTCCGGAGGCGATCCCGCTGACCCAGCCGCGGGCGAGGGTCCGCCTAAGACAGAGGAAGAAAATCGGACCTGGGGAGGCCGCGATGGCGACGCCCAGGACGAGACCTCTGAGCAGGTTGCTGGCCATCGGGGCTTCTCACGGCGGCCATTGTAGCCGCCTGAGGAGGCGAACGGTCCTGGGCAATCCAGGCACCGGCCAGCATCCAGCGCGCGGCGCATCATATTCGCATGACCAGAAACAGGCGCAGTCGGACGCTCGCGCCGCTTGTGCTGCTCTTGGTCCTTGCCTCGTGTGGCGGAATCCGGATGCCCGCATCCGCCATATCGTCGAACCAAAGCCTCGTCTGGCGGGTGCAGCCGGTAGCTATTTCGAGTCCGTGCTCGCCGAAACCATGCGCGCTCGTCGGTGGCCTCGAAATCATGATCTCGAATGTCGATCGCAACGCGACGCCGCCGCCAAACGATCCGCCCTGCCCGCCGGATCGCATTATCTGCGCCTCGATGTGTCGTTCCTGGCCGTGACGGGTACGCACACGGTCTACGATCCGCGTGCCGCGACGCCGATTGTGATCGACGAGGATGGGCCGGACAGCAGCACGAACAGCGCCCCGGGCGCGGCGATCACCTACAACATGGCCAACCCGGATAACTTCTGCGGCCCCCCTCCCACCCCCTCGGCAACCGCCGGCGGCGCAATGGGCGGGAACATCGCTCCCCCACTGGCCACGCTCGGTCCCGGCGAGCGCGCCGGTCCGGTTCAGATGTGCTTCTGGGTTCGGGGGCCGGTCAATCAGCGGCTGACCTACGCCTGGTGGCCGTCGGGCATTCCCAATACGCCAGGCATTCTGTACATGCCGGTCACGATTCCGCTCCCTTGACCGGACGAGCTAGAGGTTTAAGCCGTGGCGAGCTGTCGCTTCTTCAGCACCCGGCGTAGGTACTGCCCGGTGTACGACTTTGGGTTCCGGCCGATCTCCTCCGGGGTGCCGGTCGCCACCACCTCCCCGCCGCGATCGCCGCCGTCTGGGCCCAGGTCGATGATGTGGTCGGCGGTCTTCAAGACGTCCAGGTTGTGCTCGATGACCACGACCGTGTTGCCGGCGTCGACCAGGCGGTGCAGGACGTTCAGCAAGCGCTCGATGTCGGCAAAGTGAAGACCCGTCGTCGGCTCATCCAGGATGTAGAAGGTCCGTCCGGTGTCCCGGCGGCTCAACTCCTCCGTGAGTTTCACGCGTTGGGCTTCACCACCGGACAGCTGGGTGGCCGGCTGGCCCAGCCGAATGTACCCGAGCCCGACATCGCACAGGGTTTGCAGCTTACGCTTGATCCGCGGGATCTTGTCGAAGAGCTCGGTGGCTTCTTCGACCGACATGTCCAGGACATCCGCGATGCTGTGGCCGCGATACTTCACTTCCAGGGCCTCGTTGTTGTACCGCTTGCCCTTGCACACCTCACACGGCACGTAGACATCCGGGAGGAAGTGCATCTCGATCTTGATGATGCCGTCGCCCTCGCACGCCTCGCAGCGGCCGCCTTTGACGTTGAAGCTGAAGCGGCCGGGCGAATAGCCTCGAACCTTGGCTTCGGGCAGCTGGGCAAAGAGCTCTCGGATGTACGTGAACACCCCCGTGTACGTCGCCGGGTTCGACCGCGGCGTCCGCCCGATGGGCGACTGGTCGACGTTGATCACCTTGTCGATGAACCCCAGTCCGGAGATCTCCCGGTGGGCGCCGGGCCGGTCCTTCGCCCGGAAGAAGTGCTGGGCCAGCCGCCGGTAGACGATGTCGCTGACCAGCGTGCTCTTGCCGGACCCGCTGACCCCGGCCACGCAGATCAGCTCGCCAAGCGGGAAGTACACGTCGATATTCTTGAGGTTGTTCTCGGTCGCGCCGCGCACAACCAGCATCGAGCCGTTCCCGGTCCGCCGGCCGCTGGGTAGCGGAATGCTCCGCTCGCCGCGCAGGTACGCCCCCGTGATCGACTCGCTGGACTCGAGGATGTCGTCCAGCGTGCCGGCCGCCACGATCTTGCCACCGTGCTCCCCAGCGCCCGGGCCGATGTCGACCACGTAGTCCGCCGTGCGGATGGTTTCCTCGTCGTGTTCGATGACGATTAGCGTGTTGCCGATATCGCGCAGCGTGAGAAGGGTATTGATCAGCTTGCGATTGTCGCGCTGGTGGAGCCCGATGGACGGCTCATCCAGGATGTAGAGGACCCCCATCAACTTCGATCCGATCTGGGTGGCCAGCCGGATCCGCTGCGCCTCACCCCCCGACAGCGAGTCGGCCGCCCGGGCCAGCGTCAGGTACTCGAGCCCCACGTCGACCAGGAATTGCAGCCGCTCCCGGATCTCTTTCAAAATGCCGCGGGCGATCAAGGTTTCCCGCTCGGGCAGCCGCAGGCGCGCGAACCAGGCCTGGGCGGCGGCAATGGACAGGGCCGACACGTCCATGATCGACCGGTCCGTGATCGTGACCGCCAGGTACTCGGGCTTCAACCGCTTGCCCTTGCACACCGGGCAGGGCCGGGTCGTCATCAACCGCTCGATCTCGCCGCGAATGTAGTCCGACTCGGTCTCGCGGAAGCGCCGCTCCAGGTTGGGCACCAGCCCCTCGTAACCGGTCTCGTACCAGCGCCGGTGGCCCTCGCTGTCGGAGTACCGGACCCGGAGGGGGTCGCCGTTGTTGCCATACAGAATGATCTTCTGTTCCTTCACGGTCAGCTTCCCGAAGGGCTTGTCCATCGGAATCCGATAACGCTGGGCGACCGCCTCGACCAGGTCGCTGTAGAAGTAGGCGGTCCGCCCCCAAGTCTTGATCGCGCCGTCGCCCAGCGATCGGTCCTTGTCGGGAATCACGAGGTCGGGGTCGACCTCGAGCTTGCTGCCCAGCCCGGTGCAGGCCGGGCAGGCGCCGTGCGGGTTGTTGAACGAGAAGTTGCGCGGCGCCGGCTCCTCCATGGAGAAACCGTCGTAGGGGCAGACGAAGTGCTGGCTGAACATCAGCTCCTCGCCCTTGCCCTCGGCCGGGACCACCAGCACCAGCCCGCCGGCCATCTTGGCCGCCGTCTCCACGGATTCGCGCAGCCGGCTGACGCCCGCCGGGTCGATCACCAGCCGGTCGACCACGATCTCGATGTCGTGCTTCTTGTTCTTGTCGAGGGGGATGCGCTCGGTCAGCTCGTACAGGCTGCCGTCCACCCGGGCGCGCACGAAGCCGGCCTTGCGCGCATCCGCCAGGATCTCGTGATGCTCACCCTTGCGCTCGCGGACCACCGGCGCCAGGATCATCACCCGCGAGCCTTTGGGCAGCGCCAGCACCCGGTCGGCGATCTGTTCCGTGGTCTGGCGGCTGAGCTCGTGGCCGCTGATCGGGCAATGGGCGTGCCCGATCCGTGCGTACATCAGGCGTAGGTAGTCATAAATCTCGGTGACGGTGCCCACCGTCGACCGCGGGTTGTGGCTGGATCCTTTCTGGTCGATCGAGATGGCCGGCGAGAGCCCGTCGATCTGGTCCACGTCCGGCTTGTCCATCTGCCCCAGGAACTGCCGGGCATACGA
>Ga0137388_10001968_pt1 | contig 12755 bp, 12 predicted proteins | sample 15con2h14AmetaG_FD_104644 | JGI IMG/M metagenome (GOLD analysis project Ga0137388, IMG submission 104644) | Vadose zone soil microbial communities from Angelo Coast Range Reserve, California, USA - 15con2h1.4A metaG | ecosystem: Environmental > Terrestrial > Soil > Vadose zone > Saprolite...
GGTCATGGGCACCCGCGAATTGTGGCTCAATGTCGTGCTGCCCTGGCAGGAGCGCCGCAGGCTTCATGAGGCCTGCCCATCCTCGTCCGCCGTGCCGCAGCCGGTGAAGTGCCGGCCGAGGAAAGGCTAAGCGCCGCGCCATCCGGACTCGCGCCATCTGGACTCCCTTGTAGACTCCCTTGGCTTCTGGGTGATCTCTCTTATTTCCGCCCTATCGGTAACGTCAAACGCGTCATGATCCGAATTCACATCCGTTCGATAATCCTCGGAGCGCTGCTCATGGGGGCGCTCGGGGCGCTGCCGACACGGTGGGTGGCGGCGCAGACCGCTGCAGCGGCGGCGCAAGGCGCGCCGGCGGCAGCGCAGGGCGCGCCGGCGGCAGCGCAGGGCGCGCCGGACGCCCCGATGCAGATTTCGTGGGAGGTCCGCAACCGCTTTCGGCTGTTCCGCGAAGAGCGCGATTTCCTGCTCCATACCGATAGCGCGCGAGGCCGCAGTATTCTCGGCTCGGAACAAGCGCTGGAGCTGCAGAGCGACGGCCGCGGCTGGGCGCGCAACACGGTGAACCGCCTCTGTATCGATCTGACGGGCCGCGTCAGCGAACCTTGCACCCGCGATAACGTCAAGGAAAGCTACCTGACGCCATCAGATCATCCCGTCACCCTCAGGCTGACCGGCACTATCCCGGTGGGCGCCACCTGCGCCTGGTCGATCGACGATGGCGAGGGGCCGCCGCGGCAATCGACGCTGGATTGTGCCGAACCGCTGGGTTTCCGGGCGCGCTATGGCCGTCCCACGATGGCTTCGGTGGACGTCTCCAGCGGACCCGACGCGCCGCAGCGTGTCGCGACCGAGATCATGGTGCGCGATATTTTCATCGCCGGCCTCGGCGACAGCATCGCATCGGGCGAAGGCAATCCGGACCGGCCGATCGCATTGTCGGACGAGGGTTTCTGCTTCCGCTCCTACCTCGGAACCGCCGTCGCCCAATATTATCGCCCGAGCCGCGCCGGTTATAAAGGCGGCCGGGCCTGCGAAGCTCCGGACTCGCTGCAGGTGTGGCAGCGGCAAAGCGCGCTCTGGTTCAATTCCGCCTGCCATCGCTCGCTCTACAGCTATCAGACCCGCACCGCGCTGCAGCTTGCCGTGCAATATCCTCATATCGCGGTGACCTATCTGCCGCTGGCATGCACCGGCGCCACCATCCCCGACGGGTTGTTCGGCGGACAACGCGCGCGGGAATGCCCGCCGACCAAGTCCACCGGCTGCGGGGCCACTGTCAACGCGCAATTGGCCGAATTGCGCGATGCCGTCGCCGCCGCGAAACGCCGTCAACCCGATCGCAACCTCGACCTGGTCCTGCTGTCGATCGGCGCCAATGACATCGGCTTTTCCGGCCTGGTCGCGGACGTGATCGTCGACACCCCGACCGAACGCGTGCTGTTTCGGCGCACCGGCGTCATGGGATCGGTAGAGGATTCGCGCGCGGCGCTGGCGCAGGACCTGCCGCAAAGTTTCGGCAAATTGAGAGAGGCGCTAAAACCCCTCGTCGGCGACATGTCGCACGTCGTCTATGTATCCTATGCCAACCCGACCCTGGCCGACCGCGCGCCCTGCCCCGGCGGACGCGCCGGCTTCGATATTCATCCCTCGTTCAACGCACAGCCGCAACGGCTGGCCAACGTGTCCGGCTATGTGCAAAATGAATTCCTGCCGCAGTTGAAGGCGCTCGCGTTGTGCCAATCGGGGATCCTGTGCCGCGATCCGGCCGGCGATCGCATGACCTTCGTCGATGGCCATCAGGCTGCCTTCGCAGATCACGGTTTTTGCGCGCGCGGACCAAACGATCCGGAATTCGATCGGGAGTGTTTTTCGGCCAAGGGCGACAGTTTCGATCCGGATATCGTCACCTCTGCCTCACAGCCGATGCTTTGCGGCCGCAGCGCCGGGGAATATCGCGCCTACCTGCCGCGCGCGCGCTGGATCCGCGATGCCAACGACAGCTACTTTGCGGCGATGACTTATCCGCAAGGGCTCCCCTCTTCGAGTCAGCCCGCCGACATCCACGACGCCACCTGGGGTGTTCTTTCCGCGGTGTATGGCGGCGCGGTGCATCCCAGCGCCGAAGGCCATGCCGCGATGGCGGACGCGGCGTTCCCCGCCGCGGCGGCGGTGCTGCAGCTCGATGCCGCCGTGCCCGAGGTGACCAGGGAGCCGGCCGCCCCTATCGTGACTGCGCCAGGCGCGCGCCGTCCGGCCGGTCAACCCAGCGGATTGTACTAGGAGCTGGTGGAGCTTCGCCAAATCAGACTGTCGTGATCCCCGGGCAAACGCTGCCAGACTGACGTTATCTGTGTCCGACGAATGAGGCTGCCATGCTATCGTATCTGAACGCTGAAACCGGTTTCATCAGGGCCTTCGGCAACCGCAGCCTGCTGCTGATCTTCCTCTGCGCGCTTTCGCGCAGCGGAGATCACCCCGGCAAGGCGTCGGCGCTCGGGGTGTCGCTCGATCTCAATCCCGGTCTTATCGTGGTCTTCGGTCCCCTCCTTGCGCTGCTTTTCCTGATCTCGCTGAAAATCGAGTCCGACACGCTGCTGGTCGCGCGCGAGTTCGTCGTGGGAAAGATGAGCCATCTGGATCCAGGCGCCACGAAGCCGAGCCGGTGGGTGTTCGGGCTGTTCGCCGTTCCCTGCGCGACCGCCACGTTCATGATCGTCCAATTCATCCTCAACGTCGTGCCCGCGAAACCGGGATGCGCTGGATACGTCTGGACGCGAAAGTTCACGGATTTTTCGGTCCAGGGCGGTACGCCATCGACCTACTGCATCCATAACCTGACCGACGGGATGCCGTGGATTTATCCGCCGGTTCAAACCTACGGTTATGTCGTCTGCCTCGCCGCGTGCTTTTATCTGACCTATCTGATTGCCAGGAACTGGGTCAGGGTTCGTCCACACGAAGTCGAAGTCAGCAAACCCGAAGCCAGCAGACGCGAAGCCAGCGAGCCCGCTGTCGCCTAGCCTGCAGCATCGCACCAGCCGTCACCGGGGCCACGCGGCCGGCCCGGTCGTGCGGGCGAAGCCGGACTGATATGGTCAGGTCACGCCCAAATCCGTCAGGATATCGACGCCCGCGCGAATCTCGTGGCTTGAGCCTTCAAGATCGGAGCCGACGGGTTCGAAGGCGCCGCCAAGATGCCGGGCAAAAAACGCCTCTGCCATGACGATATAGGAAAGCCGGTTCGGCGGTTTCTGGAAGCCGTGCCCTTCATCCGGGTAAACCACGTAGGTGACAGGGATGTTCCTGGCCCGCATCGCGGCGACGATGGTATCGCTTTCGGCAACTTTGCAGCGCACGTCATTAACGCCGTGAAAGATCAGCATGGGCTTGCTGATATTCTCGACCCGGTTGATGGGAGAGCGTTCGGCGAGCAGCTTGCGGCCTGCCTCGGTGCGCGGATCGCCGTAGCTGCGATACATGTATTCAGCAAAGCCGGCCCAATAGGGCGGCATCGACTCCAGCAGGGTTTGCAGATTGGAGATACCGACCACCGGGACCGCGCAGCAGAAAACCTCCGGCGTGAATGTCGCGGCTATGAACGAAGCCAGCCCGCCGTAAGACACGCCGAAGATCGCGATCTTGTCCTTTTGCGCGATCTCCTCGCCGACGGCCCAATCGACCATGTCGATCAGGTCGTCATGCATCTTGCGGGCGTGTTGTTTTTCGCTCGCCGCGACAAAGGCTTTGCCGAAGCCCGTCGAGCCACGGTAATTGACCGAGAGCACGGCATAGCCCCGGTCGGCCAGCCATTGATGGTCGCCCCGAAAACCGAAGATATCGCGCGCCCACGGACCACCATGCACGATCAGTACCATCGGCAGCGGCGCGGCCGGGCGATCACCTTCGATATCGGCCGGCAACGTCAAATATGAAACGAGGGTGAGCCCGTCGCGCGACCTGCCCTCGACGGCGTGCATCGGCGCGAGACGGTACGGCTTCAATTCCGGTCGAGCCGTGAACAGCTCGGTCAGGGTCTGCTTGTCCCGATCAAGCAGATGATAGGTGGCGGCCTGCTCGGCCGTGTAACTCATGACGATCCAGCGACGGTCATCATCGGTCTGGCTCTGCACGTGGAAGGCATGGCCGGGCAGCCGCGCCTTGATCAAGGCAAGTTCCGCGGCGACCGCAGGCGTCAACGCGCTCCATTCCTGTCGCGCGGGATCGATGCAGACAGCCTCAGGCTCGAACGTCCGGGCGTTGAATATCGCATCGGTAACATCGGCACGCTGGCTTTCGAACACGACCTTCTGTTCGCCGCTCGACCAGTCGATCTGCACCAGCGCTGATTTATCCTGCTCGATGCACGAGAGCATATGGAGGTGCTTGCCAGAGGCGTCAAAACTCCAGAGCCTTGTGGTCCAACTGGCATCGAATGGAACATCACGCCAATGCGTGACCTGCTCGCCATCGAGATGCCAAAGCCGGGCGCCGCCGTCCGAGCCATGGCTGCGGGCATGACGCGGCTTCAACTGCCAATCGAGCCCGACGAACTCAAAGCCCTGCCGATTTTCCCAGATCAGCGAGCGTTGGCCGGTTGCGAGATCAAGCAGAAAAACATCATGCCAGCGCCGGTCACGGTCGTTGAGGTTGATCGCGATTTTGCCGGGGGCAATGCGCGACCAATAGGTCGGTATCGCCCGGATGTTGGCGAAGGGAGTGAGATCGCGGAGTTCGCAATTGCGGGGATCAACCACGAACAGGTGCAGATTTTCATCCCCGTTCTCATCGTTGAGAAACATGATGTGGCGACCGTCCGGGCTCCAATCCTGCCAGTTGATCGGCCGGCCCTTGGTGCGCGTGACCGGCACGCCGGCGGCAATGCTGTCGACCGGCGAGACCCAGACGTTCAGCACGCCGTCGACCGGGGCAAGCCACGAGATCAAACGACCGTCCGGCGACAATTTCGCGCCGAAGAAAGTCGGATTGTCGAACAGTTTCCGGCGCGGGATTAAGGGACGAGCCGACATTTTCGGATCTCTGTCGTATTTGTGCATGGCCGAACGGGGATCGTCTGACGTCGAGGGCTCTCTCGGGTCAGCTTGAATGGAAGATCACTACATCTTTCGCATCACAGCGTATTGCCTGCCGCTGTAAGGGCCGACATGAACGCCGGTCTGCATACATTGCGCTTTCGCTGCCAGGCACATCGAGAACCGGCCCGCCATCGCGCTGGAATCGCGGATACACGAGGCTGCATACGCGCTCCATGTGTGAGGGATTGCAGCCCTCCTCATTGCCATCCTGTATCAATAAGAGCGCCCTCCATCGGAGCTGCCATAGTGGCCGTCCATCTTGTAAGCGGACGCCGGTGTGAAATCGGACGACAGGGCGATGCCGGATATTGCGGGCGACAAGATAACAGCTATTGGCTTCATCGTAGTCTCCTCATTTTATACTTCATGCAACAACCCAAAGCTTGGGTGCTCGAATGCCCGGCTGACGACGGACGCGTTCGGGATCAGTCCTCCCGAATGAACACCTCGTCCTTGCCACGCCGATGCCGGACCATCTGGGTCGCCTTGCCGGTGTTATCTGTCGCAAAGGTGTACTGGGTCGGCTGGATGGTCGCGAAGAAGTCGTGCTCGGTGTAAGGGAAAATGGCGTATCGGCCGTAACCGGTGACCTGGACGAACAGCTGCTCGCCTTCGCGGGTCGCGGTGATTTCCAGCTCCGCATTGCTATAGCGGCCGACATAGCCATCGAGCAGCCCTGGGTCGATCTTGACGGCGGTGCGCGGCGCCGACTGCTCGGCCAGCTTGACGTCCAGGGCCTGCGCCACGCTCAAATCGACACGCGGCGCGGTCTGGTCCTTGCCATTCTGGTGCAGCACGACGGCGCTGGCCTTGCCGTCGGCACCGGGCACGAACGACAGCTGCGCGGCAACGATGGTGTAGAAGAAATCACGCTCCGTATATGGATGGACCTCGTAAGTTGGCTGACCCGTGAGCTTCGCCAACAGCTTGTCTCCTTCACGCGTCACAGTGAAGACCAGCTGGGGCTTGAGCTGATAGGCGCCCACATAATTATCCAGCAGCTGCGGATCGATGCTGATCGCGGTACGCGGAGTCCGCTCTTCCGCCACGCGCTTCAGCCGCGCCTCCTCATGGCGCTGCGCGGCCTCCGCACCGATGCGCTCCAGCGTTTCGTCGCGCCCCCATTGATGATGCACCACGCGCAGCACCGCGCCCGAGGCGTCGGTGACGAAGCTGTTCTGCTGGGGGACGACCGTAAGAAAAAAGTCGTGATCGGTATATGGATATTCGGGCACCGGCTGGTTGCCGGCCCGACGGGTGAGCAGATGATCATCCTCGCGGGTCACGATCATCAGCGAGTCGGTGGCGGCATTCAGGTAGAAGCCGGCATAGGCGTCCAGCAATTTGGGATCGATGGTGATCCGCGTGTGCGGCGCAACTTGTTCCCTGGATGCCTCCAGCGGCGCCGCTTCGGCGAATAACACCGCCGTCAGCATCGCCAGCGGCGCAACTGCGGCCGCGATCACGGTCTGCAGCAGCCTGGTGACCGGAGCGGGCGTGGTTTCTTCAGCCAGGATGCGCTCGATGCGCTGACAGACCGTGGCCGGGCGCGCCATCGCCACACTTAAGGATGGATTGCGCGGCAGGCGCGCGACGTCGAGCAGGATCGCCGCATAGCCCGGACGATCGCCCAGCGCTTCGATCGCGGCATCGTCGCTCGCCAGTTCGGCCAGCGCTGTCAAGCGCCGGTGCAACCACCAGGCCTGAGGACTGAACCAGAAGACTGACCGGTTCACCTGCGACAGAAGCTGGACATAGAAGTCGCCACGCGCGAGATGCGCCTCTTCATGCGCGAGGACGGCCCGGCGCCTGCGTGCATCCCAGTTGACGCACTCCGCCGGCAGCAGCACGTGGCTGCCGACAGTGACGGGCGCGCAAATCCAGGTGCTTGTCCGCAGCCTTTTGCCAGCGGCCCAGTTTTCCCGCACCGGGTGCGTGGCACGCAGCATTCTCCAGGACAAAATGAGGCCCAGCAACAGCCGAAGCAGAAAGAGAGAGGCCACCAAGACATAAGCTGCGGTCAGCCACTTTCGCCAGGCGAATGTCCGTTGCGGTTCTGATGCGCGCGCCGTGGTCGCGCCTGAGGGGGAAGTGGCCAGCGAGGTTAACGACGACGAGATCATCGACAAAGGCAACAGCGGCGCCGGTGCGCCGGAGTTTACGATGCCTGCCCGGGAAAATGACCGGGAGAGCAATGTGGGAGCGGCGGATGGGATCGCCCGCTGCAGAGCCGGCATCGCCACGGACGCGACCAATACCGCGGTCCAGGCGGAGAGCAGCAATTTCGGGTGGCGCACGCGAAGCGTCCGCAGGCACAATTGAACCGCGAAAGCCAACAGCAGCGTGCATATCGCCGCGCGAACGACGACCTCCAACATCACTTTCCTCCTTTTGCCTGCTCGATGCGCTTTGCAAGTCGTTGCAACGTCCGGCTGTCGAGCATGCGCGCGTCCGCCATACCCACCAGCACCTCCTCGACCGATCCGTTGCAGAGCCAGTCGACGATTGCCTTCACCGCGCGGGCCGCGACCTGCGGTCGTGCCTCCGCAGCCCTGAAAACGTAGGTGCGGCCATCGACGGTGTGGGTGACGTATCCCTTTTCCTCCAGTCGCCGCAGCACGGTGCGTACGGTCGATTCCTTCGGCTTGCGGGCCAAGCGCTCACGGATTGCATCGGCGGTGGTTTCTCCCGCTGACCACACCAACTGCATGACCTCGCGTTCGAGTTCACCAAGATCGGGAGCCCTGTCATTCATCGGTGCGCCACCTCGTGTAATGCTACGATCGGTAGCATATGCGTGACGGCGACCTCGCGTCAAGCCCGGGGGCGTTGACCGGGCGGCTCCGCCGGCGGGCGGCCGATTACTTCGGCAGCTGTGGCGACGCGCTCTTCTTCGCGGCAACGGTTGGCTTGACCGTCGCGACCGGGGGCTTGATTGCTGCGGCCTGGGCGGCAGCCTGCGCCGGCAAATATTTCGCAACGATGGCGGGATCGAGCGAGGCCATCTCCGTATCCGGCAACCGGAACCAGGTTTCGTCCTTGCCGAGCAGTGAAATTCCCCAATAGCCGCGCATCGTGAGCGACTGGCCGTCCGGGCTGACGCTCATCTTGGCTTTGTAAATTTTGCCGTCGCGGGGATCGAGAACGTTGCCGTCCTCATATTTCAGGCCGTCGCGCTTCATGTTCCGGATAAAGGAAATCCCGAGCAGCGGCGCGTTCTTGCGGTCGTCGGTGCATTTCGCGCAGCTCTCATGGACCTCTTCGCCGGGCTTCGGGAACGTCTTGGCGATCACGCCCTCGAAGACGCCGTCGTGATCGACCACGAGAACCCACACCACGGGCTTGCCGTCCTCGATCTTCTGCCACAGCCCGGCAGCCGACGGCTCCGCCGCCTGCCCCGGAACCATGAAGGCCAGCAGCATTACCAGAACAGTCGTGACCGGCAGCGCCAGCCCAAATCTGGTTTTGGCAAGTCTGGTTTTGGCAAGTCTGGTTTTGGCAAGTCTGGATTTAGCAGTCCACATCGTCATCACCTGACCAGCCCCTCGAGCGATGGCGTGAGAATACCGCTATTCGGCGGATCGTTCCAGTGCACCGTTGCGTTTTCAAGCGGTCTTCCGGAGCGATCGGACGCGTCACAAATGTGCCGTAACAGTTTTATGCGCCGTAACAGTTTTTTGAATGGCATGTCCGATCAGGTCAATTGACCCCGAGCTTCTTCTGCAGGCTGGACGACGACGTCGTATACTGGAACACCAGCCGTTTGTCCGGATAGACATAACGATGCGCCTTCTGTGCCATCAGCGCACCTTCGTGGAAGCCGCACAGGATCAGCTTCAGCTTGCCGGGATAGGTGTTGATGTCGCCGATCCCAAAAATTCCGGGCACGTTGGTCTCGAAAGCTGAGGTCTCGACCGGCACCAGATTGTTCTCCAGCGCAATGCCCCAGTTCGCGACCGGCCCGAGCTTCATGGTCAGGCCGAAGAACGGCAGCATCGTATTGCACTCAACTCTTGAGATGGCGTTGTCGCTGCCTTTGACGGTGGCGCCTGTGAGCATACCGCCCTCGCCTTCAAGTCCCGTGACCTGGCCGATTTTCAAATCCAGTTTTCCGGCAGCCACCAGCGCGCGCATCTGCTCGACGCTGTGAGGAGCTGCGCGAAAATCGTCACGCCGGTGCAGCAGGGTGACGCGTTTGGCGATCGGGTGCAGATTGAGCGTCCAGTCCAGCGCGGAGTCGCCGCCGCCGACGATCAGCAAATCCTTGTCGCGGAACTGGTCCATCTTGCGCACGGAGTAGAACACCGAGGTGCCCTCATAGGCTTCGATACCCGGCACCGGCGGCCGTTTCGGCTGGAACGATCCGCCGCCGGCGGAGATCACCACCACCTTGCATTCGAATACCTGGCCGGCATCGGTGGTGACGCGAAAGCCGGGATCGCCGATCTTCTCGATCGTCTCCACCATTTCGTTGAGATGAAAGGTCGGATTGAACGGCTTGATCTGCGCCATCAGCGCTTCGGTCAGGCCCTGGCCGGTGACGAATGGAATCCCCGGAATGTCGTAGATCGGCTTTTCCGGATAGAGCTCGGCGCACTGGCCGCCGATCTTGTCGAGAATGTCGACAAGATGCGCCTTGATATCGAGCAGGCCCAGCTCGAAAACGGCAAATAGTCCGCATGGACCCGCGCCAATAATCAGCACATCGGTTTTGATCGCTTCGCTCATCTCAGCTTCTTTTCGGTTGAACCGGCCATCGGGCCCGGCGCTTTCGGCTGCGCCTGTCTAGCCAAGGCGGCGGAGCGAGGAAAGGCATAATATGGTGCGAACGACCCCGGCAACCCCTTGCCGCAATTCGACAACTGCGCTGTAACGGCGTGAAACTTCGGAGATCGACCCTGTGAACGCACCGGCCCGCCTCGATTCAACCCCGCTTCTCGAAGATTTTCCCTACCGGCTGTCCGACAATGTTCGTTTTGCCGATCTCGATCCCAATCAGCACGTCAACAACGCCGTTTACGCGACCTATTTCGAAACCGGCCGCGTCACGCTGATGAAGGACCGCGGTTTCGGACTGATGCCCGAGGGCCTCGCCTGGATCATGGTACGGCTGGACATCCATTTTCGCGCCGAGCTGCGCTGGCCCGGCAGCATTGAAATGGGATTAGGCGTCGCGAAACTCGGTCGCACCTCCGTGACCTTCGATCAGGTGGTATTTTCCGAAGGCAAATGCGTGGCATCGGCGCAATCGGTGACGGTGCTGATCGACGAGGCCACGCGCAAACCAACGCCGCTGACGGCCGAGATCATGGCTAACTTCCAGCGCTGGGTTCGCCGCGATGTGAAGGAGACTTGAACTTCGCTGCAACTGCGGGAGCCGTCGCGCCGGATCGTGAGAGAGCTGATGAGCGTGGTTTGAGAGAGGTCTGGCAAAAACAGCCTGTAAGTGTATATTGCCTACATTCGTATGATCAGGGCTGTTACGCTGCTACGTGGCAGCCCAATCAGGTTGCGGAGGCGGTGAGATTCGAACTCACGAGACCCTTATTCCCTGGAAGGTCTGGGGTCTTCTGGAGTGTTGATCCAGCGCAATAAGCCACTCTGCCAAGCCTCCGTCGCCAGGAACCCGTCTAATCAATGGATTAGGCGGGTTTCTTTATAAGTTGCCGCTTATCGCAAAAAAAGAATATACAGTCAAGTAACTATATCGCAAAAATGGAATATTTCGCTTGCCTGTTTTATGCCGATTCAGCTATTATGTCGATCAATCCGGCACAAGCGATGTGAGAAAGACCTATGATGGCGGCTCAGCCCAGCTTCGAGCTAAGTTCCTTTCAAGGATTACATCTCTTGCCCACCTGTCTCGCGACGAATGGCACGATGTCTATTTTAAGAATTTAAGCGGCCCGTGTGATGGGTTGTCCGAACTTCGATTCAAGGCCGACCGCGTTCAACAGCGACCGCTCGGCTTCCATCTTTCCAACGCAGAGTTTGTCATCTTGTTTTGGGCAACGGAAAAGGGAGGCAGATTTGTCCCCTTGTCAGCTTGCGAAAAAGCACAGAAACGAAAATTAGAAATTCTAACGGGTACGAGTAAAGCACATGCCTTATGGCTTGCCTTGGAGTGAGGAGTTCGTCGCTCAGTTGTCCGACAAGGAAATCCGCGATGAATTCGTGGCGGATCAAATTCGCACGCGTATCGCGTCGCTGATCCGCGCTCTGCGGGAGCAACAAGAGCGTAAGTGGACGCAAGCGGAACTAGGCAAGCGCGCTGGCAAGCCTCAGAATGTCATCTCGCGTTACGAGGACCCTGACTACGGCAAAATGTCCTTGCAAACTCTGCTCGAGGTCGCCGCAGCATTTGATTTGCCCGTGTGGGTGGATATTCCCGAATGGGAAGACTGGTTCGCGCGCATTAAGGACATGCCGAGTTCAAAAACTCATCGGACAAGTTTCGATTTAGAAAGACTTGTCGCGAAAGCGCGCGTCGCTCGCCAGGGTGTAAGTACGGGTACGATTGGGAATATAATTCCGCTGACAAAAGTACAGGGGACTGAAACTGCGGCTAAAATCTCTCTAAAAGAAGAAAATAAGAAGCCCGCATTCAAACCGACGATAACGGCGGCTTCAGCATGAGCGTTATTGCTCATTCGCCTAACGGGTCCGCGATATTTTGTGATGACGTGCGTCAGGAGATGAACGGAAAGCAAATTCTAATCGGGATCTACACCACCGAGATGATAATCCACCCCTCATTTCCTGCAGCACTGCCGACTTTCGCCGTTGTCGTTCGTTATACTGAGCGCAGATCAGAAAACTATCTTCCCGTGACTTTCAAAATCTTCGTGCCGGGCCAAGATGACGCTGCCTTTGAGGCTGAAGTTTCGAAAGAGCAATTGGAGGCGGTGCCTTACAGCGAAGATGAAGAACCAGACCCCCAAGTACTTATCGGTTTTGCAGCCCAGTTCCGAAACTTTGTGATCCCCGAGCCAGGCTATATCAAAGTGCGTGCTTACCGTGGTGACGACGAGATTAAGATTGGCAGCATGAGGATAAGACTGAGCGATCATCCCCTTGACCCGACGGGAGTTGCTTCACCACCGCTTTAGAGGCCCAACCGGGGCCTCTTGCCGAATACGGTGTTCAGGCCTGCCGCTCCGGCGTCGTCACCACGAGACCGTCGAGCGCGTCGCTGACCTTGATCTGGCACGACAGCCGCGAATTCGGCCGCACGTCGAAGCCGAAATCCAGCATGTCCTCTTCCATCGGGGACGGTGCGCCGACCTTCTCGCGCCAGGCCTCATCGACATAGACGTGGCACGTCGCACAGGCGCAGGCGCCGCCGCATTCGGCTTCGATGCCCGGAATGGCGTTGCGGATCGCGGCCTCCATCACGGTCGCGCCGTTTTCGACGTCAATGGTACGGGTTTCGCCACTATGGTCGACAAAGCTGATCTTGGCCATGATTGCTCGTGCTGCCGGATGAGAGAGAGGTCCGGGCAGTCCTATAACGGGTCGGTCCGCTCCGCGCCAGCGGTCGGGGCGAAAACCTGCGACGTTGATTGGCAAGGGCTTTCGAGGCCCAAGACAAGGTCCAAGACGAGGCCCAAGATCAGGACCGGCGCAGGATCGCATCGATGGCCGTGCGCGCCTGCGCGA
>Ga0137388_10001970_pt1 | contig 12748 bp, 10 predicted proteins | sample 15con2h14AmetaG_FD_104644 | JGI IMG/M metagenome (GOLD analysis project Ga0137388, IMG submission 104644) | Vadose zone soil microbial communities from Angelo Coast Range Reserve, California, USA - 15con2h1.4A metaG | ecosystem: Environmental > Terrestrial > Soil > Vadose zone > Saprolite...
CACTAACAGGTGGATTGGCTGGCAGCGTTATAGAAGAGGCATTTGAACAGCCTCTCCCTGCACAATCCACTATGCAAGGCGATGGAATAGTGATGCAGAAGTTGAAGAAACTTGCCTCTCAAGCGACTTAGGATGTGTTTCTTTCTTTTTTGCTAATAATCTGTTTGCCAAGGTCGGTGAATCTAAGAGGCAAGCCATTTTCTACTGTAGAGGTATATAAGAACTCTATAGCGTTAGTCCGCGCTATTGCAAAAAATGCTGGTGCGAACTGAGGAATGTGAGAACTATGAAATCATTAATTATTCATACTGGCATCCGGGTGAAAAGCTTCTATTGCAACATCACTAGTCCAGTGCGGGTATTGCCGGATTTTCTTATTATTGGTGTACAAAAAGGCGGAACAACATCACTTTACAACTACCTGAGCGAGCATCCTGATATCATCTCAGCGCGGAGGAAAGAGGTCCATTTCTTTGATCAGCATTTCCGAATGGGAGTTCCATGGTACCGGGGAAATTTTCCCACTGTCATGTATAAGTATTATATCGAACGCATTCGCAGGCAGCCTTTCATTACAGGAGAAGGAAGTCCAGAATACGTTTTTTATCCCCATGTTGCAAAAAAAGTTGCTGGACTCTTGCCAAACGTGAAGCTTATTGCGCTTTTGAGAAATCCTGTAGATAGAGCCTACTCACAATATCGCCACAACATAAGCTGGGGACATGAAAAACTATCATTCGAAGAAGCCCTCGCACTCGAGGAGGAGAGAATAAGAGAGGGAAAAGAAAAGGCAGCAGCAGATGAAAATTACCATAACTTTAGCTATCAGCGTGCTGCCTATTTAGCAAGGGGAATATACGTAGATCAACTACAAAGATGGATGAATCTTTTCCCTAGAGAGCAGATTCTGCTGCTGCGAAGCGAGGACTTCCACAAAGAACCGGCAGAAATGTACAAAAAGACTCTGGCTTTCCTGAATGTGCCTGTCTTCGAACCAGAAAACCTCAAACGGGGATATATGCAATACAACAAGTCCAAGGACACTCCATCTAAGATGGACCCCGCCATAAGAAAACGGCTTATTGAATATTTCGAGCCCCACAACGCTCGTTTGTATGAGTTCTTAGGAATAAACTTTGGTTGGGATCGCTAGGGATTTTTCCCATGCAATCTCAGCTTCAGTTAGTTATGAAATCTCAACTTGTAGCTACTGATCATTACAATATCGTAACAAAAATGCCTGCAAGACCATAACAGGACATATGTATGATATATGATGAGTTCTTTTGAGACATATTTTGCCTTTGTGGAGGATTGCTAATAACACCGGGACTGCTGGATGAGTCCTTTCTCCTGTTTTAGTCTCACATTCTTTGTGTTTCAGAAACGGCGGGGTTCAGAATCAGCAGCTCAAAACGAATGGAGAGAAATGTCAATGCGTGATGCAACTAAGAGTGCCGAGAAAGCAATCGTGCTGTGGCTCTGTGGAGTGTGCCTTGCAGACATTCGCACAATTCCTGAAGTAGAAACACTGATGCAGGTTGGTACAGTAGTTGAACTCGATCCTTGGCCGATTACCGGCATTCAGATGCAGCATTATCAAGTACTAAGTGGCCGTAAGCCAGAGTGTTTTGGCTTTTTTGATACGCTTGCTCTTCGTGGTACCAATGTCGTAGAGGAGTTGTCTGGACGAGATACGCCTCCAAAACTTTTACCAGGCTTCTTGAGTGCCGCTGGCTGGACAGTACATTATCAAGAGACCTCTCTGCTCGAGCTCGCGAACTGCGTGCATTATTGGGTACAATCAGTTCCTACCTCAGCTTCTTGCCTCTTTGTTAAATGTAATGTGGATCAGCACATCAAAGAATCTGAAGCGTCGTATATAGCTGAAGCTCTGAGTATTGCTCATTCCTCAGTGGGAGAGGTGGGCTTGCTAGCACTACTCTCGGACACGCAGCATGCCCCGGTGAAGCGCTTCATAAATATCAATAACTTTCTTGCTGAAATGGGGGTGATAGATCGGAAAGGACATGATGGTTCATTCGATTGGCCAAATTCGTTGGCCTATCATATAGGTCACGGTCAACTGTGGATCAATCTCCTGGGACGTGACCCGCAGGGAGTAGTCAGTCCCAAAGATGAGTATGAGGAGGTCCGTGACACATTGGTAACGGCATTGCCAGTTAAATTGCGAGATCCTCAGACGGGTGAACCAGTAATTGAACGAGTTTACCGCAAGGAAGAATTGTATTCCGGTGATTATTTATTCTGTGCGCCCGACCTCGTAGTTCTATTCAAGCCAGGGTACGCTCCTTCACCTCTCAGCACACGGCTGGAATTTGATGATGATACATTCATCACACCTCTTCCTGGAACAACAGCCACAGCAGGTGTTCATCCAAGCAGTGTAACGGGCTTCTTTTTGGCTGCTTCCCCGGTATTTACACCAGGAGTATCGGTACCCGAGCATGCTCCACTTACGTCCGTGGCTCCAACGCTCCTGCATGCTCTCGACGTGAAATATGGTGGCATGGATAGCGAAGCATTAAGTGCGCTTTTCTCGCCATCCTACCTGGAATTTCATCCAATTCATACAGATGATCGCGGACGGGAACTCTCGGATGAAGAGGAGGAACTCGTCATCAATCGCTTGCGCGATTTAGGGTACATTTAAATACATTTCTTGTATCTATATTGTCGGGAGGTAGGTTCTGAGGAATGGAGATTTAAAGGCAGTAATCGTGTAGTAAGTTACCCCAGGGTAATCATATAAGTGAGGTATAGTATGTCCGCTCGTGCCGTCATATTTGGTGTTGATGGTTTGACCTTTAGGGTCCTGCATCCATTAATGGAGCGTGGGAGACTCCCGAATTTTCAACGACTAAGTCAGAATGGTTGCGAGGCAGTACTCGAATCGAAATATCCCCCGGCCACACCGTCCGCGTGGATGTCTCTTGCTACTGGCCTCAGGCCTGCAGGCCATGGCACCTACGATTTTTGGGATTTTGAAGAACAACACGGGCCTGGTTCTGCCCGTGTAGCAAAGTTACAAACGCGACGTAAGGGTGGTAAAGCGATCTGGAATATCCTGAGTGAATATGGCAAAAAAGTGCTGGTGATAAATATACCAATGACCTATCCACCTGAACCTGTTAATGGGATCATGATCAGTGGCTATATGACTCCGAGTGCCGAGGTGGATTTCACTTACCCACTGGCCTTCAAAGAAGAGCTTTTCCGTGCTGTACCCGATTACATGATTGATCTAACTCCTGAAGATAAGTCTCTTATTGGTTTAAGCAAGTGGCAAGCACGAGTGATTGACGCGACGTTGCACATGACAGAGCAGCGCATGAAGCTGATCAGCTTCATGCTTAAGGAGAAGCCATGGGACTTCTGCTTTCTGGGTTTCGTTGGTGCTGATCGCTTACAGCATCGACTATGGGACGAAATTACCTCACTTGATATTCGCTCCACTGAATATTACGATCTGCTGGATGATGGTCTTGGTCAAATCCTGGATATGCTTGGTCCAGGAGATAATCTCTTTGTTGTGTCTGACCATGGCTTCCAGGGCGCTAGTCGCTCCTTTGAGCCCAATGAGTATTTGTATGGCAAAGGGTTGGTTGCATTAGGTTCTCACGCTCAACAATCTCGAGAACGCACCAGCCGCAGCAGTACCCTGAAAAATGTATTAAAGCGGGCAGGTCTGTTTGACCTGGCGCGCATGGCCAAAGGGACGCTCGAGGGTGCTGGCTTGATAAAGAAAGCTGTTGTTGATAGCTATAAGATAAAAGATCCTGATATCGTTTGGGAGCGTACATTGGCTTATATGCCCTCCACCGCGTGCTTTGGCTCTGGCGCTGCCGATATCTTCTTGAGTCCTAATTTAGATGCTCAATACATTTTAGAACTGGCTGAGGACCTCAAACGACAGGTTGATCCATTAACTGGTCAATCACTGATCGATGCTGTCTTCACGACTGAAGTTTTCGGTAATGGTCCGTATGCTCCACGCGAACCTCATCTGCTATTGCTGCCTAACGATGGGATTACATTCCGCCATAGTGTGGGGAACAAACGGCTCTGGGGTGATGCAACGATGGCCAATGCTCCGGGTAAAAAAAGTGGTGTACATCAGAAGGATGGTGTACTCTATGCGTATGGTAGCGGCTTCAAGCGTGGTTTCAAAGCTCCAAACGCAGATGTGTATGATCTTGTTCCAACGGTATTACACAGCATGGGTCTGCCATTACCGATCGCGTTCGATGGTCGTGTGTTGGAAGAGTTGTTTGCTAAGGATGAGCGGGTGGAGCAGACTTCCGAAGTACCAGATCGCAGTTCTGAAGGTGGTATGGCCCGGCGCAAATTGAAGAAGTTATTAGAGGTATAAGGCAGTAATATTGCATGAGCAGCCGACGTTACCGATCATCGCAGTTTATTTCGCCCTTTGACCTTCCTCTTGTTGATGATTTTGAAGAGCAGACTGCAATGCCTGTACCAACGATTGATGGAGAGAAATATCAAGAGGAAGCGTCACCATCTGCATTTTTTAATTGGACGCAACAGGAAACACGGCTGCCTGAAACCTATAAGCCATTCTCAAAGCTAAAGGACTATAACTTCGATGCTTATAGTCATCATAGGTTCGAGAAGTATTCTATGCTCTCAACTATGGTGCTCAAAAGCATACCGAGCCAGCAAGAACAGGGAGCAACTGTAACGCGGTCGGAGATTTCAGAGGCTGCCGGTAATGCAGCCATTGTCGGCTTCGGTAATATCTTGGGTTATGTGTTCAGGGCTGGCAGCACGTTCCTGATACAGCGAGGCTTGCAGGTAGAGTTGTTTGGACTGTACTCGCTTAGTCTGTCTGTAGTAACATTGATAGGTTCCATCTTCGTCTTTGGCCTGGATGACGCTATGGTGCGCTATGTAGCGATCTACAGGAGCAAGAAGCAAACAAATTTACTACGAAGTCTAACCATTTTCTGTTCTGCTCTGGCTGGGGGAGCTGGGATATTTGGAGCTCTGCTCGTGTTCTATTTTGCTCCTTCGCTGGCTCAATTCTACCATAAACCTGATATAGTCCCTTACTTGCGGATCATGGCTCCGATGATTCCACTGCTCTGCATGCAGGTAATCTGGGTGGGTGGTTTACAGGGTTTTAAAGAGTTCAAAAAACGTGTGCTATCACAGCGTATACTGATCCCCATTTTAACTGGCTTGATGTTACTATTCACTTTTATTTTCTTCCGGAGAAATGTAACTGCCTTTGCTCTGGTTACGCTCCTAAGTACTCTGATCAGCACACTGTTCAACCTGTACTATCTCTTTGGTTCAGTTTCTCGCGCTAGTGAACCAGGGCCTGAAGAGTATAATCCACGCGAGTGGCTTGGCTTCGCCTTGCCAAACTTTTTATCTAATATCGTTGATATAGTGTTGGATTCGATAGACACTTTATTGCTAGGATATTTCGCGGTTTCCACTGTAGCGATTGGACAATATGCCGCTGCCATCAAAATTACTGGCTTTATTGGCTTGCCATTGCAATCTCTTAATACCATGTTCGCCCCTACTATTGCAGAGCTCCATAGCAAAGGGGAAAAGCAAAAGTTAGAAGCGATGTTTAAACTTATCACCAAGTGGTCAATTGCTCTTAGCCTACCGATTTTTGGCATCTCTATACTCTTTTCAACTTCTCTACTTTACCTGTTATCCGGTAGCAGCTATGTTGCGGCCTGGCCGCTGCTAATCCCTTTTGCTGTTGGCAGTATGATCAACACTGGAACTGGCTCCGTTGGTTATATGCTACTTATGACAGGACATCAGAAGCTTTCATTTCTCAACTCGCTCGCCGCAATTATCGTCAACATTGTGTTGGGTGTCATCCTGACTCCACGCTACGGTGCCTTGGGCTTAGCTGTCAGTACAGGTCTAGCTTCAGGTACAGTCAATCTTATGAGATTGCTTCAGGTGCGCCTGATACTCAAGATCCAGCCATACTCCTGGGAGACGCTCAAGCCACTAATGGCATGGGTAATCAGCGCGTTACTAACCTGCTCTTTGCTCTCCCTGCTTAGTCTGTCAAATTTGTCCATTCAGCTTTTTGATATACATTTGCCTATTCAGCTTTCCTTGATACCAGTTTTTTTAGCAAGTTATATTGGGCTGCTTGCTCTGTTTAAGATCAGCCCCGAAGATAAAATTGTTTTGGAAAGGCTGGGTAGGAAGTTCAGGCGCAAAAAAAATAAGGCCCGCCTTTAGTAGAAAAGTGCGAATACAATGACGAGCAAAATATGGTTTCTTCCAAAGAAGCCCTATGCGAAACGCATTCTTATCCATGCAATCAACCATGTCGGTCTTGGCCACCTGAACCGCTCAATAGCCATGGCACAGTGGCTGCAAGCTGGAATCCCTGATTTACAAATCTTATTCCTTATAGAAGGTGGAGAGTATTTAATCGAACCAACGGGCTTTCCCTGGATTATGGTTCCTGGTCAGTCGACTGAAAGTGAGCATTCTGAGCAAATTACTCGAACAGTACTAGACGTTTTTCGCCCAACTCTGGTGATTCATGATACGCTCATTCGTGAATTTGTCTACAAACCCGCCAGGGATGCGGGCGTGAGACAAGTATTGGTAGGACGTATAGGAGGAATATTAAAAAACCAATTTCAACACAATCTACCCATGATTAACGAAATGGACTTGCTTATAATTCCTCACCAAAGGGAGCATGTGGCTCCTTTCTATCAAGCTTTCATCTCCCAATATAATGGTAAGACAGTATATGCTGGTCCGCTTGTACGAAAAACCCCTCTTGTTTCTAGTGATGGCTTAATGCAGAGACTTTGCCTCACCAGTGCGAATAAAGTCATCCTGGCCACATTTGGGGGAGGGGGATGGGATATAGCAAGAACTCTTCTCGCAAGTCTGCTTGCTGCTAAGGATCAAATTCTCGAAAGGTACCCGCTGGCTAAGCTCATCGTTATTACCGGGCCGCATTTCAGCGGGGAGCTGCCCGAAGTAAGTGAGTTTGTTTGTTATTCAAGTCGATTCGAGCCTTCCCTGGCTGACTATCTCAACATTGCATCGGCCGTGGTTTGTATGGCAGGCTACAATACCGTTAATGAAGTCGCTTCCAGTGGAGTTCCTGCAATTTGTGTCCCTGCGCCTGAGGCTGAAGATCAGGTTGGAGCTGGTGGAATGGGGGAGTATGCACAAAGCTTTCCTAATATAGTAGTAAGCAATACAGATACGGAACTCCTGGCTCGCCATATAACAAACGCATTGGGATGCGGAAGATATGTCTCGGTCACTCAAGAGTTCAGACGACGCGCAGAAATAGCCTCTCAGCGCGTCGTGGCAGAAATCAAGGGCATGTTAGATGCAATGAAAGGATGAAATATTGGTGGAAACCATTACTTCGGAAGGTGAGATTAGTAAGATCAAACATGTCGTTGCAGTCATGAGTGGCAAAGGAGGTGTGGGCAAATCTCTAGTTACCGGCTTGCTGGCCGTTTCGTTGCGAGAGCAAGGGCTGCGTGTAGGTATTCTTGATGGCGATCTCGCATGTCCTACTATTGCCCATATGTTTGGTGTTGAGGATCAACTCCCTGAGTATACCGATAGCATAGGGCCACTGGTGAGCGAGGACGGTATCAAGATCACATCAATGACCATGTTCTCTGAGGACAAAAGTGAACCTTTAGTCTGGCGTGGGCCAATGGTCTCCAGTGCCTTCAAGCAATTCTACAGCGAGGTTGCGTGGGGTCAGCTTGACTATTTGCTGGTGGATGTGCCACCTGGTACATCTGATGTACCTATGACTGTCCTACAGTCGCTCCCCTTAGATGGTGTCATTATCGTTTCATCGCCGCAGTTGTTAACTACAGCGGTGGTAAAGAAGTGTATCAAGATGGTTTACCAATTCAAGGCCACCATTCTTGGAGTCGTTGAGAACATGGCGTACTTTATAGCTCCAGGAGAAGAATATTGCGAGATCTTCGGTCCGACAAATAGTCCCGAGCTGACATCTATGGCTGGTGCTCCACTTCTTGCACGATTGCCGGTTGACCCCGAATTAGCTATACTGTGTGATGCTGGCCAAATCGAAAAGTACCATGCTGAATCATGTAATACACTCGCAACAAATTTTATTAAAGCGCTGGAGGCTAGAGACCGAACGCGAGTTCGCTCTTAGCGGTTCTACCCAAAATCAGGGGCTTAGAGAGCAATCAGTCCTATAGTCCGAAAGCATATATCTGCCCATCCTTATTGCCTATATACAGCACCCCATTGGAGACGCTCGCGGCTCCCCAGAAAAATGATGAAGCAGCTGTGTCATGGTACACGAAAAGTTGCTGCCCTGATTGCGCATTTAACACAACCAGGCTACTACCTGCCCCCGCAATAACCAGTCCTGGCACGAGCGACACGGCACCATCTACTTTCCCTGGTGCACAGTACTGCCATAAATACCCTCCAGTGGCTGGGTTCACTGCTCGTATACTTCCCGTACAGGTCCGACCATTGATTATAGTAGCAGCAGTTCCTATAAAAAGCGTCGTATTATTCCAGGCACTCGATGAGTGATTGCCTGCTGCCTCGCCAGATACTTGTTTTTGCCAGATCGGACCTGCACTGATGTTAGCCCGATCAAAGGTGAAATAGGTGCCACTCTTATCCATAACGCCCACCATCTTACGTAAAACATTGTTAATTGTTACCTGGAAGAGGGATGGTGCACTGCCAAAGTCATCATCACCTTTTCGTTCGGTCGATGGGACCTGCCAGGAATGAATAATCGACAAATTTGTCGCATTTAGCTCTACGAGCGCAAAGGAGGTGTTACAGCTCCCATTTCCCGTGGCAACGTAGATAGTATTGTTGGGTTCGTCGATAGTGGGTGATCCCCACATTCCCCCTCCCACACAGGGGCTGGTGTAGGTATTTTGTAACATTCCCGTCACTGCATTTAACCGAAACATCTGCCCGGGCACCTGCGGACAATCACCGTATGATGACAGCCCGATATACACACTCCCATTATAGACAGCTGGCGCATCCCAGATCATGTGGGTGGGTGAGGCCCCCAATTGGGTACTCCAGATGAAATGTCCATTAGTGGCATTAAGTGCATAGAACTTAGCGTTCCCTCCACCCACAAAGACGACTGGGGTCAGTATCCCACTTATCGAAACGGTGGCAACAGTTGCAGTGCTTGCCACCCCCGCACTAGAAGGAGTGCAGCCTACAGGTGTGACTTTTCCAAGATAGGTCTGCCAAAGCGTGGTCCCAGACAGGTTCATGGCACGCTCATAGCCATCCCATGCCCCCAATAGATCACGCCATTGACCACCACCGGTTGGGTATTGATTGAACCCCCCCGCAACATGCTGCCAATGTATCTTCAAGTGAGATGCAGTAATTGGGTTAATGATCGTCTCGGTACTATTGTAACCACTGCGTTCATTATTCCACATGTAGGTTGTCCAGTTCCCTGTACTGGTTGTCACCGTCTGGCTGGAAGCATAGCTAGAGTGCTTCAACGGCATGAACATTATTCCCGCCACCACAATTGCAAATCCTATGACCAAGAGGATGTGCAGCGTATAGTCCCTTATTATTGTTCTAAATATACGTCCTTTTTTCATCTTCCACCCTTTTTACTTCAATAACAGAAGGCGGATGCGGACTCTTCTTCTGTGCTTGATCTATATCAACTACTTGAAGTAGTTGATTCATAAGTTTACGCGAAGATATCTCATTGTTCTATAATAGACTGGCAGTTGATCGGATAATGTCACACCCAACTATACAGCAGAAAAGGTTACCTACTGTTGGCATTTCGGTGAAGATACAATTAAGAATTTATCAATTTGGTTAAGATTGCTTAACTTTACACAAGAACAATGCAAAAAGAATCAAGGGACCCTGTGTCTAAGCCAGTATCCCTCGTATGCTCTAGTCAACCCTCGTTTGTCAGAAGGCGGTGATATAGTTGCAAGCACTGCTCGACAACAGCGGACAGTTGATACTCGCGTAGCACGGTCGCACGTCCATTTTGGCCCAGTCGTTGCGCAAGGTCAGCATCCTTTATGATACGGCACAGTGCCTGGGCCATCTCAGCAGGCTGATCTGGTTCCACCAGTAAGCCATTGACACCATCAGAGATGATATCCTCACTACCGCTCACGCGTGTGGATATACAGGGTAAGCCACATGCCATAGCTTCTAAGAGGGCATTGGACATGCCCTCTCGTCGAGAAGGGAGTATAAAGCCCCACGAGTGTTGGAGGAGATCAATGATATCTGTTCGCGCTCCCAGAAACTCAACGCTGTCCTGAATGCCGAGTTCTGTGACCATACACTCTAACAGTGGCCTACATGAGCCAGCACCAACCAGGCGTAACCGAGGTTTCAGATACGCATGCCATTCAGCAGGCTCATGCATCATCTGTCCCCATACCTGCAAAAGCACATCGATGCCCTTGACATACTCCAATCGTGCTACGCAGATAATATCGCGTGCTGACCGTGCCGGATCAGGTCCTCTTCCTGGTGCTGGTCGAAACTTTTCTGCGTCGACACCATTAGGGATACGTACAATTTGCTCAGCACGAAAACCATGTGAGGTAAGATAAGAGATGCTACGAGTACTGAGCACCTGGTAAAACGCGTTTGACTTTCGTAGAAAGTTCAAGATGGCGTCTCCTACTAAAAACCTTTCGTGTATGCGGTCGATGTCACCTCCTTCCGAATGAGACTGTCTACCTGGCTGATTGCTTGGACCCGTGGACTGTATGTTGAGAATGACTGGTTTCTGCGTAATCTTGCCCACGAGTACCGCAATAGGAGCAGGAGGCGTGAGCTGGAAGGCGTGGATGATGTCATAGTGATGACGCAGTCGCCAGAGCGTCAGGAACATTCCAATACTGACAGGCAGAAACCCGAGTATGCCGAGTCTAAGTCCCTTTCCAGGCCTATATATTCCTCCCACACGTACAACCGGTAGGCCATCAAGTGATTCTGTTCGTTTCCACCATCTTTTGTGTCGCAGTGTGACGATGGTCACGTCATGCCCAAGAGCCTGAAGCTGACGAGCGTGCCTCTCTGCGTGCATCAATGCACCACCAATCATGGGCGAGAAGGTAAAGCAAACGAAACAGATACGAATACGATCTTCCATCAACAGTCTCCTTAAATTGACTTATAGCTCGACCAATCGTTTGGTAGAGTAAGACGCTGACTTGGAAACTGCCATCCACTAGCGTCATTTTAATTTATTCTTGAGACGGGGGATGACGTGCCATAACCCAGCCAGCTTCGACGCCAGTATCAGCCAATGCCAGTTCACATTTATATATGTGCGATAGAGAAGATAAGGGTCGGTCTGTGGGCTATTTATCTTTCGAATGGTTGTAAATGCCCACTTATATCCTGCTGCTTTCGCAGCTCGTAGTCCCTCATCGCCAATCTGTTCAGGCTTCCCCATGGGGTAAGCAAAGGTAGTCACCGGATGGCCCAGGCGCTGCTCCAACACAGTTCGGCACTCATTCACCTCATACTGCACCTCAGCAGGATCAGACAGATATCCTAAAACAGGATGATGCATAGTATGCGCGCCAAATGAAATCCATTCACTCTCATCCATCTCACGGACCTCCGCCCATGTCAATGGACGCAATAGCTTCTCCTGCACACTCACAGAGGAGGAGACATCGAGTGCCTTGCGTGCCATCGCCAGGAAGGCTTCACGTTCTGCAACCGAGGTAGCATAGCGTAGATGGGTATCAATAGTTCTTGTTAGTAAGTCTCGCTCCCCAGGGTGTTTTAGGTGATAAGTACGTCCTTCAATTACCACCTTGTCCACCTGTGCACGCCGCACCAGGCTTTTGCGCTCTATGAACCAGAAAGGTTCACCACTCTCAATATAACCTGGAATGAGATAGATGGTAATAGGAACTTGCAGCTCACGCGCTAATGTAGATGCACATGTATAATTATCATAGTATCCATCATCAAATGTCAGCACCATTGGTCTGCGCCGGTCATTCACTGGCTTCTTCTCCATGGGTGGTGTATAGAGTTCTTCCAGAGCATCCTCTAGAGGCAAGATGCGAAAGTGCCGGCGCAGGAAGAGCAGTTGGCGGCGCAGGTCTCCACCTGTCGCTTGATGATAATTGAGGATCATAAGGCCTGGTCTCAGGCGTTGTGCCCACCAGAGAGCGAGTTTCACAAAGCCGCTGTAGTAGAAACACGCGGCAACAAAAATACGTAGACGCTCGCGCATTTAGTTTTCCCTTTTCAACTTAATGGCCCATACTTGGGCCACACATCGCAGCTAATACGGCTCCAGCCAGGATAATGAACATCACAACGTATCCACTATCTCGTACTGCAAGATTAGACGTTTAGAGTAGCTAAAGAGGATACTTTCTAAGGAAATATGTACTATTCACATTGCAAAAAAGCCTTGCTCTGCTTGACAAAAACAATCGGCTTGCAAAGGGATGATAGTCGGCCTGTGGGGAATGTTTCCGCGAGTAATTGTCATGACCACTTGTGCTTCTTGCTTATCTTGCTCTTCTTCTTGCATACATCCTCATGGGCTGACCAATGTCACTATCAACCCTTTGAACCTGCTCTATCCGCATATGACTGTAACATGTCTGCATATTAATGTGGTGGTATTTGGGTTAAGAAATAGTATGAAAAGTCATACTACCATTTAGCTTTGTTAACC
>Ga0137388_10001974_pt1 | contig 12738 bp, 9 predicted proteins | sample 15con2h14AmetaG_FD_104644 | JGI IMG/M metagenome (GOLD analysis project Ga0137388, IMG submission 104644) | Vadose zone soil microbial communities from Angelo Coast Range Reserve, California, USA - 15con2h1.4A metaG | ecosystem: Environmental > Terrestrial > Soil > Vadose zone > Saprolite...
AGCTTGATGTTGGCGATCTTTGCGAATCGCCCAGCGTTGCGGGCGGCGGCTTCATCAACTTCAGATTGCGTGCCGGCGCGGTCGCAAGAAAAGCGGGCGAGGTTCTGCAAGACGAACGCCTCGGCGTTGCAAAGGCGAAATCGACCGGAAGGATCGTCATCGACTTCGGATCGCCCAACGTGGCCAAACCGATGCACGTCGGTCACATTCGCAGCACTGTGCTGGGGGACGCGCTTGCACGCATCGCACACTTTCTCGGGCATGAAGTGATCCGCGATAATCATGTTGGCGATTGGGGTACTCAGTTTGGAATGGTGATTTACGGCTGGAAGAATTTATTGGATCGACAAGCGCTTCAGCGGAATCCGCTGGCCGAGATCGTTCGCATTTACAAGGAGACAAACGAAAGATCGGCAAGCGATCCGCAAGTTCGTGAAGCATGCCGGCAGGAGTTGGTGAAGCTGCAAGCCGGCGACAAGGAAAACATCGACATCTGGAACGAATGCGTCGCGTTCTCAATGCAGGATTTCGAGCACGTCTACAAATTGCTCGATGTGCATTACGACATCCAATGCGGCGAAAGCTTCTACAGCGATCGCTTGCCAGGCGTCGTCGAGCGATTGCTGAAGTCCGGCATTGCTGAAATTAGCGAAGGCGCGGTCGTTGTTTTTTTTCCCGATCAGCCGGACCTAGCGGATAAACCATGCATCGTTCGCAAGCGGGACGGCGGATTCAATTATGCGACGACGGATCTCGCAACGGTGGATTATCGCATCAATGATTTGAAAGCCGACGCGATTTGGTACGTGGTTGGTGCCCCGCAGATATTGCATTTCAAACAAATCTTCGAAATCGCGCGCCGCGAAGGTTACAAAGCGGACTTCCGCCATATCGCTAATGGCAACATCCTTGGCGAAGATCGCAAGCTGATGAAAACGCGTTCCGGTGACAATGTGCCTTTGCGTGAAGTGCTCGAAGAAGCATGCAGGCGCGCCCGAAAAATTATCGAGGAAAAAAATCCAGATTTAAGTGAGGAGGACAAGGCCGACATTGCGCAGAAGATCGGGATCGGCGCCGTCAAATACGCCGATCTCTCGCAATATCGAATGACCGATTATGTTTTTTCATGGGAGCGCATGCTCTCCCTCCAAGGAAACACGGCGCCATATTTGCAGAACGCTTTTGTGCGGATTTGTTCCATTTTTCGAAAAGTCGGCAACTCCGTGCCGAAGGTCGACAAATTCGCCCTTGGTGATCCCGCCGAAATTCATCTCGCAAAACATCTGTGCCAGTTCGCAGAAATCGTCCCACAAGTGTTGAAGGATTTTCGTCCAAACATTCTCGCAAATTATCTGTTCGAGCTGGCAAATAGTTTTCACACATTTTATGAAGCCTGCCCGGTCTTGAAATCGGAAGAACCGGCACGGAGCTCGCGTCTGGCATTGTGCGCCCTTACAGGGCGCGTTTTGCAGCGCGGTCTCGATCTTCTGGGAATCCATGTGCCGGAGAAAATGTGACACGCTTCGATTTGAAGCGTGTCATCCCCAGGCGCAGCGAGCGGACTCGACGAATCTCACAGTTTTTTTGGCGCATCGCTTCCTGAAGGCGAATAGTAATCTCGCAGCAGCGGGAGACTCCGCTCGGAATGACACATGACAACAGAAAAGCATCCGCGCATTCCCAGTTCGACCTACCGATTGCAGTTCAATCGCTGGTTCACGTTTGCTCAGGCGCGCGAGATCGTGCCGTATCTGCACGCCTTGGGCGTGACCGATGCGTATGCGTCGCCCTATTTTCAGGCAGGCGCGGAGAGCGTGCACGGCTACGACATCACCGACCATAATAAACTCAACGCCGCGATTGGTTCGCGCGAGGAGTACGATTCCTGGATTGCGGAATTGCACGCGCACTCGATGGGCCAAGTACTCGATTTTGTGCCGAATCACGTGGGGATCGCGGAGCCGCTCAACGAGTGGTGGATGGATGTCCTCGAGAACGGGCCGAGCTCCAGTTACGCGCCCTACTTCGATATCGACTGGCATCCACTCAAATCGGATCTGCGTGACAAGGTTCTTTTGCCGATCCTGAGCGACCAATATGGGCGTGTCCTTGAGCGCGGCGAGCTGCAAGTGCGTTTCGAGGAAGGGACGTTTTACCTTCGCTACGGCGATCGCAGACTTCCGATCGCGCCGGGGACGTATCGCCATGTTCTGGAGATCGCGTTACAAAACCTCGCCGAACATAAGGACGAAGATTTTTATGCGGAATTGCAAAGCATTCTGACCGCGCTCGAATATTTGCCGAAACGCACCGAAACCGATCCCAAGCGCATCGCGGAGCGCATTCGCGAGAAGGAGATCGTCAAGCGACGTCTCGAACGCCGGTGCGCGGAAGCGCCACAGGTGCAACAAGCAATCGAAAAGGCATTGGCCCGGATCAACGGAGAACTGGGCGACGCGCGGAGCTTCGACGCGCTTGATCAGTTGCTCAACGCGCAGTCTTACCGGTTGGCATTTTGGCGGGTCGCGGCCGAAGAAATTAATTATCGCCGCTTTTTTGACGTGAATGATCTGGCAGCGATTCGGGTCGAATTGCCAAAGGTTTTTGATGCCACTCACCGGTTGTTACTCGAATTGGTGCGCACCCGCGCGGTGACTGGTCTCCGCATAGACCATCCGGACGGACTTTATTTGCCGCGCGAGTATTTCGAAAAGCTTCAGCTACGCTGCGCGAAAGCGCTGGCGAACGCCCTGCCCCAGGATGGACGCGCCATTTACATGGTCGCGGAGAAAATTCTCACAGGTGCCGAAACGCTACGTAAAGATTGGCTGGTCCACGGCACGACTGGCTACGATTTTGCGAATCAGGTGGCGCAGTTGCTTGTTGATTCTTCAGCCGAGACGGCGATCACAAAGACATTCCATCGTTTTATCGGTCATTCCCTGCATTTTGGTCATCTTGTGTATGCGAAGAAGCTGCAAGTGATGAAGTTGGCGCTGGCCAACGATGTCGATGTTCTAGGCAACATGGTTGATCGGCTTTCGGAGAAGAACCGCTGGTATCGCGATTTCACCCTCGAAGCGCTGGCGCGCGCCGTGCGAGAAACGATCGGCTGTTTTCCAGTTTATCGAACTTATCTCGCGCCAGGTCAGCCGGTCAGCGAAGAAGATCGACAAATCGTCGAACGCGCCGTCACCTCAGCGAAGCGTCGGAATCCCGCGATTGAAGAGTCCATTTTTAATTTTCTGCGCGACGTTTTGGTCTTCCGGTTCCCGGAAAACCTCGATGCCGAGGCGCGCGCCGCGCACACACATTTTGTGCTCAAGTTTCAACAAACGACGGGACCGATCATGGCCAAGGGGCTGGAGGATACGGTCTTTTACATTTACAACCGGTTGGCCGCGCTAAATGAAATGGGCGGGGAGCCGCAACAGTTCGGATTGAATATTGACGAGTTCCACGAACGCAATCGCGATCGACAACGCAATTGGCCGGCAACGTTGCTTGCGACCTCGACGCATGACACGAAACGCAGCGAAGATGTGCGTGCACGGATGGTTGCTATTTCCGAAATTCCGGAGCTTTGGCGGCGGTCGCTGCAACGCTGGCGTCTGGCCAATCGCCGCTGGAAAAGCACGATCAACGATGCAGAAGCGCCTGATGCAAGCGAGGAATATCTGCTTTACCAAACTCTGCTCGGAACTTGGCCAATCCGGCCATCGGGCGAACCGGAAGGAGCAGCCACAGCCGAGTACATTGCGCGCATTCAAGCGTACATGGCCAAAGCGCTCCACGAGGCGAAGCTCAACACGAGCTGGATCCAACCAAACGAAGCATGGGACACGGCGATGCGCGATTTTGTCGGGAAAATTCTGGATTCCTCGCCGCGGAACAAGTTCCTTCCTGGTTTCCTTCCGATTGCCCAGGAAATCGCGCGTCTGGGCGCCATGAATTCGCTCACCCAGACACTGCTCAAGCTGACCTTGCCGGGCGTGCCTGACATTTATCAAGGCAACGAGATTTGGGATTACAGTCTGGTCGACCCTGACAACCGGCGTCCGGTCGATTACAACCGGCGTCGCGAAATGCTCGACGCATTGCTGGCTGCGACTCCCAACGAACTGATACGGAATTGGCCGGATGGCCGGATCAAGATGTTTCTGACACAGCGAGTACTGCAATTTCGACGCGAACACGTCGATCTTTTCCAGCGTGGGGATTATTTGCCACTGGCCGTGAGCGGAACACTTGCCGAGTCCTGTGTCAGTTTCGCCCGTGTGTTGGCAGGCAAGTGGATCGTTGTCATCGCGCCGCGGCTCTCTTCCCGTGTTGGCTTTCCGCCAGTTGGCGAGCTGTGGAAGGATACTGCAATCGGATTTCCCGAGACGCTTTCGTTCGAGCACGCACACGACCTCTTTACGTGCCGCCCGATTCAACACGAAGGCCGACACGTTTCGGTAGCCGACGCAATGTCGATCCTTCCATTTGGGGCGATTACGAATCTTCGGTAGGGCAAAACTCGAGCCGTAGAGCTTCATGATTTTTTCGTCGGCTCCGCAGAGCTTCCGCTCTATCGAAGATTACCGATTCCGCGCATAGTCCTGAAAAAGATCGACAATCCACTGGGAGAAGTTGCTCAGATTTGTCAGCAAATCCGCGCCGAAGGCTGGGAATGTAATCTGCGAAGATGCAAGAATGAGCATCACGCTGAGCAGCAGCAGGTTCATCAAATAGATGACGACGAGAGAGAAGAAGGTGCCTTGGTCGCTCAGGTCGGTCTGATTCTTGGGAACCATCCAACAGGTGAAGGTGAAATGGAACGCCCACGTCGCGCCGATGATCGCGTAAAGCAAACGCCCATACGGCTGCATGTTTAGGAACAGGCTAAGCGCGCCATACGTGGCGATCGCCAGAATGCTGTAGAGCGGGAAAAAATAAGGCGCCAACGCAATCCAAAAATTGTTTCGGTTCGTCATTACGTGGCCGCCGTCACGACCGACGCGAAACCGGCTGACGCGTCCGCCCATCAGCAAGACCCAGAGCGCATGGGTAAGCTCATGTCCGAAAACGTAGATTACAGTTGGGCGGGGCAAGCCGAGGAATGCGATCAGCCAGAGAACTGCGCCCAGTGAAAAGAACCAAAATTCTTCGCCCGCCCAAAGCCGCTGCGTCACGGTCGCGCGCGCAAAGACAGTGAAAAATGTCTGACTAAGAATTGCACAGACCGGCAGCAAAAAAATCGCAAAAACAAACTTCACCCAGCGTGTGGGGACCATGAGGGGATCGGGCGCGGAAATGAATCGGGTCGCTCGCGCGACACTTCGGACGACCTTTCTGCCACCGTCCGGTCTACGCTTTTTATTTGTCGATCTTCGATTCGTCGCAGCCAAAGTCATCCGCAGATTACGCAGGTTCAGACAGATTATAGCAAGACGGAACCGCCGATTACGTGGACTTTTCGGGCGACGAGCATGACGCTGTTCATGACATCATTTCGCACGCGGAATAGAAGATCGTTTCAGCCGGACCGCCGCAACCAACAGGCCAGCGGCCTGTGCTCCCCCAGAGTGACAGAATTACGCGCGTCCCATGTAGGCGCCGGTGCGCGTGTCGATCTTGATCGTTTCGCCTTCTTTGATGAAAAGCGGGACGTTGATCGTCTTTCCCGTCTCAAGGACGGCGGGCTTGGTCACGTTGCTGGCAGTGTCGCCTCGCAAGCCTTCCGGAGATTCAACAACCTTGAGACTGACGGACGCAGGCAACTCGACCTGGACCGGTTTGTCTTCCGCGTAGAGGACCTGCACCGAGAGGTTTTCCACGAGATACTCTTTGGCGTCCCCGATCAGATTTTCCTGCAATGTGATCGTGTCGTACGTCTCCGGGTCCATGAAATGATAGCCGTTGCGATCTTTGTAACTGAATTCGAGCGCCTTTCGCTCGATCTCAACCAGTTCCACCTTGTCGGTGGAGCCGAAGCGAACATCGGCGCTCTTGCCGGTGTTGATGTAGCGGATGATTGCCTGGACGAATGCGCGCAAATTGCCGGGGGTGCGATGATGCACCTCCAGCACAATGGCCGGATTGCCGTTGTATTTGATTGCCATTCCTTTGCGAAGATCGTTTGCCGCGGCCATGGGAAAGTTGCGAGTTATTAGTTGAAAGTTGAAGGAGCGCGGACGCTACACGCACTTACAACAACTTTAAGCGCGTGAGGTCTTGTGAATCGACGATGCCGACCGGAACGTTATCATCATCGACCACGACAAGGTCGTCGATGCGATGGCGTTCGAGCAGATTAAGAACTTCAACTGCGAGTTTGTCTTTGTGCACCGTGACTGGGTTTAACGTCATCAAGTCTGCGACCAGCCGTTCGCCGATCTTTGAATCGGATTGAAAATGCCGCACGAAATCTCCGTGCGTGAAAATTCCGAGTAATTGCCGATCTTCGTCCGCCACGACAGCCGCGCCCGCACGGACGCTGGTCATTGCTTTGAGGACGTCACGTATCGGAGTGTCGGTTGAAACGATCGCCATCGCTTCCGGTGGTCGCATGATTTGATGCACACGCATGAGCAGGCTGCGGCCGATCACGCCGGCGGGATGAAACTTTGCGAAGTCTTCCTTATTAAAACCGCGCGCCTCGAGCAGCACCATCGCCAGCGCGTCGCCCAATGCCAGCATCACCGTTGTGCTCGACGTCGGCGCCAGATTCAGCGGGCATGCTTCCTGTTCGATATTTACATCGAGAAACAGATGCGCATTTTGTGCGAGCGTGGATTTCGGACCGCCGCACATGGCGATGATCCTGACTTGGAACCGGGCAATCGCGGGCAGGATCCGGAGCAATTCCTCCGTCTCGCCACTCGCGCTTAGGGCGAGCACGACATCGCCATCGGCGATCATGCCAAGGTCGCCGTGCAAGGCGTTTGAGGAATCGAGGACGACGGCCGGCGATCCCGTGCTGGTGAGAGTAGCGGCAATTTTTGCGCCGATGTGTCCGGACTTTCCCACGCCGACCACGACCACTTTGCCGCGCGTGTCGACCGCTTCCTTAATTAGTTCAACGGCGCGGGAGAAATTTTCGCCCAGACGCCCTCGGAGTCGGTTGAGCTCAAGAATTTCTATGTCCAGGACACGTGCGGCCTTTTCAAGATAGTCCATCGAAGTATATAATGTGGGCAGGCGTTGTGACGGGCAAGAACTTGCACGCGCTCGCAAGAAAGGAAAAACATGAAAACACTACTGATCGCGATCCTGGCTGCGGTGGTTGCAACTGCTTCGGCACAAACATACACTGCACCTATTGGGCCACAAAAACCGGTGCGAGCAATGGCCACACCGCCGCCTCTCTTACAACGCCCGGAGGTAACGGGCGTAGTCCCCCAAGCAATCCACGGCGGGAATCCATTCCAGATGCTCAATCCGCGAGCGCCTGCACAATATGGCACCTGGGTCGAACACACGTCGTTTGACCCAAACATTCCGGGAAAATGGAAGGGACTTAAGCTCTTCGAGATTATCTTTTGATAAATTCGAAGGGCAGACGGTTGAATGAAGTCTAGCGGCGCGTGTCCTCACGCGCGGTTTTTCTGTCATTCCGACCGACGTGGAGGAATCTCTTACTCTTAAAACTAGGAACAGTGAGAGATATCTCGACTCCGCTCGACACGACAAGCAACCCTCTGCCGGTTATCGCCTGCTATTGCGCGACGTTCTTGAAACCGGAGATGTTGCACATCTATCGGCAGATGACTGGTTTGAAACGCTGCCGTCCGGTGGTGATCGCGCAGAAGCGCGAACAAGCTGAGCGCTACCCATTTGAGCCGGTCCACATTGTCGCCAAGGCGGCTACGCATTTCCTGCGGCGCTTCTGGTTCAGACAAGTGCGCGACGTGCCGTGGCAAATTTCGGACGGCGAGCTTCGCGCGTTGCTGGAGGTCTTAAGAAAGGCCGGCGCTCAGCTTTTGCACATTTATTTCGGCCAAATCGCGGTGCATCTGTTGCCGCTAATTCGCGCATGGCCAAAGCCATCGATTGTCTCCTTTCACGGCGCCGATGTGATGGTAGACATGAACAAGCCGGCATACCGAGAGACCACGAAGCAGATGCTGGACGCGGTGAAGATTGTTCTTGTCCGCTCGGACTCTTTGCGGCGCGCGGTTGTCGATCTTGGCTGCGACAAAAAAAAGATCGACGTTCAGCGGACCGGAATTCCGCTCGACGAATTTCCATTCCGCGAACGCAACTTTCCGACCCGCAGCCGCGGTGGCGAATGGCGATTCGTGCAAGCTTGTCGTCTGATCGACAAGAAAGGTCTGCCGGTCGCGCTCCGCGCTTTCGCCAATTTTTTGAGGCAATATCCAAAATCGACGCTAACGATCGCCGGAGAAGGGCCATTGCTAGGCGAACTTCAAAGGCTGGCGGGCGAAATGAAGATCGACAGACGCGTTTCATTTACCGGCTTTATTTCGCAGGACCAACTGCGCGACAGTTATTATGCGTCACATATTTTCCTGCATCCGAGCGAAACCGGCGCCGACGGAAACCAGGAAGGGATACCAAATTCAATGTTGGAAGCGATGGCAAGCGGCCTTCCGGTTTTCGCAACCCGGCATGGTGGGATCCCCGAAGCGATCGAGCATGGGGTGAGCGGCGTCCTCGTGCCCGAGCGCGATGTTGGTGAATTGACGCACGCGTTGCTCGATGTAGCCGAAGATCCCGTTTTTCTTTCGCGCATTGCGCATGCGGGCGCTGAGGTCGTTCGAGAAAATTTCGACCTGCGGACACAGGCGCGGCGTTTGGAAGATATTTATCTACAAATGATTGGGTAGCGGCGGTTGACCCCAATCGCCTTTGGCTGGTGGGGCGAGCCTTGAAGCCTGCCCTGAGCGAAGTCGAACGGGAGCCGACGAATCAGACAGAGCGATTGAGGTCAACCGCCCCTACCTATCGTTTTGCGTTTGCGAGCTGGGCAAAAAAATTTGCCAATTGCGAGCGCACGGCTTGAAACGAAAGCCGCTCCAAAGCGCGCTCTTGCGATTCGGCTACAGTTGCAGCGCGCGAGTCAGTATTTTTCAAGAGGTCGAGCGCAATAGAAACGATTTGGCTGATCCCTCGACCTTCGCCACAAGTTTTTGGAAAGCCGATTCGTTCAATCGCGCCATCTCCACCCACGCAAACGATCCGGCAGAGAAGCGCGTCGCCCGCTACCTGGCCGGGCACGCGGCTGCGGTCCAGCTGCAAAACAATTTTATGGCGGGCCACTACACGTAGATAATCCGGATATGGTTTTTCTTCCTCAATCACCCGGAATTTTCCTTCTGGAAACTTTAACTCCCAAAGCAATCGTCGCACTTTATATCCATCCAGATTGACGACTGTGACCGGTTCGCCGGTCGCTACACAAAGCTGCCGCGCGACCAGCAGAGCCGCGAAATGGTTGCGCGATGGGACATCCCATTCGCGTGTGCCAACAAAAATTCCCGCTTGTTCGTCAGGTGGCACAGAAAAATTCCATGGTCGATCTTCGATCGGATAAGGCGTCGGGATAAAAGCGACCGTGGCGGGATCATGTTTACAACGGGCGCGCTGATAAATCTCCGCAGCTTCCGGAGTAGTGGCAATGCATCCATCGGCTCGCGCCAGAATCTTCATGAAGCGCGACAATTTCGCGCGATCGCATAATTGTTGTGCAATCTGATGCAGCCCCGTCTCCTTGAGAGAAACAACGACCATTCGTCCATGCTTTTCTAAATCGCCAAGTGCGCGCTCCGAAGCCCGGAACTCGCCGCGCAAAAGGAGGAAAACCGGTGTTCCCTCTGCGATTGCGCGGCGCGTGTCATAATGAAAAGCTCCGCGCGTACACGCCGCAAAAGCGTGGAAATTGACGGGCGGATGTTCTCCCTCGCCGGGGCCGGATGTGTCCTGAAAATGTTGTTCGGGGTCGCGACCGCCCGGATTAAGAACAGTCAGCCGAAAATCGTCTGCGCCCTGAGACGTCATCGCTTATTGGTTGAGATCGCTCGGAGGCGGTGTTGTCGCTGATTTCAAGAGCGTCTCATTCGCGTTCTCCTGATCAAGCGGTTTAACCGGCATCGCCCGCCGAATTTCGACTGGTTTTTTATCTTGCGGCTCAACCGGGATCGCTCTCCTAATCGGCGGATTGGACTCCGGCGCTTGATTGATTGGCGTGGCTCCCGACTGGTCAACGCTTGAGGGTCTCGTCGATCCCGCTTGGTTCGCGCCGTCGATCTTTTGGTTGACGGCCGTTTCTCTTGTCGGCTCCGGCGTCGGTTCGGGTTTCAAGGTTGGCTTGAGCGAATTGTATGGGTCTTTGTCCGCCAACAACGTTGGATTTTTTACGGGCACCGGCATGACTTCGCTAAGATCCACGGCAAGCGCGGCCCGCGGCAAATCGCCGGAAGGAAGGTTGTTGTGCACTAGGCGCGCGCGGGGTTCGCCGTGGACGTTACAAGATTCGGTAGGCGCCTGCGCGGGGGTCGCGATCTCCATATAGGTCGTGCGTTTTTGAACCGTATCGCCGGTTGCCGTTTTCACGGCGTCATAACACTTGTCGGTGGCGAGCAAACCGGACCTCGAACAAATCTCGACCTGCTTCAGATTTGCTGGCTGTTTGATTTCGGGCGGCGGATACTCCCGGGTGGCCGCATTCATAACGTCAACCCAAACCGGCAAAGCGAGTTCACGCCCGAACGCGCCACGATAGATCTTTTGCGGTTTGTCAAAGCCTGTCCAAACTGCGCAGGTAAGATTGGAATCGTATCCGGCGAAAAGCGCATCGGTGAAATCGTAGGCCGTGCCAGTTTTGCCCCCGGCCGGCATTTTCTTTAAACCAAATTCTGTGTACGCGGCTTTTCCTGTTCCCGATTGGAGCGCGTCAACAAGACAGGAATGCACCTCATAGGCGGTTTCAGGTTTGATGACTGTTTCCCGTGTGCGGTCGCGCTTCGCGTCCCACACCAATGTCCCGTCCTTTTCTTCGATGCGCTCCAAAATGTGCGATGCGTTTGGCCGCCAGCCGCCGTTTGGGAATATCGTGTAAGCCAGCGCGAGCTCGACGAGCGTGATCTCGCTGCTACCGAGAAGTGTAGCCGGATATGAACGAAGTGGCGAACGGATCCCCGCTGCAGAGCAAAGCTGCAAGACCGAATCGACGCCCGCGTTCATGCCGATGCGGACAGTCGCGCCATTTTTTGATTTGGCCAGGGCCTGCCTTGCCGTAATTGCACCTTCGTAGCGGTTCTCAGCGCTTTCCGGACCCCATTCGCCGAGAATCCCGGTTGTGCCGCCAATCATGACTGCGCGATTATCGAGCGGCGAATCTTCCACAAGTGATCCCGGAAACATTCCTTTTTCAAAGGCAGCGGCGTAAGCGAACGGCAGCATCGCGGTTCCAGCCGGGCGCCTGGCTTGCAGCGCCCGGTCATACTGATTGTGCTCAAAATCGCGCCCGCCTACGAGGACCAGGATATCGCCCGTCTCATTATCCAGCCCAATTACCGCGCCTTGAAGATACTCAGGCGCGGGTTGGTTGGTCATTGTGCCGTGTGCTTTTGCTTTGCGAAAGGCGGCCGCGTATTCGGCATAAGTCTGATGATTGTAATCGGGATGCTTTTCAATTCGGTCGAGATTCGCGCGGAGAGAATCCTCGGCAGCTTTCTGAAGATCGACATCGATTGTTGTGTGAATCCGAAAGCCCTCATTCATCGCGCGGTCCCATCCAACTGCGGCGATTACTTGCTGGCGGATGTAATCGACTGCATAAGTTTGTCCCTGAGCGTTTTGCCGGCTCCCAATGACGATTTCTTCCGCTCGCGCCTTGGCGCATCGTTCGCGACTGATAAAGTCTAGATCGCGCATCCGGTCGAGCGCGTAATTGCGCGCTTCGCGTGACGCGGCGCGGTCAGCCCAGGGCGATAGTTTATTTGGACTCTTAATCAGGCCGGCGAGGGTGGTGCATTCTGCCAGCGACATTTCACGCGCAGATTTGCCGAAGTAACCCCGCGCCGCCGCTTCCGCACCGTAGAGGCCGCCGCCGAAATAAATCCGGTTGAGGTAGAGCTCCATGATTTTTTGTTTGCCGAAATGCTCTTCGATTCGGCGCGCCAGAAAAACTTCGAGCAGCTTCCGACGAAATGTTTTCTCCTTGAGCGAAAAACTGTTGCGCGCGAGTTGCTGGGTGATTGTGCTCGCGCCCTGGCGGACGTGACCGGCCGTCAGGTTTTTCAACGCCGCACGGACGATCCCCAGCAAATCGTATCCGTGATGCTGATAAAATTTTGCGTCCTCGACGGCGACGACTGCGTCGATGAGATCGTGAGGCAACTGATCGTACGCTACCGTCTCGCGGTTCTCGACGTAGATTTGCCCGAAGATTTTGCCTTTTCGATCGAGAATCACGCTCGCTGATTCCATTTGTTCGAGTTTGTTCAAATCGAAACTCCTCGCCTGGGTCTCGAGGTCGGCGACGAGAATTGAAATGTAGACCCCTAAGGCAACGGCGAGCGCCGCAACGATGCCCACAGGAATGTAAAATTGCGGCCTCGAATACCAGGGCGGACGAAAGCGATAGCCCGGCGGGGCTATGAGATGGGTTACTGGCATCTAGAATCGTCGGGATGAAAACTGATCCGGGTCGTGCAACTTAGGTGAAACGGTTCCCGGTTCAACGATTTACGAGGTGACCACTGGAAACTCTGCTTTGATCGATAGTAGCCG
>Ga0137388_10001985_pt1 | contig 12700 bp, 8 predicted proteins | sample 15con2h14AmetaG_FD_104644 | JGI IMG/M metagenome (GOLD analysis project Ga0137388, IMG submission 104644) | Vadose zone soil microbial communities from Angelo Coast Range Reserve, California, USA - 15con2h1.4A metaG | ecosystem: Environmental > Terrestrial > Soil > Vadose zone > Saprolite...
CCGGGTGGCCCTCTTCACGACCTGATCATAGCCCCGGTTCGCAGGCCCGTCGTTCGTAGAATGAGAAGGTGGCCCAACGCATGGAGCAGCAATCTCCGAAGGACGAGGAGGACGAGATCCGCGAGCAAGTGGCGCAGTATCCACCCCTATCCAACGCCGAGGAGCAACGGCTCCTTGCCACGCAGGGGGTGGATCGGGACGCGGCGAACCGAACGCTGATCGAGCACAACCTCCACCTGGTGGTGGAAGCCGCCCAGGCCCGCAAGGAGCGCGGCGTCGCCTTTGGCGACCTCTTCCAGGAAGGGACGGTCGGCTTGATCTCGGCGGTCGAGCACTACAACCAGGGCGATGGGGGCTTCCATGCCCGCCTGCTGCACGCCATTGCCGTCACCATGGACGATGTGCTCGCCCAGACGCAAGAGGCCCAGCACAACGACGAGGCGTTCGTCATCGCCTGCCGCCTGCTGGAATCGGCGCAGCGCCTGCTCTCGGAGCGACTGGGGCGGGCGGCGACGCCGGCCGAGCTGGCTAAGCTCCTGCAGTGGGAGGAGGCGCGGGTCAACGTCATTCTGGAGATGCTCCGCGGGGCGCAAGTTGTCGATGACCAGGAGCTTCTCGACTACCTCGACGTCCTCGACGAGCCTGAAGACCCTGAGGCGTAACGTTTGGTCGTGACGGCCGCGCGGACACCGCTCTACGAGGAACACGTCCGCCTCGGCGCCCAGATGACAAACTTCGGTGGCTGGGTGATGCCGCTGCAGTACAGCACCATCCGCGAGGAACACCGCGCCGTGCGCGAGGGCGTCGGTCTCTTCGATCTTTCCCATATGGGTGAGCTGCGCCTCATGGATGAGAGCCTCGGCCAGCGCGTCGTCAGTCGCGACGTGACTCGGCTCAAGCCCGGCCGGATCCAGTACGCGCTGCTCTGCAACGAGAAGGGCGGCATCATCGACGACGTGCTCGTCTATGCCGTGGCGGACGGCGGCTACCTGCTGGTGGTCAATGCCGGCAACCAGGACAGCGATTTCGACTGGATCAAAGCGCAGGGCACGCAATCAACCAAAGTCCTGAATGTCGGGCGGGACTGGACACTCGTCGGCGTGCAGGGCCCGCGAGCGGTCGGTCTGGTCCAGCGGCTGACGACTGCCGACCTGGGCAATGTCAAGTACTATGCCTTCGTCGAGGGGACCGTGGCGGACGTGCCGTGCGTGATTTCGCGGACCGGCTACACCGGCGAAGACGGCTTCGAGCTGTTTTGCGGCAATGCCGACGCCGTAGGGCTGTGGCGCGCGCTGCTCGAGGAGGGCAAGTCCGACGGCATCCGTCCTGCGGGCCTGGGCGCTCGAGACACCCTGCGACTGGAAGCGGGGATGCGCCTCTACGGCAACGATATGGACGCCAACACGAATCCGCTCGAAGCAGGGCTGGATTGGACGCTCAATCTCGACAAGGACTTTATCGGTCGCGACGCCATCATTCGGGCCCGCGAGCAGGGGCTGTCCCGGGTACTGGTGGGCTTCAAGATGCTGGACCGCAGCATTCCTCGTCACGGCTACAGTCTCGTCAACGATGGCCAGCGGATCGGTACCGTGACCTCGGGAAACGTCTCCTTCACCCTTGGCTACAACATCGGGATGGCCTACGTGCCACCGGCCCTGGCCGAGCCGGGGACGCATTTTGGCGTGGACGTTCGTGGCACGGCCGCCCCGGCCGAGGTCGTTCAGCTGCCGTTTTACAAGCGGCCTCATCCGAAATGAAGGGAAGGGAGTTGGAATGGCAGACCTGACCAGCATGCGATTCGCGGAGACCCACGAATGGGTCATGAAGGACGGAGAGACGGCGACGGTGGGGATCAGCGAATATGCGCAGTCGCAGCTCGGCGACGTGATCTATCTGGAGCTGCCGGCGGTCGGCCAGCAACTGGATGCTGGTGCCCGGCTGGGCGTGATCGAATCGGTGAAGGCGGCCTCGGACCTCTACAGTCCGGTTGGTGGCGAAGTAACTGAGGTCAACGGGGAGCTCAAGGATCACCCCGAGTACGTCAACCAGGACCCCTACGGTAAGGGCTGGATCATCAAGCTCCGCGCCGTGAAGGACAATCCCAAGCTGCTCGACCAGAAGGCCTACGACGCGTTCGTGGAAGGCCAATCCCACTAGTGACCTACCTCCCGAACGCCGACGCCGAGCGCGCCGAAATGCTCAAAGCGCTCGAGCTGGACAGCATTGACGGGTTGTTTAAGCATCTGCCTGAGGCCCTGCGGCTGGACCGCGTCGAGCTCCCCGAGCCGCTCTCCGAGGTGGAGCTCGTGCAGTACATCCGCGAGCTCGGCCGCCTCAACGCGCGCATCCCGCCCTCACACAGCTTCCTGGGCGCCGGCGCATCGCGGCGCTTCAGTCCGGCGATCGTGAACCAGGTCATCTCGCGGCCGGACTTCTATACGACCTACACGCCCTATCAGCCGGAGGCCAGCCAGGGCACGCTGCAGGCGACGTACGAATTTCAAACCATGATCACGCTACTCACCGGGCTGGATGTGTCTAACGCGTCGCTGTACGACGGGGCCACCGCGCTCGCCGAGGCGACCGGCATGGCCGTGGCGCACACGAACCGTCACAACGTGGTCGTCGCCGGCGCGCTCCATCCCGAGTACGCGCAGGTCCTCAAGACCTACTCCGAGGCGCAGCAGTATGAGATCCTTCGGGTTCCGCCTGGCGCCGACGGACGGATCGACGTGGCGAAGCTGGACCAGGCCATCAGCAGCACGACGGCCGCGGTCATCCTGCAACAACCCAACTTCTATGGTGTGATGGAAGAGCCGCAGCCCATCAGCGACCTCGCCCACCGATCGGGCGCGCTGCTGATCGCCTGCGTCGATCCGATCTCACTCGGGATCCTCGCGGCGCCCGGCGAGTACGGCGCCGATCTCGCGGTGGGCGACGGACAGCCGTTAGGGATTCCGCTGTCGTTCGGCGGACCCTACGTCGGGTTCATCGCCTGCACGGAAGCGTTGATGCGGCGCATGCCCGGGCGGCTCGTCGGCGCGACGCTCGATGCGCAAGGTCGTCGTGGCTACGTGCTGACGCTGCAGGCCCGCGAGCAACACATTCGGCGTGAGCATGCGACCTCCAACATCACGACCAACCACGCGCTGATGGCGATTGCCGCCACCGTTTACCTCGCCCACATGGGCGGGGAGGGTCTGAAGCAGCTCGCGGAGCTGAGCGCGCAACGGGCCCATCACCTGGCAGCGCAGCTCGTGGAACGGAAGGGGTACCGGCTGGCCTTCGATGGCCCATTTCTCTGGGAGTTCGTGATGCACACCCCCTACCCGGCCGAGCAGACGCAGGCCTTCATGCTGGAGCGTGGCGTCCTGCCGGGCTTGCCACTCGGGCGATTCTTCCCCGAGTTGTCGGATGCGCTGCTGATCTCCGTCACCGAGCTCAACCATCCGCGCGCCATCGAGCGCTTTCTCGAGGCCCTGGCATGAGCGAGCCCCTGCTGTTCGAGCTGGGCCGGCCGGACCGGCCGAGCCCGCGACTCCCGGCGCCGGGCGTCAAGACGCGGCCGATCGATGAGCTGGTGCCCGCCGGCCTGCGCCGCCAGTCGCCATTGCCGATCGCATCGCTCAGCGAACCTGAGGTGGCGCGGCATTTCGGTCGCCTCGGCCGCCTCAACTTCAACCTGCACCAGGGCCTCTACCCGCTGGGCTCGTGCACCATGAAGTACAACCCGGCCGTGAACGAGGCGCTCGCCCGCCTCGACGACTTTGCCGACCTCCACCCCTACCACCCACCGGCGCGGGCCCAGGGGGCGCTGCGGCTGATGTGGGAGCTGGAGCGCGCGCTGCTGGCGCTGACCGCGATGGACCGGATGAGCCTGCAGCCGGCCGCCGGTGCACACGGCGAGTGGACCGGACTGCGGATGATCCAGGCCTACCATCGCAGCCGCGGCGAGACGCGCGACGAGGTCCTGGTCCCAGACAGCGCCCACGGCACCAATCCGGCGAGCGCCACGCTCTCCCACCTGAAAACGGTGACCGTCAAGTCGGGGCCCGATGGGCTCGTCGACCTCGAGGATTTCAAGAGCAAGATCTCGAACCGGGTCGCGGCCGTGATGCTGACGAACCCGAACACCGTCGGCCTCTTCGAAAAGGACATCATGGAGATCGCCCGCCTCTCGCACGAGCAGGGCGTGCAGCTCTACTACGACGGAGCCAACCTGAATGCGCTCGTGGGCGTCGCCCGGCCCGGCGACATGGGCTTCGACGTCGTCCATCTCAACCTGCACAAGACGTTCTCCACCCCGCACGGCGGCGGCGGTCCCGGCGCCGGACCGGTCGGCGTGAAGTCCCACCTCGTGCCCTTCCTGCCGATACCGACCGTGGAGCGGACCGATGAAGGCTTCCGCTTCGAGTACGAGCGGCCACAGTCGATTGGGAAGGTGCGGTCCTTCTATGGCAACTTCGGCATGCTGCTTCGCGCCTACGCCTACATCCGCACGTATGGCAACACCATCAACGAGGTGGCACAGAACGCCGTGCTCAACGCCAGCTACCTCCGGCATCACCTGCGCCGCTCCTTCGACGATGCGTTTAGCGGGCCGTCCCTGCACGAGTTCGTGCTGACGGCGAAGAAGGCGAAAGCGCAGGGGGTGTCCGCGAAAGACATCGCCAAGCGGCTGATCGATCTCGGCTTCCACCCCCCGACGGTCTACTTTCCGCTGATCGTTCCCGAGGCGCTCATGATCGAGCCGACCGAAACCGAGTCAAAGGCCACCCTCGATGAATTCGTCGCCGCGGTCGAGAAGATCGTGGAGGAGATTGCGAAGGATCCGCAGCTCGTCAAGACCGCGCCGCACAACGCCCCGGTCGGGCGGCTCGACGAGGTCAGGGCCGCGCGGCAGCTCGATTTGCGCTGGCGGCCGCCGGTCGAAAAGAGGGCTCCGGTCGTCGCCTCCTAAACGTCAATTTTGGGGCCCTAATTGGGTATAATTTGAATACGCGATTTGCTAAATCCTAAGGAAAAAACGACGGCTGCCTATGACGCCAAAGCCATCCAGGTTCTGGAGGGTTTGGAGCCGGTCAGACGCCGTCCCGGAATGTACATTGGGTCCACCGATAACCGGGGGCTCCACCACCTCATCTACGAGATCGTCGACAACTCCATTGACGAGGCCCTGGCGGGCTTCTGCACCCGGATCGAGGTAACCCTCCACAAGGACGGCTCGGCTGCGGTCGCTGACAACGGCCGCGGCATCCCGGTCGACATCATGAAGGACCAGGGCAAGCCGGCCCTCGAGGTCGTCATGACCAAGCTCCACGCCGGCGGAAAGTTCGGCGGTGGCGGCTACAAGGTCTCGGGAGGGTTGCACGGCGTCGGGCTTTCGGTCGTCAACGCGCTCTCCGAACGGCTGCAGGTCACCGTCATGCGCCACGGCAAGCAGCACTACCAGGAGTACCGACGGGGGGCGCCCGTCGCACCCTTGAAGGTGGTCGGTAAGGCCGAGACCACCGGCACCTACATTCGCTTCTGGCCGGACCCCGAGGTGTTCGAAGAGCTCGGCTTTCACTGGGACATCGTTTCCCACCGACTGCGCGAGCTCGCCTTCCTCAACAAGGCGCTGACCATTCTCCTGCGCGATGAGCGCATCGACCTGGACTACACCTTCTATTTCGAAGGCGGCATCAGCGCCTTCGTCAAATATCTCAACCGCGACAAGGGATGGGTCAACCTGCGCCCGCTGCACGTCGAGCGCGAGATCGAAGAGAACACCGTCGAGATCGCGTTGCAGTACAACCAGGGCTTCACGGAGAACGTCCTCGCGTTCGCCAATGACATCAATACCGTCGAGGGTGGCAGCCACGTCACCGGCTTCCGCTCGGCGCTGACGTCAGTGCTGAACAAGTACGCACGCAAGGCGAACATGATGCGCGAGCAAGACCCGAACCTCACCGGCGACGACGTGCGCGAGGGCTTGACCGCGGTGATCAGCGTCAAGGTGCGCGAGCCGCAGTTCGAGGGTCAAACCAAGACCAAGCTGGGGAACTCCGAAGTCCGCGGTCAGGTCGAGACGGTCTTCTCCGACGCCTTCACCCAGTACCTGGAAGAAAACCCGCCGGATGCGCGGCGAATCATCGAGAAATGCCTGGTCGCCGCACGCGCCCGCGACGCGGCGAAGCGCGCCCGCGAGCTGGTGCAGCGCAAGTCGCTGCTCGAATCGTCGACGCTGCCCGGCAAGCTGGCCGATTGCTCAGAGCGGGACCCGAGCCTCAGCGAGATCTACCTGGTGGAGGGCGATTCCGCCGGCGGCTCAGCGAAAGGTGCCCGGGACCGCCGGTTCCAGGCGATCCTCCCACTACGCGGCAAGATCCTCAACGTCGAGAAGGCCCGCGAAGACAAGATCCTCACCTCCGAGCAGATCCGCAACCTGATCACCGCGCTCGGTACCGGCGTCGGGGAAAAGTTCGACATCAATAAATTGCGATATCACCACGTGATCATCATGAGCGTGGACGGCAACGAACCGACGCTCGTGCAGCATCCCGATGACCGCATGGAGCTGGTCAAAATCGGTGCGTTCATAGACGACTGCGTGGAGGGGCGCCGAGATTACCGCGGATTCAAGGTCATCTCGTTCGACGAGCGAGCTGGTGAAACGCGTTTCCGGCCTCTCAAGCAGGTCATCCGGCATCGCAATGACGAACCGCTCTACAGGATTACGACCCGCTATGGGCGCTCGATAGTCGTCACTGGCTCTCACAGCGTGTATGTCCTTGACGAGGGGGCCATCAAACTCCGGCGAGGCGGCGATGTAAAGGTCGGCGACCAACTCGTCGCTTCTCGGTCGTTGCCAGTGCGCCGTGGCAAACCGCGGCCCATCGATTTGCTGGAGACGTTCGTGCGAGCGGGGGTCACGGCTGACCTCTACATCAAGGGAGAGAGTGCTCGGGCGCTCGCCGCGAGCCGCATGCTCGCAAGGCTCGATGTTCCGGAACTGTGGACCGAGCCACGTGTCGTCGTGGCTTCGGCGGAATGGCGCCGACTAGCAGCCCATCGCGGAGAAGGCCGGCAGACCCTACAGGCGGTCGCGAATACGCTGGGCGTCAAGCAGGCCGCCAGGATCTGCGAATGGGAGACGGGTCGATCCAGGCCCATTCAGCCTCGCTTCGAGTCGTATTTGAGGGCCATCAACTGGGATGAGCCGATCGCCCACCAGCTGATTCCCTCAAAGATCGAGGAGGAGTTCGATCGAGATACATCGAGCAAGAACGCCAAGTGGCGAGTCATCAGCGACTTCCAGCCGATGGACGGCTTGATGGAAGACGATTTGCTCGGTATCGGGCACGACATCCAAATCGTCCCGCGGGCACATGAGAACAAGGTCTTCGATCGCTACCTCGGCGTAACCCCTGAATTGATGTGGTTCCTCGGTTGGTACGTCGCTGAGGGGACCCTGAGCAAACACCAGGTCAGCCTTAACCTTGGGCGCAAGGACGAGCCGTTCCTCGAGGAGCTCACCCAGGTCATCTGGGACGTATTCGGCGAGAAGCCACGAGCCTATTACGACCCGGACAGTCTTGGCATCAAGTTCTACTTCCACAGCGTGATGGCAGCACGTCTCATTCGAGCCTGGGGACTCGCTGGCAAGGCTCACGAGAAGCGCTTGCCTGATGTGGTCCTCAACCTTCCCGAAGATCTCCAGCTCGCTTTCCTCGAGGGCTACTTCCTGGGAGACGGCACCATCGGCAAATCCAACTGGTCCGTTACGACGAACTCCCCGATGCTAAAAGACGGGCTCCTCTACCTGTTTGGACAACTTGGAATCTTCGCAAGCCTGCGCCATGGAGCGGCCTCGACCGATCCAACACTGCCGATCCAAACCAAGCAGCCTTTCTTCATCCTCTCCGTCGGCCGCAAGGATCAGTTGCGCAGAACACTTCCGGTGTGGCGCCGGCATCCTCTCGCGAGCCCGCTGTTGGCGCACATGAACCGGCCCAAAGAGAAGGCGGAAGGCTGGACTAACGCTGGTCGGGACCTCGCCGGGCTCGAGGTCAAGCGGGTTGAGAAGCTCGATCCGACTGGCGAGTGGGTGTACGACTTCTCGGTGGAGGGCGATGAGAACTTCATTTGCGGAGTCGGTGGACTGGCAGCCCACAATACAGACGCTGACGTTGATGGTTCTCACATACGCACCTTGTTGTTGACCTTCTTCTTCCGTTACATGGTCCAGGTGATCACAGGCAAATACCTCTACATCGCGCAGCCACCGCTTTACAAGATCACCCGAGGCAAGGAAATCAGCTACGCCTACACCGACGAGCAGAAGAATCGCAAGCTGGCGCAGATGACCGGAAAACCAGAGGTCGCTCGCTACAAGGGTCTCGGTGAGATGAACCCGGACCAGCTCTGGGAAACCACCATGAACCCACAGAACCGCATGCTGCTGCGCGTCGAGATCGAAGACGCGGTGGAGGCGGACAAGATCTTCGATGTCCTGATGGGTACCGAAGTCGATCCCCGCAAGCGATTCATCCAGACGCACGCCAAGACCGTGCGCAACCTGGACATCTAGTCGCTTCCGGCCCCGGGTCTCCTATGAAAATCGCACTCGATGCGATGGGTGGTGATTTCGCTCCCGAACAGGTCGTGGCGGGCGGCGTGCAAGCCCACCGCGAGCTCGGGATCGAGGTGATCTTCGTCGGCGTGAAGGAGAAGGTTGATGCCGCCCTCGCGGCGGCCGGAGCCGGGAAGTGGGCGCAGATCGAGGATGCGCCCGAGGTCATCGCCATGGACGAGCACCCGGTGCAGGCGGTGCGGAGCAAGAAGGCGTCCTCGATTGTCCGCGGCATCCAGATGGTCGAGGATGGACGCGTCAGCGGTTTCGTCAGCGCGGGGAACAGCGGCGCCGTGATGGCCGCGGCGCTCTTCGGGCTTCACCGGATTCCCGGCATCGATCGCCCGGCGATCGGCTCCATCATCCCGACCGCGACTGGTCAGAACTGTTTTCTGCTGGATGTCGGCGCCAACACCGATGCCAAGCCGGAGCATCTCGTCCAGTACGCGCTGATGGGCAGCATCTACGCCGAGAAGCTGATGGGTCTCGACGCACCAAGGGTGGCGTTGCTGAGCAACGGCGAGGAGGCCGGCAAGGGCAACCAGCTGGTGCAGGCGAGCGAACCGCTGCTCCGCGCGCTCAAGGGGATCAATTTCATCGGCAACATCGAGGGCAAGGACATCTTCAAAGGCAAGGCCGACGTCGTCGTGACCGACGGCTTCAGCGGCAACATCCTGATCAAGACCGCCGAGGGCGCGGCCGAGTTTGTCTTCCAGAGCGTACGCGAGGCGGCGAAGGGCGACCCCATCGCGACCCTCGGTGGGCTCTTGATCCGGCCCAAGCTACGGGCCGTCCGCCGCCGCGCCGACTGGCGCGAGTTCGGCGGGGCTGTTCTCCTGGGTGTCAACGGCGTGGCGGTGATCGCCCACGGCCGCTCGGATGCCCGCGCAACCTACAATGCGGTCCGGGTGGCGCGCGACGCCGTGGACCGCCAGGTGGTCCCGACGATCGCGGCCGCGGTGCCGTCGACCGCCGGGCCGCAAAAGCCCGCGCCCAAAATCGCGCCTTTCGTAACATGACCTTGTGGCTGGGAATGGGGTGCGGCCTGAGCACCGCGTGGTGGTGACGGGCATGGGGGTTCTAGCCCCCAACGGGAACAACCTGGTCGAGTTCTGGGACAGCCTGATCGAGGGGCGGTCCGGACTTGGAATTGCGACCACGTTCGACGTTTCCGACCTGCCGGTCAAGACGGTGGCGGAGCTCAAGAACTTCGATCCACGCAAGTACATGGACTTCAAGGAATCAAAGCGCATGGCACGCTTCAGCCAGGTCGGGGTTGCCGCGGCGAAGATGGCCATCGATCAATCGGGTCTCGAGTTGGCAAAGGAAGACCGAACCCGGATCGGTTGCGAGGTGGGCACCGGGATCGGCGGTTTCAAGGAGATCTCAGAGGAAATCGAGGCCTTCGCCCTGCGCGGAGAGCGCGGCCCGGACCGGATTTCACCCTTCTTCGTGCCCAGGGTGATCCCCAACATGGCCTCCTGCCAGATCGCGATCCAGTTCGGTCTCGAGGGTCCCAACAACACTGACACTACGGCCTGCGCCGCGTCGACCCAGGCGCTGGGTAACGCCTATCGTGTGCTGCAGCGTGGGGACGCCGACGTGATGCTGGCGGGCGGCGCCGAAGCGAATCTCTGCCGCTTCGGGCTCGCGTCTTTCGCGGCGATGAAGGTCCTCTCGACCCAGTCCGAGGACCCCACCAAGGCGAGCCGGCCGTTCGACGCCCACCGCGACGGCTTCGTCCCCGGGGAGGGGGCCGGCATGCTGGTCCTGGAGACGCTCGAACACGCGCAGGATCGGGGGGCGGAGATCTATGGCGAGATCATCGGCTTCGCCGTCACCGACGACGCCTTCCACATCGTGATGCCCGAGGAAGATGGCGACGGTCCCGCACGGGCCATGGCGAAAGGGCTCGACGATGCGCACATCGGCCCGGGGGACGTCGACTACATCAATGCCCACGGCACCTCGACGCAACTGAATGACAAGTCCGAGACGGCGGCGATCAAGCGGGTGATGGGAGACCGGGCCAAGCGGATTCCGATCTCGAGCACGAAGTCGATGATCGGCCACCTGCTCGGCGCGGCCGGCGCAGTCGAGGCGATCGCCTGCATCCTCAGCATCAACCAAGGCATCGTTCACCCCACGATCAACCTCGAACACCCCGACCCGGACTGCGACCTGGATTACGTGCCCGAGGGGCCCCGCCGCCATGAGATCGAGGTCGCGATGTCGAACTCCTTCGGCTTCGGCGGCCAGAATGCCTGCATCGTGCTCAAGCGCTTTGACAACAACTAAGAAACCACCTTCGCGTCGAGAGGTCTAAATGGAACCACTGAACATCGGTACTGTCTTGCCGCTGCAGCTCGAGAGCGAGATGCGCTCGAGCTACATGGACTACGCGATGAGCGTCATCGTCAGCCGGGCGCTGCCCGACGTTCGCGACGGCCTGAAGCCCGTTCATCGCCGGATCCTTTACGCGATGCAGGAGCAGGGCATGACACCCGGCGCCCGCTATCAGAAGTGCGCCGCCATCATCGGCGAGGTGCTCAAGCACTACCACCCACATGGCGACATGTCCGTCTACGACAGCCTGGTGCGAATGGCGCAGGACTTCTCGCTGCGATACCCGCTGGTCGACGGCCAGGGCAACTTCGGGTCGATCGACGGCGACTCGGCGGCCGCCTATCGGTACACCGAAGCGCGGCTCGCCCCCATCGCCGCCGAACTGCTGGTCGACCTCGAGAAGGACACCGTCGACTTCGGCGACAACTATTCGGCGACACGGCAGGAGCCGCTCGTGCTGCCCGCCCGGCTCCCCAACCTGATGCTCAACGGCTCATCGGGCATCGCGGTCGGCATGACGACCAACATTCCGCCGCACAACCTCGGCGAAGTGTGCGACGCCGAGATTCATCTCATCGACCATCCGGACACGACCACCGAAGACCTGATGAAGCTGGTTAGGGGACCGGACTTTCCGACCGGCGGCATCATCATCGGTCGCGAGGGGATCGCCGCCGCCTACGGCACTGGTCACGGTCGCCTGATCGTCCGGGCGCGCCACACTTTCGAAGAGGCGAAGAACGGTCGCGAGCGGATCATCATCACCGAGATCCCCTACATGGTCAACAAGGCCACGCTTGTCGCGCGCATCGCGGAGCTGGTTGGCGAGCGGAAGCTAGAAGGCATCGCCGACCTGAACGATGAGTCCGATCGTCAGGGCATGCGCATCGTCATCGAGCTGAAGAAGGATGCCCGAGCGCTGACCGTCCTCAACAACCTCTATAAGCACACTGCGTTGCAGACCACCTTCGGGGTGATCTCGCTGGCGCTGGTGGACGGCCGGCCACTGGTGCTCAACCTCAAGGCCCTGCTCCAGCATCACGTCGACCATCGCCGCGACGTCCTGACCCGCCGTACCCGCTACGAGCTCGAGCGCGCGCGGGACCGTGCCCACCTCCTCGAAGGCCTCAAGATCGCCCTCGACAACCTGGATGCCGTCATCAAGACGATCCGCGAGTCGCAAGACGAGAAGACCGCGCAGGAACGTCTCCAGGAGCGCTTCAAGCTCTCCGAGCGGCAATCGAAGGCCATCATCGACATGCGGCTGGGCCGCCTGACCCGCCTCGAGCGTAACAAGGTCATGGAAGAGTACGAGGAGGTCATCAAGCGGATCGCTTACCTCGAGGATCTCCTCCAGCACGAACCGAAAATCATGATGCTGATCAAGGAGGATCTGGCCGAGCTCAAGAAGAAGTACGGCGATGCGCGCCGGACCACGCTCGACTTCCAGGGCTCCGTCGAGCTCAATGAAGAAGACCTGGTTCCCAAGGAAGACGTGGTCGTTACGCTCACGCACCGCGGCTACGTCAAGCGCGTGCCGGCCACGACCTACCGGCCGCAACGTCGCGGCGGCAAGGGCATCCTGGGGGCGGCCCGCGTCGAGTCTGACTTCGTGGAGCACCTGGCGATCGCCTCCACGCACTCCGACATGCTCTTCTTCACGAACCACGGCTCGGTCTTCCGGCTGCGGGTTCATGAGATCCCCGATGTCAACCGCCAGGCCAAGGGGTTGCCGGCGGC
>Ga0137388_10001987_pt1 | contig 12692 bp, 7 predicted proteins | sample 15con2h14AmetaG_FD_104644 | JGI IMG/M metagenome (GOLD analysis project Ga0137388, IMG submission 104644) | Vadose zone soil microbial communities from Angelo Coast Range Reserve, California, USA - 15con2h1.4A metaG | ecosystem: Environmental > Terrestrial > Soil > Vadose zone > Saprolite...
CCGTCGCGCGAGAGCACCGGTTGCGAATCGAGATCCGGAGTGTTGATCGGCGCGTCCAAATGGGTTGGATTCGACCAGGGGTCTTGGGCGGACTGGCGGGTGAAGCGCCAGATGTCGAAGTTGCCGAAGCCTCCCGCCCGCATCGAGGACAGCAGCAGCTCGTGACCGTCCGTGCTCACCGCCACTTTTTGGTCGAACGTGGTCGGGTCGCTCAATTCCGGGACGAGGACCGCAGGGCCGAGCGCGTCGCCGTCATTCGACACCGCGACTCGATAGACGTCGATGCTGCCGCCGGCGGTCGGGCGATTAAAGTACACGAAGGCGTTCGGCTCTCCTGGCTCATGCACGTAAGACGAGCCCTGCTCGTTGGCCGCCGTATTCACATCCGGTCCGAGGTTCACCGGAGGGCCCCAGACGTCCCCGTCCGCGCCGGTGCTCACGCGATGGGAGACGTAAACGTCGCTGAGGCCGAAACCACCAGCGCGCGCACTATAGAAGAACAGGAGGCGCCCGTCTTCAGACATCGTCGGCGCGGCGTCCATCGCGCCGCTGTTGATCGGCGCACCGAGATTCACCGGGACTCCCCAATCGCACGCCAGACAGCGGCGATGCGACATCCAGATATCGAGGTTGCCGAGACCGCCGGTGCGTGTCGAGACGAAGAAGAGCGTATGCGCGTCGGACGAGAGGCCGGCGTTGGCGTCGAGGGCGCTCGAGTTCACCACGGGACCGAGATTCTCGGGCTCGGACCACTCAGAGCTGGCGAATCGGTCGGCCTGGAGCCCGAACACAGCCTGATCCGACTGCGCTCGGCATCCGACCAGCAGAGCCCCTGCTATCAAAATCGCGACACCGGTATGAAGGCCATTCATAAAATCCTCCGACATGAGGGTCATTTGCCGCCTTGGGTTCCGTTCCTCAACAAGTAGCGCCACGCGTCGCGCAGCAGCGGCACGCCATCCGGGCCTATGGGCGTGTTGTTGTCGCGTGCCGTGCTCTGATGTGGTGCGTTCGGAGCGTCGTACCCCAGGGTAGGCCGCAGGTCGGTGTACACGATGTGCGTCCCACCGTAGGGCGGTTCGTTCAGCTCCGCCTGGACCGGATCCCCGAACTGCCCTATGAGGGCCGTGAGATTCGCGCGGATGCCGACGACGAGATGATCGCGGTCGTGGAAGAGCGCGAAGTATTTCGCCGCGGGCGTCGCCCCAATGGAGATCCACCGGTCGACTTCCTCGGGCACACGTGCGTCGGGCGGTCCCGAGAACATCACCACACGATCCACGTGGTGCAGCTGCCCAATCAGCGCCGCCTGCGCTGAACCCTGCGATTGACCACTGACTGCGATCTGCGACCACCTCGGCGCGCCATCCTCCAGGAACCGCGACCACCCTTCGTCAGGATACTGCGCGTCCAGGTAGATCAGGAGTTTGGTGAGACGATTGTCGATGCCGTTCGCCGGCGTCACGCTCACCAGGCTCGATCGATCGATGCCGTCTTGAACTTCGAGGTGCAGGTTTCCGGAGCAGTCGGGGTCAGGGCTGCCCCGGCAGACGTTCACCACCGTGACGTCGTTCTGGTACATGAGGCCGATGACGTGGTAGCCCAAGCGCGCGGCCTCCTGCTCCAGCTTGAGCCAGCCGGAAGGCGTGTTGTTGTTCCCGGGCATGAACACGAGCAGCTTCGGGTTTCCGCGCGCGGTCGTGTCGAGCCACACATAATGGTCGGCGAGCGCGCGGTCGATCGCTGGGTCGGTCGCCTGTGGGGCGACGGTGTGCAAGACGAGGGGCGCAGACTCGTCGACGATTCTTGACGTCATCGGGCCGATGGAGCTTACCGGGCGCGCGGCGTCCTGGCAGCCGGCGGACGCGAGGGTGATCGAAGCAGCAGCGATGGCACAGCGGGCCCTGCGCAACATGGTTCACCTCCGGCAACATGCGGATCGATGACATCTGCGGCCTTGTGGTAGCCCGCGGGAGACGTACGTTAGTGACCGGAGGACAGTCAGAAGTCATCAAAAAGTCAGCAGCGCTATGTCGTTTCGGCTGAGGACCTTCGGCGGGCTGTCGCTCACCAGCGACAGCGGTCCGGTGACGGGCGCGGCCGCGCAGCGCCGCAAACTGGCATTGCTCGCCGTGCTGGCGACCAGGGGCGAACGCGGCGTCAGCCGCGACCGGTTGCTCACCTTGTTCTGGTCTGAGAGCGACTCCGAGCACGCCCGGCACGCTCTCAACCAATCGCTTTCAGCGCTCCGTCGCGATTTACACAACGAGGACATCATCCTCGGTAGTAGCGACCTGCGGCTGAACTCCTCCCTCGTCGAGAGTGACGTCGCCACCTTCGAAGCCGCGCTCGCCCGGGGGGAGCTCGCCCGCGCCGCGGCGCTGTACACGGGCCCCTTCCTCGATGCCGTGCATCTGGACCACGCCCACGAATCGCCGGAGTTCGAGCATTGGGTCGAGGTGGAGCGTGCCCGCCTCGGCGGCCTCGCGATCAATGCCCTCGAGCGTCTGGCCGCAGACGCCGCCGCCCAAAGTGAGCACCGTCGCGCCGTCGAGTGTTGGCGTAGGCTCGCGGGGCTCGACCCGTATGACGGGCGATTCGCCTCAGGGCTCATCACCTCGCTCCTCGCAGCCGGGGAAACGACTGCCGCCCTGCGACAAGCGCAGTTGTACGAGACCCTGGTGCGCAACGAGCTGGGCATCGAGCCCGACGGTGCCGTACTGGCTCTGGTCCGTCGGTTCCAACGCCCCACCGAGGCGCCGCCCGCCCGCGCTGCTCCGGTCGACCGAGCCGAGACGGTGGCAGCCACATCTGACGCACGCAGCAAGGCATCGCGGTCGCTTGCACTCGCCTTTGGGCTGGCGGTCGCCGCCGTCGCCGGCGCGGCGTTGATCGCGCGGTTCTTTGTTGGGCCCGCGCTCGACGCCAACCTCGTTGCGGTTGCCCCGTTCGACGTCCTGGACCCACGGCTCGATCTGTGGCATGAGGGGCTGGTCGACTACCTCTCCAGGAACCTGGACCGCGCCGGCCCGTTACGGACCGTATCGCCAACCGTCGTGCTCCGTCGGTGGAAGGGTCCAGCGGACCCCACCTCGGCACGCGCCCTGGCTCGCCGAACGGGTGCGCACCTCGTGGTGTTCGGACAGGTCGTCGGCGCCGGCGCGAACTCTGCGCGCGTCCGCCTGACGCTCCTCGATGCGGGAACGGGGCACGTGCTTGCTGAGCTCGAGCAGACGGACGTCGCGGATCGCATCGATCGCTTGGCAGACTCGCTGACGACGCGTTTGCTCAATACGCTGGGCCGGATTCGATCCGAAACACACCTCCCACCCGTACCGGTAAACACGACGTCGTTGCCTGCGCTCAAGGCGTTTCTGCGCGGAGAACAGCTGCTCCGCCGGTTTTCCCTCGATTCGGCGATAGCGGCTTATGAAGAGGCGGTCGAGGGTGACAGCACCTTCGCCGTGGCGCTGCACCACCTCGGGCTCGCACGCGCGTGGAGGGGGCAGAGCGGCGGACATCTTGGCCTCAACGCCGGACGCTTCAATCACGGCTTGGCCCCGCGGGACAGCCTGCTGATCGTTGCCGACTCGCTCGAGGCGGCGTCGGATGATCCCCTCGATGGAGCGTACTGGTCGCACCGAGCCCGCAAGCTGTCCACGCTCGAGGAAGCCAGCCGTCGCTATCCAGATGATCCCGAGGTGTGGTATGAGCTTGGTGAGGCGCGGTTTCATCTCGGGTACGTCGTGGGAAGCACGACGCGGCAGACACTCGACGCGTTCAATCGCGCCATCGCGCTCGACAGCGCGTTCGCGCCCGCGTACATCCATCCCGTTCAGCTGGCGCTCGACTGGAATGACACCGCGTGGGCCAGACGGTACATCACGGGCTATGTCGGCTTGACGTCAGAAGTCCCTGAGGGCGCGGGGATTCGGCTCGTTGGCCAGCTCATTGATCCGAGGAGGGACAAATCCTCGGCGCGCCGAGCGATCGCCGACACGGTGTCGGCGAACGTCCTGTTTGATGCGTGGCGCTCGGTCCAGCGGCTGCCGGATGTCGACGAGACGAGCGTTCGCTTGCTCCAAATCCTGGCGAGTGGTCGGCGGGGCGTCGGCCTCGCGTCAGATACGAGCTCGACCAGGTATTTGCTCGCAACGGAGTTGCTGTATCGAGGACATCTGCAAGCAGCACGTAGCATGATCGGCTCTCGCCTCAGCGTGCCGTACGGGGAACTGGCCGCGCTCGGCATTGTTCGCGCGGACTCCGCGATCATGACCCTCGATCGATGGCTGCACAGCCCCAACGAGCGAGTCACCATTGCTGATCCGCCCTGGGTGACGCGGTGTTACCGCTCGTTCCTCGCAGCGGGATGGTGGGCGCACCGACAGGACACTCTGGCGCTATTGAGTTTGATGCGCCGGGGAGACTCGGTCGCGAGGTTGGGTGAGGGCGTGGTGAACGTCGTCGACGCGCGCGCCGATGCCTCCCTGGCTCGGGCCGCGCTCGCGCTGGCCCGGCGCGACACGGCCGAGGCGCTGCGTCAATTCGTGGCCTTTCCCGACTCGCTCTGTGGCGGTCTGTCCAGCTCGCTCGCCCCGAGCCTGGCTCCCCTTCATCTGATGAGATTCGAGCTGCTCGCCGCGACAGGCCACGACCGTGAGGCGGCACGCCTCTTCGATCAACAGGTCACCGCCCCACTCACGATAGGATCAGTGATCGCGACGCTCGAGCGGGGTCGCATCGCCGAACGTTTGGGTGACCGGGTGACCGAGGTGCGCATGTACCGGTTTGTTGTGAGCGTCTGGGGCAAAGCGGACCCCGAACTTCGCGTGTCTGTGGAAGAGGCGCGCGTCGCGCTCACGCGCCTCACCGGGGAACCGCGGTAGCCCCGGCCCCTCACGGCGCGAAAAACTCGGCCATCGCAGGCGCCGCGGCGGCCGCGCCGGGGAACTGCGTGATTCCCAACGCCTCGAGCGTCAGGCGCAGCGTGCTCTGGTGCTGGTAAAGCGTGGTCGACTGGTATTGCGCTGTCGCTTTGGGGCTCACGACGATCCACGCGATCCGCCCCCCACCGTGCGTGTTGTCGCTCCCCGCTTCGTCGAACGTGATGATCAGCAGGCCGTCCCGCTGGAACGTGGCGCTCGCGAGCAGCGGCGCGATGTTGTTCTGCAACCAGGTGTCGGCCGTGGCCAGGGAACAGTCGTGCGCGTCGTTGCACAGATTCGGCACGATGTTCGCGTAGTCGGGCAGCGCATCGTTGGCGAGGTCGGTCGCGAACTGCGTGAACGGCACGAGGTTCCGGCGCTGCACTGAGTCGTTCGCGACGTCGGACAGCAGCGCGAACACGTTGTGTTTGCGCGCGTAGCCCCCCACGTCGGGCCCCGTATAGCCGACCGACGGCAGATCCTCGGCGTACGACTTCCACGTGTGCCCCGCGGCGAGCAGGCGGCGGACGACGTTGTCCACCGTCACGATCGTCGCATAGCTGTCGTCGTTCGTGATGATCTGGCCCGTCGCCAGCATGAAGTAGTTGCCGATGGATGGATGCGTGTTCGCGTAGTACTGCGTCGCGACACCGTAATGCTGCGCGAGGGTGTTCAGATACGGCATCGACGAGCTCCCAATCACCGATGCGTAATCGTGGTTCTCCTCGGTCACGCTGAACACGTGCCCCGCCCTGGGCACGGCCCCGCCTGGATGGCTCGGCCGCTCGCACCCCGCGAGGGTGACGAGCGAGAACCAGGCGAGCGCGGTAATCGAGGCGCGCACGGTCAATCTACGGCAGCGCCGCGCGTCGCTCCCCGTTCGTCGTCGCCGGCAAATTCTCCTCGACGAACGTCGTGAGCAGCGTGAAGAGATGTTGCCGCGTCGTTCCACCCGAGATCGAGTGGTTGCGGTTCGGATATACCATCAGCGAGAATGGCCGGTTCGCCGCCACCAGCGCGTTGACCATCGCCTCGGTGTTCTGGAAATGCACGTTGTCGTCGCCCGAACCATGCACGATCAGCAACCGGCCCTTCAGGTTCTTCGCGTACGTAAGCGGTGAGCCCCTGTCGTATCCCGCGGCGTTGTCCTGCGGCAGGCCGTTATAGCGCTCGGTATAGATCGTGTCGTAGTACTTCCAGTGCGTCACGGGCGCGACGGAAATCCCCATCCGATACACGTCCGGCGCCTGGGTCAGCGCGTTCAGCGTCATGAAGCAACCGTAGCTCCAGCCCCAAATGCCGAGCCGCGTGGAGTCGACGTAGGGGAGCCGGCCGACCGCCCGCGCCGCCGCCGCCTGATCCTGCGTCTCGATGACGCCCATCTGCCGATAAATCAGCTTGCGCCACGCGCGGCCGCGCGCGCCCGTGCCGCGATTGTCGACGCTGGCCACGATGTAGCCGCGCTGCGCCAGCATCTGGTACCAGAGATAGTTCTGCCCGCCCCAGGCGTCCGTGACCGTCTGCGAACCGGGCCCGCCATAGACATAAAAAAGGACGGGATAGCGGGACGTGGAATCGAAATTCGGGGGCTTGATGAACCAGGCGTTGAGCTTGATGCCCTTGCCGATGTCGACCTGACGGAACTCGGTCGCGCCGAGCCGCAGACCGGCGACTTTCGATTTGAGCGGGGCGTTGTCCACGAGCGCGCGGATCAAATGATTATCCGGCAGGCTCACGAGCGTCGTCGTCGGCGGGACGCCGAAACGCGAGTACACGTGGACGGCGTACCGGCCCGTCGGTGACAGGTCGTAAGAATGGACCCCAGGCTCACCGTCCGGCGTCATCCGCACCGCCGGCCCGGCCTTCGCGTAGTTGATACGGTAGAGGTAGCGCTGTGTGGGATTGTCCGGTGACGCGATGTAGTAGACCCATTTGCCGATGGTGTCTACGCGCTGCACGCCGAACACGTCGAAGTTCCCGCTGGTCAGGGGGCGGGGGGGGGCACCGCCGTCGCGCGGGAAGAGATACAGTTGGGTCCATCCGCTGCGCTCCGACTCCCACAGGATGTCCTTCCCACCGTTCAGGAACCGCAGCCCGTCGAACTGCTCGATCCACGCGCTGTCCGTTTCGGTGATGACTGTCCGTACTTGTCCCGTCTGCGCATTGGCAATCATGACGTGGAGCGTGTCCTGCAACCGGTTCATGTGCTGAATGACGAGCTCTTTGCTGCCGCCCCGGGCCGGCACCCACTCCATGCGGGCGATGTAGGTGTTGCGCGAATCTCCCGGGATGCTGATCCACCGAGTCTCGCCGCCCGCGGCGTTCACGACGCCGACGCGGCCCGCCGAATTCGTCTGTCCCGCTTTCGGGTACTGCACGGGAATCGTGAAGGCGTACAGCGAGTCGGTGACATTGTAGAGGAGGAAGTCGCGCACGCCCGTCGCGTCGAGCTGCCAGTACGCGATCGACTGGCCGTCGGAGTTCCAGCGCCAGCCGTCCTGTAGCCCGAGCTCTTCTTCGTAGACCCAGTCGAATGTGCCGTTGATCGTCGTGCGCGAGCCGTCGCGTGTCAGCTGCGTGATTTTGCCGCCGGCGATGTCCTCGACGTAGATGTTGTACTCACCGTAGCGCACCCACCCCACGCGGCCGCCGTCGGGCGAAAACTTGGCGAACATCAGCGTCGAGGCGGGACCGTTGCCGCCCAGCTTCTTGAGGGTCCACCCGGCGAGATCGAGAACCCAGTAGTCGCCGCGCGTGTTGGTCCGCCACACCTGCTGCGACTTCGTGAAGATCAGCAGGCGCCGGCCATCGGCTGACCACGAGTACTCTTCGATCTCGAGCGGCGTCGAATCGCCCGCCGGCACGAGCCGCGCTGCCGGCACCAGGATCGTCTTGAGGCCGGTCTCGGCGTCGTAGCGGACGATGTCCTGGCCCCCCCCCTTCCCGCCGGTCGTAGGCTCGAGCGTCGTATAGCCAACACCATCGGAGAGCCAGGCGAGCGAGCCGAGCGAGCCGCCCCGGAATTCGGGGGACCCGAAGATGCGATCGACGGTGAGGAGCGAGGAGTCGGCAGCCGCGCGCTGGGCAGCCAGATTGCCGCCCAGCGCGGCAGCGATAAGGACGACAGAAGAATAAATACGACGCTGCATCGTTCCGGATCCGATTAGAGTGGGATCGGAACGATAGCTACTGACGCGGGGCTCCGCCTCCCATCGGGCGAAAGACCATCGGCTTCGGCAGCGCATCGAACTTGGTCTGCTGGTCCGGCGTCAGGTTATTGCGGATCGTCGCATACCACTGGTCCGCCTCAGCCTGAAACCCCTGCATCTCCGTGCGCACGCTGTCGAACTTCGCGCGTTGTTCAGGCGTGGGCTCCTGCCCCGGTGTGAAACCGCCGCCCGAAGCCTGCATCTGTTGGCGGATCGCCTGCCGGCGCGCGGCGGCGTCTTTCATCACGCCGTTCAGCGCGGTGTAGGCCGGCGTGATCTTGGTGCGCTGCGCGGGCGTCAGCCCGAGGGTCTGGGTCAGCGAATCGATCGTCATCCAGTGGTCTGGCGGCGGTGGGAAGCGCCGTGGACCGCCGGCATTGGGGTCGCCCTGTGGTGTTTGCGCGAGCACAGGTGCTGCGAACGCAGCTGCAAGGACGACCATGGCTACAAAACGACGCATGTGCATACTCCCGTTTGAGGGTACGTGCTGATACGGCCGACGAGGCGTAACTGTTGAAGACCCCTCGAATATCGAATGCGTTACCGCAGCGGAAGCGCGATCCCTGCGCTTCTGCAGCACGCGCCACCATCACACGTTCCCCACGCCATGTCGTCCCTGTCACTCCAAACCCAGCGGGCGGCGGCAATCCCTCGGAAGAACCCCTCGCCATGGTGAATGACTTCCACGTTGCTGATCAGATCGGTCGAACCGCGCGCCGTCGAATGAAATACGGAGACGAGGGAATCGCCGCGTTTGACGACCGCCCAGTACACAGTGTCTCTGCCCTGGATATTGAACTTGGGATACCGCCCTTCACTAATGATCCGAGCGATAACCTCCCCCGAATCGCGGTGCGCCGCAGACCACGATGCCGCGTTGATGCGAGGCTGGATCGACGCCAACGGACCCGGCCGGCAGTGATCGGGACAATCTCCGACCATGAGCCGGCGGAAGTCCGATCGCTCCACGGTGGTATCGAACTCGCTCGCCGGCGGAATTGGGGGGAAATACACCTCACGCCCGGGCGCAACCATCGGAGAGATCGTGCCCAGCGATGGTCCACCTCCGCTGCACGCAGGGAGGGCCACACACGCGACAATCACCGAAACGCGGGGATTCAACATAGGGCGCTCCTTTTAGTTGCGATTGGACGCCGCGAAGGTCCGCATACGTTCGACGACCGGCGCTAGCGGCGGATCACCGTGTTCCCACAATGCAATGACCGCGTTTCCCCAGCGGGCCGCCACCGGGCGGTCGCCGGCGCGTGCCGCCAGCTCGGCGCGCAACGCCATCGCACGGATCGCGCAGCCCACTTGCTCCGGTTGTTCGAGCAGAAAGGTCCCGAGCGTAGGCAACGCCTGCAGGGAAAGATCGAGCAGGCTCGTCGCCGCAGCCGTATCGTGCAGGGCCAACAGCATACGGGCTTCGCCGTACGTGCCGTTAATGGCTACGTCGCCCGCGCGCGCTCGTGTCCGCAGCTCGGCCTGCCGGCTGAGCGCCGCACGGACCGCGGCGGTGTCTCCATGCCCCATCGCCCACTGCATCTCGAGGACGTAGTCGCCACCGGCGTCGCGACGATGCACATCGCTGAGCCCGATGGTTTCGAACGCGAGGCCCATCGGCCCGTGCAGCACGGCGAGCCGCAGCCGCTCGCGGTTCAGTGGACCAGCCCAGCTGCTCACGCGTTGCTCCACGCGCCGTTTGCCGGCCCGTAAGCTCTCACCGGGTTCTGCCACCGCCGCGTAGGCCAACAACTCGAGACCAGCCTGTCGGACCGGCATCGGCGCATCGGGCAGCTCCATCCCGTCCCACGTCATGGGGGTATCGAGCGGCGCCGAGCGTTGTAGCAGTTGCGCGGCGCGATAGATGTGACCCGTCATGATTGCGAGCCCGCCAAGTCGCCGAGCCGCGAGCGGCGCTGGTTCCGCCGGCGGATTCGCGAGCATCGAATCGGCGAGCGCGGCGGCCTCTCGAAATCGCTCCGCCTTGAACAGCAGGCGGGTTTCCGCCACTGCCGCTCGCAATGTCTGATCAGCGTCCTGCGAAAGCTCCCGTGCTCGGCGTATGGCGGCCAGCGCCGATCGCTCCGTGTCAGGTCCAAGATCGAGCTCACCTGTGGTCTCGAGCACGAGCGCCAGCGCCTCATACGCATTGGCGCTCGATGGGAACGCCGCGATCCACTTGCGGATGAGCGTCCGCAGCTCTTCTCGGTTATGGGCAACGGCTGCCTGCATGGTGGCGGGACGCGACGCGGCCTTCGCTTTGTAGAAATCCGCCACCAACCACGGAACGAACGCGAGCGTGTCGTGGTCCAGCGAGGGAAACGCGGCGAACCGTAACGTGTCCGCGAGCGGCGCGTAGCCGGGCCGATAGAGAAACGTCTCGGCGTAGAACAGGTCGATCAATCGCTGGATGGCGATTCCCGTGAACGCCCGATGCGCCGACGGCACCAGCTCGAGCGCTCGGCGGTACGCCGCGGCGGCGCTGCGATAGCTGGCGCGGAAGCGCCATTTGGACGGGCTCGCGGAATCGGCTTCGACGACCTTGTCGCGCCGTTGGCATTCCCCGAGTCCGAACCAGGCGACAAAGTCCTTCGGCTCGCGAGCGATAATCTCGCGATAGCGATCACAGGCCTCGGGGTAGCGTCCGGCGCCGAGTGACGACAGCGCCTGAGCCAGCGCCAGATCACTCGACCCCAGCTTGTCGGAACCCGCGAGCGCCCGCGCGGTGCTCGCCTGCCAATCCGCGACGGGATCCTCACCCCACATTTGGGCATGCGCCAGCCAAAGGCTCGCCTGAGCATAGTCGGGATCGCTCTCCAGAGCCGCGCGAAAGGACCGCTCCGCCCGGCCGAGGTCCCAGCGCGCGAGTGCATCCCGACCATCGGCGTATGCATAGAACGCCGCGAGGACTTGGGTGCCCACAACCTCCGGCCGCACCCGTTCGGAATTCACTCCTCCGAGCAACAGAGAATCGGCGAGCTCGCGGAACTTCGACTCGAGCTGCTGTCCGTCCTTGTGAATGCGGACCGTGTAATCGCGGACGGTCCTCCCGCCACGCCGCAGGTCATACAGCGCGGCCGTCACCTGAATCGAGTCCCCAACCGTCGAGACATCGCCCCAGACGAGCATGCCGGCGCCGACGTCCTTCGCCAGCGTTTTCGCTTCATCGAGTGTCATCGACTGGTCGCCGCGTCGCATCCGCGCGTCGTGCACCCGCAACGGATCCGCCAACCGCACGTCGTTCCACCGTCCGAACGCCTGCGAGAGCAGCAGCTCGCATTGATCGCCGCTGACGAGGGCCGGGGCGGCGCCGCCGCGATGTCCGAACGGCACGACGACATAGAGCGATGCATCCAGCTTTGCGGATGCGAGCCGCGGGGGCAGAAAAACGCCCAGGATCCCCAGAGTCAAGGCACTGACGACCGCGATCGCTCCCCAGCGGCGCCACCTCCGCCTGGACCCGCGTGCCGAGCTAGCGGTGGTCTCCGGAGGACCCAGCGCTTCGGCAAACTCACGCGCGGTCGCGAAACGCTCATGCGGGAGCTTGGCGAGCGCCACTTCAATCGCATACTCCACATCGAGCGGGATATCCCGCCGTTCCGTCGAAACAGAGACGCCGGTCGTCGGCGTTTGCCCAACGAGCATTTCGTAGAGCACGCATCCCAGACTGTAGATGTCACTCCGCCCGTCTAACTCCTCTCCAGCCGCCTGCTCGGGGCTCATGTACTCCAGGGTTCCAACGACGATACCCGTGCCGGTCATGCGCGAGGCATTCGCCTCGCTGATGGCGCGAGCGATGCCGAAGTCGCTGACGACGGGGTGGCCCGCTTCGAGCAGAATGTTCTCGGGCTTGATGTCGCGATGCACGATGTTCTGGGCGTGAGCGTAGAACAGCGCATCGGCGACGTCGCGCGCGATCGTGACGGCATCCGGAACCGACAGCCGTTTTTGGCGCACGATGCGGTGGCGGAGGGACTCCCCCGCGACGTACGGCATCGTATAGAAGAGCAGGCCGTCCGCGATGCCGGAATCGAAGAGCGGGAGGATGTGCGGGTGAGTCAGCCCGGCGGCAACCTTGATTTCGCGCAGGAAGCGCTCGGGACCGAGCGCGCCGGCGAACTCCGGCCGCAGCACCTTGAGGGCCACCCACCGGTCGTTGCGGAGGTCCCGCGCCTGGCACACGATGGACATCCCACCGCGACCGATCTCGCGCTCAATCGTGTAGCGGCCTGCCAGTGCAGCGGCGAGCCGCGACTGAAGGTCGTCCACGGGCTCTAGCATACGGCGCCGGGTCGTGGGCGGTAAGGCCTTGGCGACACGCGGCTTGCCGACTACTTTCCTGTGCCCAATGCGGGACCTGTCGTTGTCACGCAGCCAGCTCCTGCTCCTCGCCGGCACGGCCAACCGGCCCCTCGCCGAGGAGATGGCCCAGCATTTGGGACAGCCGTTGTGCGCGGTGTCGCTGCGGCGGTTTGCCGACGGCGAAATCTTCGTCAAGATCGACGAGAACGTGCGCGGGCGGGATGTCTTCATCATCCAGCCCACGAATCCGCCG
>Ga0137388_10001991_pt1 | contig 12688 bp, 8 predicted proteins | sample 15con2h14AmetaG_FD_104644 | JGI IMG/M metagenome (GOLD analysis project Ga0137388, IMG submission 104644) | Vadose zone soil microbial communities from Angelo Coast Range Reserve, California, USA - 15con2h1.4A metaG | ecosystem: Environmental > Terrestrial > Soil > Vadose zone > Saprolite...
ACACGCTGTGAGGCGTTGCCCCTCACGCGTGAATTATCCGGGCTAGCGCTGCGGCCTTGCGGTGACGGAATTCCTGGCAGCCGGACGGTTCTGACAAGAAGAATCCTTGTCGCCAAGGATTTTTCCTAGCGCTGCGGCCTTGCGGTGACGAAATTCCTGGCACTCGGACGGTTCTGACAGGAAGAATCCTTGTCGCCAAGGATTTTTCCTGTCGCTGCGGCCTTGCGGTGACGGAATTCCTGGCACCTGGACGGTTCTGACCGGACAAATTCTTGTCGCCGGGAAATTGTCCTGCCGCTGCACAAGTAAAGAACGTGGCTAGGGGCCTCGGCGCGGTGGTATGACCCCTGCATTGGGGGAAAACCGATGGTCGCTCGTTTCCTGGAACCGAAGGCCGATGTCTTCTACGCGTTTCTCCGGATCGTCTCCGGGCTGATGTTCACCTTCCATGGCCTCCAGAAGATCTTTGGCGTCCTGTCGAACTTCAAGCCCGCGGTCGGAACGCAACTCTGGTTCGGCGGCATGATCGAGCTCATCTGCGGGCTTGCCATCGCCCTCGGATTCATGACCAGCTGGGCAGCCTTCATCGCCAGCGGCGAGATGGCGGTTGCATACATCCAGTTTCACTGGAAACTCGATTTTGGCTCGAAATTTTTTCCAACCATAAATCAGGGAGAGCTGGCGCTTCTGTACGCGGTCGTCTTCCTGTACATCGCGAGCCGCGGCAGCGGCCGGTGGAGCATGGATTACTCGCGTGGCAGAGGCAGGCGCGCGAGTTGAGGCAGTGGTCGGCGCGAGAGCTTCACCGCATCGTCCAAAAACGGGCGATCTGCTTGGACAGATTTCCAGCGCTGGAAAATTGTCCAAGCGCTATGGTGGGTTGCGGGGACGAGATCCCCGGCGTCCCAGGCGTGTCGTTGATCAGCACCGAGACGCTCCTGGAACCGCCGTTGGCCACCGCCAAATCCGGACGGCCGTCGCCAGTGAAGTCGCCCATCGCGACGGAAACAGGAGAGCTCCCCGTCCCGAAATTTCCCGCTCGCCGAAAGTTTCCATCGCCGTCGCCCAAAAGCAGCGAGACGGCGTTATCGCCGTTGGCCGCCGCGAGGTCCAGGATGCCGTCGCCATCGTAGTCACCCACGGCAATGGACAAGGCATAGCTCGTGATGCCGAATTGTCGCGCCCCTTCGAAGGTGCCGTCCCCGCGGCCCAGGAGCACCGCGACGGTGGCCGAATACAGGCTGGCCACCGCGACATCTGGAAGGCCGTCGCCATTGAAGTCGCCCACCGTGACGAAAGCGAGACCGAATATCGCGATCACGGTTTGCGCTGCCCGGAAAGTCCCGTCCCCGTTGCCGAGGAGCAATGAGAGGTCGCTAGACTGGAGGTTGGCCACGATCAGATCCAGATTGCCGTCGCCATCGAAGTCGGCGATGGCAACGGACTCGGGAAAACTCCCCACCCGGAAGTTGCGCGCGGTCTGGAAGGTCCCATCCCCGTTGCCCAGCAGCACCGAGACGTTTTCCGAATAGTTGTTGACCACGACGAGGTCGAGCACCGCGTCGCCATTGAAGTCTCCCACCGCAACGGAAATGGGAGCTCCCCCAACCGGGTAGGTCCGGGCCCCCTGGAAGGTTCCATCCCCGTTGCCCAAGAGTACCGAGACGACGTCAAAGCCAGAGTCGGCCACCGCCAGGTCGAGAGCCCCGTCGCGATTGAAGTCCCCCACCGCGACGGCTCCGGGTGCTCTTCCCGCCCCGAAGTGACGCGCCGCCTGGAAGCTCCCGTCCCCGTTTCCCAAGAGCACCGCCACGTCCGTGTAACTGGTGACCGCCAGGTCGAGCAGCCCGTCGCCATCGAGGTCAGCCACCGCGACAGAGCGCGCATAGTCTCCGATGGCGAAGTTTCGCACGTCGCGGAAAGTCCCATCCCCCTCGCTCAACAGTACCGAGACGCTGCCGGAAGCGCTGGCCACGGCAAGGTGTCGCCGGCCGTCGCCCGTGAAGTCGCCCACCACCACGGCGGTAGGGCTGCTCCCCACCACGAAATTTCGCGCCGTCTGGAAGCTTCCGTCCCCGTTTCCGAAAAACACCGAGACGTTGCCCGACTGGTTGTTCGAAACGGCCAGGTCCGGGATTCCATCGCCATTGAAGTCGCCCGTCGCCACTGAGGTGGGGTTGTGTCCGGTCGCGAAGGTTCGCGGCACCTGGAAGCTCCCATCCCCGTTGCCGATGAGTACCGAGACGTTGTCGGAACTGGAGGCGACGGCCAGGTCCAGCATCCCATCGCCGTTGAAGTCCTCGGCGATAACGGAAAAGAGATTGTAGCCAGCTTCGTAGGGGCGCCCGATCTGGAAGGTGCCATCCCCATTGCCCCAGAAGATCGCGACGGTGATGGAGTAGCGGTTGGCCACGGCCAGATCCTGCGCCCCGTCGCGATTGAAGTCCCCCACGGCGATCGCCCAGGGACTGTGCCCGCCAGCGAAGTTTCGCGCGGGCTGGAAGGTTCCATCGCCATTCCCCAGGAACACCGAGATTTCACGGGACTCGAAGTTGGCCACGACCAGGTCCTGCATGCCGTCGCCGTTGAACTCCCCCACCGCGATGAATACAGGAGAGTTGAGTGCCACCATGAATTGCGCCGCCTGGAAGGTTCCATCGCCGTTGCCCAGGAGCACCGAGACACCCTGGCCCTCGTGCCACGGATATGTACCAATGTCGGCGACGGCGATGTCCGGTACTCCGTCTCCATTGAAGTCGCCCACGGCAACGGACCTCGGATTGGTCCCGGCCTCGAAGCTCCGCGGGGCCTGGAAGGTCCCATCGCCGTTGCCGATGAGCACGGAAATGGCGCTGCTGAGGTCGTTGGCGACGGCCAAATCTAAAAGCCCGTCCCCATTGAAATCCGCCATCGCCACGGATGCTGGACTTCGACCCGTATCGAAATGCTGTGGCGCGATGAACGAGACCTCCTGCCCCCGCGCCGCCGAGGCGATCAGCAGACTCGACGCCAGCCCTGCGCAAACCAATGCCGTCGTGTTTCGGGTTGGCATCCTTCTCCTTTCGCTTCGCGGGGCGTCGCACGACGCAAAGCGAAAGCATGTCACACCGCGGGAGTGCTCCGATTTGATACGGTTGTCAAGCCGCGGGTCTTTCGCCTCCCGGCGTCAAAAAAAAAACAACACTCGTGGAGTTAAGCGTCTTACGCAGGGTTCGCTGTTCATTCCGAAGGCCATTCAAAGTACTCTGAATTGTTCTTGACCAACGTGCGGAAAACTTGCTGAAAGTCGCTGAAGGGCGACGTTCGCATCCGCCACGGGTGGGGAATGGTCAATTATCGTCTTGCAGTCCTGTGCAAGTGCTGCTTGTGCGCGGTCCTCGTGTCCTCGATGCCGAAGTGCAGCTGGTCACTCGGACCAACGACGATGGTGGCTTGGAGCGAACCGACGAGCTACCACACTGGATTCACCGCCCAGGCCATGGCGGCAATTCCGCGGACCTACCGGTACACCTTGGGTCTGGAGACATCGACGTTGTTCCAAACGTCGCCGACCATCGCCAGCGATCAGTGGCGATTTGGGTTCGTGGGGGGCTATGCCTCCTCCCCTCAACCGTACGAGCGCTGGGGATTCGAGCTGCTGGTCCGTGCTCAGTACATGCGTGGCGCTGAAGGGAGCTTCAACCCCAACGGCGGCGTCTTCGGCGCGAGCGTGGCGTTTCCCTGGCGAGGGAGCGCCTCCCGCGATCCATGGCAGGTCGAAGAGGTGGCCGGTCTGCGCCAATACATCGTTCCCGCGATCGGCATAAATGCGGTTATCGGTAGAAGCCAAACGATACATCCGGAAATCTTCTTCAGCCTGTCGTTCCGGTTCGCGGCGACCTCCCCCCTGCTGCCATGAAAAATCATCTATTGCTTCGGTGCCTCTGCGCGATGTTGCTCGCCGCCTTCTCCTCGGCGGCTTTCTCGCAGCAAGTCCCGACGGTAGTCCCCGCGGCGCTCTCGGAGCAGCGGACACAGCTTCAAGTTGGGACCGCGCGCGTCGACGTGACGCCGCCTCCCGGCCCTTCGATGTTCGGCCATGGACCCGATGGGAGAGTCTCCAACGGTTATTGGACCCGGCTTTACTGCCGGGTGTTCGTGTTGCAAACAAGCGCCGCGGATCGACACGCGATCATCCCCTGCGACTTGCCCGCAATCAGCGATAACCTGCACCGCGTCGTCGCCGACAAGACCCGGGCGTATCTGCCCGCGTCGCGGTTGATGCTGACGGCGACGCACACCCACGCCGGGCCAGCTCACTACTTCGAGAGCCCCGCCTACGGCGGCATCTTCAGCACACGCCAACCTGGCTACGACCCGCGGATGGTGGAGTTTTTGGCGGCTCGAATTGCGCACGGCGTTAGCCTGGCAGTTGACGACTTGAGACCCGCCGCGGCCCGATGGATACACACCAGTGCCTGGAAGATCAGTCGGAATCGAAGCCTCGTCGCGTTCAATGCGAATCCTCCGTCAACGTTCAAGCCGCGGACGGCTCCTGCTCCCGATTTGCCGCAGGACCTCGCCGCGGTGGATCCGGCCCTGGATGTGCTGCAAATTGAGGAAGTGGACCGCGCGGAGTCCCCGCATCGACTCGGACCCATCGGCTGGCTCGTTTTTTTTGGCATGCATCCCACCGTGCTTCCCGCTTCAAACCGTCTTTTCGGAGCGGATCTCGACGGCGTGGCCTCGCGGCGGGTGGAGGCTCGCCTTCGCCGCAGCTGGGCGGGGAAGGAGATGAGCTGCGGGAAGAGGCACGAACCGCTCGCCGCGTTTGTCAACACCAACGAAGGAGACCTGGTGCCGACCTGGCGGCGGGGTGATGTGGACGAGGCCATCGAGATTGGAAACAAGCTCGCCGATGTCGCCATCGACACGTTGAACGAGAGCGTCGGGGTGTCCAACCACTCGGCCGAGAACACCTTTCGGACCGACTTCGCGCCGGAGAGCCGCTACCTCGAAATCGAATTGCCCGGGCACGCGCTGCCTCGAGGCCCGGGCAATCTTTGCAACGAGGGCCGCCTGGGACAGGCTGGGGGACGCGGGGGAAGCGACCATCCCGTCTCCATCGATGGATTGATCGATTCGGGTCCCGACCTGGATCTGAAGTCTTCAGACTGCCATGCACCCAAGGCGGCGTTGCTGGGTGCTTTCTCAGCGATCCTCGCCGGTGTCTCTGCAAAGGACCTGTTTCCCCGACAGGTGGCGTTTGCCCTCGTCCACTTCGGAGATACCTGGCTCTCGTTCGTGCCCGCGGAGCTCACCGTTCATGCCGGTGCCGCGGTGAACACTGCCGTGCTGAACATTGTGCAGAACGCACGCGATCTGCACCGGGATTCGCAGGCGACCGCGATCGTTGCCGGCCTGGCAAACAGCTACATCCAGTATGTTGCGACGGGCGCGGAGTATGCATTTCAGGCCTATGAGGGGGCGTCGACTCTGTATGGTCCGAGAAGTGCCGAATTCTTTGCTCAAGTGATCGAGGAATTGGCGCTGGATCTCGTCGGCGTGAGCCAGCCGGATTCGCGGCGGATGGGGCAGAGTATCAATGCCGATTACATGTTCGCCCCTCGGCAGGACAGACTCCCGATCCGAAGCGAACCGCCTCGAGAAGCGCGGTTCCGACCTCTGAGTCTCTGTACCATCGCGGAAATGATGCCGCCGGCGCTGTGCTTCCGCTGGACTCATGCGGAACCAGGTCAGGTGCCGCTGACCACGGCGCCCTGGGTGGAGCTCATTTCTGCCGAAGGTCAATCGGCTGCCGCTCTGCCCGACGGGGTTCGCTGCGATTCCGCCACGCTTATCGATGACCAGGGGGTGGACTTCCAGACCCGAGTGCGCGAGCGAATCAAGGACGGCACGGACGGCTTGGTCTGGTCGACGGTGTTCCGTCCTTCAGCTGAGGAGTGGACCGCCCTCAAGGGAGATCCGCTAACCTACCGCCTTCGCGCGCGCGGTGGCGACGGACTGCCGGCGGTTGCTTCCCCGAGCTTCTCCTTTCAATCCCTGCCCAGGCATTGTACCCCCGCGCAGGTCCAGTACTGCCTGGGCCTGGAGAGAAACTGGCAACAATGAGGTCAGCGCTCCCAGCGGCGATGTTCGCTCTGCTGATGGCGACCCGGAGTTATCCGGCAGTCGAGGATCCAACGGATGTCGACCGAAACCTGGCTGAGTGTATCGATCAATACAACAATTCGGATTTCAAGGCGGAGGACTCGGGGTTCAAACACAACCCGTGGATTTTTCACTTGGGCGGAGACCTATTGGCCACGGGCACCGATGGTGCCAGGCCGATTACCGAGGGGCCTGGCGAAGGCGGGAGAATAGATGTGGACCCGCCGGTTATCGGGCTCCCCATCGACGCGGGACACACGGTGACCGGGTTCTCCTTCGGGATCAGTGCGATGGCGTCGTGGTGGCGGCACGCGAGGCGGGACTGGACCATAGAAGTGCGCTCCGGCTTCGCACGGCGGCAGTTCGCCATCGTTTTGGACAAAGCTACCCAGAAATGCAGGCATCGGCGCACCGATCTCGTTCTTGATTTCCTCCGCTGGCGCTTCGGGAATTTCACTGAGCCGGCCAAATCTCGTCGTGGCACCTGGCGGTTCATGAATTTCAGCGACCTGACCGAATCCAGCCATCGGAACACTTTCGTGACGAGCATTGCGCCGGCAACGCTGACTCTGAGACGCATGCTCCCGGATCGCGGATGCAGCGGCACTGTCTCGGTAGACGTTCGATTGGCACCGACACTTCAAGGAGGGGTGAGGATCGCGGGTGAGCAGTACGTCGGCCCCGTGGCTATCAGTGTCAGCTTCGCTGGGTACGTCCCGCACTGGACCGGGGTCGTTGCAGTAGGATTCGGATTCAGATTCGAATTGGGAGGTGGCCCCTGACTCGGCCCGGTACAATCCGATGTTTGGTTTGGACAGGAGGCCTGCTGCTCGCCTCCTGCGCCGCTGACAAGAAGCCGGTCGTCTTGGTCGAAGGCGTCCAGGAGCCTTACCTGGACTTCGATCTGGTGCCGCGCGCCCATGACGACAACGGGCTTCCGCTCAATCCGGAGTTGGGCTGGAGCTACTACCAGCGATGCGAAGAAAAAAAGCCAGTGGTGACTCCCGACCCGCTTCGCTGTTCCTGGAGGTTCCGAAGGGGGCCACGGCACCCGAACGACGCACGAATCTTGTGCAACAACGTTCCGGTGGATCCGGATTTTTCAACGGTCGGCCTGACCGACCTCGGAATTACCTGCTCTGACAGTCCGCTTTCCTACCCTGGCCACCTGAACTGGGATACCGAATACGGTGGCGCGGTGACGTATGAAGGCTGGCTCAACTGGGAAGAATACAGTGAGCCCCCGGGGGATTCCGATCTCAACTTCGTTCTTCAGATGCATCATAGAAATGCCCCGGTGGGGACGCTCGGGGGTTCAGTGGCCTACGTTGGCGTCGAGCTTGATTCGACGGAAATCCCCTTCTGCGAGGGGTGGTGGAGCGGGCTCAATGCCAAAGTCCATGGCGAGCCCCTGGAGGTGGCAGACTACGTTGGTACTGCGCGCGCCATCGTGACCGGACTTCTCGGCGTCGACGCCGAGCATATGTCCAAGAGAGACATGAAACTCGAGCTCCACCCTGCGTATGCAATAGCGCTTCAAGCGAGTAGCGATTCCAACCCGGTGAACGGAACCGATCGATGGGCGCTGCTTGCCCGTGCCGTCGGCAACGAGGGAACTTGTTCTCATTGGAGGGAGCGACCGCATCAGATGCGGCTGCTGAAAAGCAGGCACACCTTCAGGCTGCCTTGGAAAAAGGGTATGAGCCATGTCTGCGTCGACGATCACACGACTTTCTACGGTGTTGGGAAGGGTTCGGTAGACATCACCATTAGCAATGAGAAAGATCAGGGAGTGCTGGTGACCGTCCAAATGCCTCAGACGACGGTTGTCGAGGGCGATTTATATCTTGTATGGACTGGCGTGTCGATCGAGAGCGAGACGCCCAAACCGGAGCCTCGTTTTCGCACTCGACAACGCGAGCTGCGGGATCCTGCAAAGGCGGCCCAACGGGTGGCCATACTACGGAATAGCAAACAGTCAATGGCGACTTTGTCAGCGTTGATCGAGGAAGCGGGCACGGCAGGTTGTCTGTCGGTACCGTGGCATGGTTCGAGGTGCAAGAGTTTGAGCGCGGAGAAGATGGATCCGGTGCCCCCTCGATCAATCAATGACTGCAAGCCACCACCATCGCTCGTCAGCGACGAACGTTCCCGTCCCCCGGTCACAGCTGAGATCGTGGGTCCGCGCCCGGTGGTGACTGAGCCGGTGACTGAGCCGCCCCCATACCGCCCGTCAGCCGTCGAGCTTTTCTGTAAGAAGGGCCGCACGACTCCGGAAGCCGAGAAGTTCTGCTCCCTGGTCGGCGCAAAGAGGTAGTAAGAGGACCGAATGACGTAGATCGGACCCGAGCTACCGGGGCGTGTCGTTGATCAGCACCGCGACGTTGATGGACGGGTAGTTGGCCGCCGCCAGATCCGGAAGGCCATCGCCATTGAAGTCGCCCATCGCGACGGACGCGTTCCCCGCGCCGAAGTTTCCCCCGCGCTGAAAAGTCCCATCGCCGTTGCCGAGGAGCATCGAAACGGCGCGGTCGCTGTTCGCCACCGCGACGTCCAGCGTGCCATCGCCGTCGAAGTCACCCACGGTAATGGAGTGGGCAGGGCTCATGAGGGGGTAGGCTTGCGCTGGGTTGAAAGTCCCGTCCCCGCGGTGGCCGGTGGAGCGTGGATTACGCGCGAGGCCGAGGCGGGCGCGCTTGAGACAACCATCAGTGCACGGTGGTTGTGCGAGACCGCAGTAACACGCTGTGCGAAACCGAGTCCGCACTGTCGATCAGCATAGGGCTCGGCCGTCGCGAGCCAAGCTTGGCCAGCGACAGCGCTAGGAAGTGCCATTCGATGCAACACTGCAACAGTGGCGCTACCTCTTAATCCGTAGCACCCTCAGTGCGTTTACGGCGAGCCAGGACGATTTCCGCCAGGGAAATCGCCCGGTGACGTAGCTCTCAGGCCGATCCGGTCTTGGCCTGCCTCCTGCACGGGCAAGGCCAAAAGTGCAACATCGTACGTTTGAAGGGGCACTCGATGGAGCCGGGTCGCGTGACCAATTCGTTCATTCCGCTTCTCGCACTTGGGGTCTTCGCCTCGGGTTCGACGTCGTCGAAGTCCTCGACCCAGACCGGTGATCAAGAGTCGCCGGTCGGTCGCTCGCAATTTGGCTGCGTAAACCGGCGACACTCCTCCGGGACTCGGAGACGAATACTATGAAACCAGACATGTTGCAGTGGGTGCAACTGGCCGTCCGGTACGGCCCATTTTTCTTCTCCATACTTTTCCTGGCCGTTGTCGTCCGTTGGGCACACAAGACTTACCACCAGGTCACCACCCGCCAAAACCCGCCGGCATCGAAACAAGAAATAGAAACCTACCAGTGGACATTCATCGTGAGCTCGCTCATCGGCGTGGCGCTCGTTTTCGTTTCCGTCGCTTGGTGGCTCAAGCATCCGCCTGGCATTTACGTATTCCGGGCGCAGATATTGAATCTAAAGTCGTACGAATCGCTCGATTCCGGTGCCTCTGGCCCGGATACCTACTTTCGGCCCGTTCCTCGTAGCGTCTTTCCGGGCGACGAAACTCCGCTTCGCAATATGCGATTCATCGCAGTTCAGCTCGATGCACCCTTCAAGCCTGGTCAAATGATTCCAGTCGATTTTTGCAAGGGCCAGGGGAAGAGGGTGACCTTTCAGATCGAGTACACCGACGCCGATAGTGAACCTTCATTCGTAGTCGAGTGGAACGAAGAGAAGCAACAGAACGAGCTGAAGAGGGTTCAGGCCGATCCTAGAGTCCGAGATGCATGGTTGCCCCTTTCTCTGCTCATCTCGAGCGCCTATGCCGAGCACCCTCCTGGTCCGCTTGCTCCGGGCCAAATGATCGAATCTGGTAAATGGTCCGGCCAGGCCGTCCCTCCCTCTAAGATACCAATGACCACATTTGAAAATCCGGCGACGGCAAGTCCGGCAACGGTAAACTCCGAAGAATCAAGAATCGAAGCCAGGATGCGGTGCACGCGTCTCGTCGACGTGCTCCAGAATCCCCTCAGTGAGGTTGGGAGCAAGATAGCCTCGATCGAGGATCTCGGGCGGTTCGATGAAGCCACGTTCCGCGAGTGCGCTACGTCGAGAACCGACGGCGAGCCGACTCTGGTGACGCTCCTCGATCTGACGCGACATTCCGATGCCGAGCTGGCTTCGAAAGCGCGACGCGTGCTGGCAAGGTTTGATGTAGATAGTTATCTCGTTCAGAAACTCAAGTCGCAGAACGCAGCTGCAGTGAAAGAAGCCGAGCTGGTTCTCCTGCGGCTCGACAAGAAGAATGCCGAACGAGTGCTCAAAGATGCTGGCAGCGACCAGATCGCGGCGCAGAAGCCGTTGTTGAAGGAAGTGGCGTCCAACGGAAATGCACGGATTGTGCGTCCTTCTGGGTCCTCGAAGGGCGATCAGTATTTTGTCAAAGCCACCTGGGATCCGCAGCGCACGGACGTCGTCACCTGTCTTACCGGACTCTTCAACCGAGAGCTCGCCAATAGCCGAACGCCACAGCAGGAAGCCGCGCTGATGGCGGGACGAAAGGATCGGGTTGTCTATTGGTACGACAAACAGTGGGCGATTGGGATGGCGACCAAAATTGAAAGCTGCGGAGGACAGGCTCAATTTGTCAGCCGCTAAGCACGCGCGCCGCAGCAAGAGGTGTCAGAACAGTTGCCCTACCGACGCGTGTCGTTGATTAGCACCGAGACGCCGTTAACCGCGTAGTTGACCGCCGCCAAATCCGGAAGGCCGTCGCCATTGAAGTCGCCCATCGCGACGGAGTAATCCCCCGCGCCGAAGCTTCCCGCCAGCCGAAAGGTCCCATCGCCCTTGCCCAGGAACAGGGAAACTGCGCGGTCGAAGTTCGCCACCGCGAGATCCAGCGTGCCGTCGCCGTCGAAGTCGCCCACGTTGATGGACTCTGCAAAGCTCGTGAGGCGGTAGTCTTGCGGTTCCTGGAAGGTCCCGTCCCCGCGGCCCAAGAGCACCGAGACGCCGGCGGGGGAGAGGCTGGCCACCGCCAGATCCAGAAGGCCATCGCCATTGAAGTCGGCGACCGCAGTGAAATACGGGTAAGGTCCGGCCAACACGGTAAGCGCGCGCTGGAAGGTCCCGTCGCCGTTGCCGAGGAGCAGTGAGACGTCCCTGGCATTTCGGCTGGCGACGACCAGATCCAGGTTGCCGTCGCCGTTGAAGTCGCCGAGGGCCACACACTCCGGAGAAAGCCCCACCACGAAGGTTTGCAGATGCCGGAAGGTCCCGTCGCCGTTGCCCAGAAGCACCGAGACGCTAAATCCCACGGCGGCGGCCACGACGAGATCGGGCACGCCGTCGCCATCGAGGTCGCCCACCGCCAAGAAGCCGACCCCTGGCTCGAGCACGGAGGTCCGGGCCGTCTGGAAGGTCCCATCGCCATTGCCGAGAAACACCGAGACTTCGCGAGGGCCAATGCTGGTCGTCGCCAGATCCAGCACTCCGTCGCCATTGAGGTCGGCCACCGCGATGGGCCCGGTCCAGAATGCCTCACCAAAGCGATGCACGAGCTCGAATGTCCCGTATCCGTCTCCCAGGAGCACCATCATGCTCGTCCAACTGGAAACCGCCAGGTCGAGCACCCCATCGCCATTGAAGTCCCCCGCCGCGACGGCGACCGGAGTGATCCCGAGCGGGTAATTTCGAACGTCGCGGAAGATCGGATCGCGCTGGTTCACAAGGACCGAGACCGTCCCCGAGCCGTTGGCCACGACCAGGTCTTGTCGGCCATCGCCGGTGAAGTCGCCCACCACCACGGCGGTAGGGGCGTACCCGGAGCCGAAAGTTTTGCGCGTCTGGAAGCTTCCATCCCCGTTTCCGAAGAGCACCGCGATGTTGCTCGTCTGGTAGTTCGAGACGGCCAGGTCCGGCACTCCATCGCCGTTGAAGTCGCCCATCGCGACGGAAGAGGGAGCGGTTCCAGTCTCGAATTGTAGCGGCGAGGCGAAGCTCCCGTCCCCGTGGCCGAGCAGCACCGAGACAAAAAACCCGCTGGATAGGGTGACGGCCAGATCGAGTATCCCATCGCCATTGAAGTCCCCGGCGATGACGCAAGAGAGATCGTAGCCGACCGGGACGCCGCGCGGGAACTGGAAGGTCCCGTCCCCGTTTCCGAGGAGCACGGCGACGGAGCCGGCGTAGCGGTTGACCACGGCGAGGTCCGGCGCCCCGTCGCGATTGAAGTCGCCGACCGCGATGGAATCGGGCCGGAAACCGGAGGCGAAGTTTCGCGCCGGCAGGAATGTGCCATCGCCGATGCCCCGGAAGACCGAGACCTCGTCGGATTCGTAGTTCGACACCGCGAGGTCCTGTACCCCGTCGCCGTCGAAGTCCCCGGCCGCGACGAAGATGGTACCGTTGAGGGCCACCAGCTCCTGCCCCCTCTGGAAGGTCCCATCGCCGTTGCCCAGGAGCACCGAGACACCCTGGCCCTCGTGCCACGGATATGTACCAATGTCGGCGACGGCGATGTCCGG
>Ga0137388_10001994_pt1 | contig 12685 bp, 11 predicted proteins | sample 15con2h14AmetaG_FD_104644 | JGI IMG/M metagenome (GOLD analysis project Ga0137388, IMG submission 104644) | Vadose zone soil microbial communities from Angelo Coast Range Reserve, California, USA - 15con2h1.4A metaG | ecosystem: Environmental > Terrestrial > Soil > Vadose zone > Saprolite...
CCGACCGCGTCGTAGATCGCGTTCGCCACCGCCGGCGCAACCGGGATCACGCCGAGCTCGCCGATGCTCTTGGCGCCGTACGGTCCGTTCGGGTCGGGATCCTCGATGATGATCGAGCGCACGCGCGGGAGGTCCGCGGCGCGCGGCAGCGCGTAGTGCAGATACGCGGGGTTCACCGGGCGGCCGTTCTCGTAGATGAGCTCCTCGCCCAGGACCGCGCCGAGGCCCATCGCGACGCCGCCGACGATCTGCCCTTCGACCATCGTCGGATTGATCGCGCGTCCGATGTCGTGGGCGGCGACGTAATCGAGGATCCGGAGATGGCCGGTCGCGCGGTCGACCTCGACCTCGGCCGCATGCGCGGCGAAGGTGTACGACGCGGAGAAGTTCGGCGTCTTGCTCGAGCCGGGCGGCTCCATGATCGTGTCGGTGTACGAGTCCTCGTGCGTGAGCACACCGGACGCGGGCACACGCTCCCCGGCACGAAGGCGCTCGGCCATTCCGCGCGCCGCCTTCCGCACGGCGTGACCGGTCATGTGCGTGCCGCGCGACGACCAGGCGCCCTGGTCGATGGGCGTGCGCTCGCTGTCGATGGACATGACGTCGACGCGCTCGTACGGCAGCGAGAGCTCCTCGGCCGCGATCTGCGCGAGGATCGTGCGCTGACCGGTCCCGGCGTCTGCGCCGCCGAAGCGCACGCGCGCGTGCCCGTCGGCGTACAGGTCGATCGCGGCCATGCTCGTGTTCGACCCCGGGATCGCGTACGACCCCGAGCCGTGCATCGCCGCCGCGACGCCGACGCCGCGGTCCTTCCGCTTCACGCGCTTCTTCTCCGTCCAGTCGATCGCGTCGCGCACCGCGCGCAGGCAATCGTCGAGCCGCGCGGTCGTGATCTTCGCGCCGCAGAGGGCGACGGTCCCCGGCTCGTTCGCGTTGCGGATGCGGAACTCGAGCGGGTCGATACGCAGCTGTTCCGCGAGCTCGTCGACGGCGCTCTCGAGCGCGAACGACACCTGCGGGCTGCCGTACCCGCGGAACTGGCCGCCCGGCGTGAGCGCGGTGTCCACCAGACGCGCGTCCCAGGCCGCGCCGTCCGGCCGGTAGATCGTGCCGAGCGTCTTCACGCCGACGTGCATGACCGACGGACCGAAGTGGTTGTAGGCGCCGTTGTCCACGTCGATGCGCGCTTCGAAATGGCGGATGCGGCCCTGGCCATCAGCGCGCGCCTCCAGCTTCGTGCGGAACGCGTGGCGCGGCTTCGTGTACGCGAACTCCTCCTCGCGGCTGAGCGCGACCTTCACCATGCGCCCGCTCTTGCGGGCGAGCGCCGCGGCGAGCGCCTCGTGCTCCGAGACCTTCGACTTGGACCCGAAGCCACCGCCGACCGCGACCTCGCGCGTGACGACCTGTTCGCGTCTCAGCCCGAACACGTGCGCGAGCTCGTTCACCACGAAGTGCGGCGCCTGCGTGGAGGTCCAGAGCTCGAATCGCTCCTTCTCCGCGTCCCATTTCGCGATGGCGATGTTCTGCTCCATCACCGCGTGCGCGACGCGCGGGTACCAGTACGTGCCACGCGCGACCACCGTTCCCTCGCGGCGTCCCTTCTCGACATCGCCCCAGGCGCCCGCGCTCTTCAGCGACACGTTCGGCTCGCCGGTCTTCCGCGCGTGGATCGTGCGCGCGCCCTTTGCCAGCGCCTCGTCGATGGTGAGAGGCGCCCTCTTGGGGCGGTACCGCACCGCGATCTCGGCGAGCGCGGCGTCGGCCTGCTCTTCGGTGTCGGCCGCGACGGCCGCGACCTCTTCCCCCACGTAGCGCACCACGCCGTCGGCCAGCGGCCCGCGGTCGCTCGTCTCGCCACCGCTGTGGATGTACCGGGCGCCCTTCGGGAAGTCGGCGGATGTGATGACCGCGCGCACGCCGGGCGTGCGCTCGGCGCGCGAGGTGTCGATCGAGAGGATCTCCGCGTACGGGTGCGGCGAACGCAGGATGCGTCCGACGAGGACGTCGGTGAACGGCAGGTCCGCGGTGTACGCGTCAGTGCCGGAGGTCCGTGCATCCCAATCGATGGCACGCACGCGCTGGCCGACGACGACCGTCATGTGGCGCGAGTGTAGCCTTCGACGGTTGACACGGCGTCCGGCCTGCGCGTCAAATTACCGACATGCGTGATGTCGTCTCGCCAAACGAGACAGCGCAGCGAACCTCACAGGGTCCCCCGGTCCGCGTTGTTCACTACCTCAACCAGTTCTTTGGTGGCATTGGCGGCGAGCAGCACGCCGACCATCCCGTCGAGGTGCGCGCCGGTGCGATCGGTCCAGGACGCGCATTGGAGCGCGAGTGGGACGGCGCTGCGACGGTCGTGGCCACCGTGATCGCCGGCGACAACTACGTCTCGACATTCGCCTCCGAGGCGGAGGTCGCGATCCGCTCAGCGCTCGAGGCCCATCGCCCGGACGTGCTCATCGCGGGACCGGCCTTCAATGCCGGACGCTACGGAATGGGCTGCGTTACAGCGTGCCGCGCAGCGACGTCGCTCGGCATCTCGAGCGTCACAGCGATGTTCCCCACGAATCCTGCCCTCGCCATGCTGGAAAGTCGCGGGCTGATCGTGCTGCCGACCGTCGAGACAGCGCTCGGGATGCCAACGGCCGCCAAGGCCTTGGCGCGCCTCGCGCTGAAGCTCGGTCGCGGTGAGGCAGTCGGCACCGCGGCGGAGGAAGGATTCTTGCCACGCGGTATGCGCCGCGATGTGTGGCACGAGCAGACAGGAGCCGATCGCGCGATCGCGATGTTGAAACGCAAGATCGCGGGCCAGACCTATCGCTCCGAACTCCCGATAGAGATTTTCGACTCGGTGCCCCCGGCGCCTCCGCTCGCGCGGCTTGCCGGAGTACGCATCGCGCTGGTGACGACGGGCGGGATCGTGCCGCGTGGGAACCCAGATCGGCTTCGGGAGTACAACTCGGTCACGTGGCGTCCGTACTCGATCGCGGGACTGAATGACCTCACCGGCGACGCTTGGGAGCCGATCCACGGCGGCTATGACTCGACCTGGGCGCGCGAGGATCCGGATCGCATCGTTCCTGTCGATGCACTGCGCTTGCTGGAGCGCGCGGGTGAGTTCGGCGCTCTCGACGACCGCCTCTATGTGATGGTGGGCGTCGGGACGTCGGTCGGCAATGCGCGCCGGTTCGGCGAGGAGATCGCGCTCGACCTGCAGAAGCGCGGAGTTCAGGGAGTCATCCTTACAGCGACCTGAAGCACCTGCACGCGTTGCGGTGCAACGCTCGCCAAGGAGATCGAGCGGGTCGGCATCCCGGTCGCGTGCGTGACGACCCTGACGACGCTGGCCGCCGAGGTGCGAGCAAACCGCATCGTCGCGGGCGTGCGGATCCCCCATCCGGTGAGTGACCCCACGGTCGCCCCCGACAAGGAGATCGATGTCCGCATCGCGGTCGCCCGACGGGCACTCGATGTGCTCACCCTGGCCGTCGAGGGACCGACGGTGTTCGCAGTAGATCTCGCGAAAGCCCGCTGATGGCGGCTGCACGCGGGCGCCTCGAGCGGCGCGTATTCGACGTCAGCGATGTCAGCTTCGGTCCACGGATCCGTCTAGCGGGCGGCCTCCTCGAGTTGGACCGCGCCGCGATCGCCGACCTCGTGCTCCTTGACGACCGCCTGACAAGATGCGAAGTACAACTCGTCTCGCCGGGCGACGATGCTCGCATCGTGCACATCTGCGACACCGCAGAGCCGCAGTGGCGGGTCGGTGGCGGGACGTTTCCCGGCTGGACTTCGCCCATTCGCACCGTCGGCGACGGCGTCGCCCATCGCCTAAGAGGCGCCGGCGTGACGGTGTGTTGCGAGTTGCCGTGGCGCAAGACCGGCGGCATCCAGACGCCGCGCGAGAACATCGCCGAGATGCGCGGACCGCTGGCCGCGCTGAATCCGCTCTCCCACCTACGCAACATCGTGCTCGAGGTTGCGGTGCGTGACGACCTGTCTGATGAAGAGTGTGATCGCGCCGTGCATGTCGCCGAGCTTCGTGTCGCGGAGCACGTCGCGCGTGAGGCAACGCGCGACCATGAGCCGGACTCAGTCGAGGTCTTCGAGTTGGGAAGTGCCGACCCGACGTTACCGCGCGTCGTCTACATCTGCCAGATCACGTCGCAGGGACCGTACGCCGCCACCTTCTATTACGGCGGGTACCTCGATCGGCTCATGCCGACGATCGTGCACCCCAATGAGATCCTGGACGGCGCCCTCGTCGACGGGAACATTGCCGGCCCCTGGATCCGCACTCCGACGATCGTGCACCAGAACAACCCGGTGATCACCGGCCTTTACCGTGACCACGGACGCGAGCTGTATTTCGCCGGCATGGTCCTGCTGCGCGGCCATTACTACGGCATGGATGACAAGTACCGCGTCGCGCAACAGGCGAGCAAGCTCGCGGGTTGGCTCGGCGCGGACGGAGCCGTGCTCACGTGGGAGAACGCCGGCAACGGGATCATGGAGTGCCTCTACACCCTGCAGGAGTGCGAGCGCTTAGGGATCAAGACAGTCTTCCTGACGTGGGAGCACGGTGGCGCGCTGGGCGACGACACCCCGCTCCAGTTCTACGTTCCGGAGGCCGACGCCATCGTGAGCACTGGAAGCATGGACGAGCCCGTCGTCCTCCCAAAGGTCGAGCGCGCGGTCGGCGGCGACACCGTCCGGCTCAACCCGCAGCTTGGCGGCGAGCGCCATCCGGCGGTCGGGCCGATCGAGCTCTCTTGGCGACTCGAGCTCTACGGGGGTGCGGGTCACGTGGGCGAGACGCGCTACGGCCGGGTCGACGTGTGAGCTGAGGTCGCGCTCACGCAAGAGCGCGAAGGCGCGGGAGGAGCTTCGCCGCTTTCTCGACGCCGGCGCGCGGGTCACCCCCGGGCCCGAGATCCTTCACTGGGACAAGCAGGAAATCGGTGAAGCCCGCACGCACCGACGCCCGCGCGATGTCGAGCGCGGCTTCGGCGTCGTCCACGACGAGTGCGTGGGCGCGCCGTACGCTCAGCGGATCGCGGCCCACAGCGGCGCAGTGTCCGTCGAGGACCGTCGCCAGCTCATACGCTGCCTGCATCGCCGCCGCGTTCGTCGGCCAGACGTCGCAGCTCCACACATCGGCGCGTTCGGCGACGACACGGAGCGTTCGCTTCGGTCCGTTGCCGCCGACCCAGAGCGGCGGGCGCGGCTGCTGGACAGGCTTCGGCTCGGCGATCGCGTCCTGGAGGTTGTAGAAGCGTCCGGCGAAGCTCGCGCGCGGCTCAGTCCACAGCAGCGTCAGCATCGCGCAGGCCTCGGCCAGCCTTCCGATCCGGTCCGCGGCGCTTGGAAAGGGCATGCCGTACATGCGGAACTCGGCCTCGCTCCAGCCGGCACCCAGGCCCATCTCCAGCCGGCCGTTCGAGAGGTGGTCCACCGTCACGGCGATCTTCGCGAGGAGGCCGGGATGACGGTAAAGGTTGCCGGTGACGTTGAGGCCGATGCGTGCGCGCGTCGTGTTCTCGGCCATCGCAGCGAGCAGGGTCCAGCCGTCGAAGATCGGCTCGGTCGGCTCCTGATGGATCGGAACGAGATGGTCGAAGAGCCAGATGTGATCGAATCCGGCCTCATCCGCGGCGCGCCAGGCCTCCCGCTGTGCGGCGATCTGATGGACCTGCTGCGAGAGCTTGATGCCGACCCGCAGTCTCACAGCCGCCAAGGCACCAGCCGCTTCTGCATCTCATCGAGCGCCAGCGACGACAAATGCCCAAGCGCGGCGAGCACCAGAAGTCCCGCGAACATGCGATTGATGTTGAAGAGCTGCCAGGAGTTCCAGATGAGGTAGCCGATACCGCTCGTCGCGCCGACGAACTCGACCCCGACGATGATGATGAGCGCGACGCCAAGTCCTACTCGGAAGCCGGTGAAGATCGACGGCAGCGCGCCCGGCAGAGCGATCCGCCGGTAAAAGTCGAAGCCGCGCGCGCCAAGGTTCTCACCCGCGTCGATGTAGATCCGCGGGATGCCGATCACGCCGGTGATCGTCGGGAACAGGACCAGGAAGAACACCGCGATCGCGACTGTCACGTACTTCGATGTCTCGCCCAGGCCGAAGACCAGAAGGATCAGCGGGAAGATGGCGATCTTCGGGATCGGGTAGATCGACGCCATGATCGGGTTCAGGATCGCGCGCGCCCAGCGCGAGCCGCCCATGAGAAGACCGATGACGACGCCACCGGACGCGCCGAAGACGAAGCCGACCAGGATCCGCACGAGCGTGACGGACAGGTGCTGCCAGAGCTCGCCGGACGCGCCCATGGTGACGAGCTGTTGGACGACGAGGCTGGGGCGCGGGAAGAACCGCACATCGACGAGCTGGAGAATGGCGACGACCTCCCAGACTGCGAGGAGGATGAGGGGCGAGGTGAGAGTGACGATGCGCTCGAGCCGCTCGCGTCGTTGCCGGCGGCGGCGCTCGCGCAGCAACGCTTCCATGCCGGCTGGGACGCGGGCGCCTCGCGCTACCTGCTCTGCGCCCACTGCTTCATCTCCTGGGCCTGAGCGCTCAGGACCTCGTCGCGGAGGACCTCCCACACGCGGTAGGTCAGCTGTCCGAAGTCGGGCCGGAGCTTCAGTTCAGCGAGCTGGCCGCGCGGCCGCGCGAACGGCACCGCGAAGGTCGCCTTGATCCGCCCGGGCCGCGCGCTCATCACGACCACCGTGTCTGCGAGCAGGACCGCCTCATCGATGCTGTGCGTGATGAAAACGACCGTGCGACCACCTTCTTCCTCCCACACCTTGAGCAGCTCCTCCTGCATGAGGATCCGGGTCTGCTCATCGAGCGACGCGAACGGCTCGTCCATGAGCAGGACCTCGGGCTCGTTGGCAAAGGCGCGGGCGAGGCATACCCGCTGCTTCATCCCGCCGGAGAGCTGGTGCGGGTAGGCGTTGGCGAAGTCGCTGAGCCCCACCTTCTGCAGGTAGTAGGTGACGCGTTCATCGCGTGCGCGCTTTTCGACCCGTCGCATGTCGAGCCCGAACGCGGTGTTCTGCCGCACGGTCATCCAAGGGAAGGTGGACTGCTCCTGGAAGATCATCGAACTGACCGGCCGATCGGAGCGGGCCACATCGATCCGGATCTCACCGCTCGAGGATTGCTCGAGGCCGGCCAGCAGTCGTAGCAGCGTGCTCTTCCCGCAGCCGCTCGGACCGACGACGCAAACGAACTCGCCCACTCGGACCGAGAGGTTTATGTCGTCGAGTGCGACGACGACTTGGCCCGACGCCGTCTCGAAGACTTTGTGCAGACCGCGCACCGCGATGCGGATGTCGCGCTCACGCGACTCCAACTACGGCGTGGACTTCCCTAGCTTCGACACCGCATACGCGGCATAGCTGTTGTCGACCACCTGCTCGACGGTGGGCGAGCCCTGGATGCAGCCATTGGCTTTGAAGAAGTCCAGGTCGGTCTTCACGCTGTTCGTGTCGACGCTGCCGTCGAGGTTCCGCGGCGAGAGCGGCGACGTCCTGACCCGCGCCGGATCCTTCTGCACACCCCACTTCACGACCATCTGGGTGATGTCATCGGGCAGCGGCAGGCTGTTGTAGTACTTGTACGACTCGCGCGCGCCCTTGAGGTACGCCATCATCCAACGCTGCGCGACGTCAAGCTGGGCGGTCATGCTGGGGCCGTACAGGATCCCGCTCTGGACGTGGTTCGGAATGACCGACCCGCCGGTCAGCCAGAGGTACGCGACGCCCGTCGACTGGAATGTGGTGGCGTACGGCTCGAACCCGTAAGTGAAGTCGATCGACTTGCTCGCGAACGCAGCTGCGTTGTCGGCATACGGCACGGTCCTGACCGTGATGTCGCTGCGCTTCAGCCCGCCCTTCTCGAGCAGGACCGAGAGCTCGGTGTCAATGACCGTGCATGTCGCGGCGAGAGAGACCGTGAGCCCTTTCAGATCGGCCGGCGTCTTCACCTTGTCCTTGAGGTCGGTCCGCACGAACCATGCGTTGGACTTCCAGTCCACAGGCGTGCGGACAGTCTCGGCGACGAGCTTGATCGGGATGCCTTGCGAGAACGCGTTGAAGAGCGCGGCGCCGATGCCGCCCGATCCAACGTCGAGCTGCTTCGCCGCGAGCGGCGCGATCATGTCCAGCGCGCTTCCGAACTGGACGAACTCGATGTCGAGGTTCTGCTCCCTGAAGTAGCCCTTCTCGAAAGCGATGTACAGCGGCGCATCGCCGGTGGTGCCGAGCACTCCGACTTTCAGCTTCGTTGGCTGCGGCACCGGTGTGGCCTGAGCGGTGGTCGCGGCCGCGCTTGTCGGTGCTGGCGTCGAGGCGGGTCCACAGCTCGCCGCGATGACCGCTAGGAGCGCGAGAAGGACCGGGCCGATCCGAGTCAAAGACATCGGTCGCAACGTCTGTGCGCGCATCGGGCGAACCTCCCACTGCTTCCCCATCTCGCATCGCGAGGTGCCATATCGGATCCGGAACGTAGACGCTCGCGGACGAGCATGTCAATTGACGAGCGAAGCGAACAGATGGGTCAACGGCGGAGCCGCGGGAGCATCAGCCGGCGGCGCGTCCGCCCACAACCGCGGCGTCGGCGGTACGGCTCGCCGCGCGCCGCCTCGCCGCCAAGAGCACCGCGTCAACGATCTGGGTGTAGCCCGTGCAACGGCAGACGTTGCCGGACATCTGCTCACGCACGACCCGTTCGTCGAGCGGGCCCTCCTCCCGGAGCAGAGCCGTAGCACGGACGATCTGTCCGGGCGTGCAGAAGCCGCACTGGAACGCTCCCATGTCCGCGAAGGCTTCGCGGAGGTCGCGTGCGTCGTCGGCGAGTCCTTCGATCGTCGTCACCTCGCCGTGTACGAGTGCGGCGAGCATCACGCAGGCCATGATGGGTGTGCCGTCGAGCAAGACCGTGCACGCACCACACTCGCCGCGACCACAGGACTCTTTTGCGCCGGTGAGTCGCAGCTGGTCGCGCAGCACGCGCAGCAGCGAAGCGCCGGGCGCGAACTCGATCTCCGCTGTCCGGCCATTCACGCTCAGGGTCCTGTGCACCCCCTTCACGCGACTAGAGGTCGTGCCAGTCGTCCGCGGCGGGTCGCCAGATGTCGATGTTCCGCGGGTCGACCGACATCCGGCGCGGCTTCGCGGTGGCGTGCTCCTCCTCGGTGAGGCGACGATGGCCGTCACACAGCTCGATGCGCGGGCCGTGCTGGTCGTCCTCGATGTAGAAGGCGATCGACTTCGAGGCGGAGTGGTTCGCCATGTCGGCGGCGATCCTGATCTTGTCGTACACGGCGAGCGCGCGGCCGCGCATGACCTGATCGAGGCTCTTCATCGCGAAACAGATGTGCGCGATCTCCTTCTCCTTCGAACGCCGCATGGCGAACGAGTGATGGAGCCGGTTCTCGCTGCGGAGGAACGCGGTGGCGTTCGCGATGTAGTCGGACGCCCGGAAGCCGAGGACATCGAGATAGAACTTCAGCGTCTCGTCGAATTTCGGCGTGCCGATGAAAGGATGGACGATGTAGGCCGGGGTGTAGAAGAGCGATGGCATCTCGGCCCACTCCTGGTAATCGGTGAAGAACTCGAGCGTGTTGCTGGCGGGATCCTGCGTCGCGAAGCCGCCGGCGCACCAGGTCTTCTGCGCCTCGTCGAGCTCCTTGACCGGCGCGCCCGAATCCTTGACGCGCTTCTTCAGCGCCTCGAGGACCTCCTCGGACTCTACGCTGAAGCCGAAGGCGCGCACCTCATGCTTCTTCAGCGAGCGGTCCTCGACGAGATCGAGCGCGTGGTGCGGAAGACCCGCACGCAGATAGGTGTGGCCGTCGGTCTTGCCCGCGAAGTCGACGCCGACGTACTTCTCGTACCAGGCCTTCGTCGCACCCAGGTCGGGCACCGCGATGCGCGCGTACTCGAACGAATAGGGACCCTTCACATTCATGTCAGCGAACCCTCCAGCTCCTCGTTTCGCAGCATCGTCACAGGATGAAGCTCAGCCTACCGCCGGGCCGCAGGACCTCGAGCTCGAGCACGGCGCGGCGCTTGCGGAAGCGAAGGCCCGCGCCGCCGGGGGTCAGTACGTGCTCGTAGCGACCGACGAACTGGTCGACGTTGCCGTCGCGGATCTTGTAGATGAGGAACGCGGCGTAGGCCGCGATCTCACCGCCGGCCGGCTCCCCCACGCGCACGTTCGTGATGAGCCGGCGCGTGCGCGAGTGCGGGTTCTCCGCGTGGGCGTGCTTGCTCTTGAGGCGCTTGACGCGCGCGCTGAGCAGCTCGTAGTCGTCCCACACGTAGTACTGCGAGCGGTGCGGATCCTCGTTCGGCCGATCGGTCGTGGGCACCTCGTACGTCGCGCCCGGCTCGAAGAGCGTAAGCCATTCGTCGAGACGCCATTCGTCGAGGAGCGCCGCTTCGCGGAACAGGAAGTCCTCGACGTCCTGCCGCGTGATCGTCGCGATCAACCCGCCGACCCGCTGATCCGGTCATCCCAGTGGCGCCAGAAGCCGCGGATGCCCGCCTCGTCGACGTTGCGCGCCGGTTGGCCGTCGGCCTCGCGCGCCATGCCGCGCGAGATGTCGCTCCAGTCGACGTTCGGTCGCGGATCGCCCGCGGTCGCGACGACGCCGCGCTGCACGCATTCGTACGCCTCGACGTCGTCCGGCGTCGCGAGACCGCCGGGACCGATGAACGAGCCGAGGATACGGATGCGCAGCTCGCGCGCCTCCGCGGATTCGCCGGCGGGCGCGAGCTCCCAGGCGCGCACCTCGGTGAAATCTGGGCGGATCGGCTCGAGCTGCCGCGCCGCGAGGCCTTCGATGTCGAAGAGGAGGAGGTTCGGGAAGATGTACAGGATCCGGCTCGTTCCGGACACGCGCTTCGCGCGCTGCTCGCCGATCCGCGCGGCGAGACGGCGCACGTTCTCTTCGACCCGCAGGCGCTCGGACTCACCGAACCGTGGCTCCCACTGCATACCCACGCGTCCGCCATGACCCGAGAACACGAGCACGCTGTGCCCGTTCTCGAGGGTGATCGCCCGGCCGCCCTCGTCGCTGGTCACGTAGCCGGTCGTCTTCAGGTAGTCGACGAACGTCACGTGCGTGGGCGAGAAGTGGTAGCCGTCCATCGCGTTCTCGACCGCGAGCTTCCAGTTGCCGCGGATCGAATACAGGTGGGTGCCGGGGATGACCTCGAGGCCTCCCTCGGAGTGCTCGGCCATGAGGTCGAGGTACTCGCGCGCGTCGCCGAGGTGCTCGCGCAGGCTCGGACCAGCGGCCGCGAATGAGACGAACACGAAGCCGCGGTAGTTCTCGAAGCGCGGCAGGGCCCGCAGACCCATCTCGGCCGCGAAGCCGCGCTCTGGCGGGTACGCGCCGGGGTCGGGGATGCCGACGAGCTCGCCGGTGTTCGCGAACGTCCACGCGTGGTAGAAGCACTGGAACGTCTTCGCGTTCCCTTCGGTCTCGCGGCAGAGGATCGTGCCGCGGTGCGGGCAGGCATTGAGGTACGCGCGCACCTTTCCGGTGCTGTCGCGGGCGAAGATGATCGGGCGGCCGGCAAGGGTGCGCTGCTTGAAGTCCCCGGGCAGCGGGACCTCGGTCTCGTGCCCGAGGTAGAGCCAGAGGCGGTCCCACACCCGGTCGCGCTCGCGCGCGAAGACCTCCTCCGAGCGGAAGACCTCACGGTTCACGCGGAACGTGTGCGCGCCCCAGTCCTCGCGCACGAAGGGGCTGCGACGATCCCGGGTCTTCGCGCGAGGCTCGACCGTGGTCGTCGCGGTCATCTCTCCTGTGTCCTCCATTCCCGCCGTCTCGCCATACGATACGGCCTCTCGCATCGCAGGACTCGCGGGCTCGCTACCGCGGCGTGAGCGCGAGGTCGGCGCCCATCGCGACGCCGACGAGACCCGACAGATTCGCGAGCGCGATCACCACGCGTGACTCCTCGCGACCGGCGCTCATGCCGACGGTGATGCCGTTGCGGCGCGGCGGCAGGCACACGATGTCCCCCTTGCCGCAGGCGAACGACTCCGCGTCGACCGAGACGGTCGGATCTCCCGAGATCACGAAGAGGAAGCCGTTCCCGGGGGTCGTGAGGATGTCGGTCTCCTGGCCCGGGTCGAGACGCTGCGTGAAGACGAACATCGGCGCGGTCCCAGCGAAGCCCGGCGCACCCGGATGCGTGTACCAGCGAAGCTCACCGAAGCCGTTCTTGTCGATCGGGAGATCCGCGCGGCGCATGAGGGCCGGTGGATGGAGCGTGCGGCGCTGACGCTCGCGCTGCTCGATGAGCGCTCCGAGCGTCGGCGCGGCGGGCGCCATCACGCCGTCCTGCGGCGCGGCCGCGCCGGTCTTCGCCGGCTCCCACCGCGCGGCGCGCGTCTGCGGCTCGAGCTGCACCATCTCCGCGCCGAGCGCGACGACGAGGGGCTCGTAGATGATCCCGATGAACTTCGACGGCCGGTCGTCGCGCGCGCGAAAGTGCTGATGGTCGACACCGCCGGGCACGACCGGGCGGAGCACCGCGTCCTCCGCGCTCCAATCGAAGCGATGGCCGTTCACGACGCTGTAACCGTCACCCTCGACGCCGAAGATCGTGATGCCGCCCTGATGCCGGTGCCGACCGCTCTGCACTC
>Ga0137388_10001995_pt1 | contig 12681 bp, 13 predicted proteins | sample 15con2h14AmetaG_FD_104644 | JGI IMG/M metagenome (GOLD analysis project Ga0137388, IMG submission 104644) | Vadose zone soil microbial communities from Angelo Coast Range Reserve, California, USA - 15con2h1.4A metaG | ecosystem: Environmental > Terrestrial > Soil > Vadose zone > Saprolite...
AGAGCCCAGACGAGCCGCCAGGCGGCGTTGGGGAGGTAACTATACAGACCGGAGTGCGCATCATCCTTGATCGTCCGTACCCGCAGCTCGACATCCACTATGCCACGGCAACCGAGCTCCATGTGGAAGCGGCCTTCATCGTCCGTTAGTGCGCCTTCCCATATGCAGGCATCTGCCGAAAGCCGATCCTTGTGCGTACGGATGAAGTCACTCAGCGACGGGCTGCCGATCTCTTCTTCCCCCTCGATGAGAAAGACGACGCGGTAAGGCAGGTCTCCATAGACCGCTCGCACCGCATCGAAGGCGGCCAGCCGGGAGATGAGTTCTCCTTTATCGTCTTCGGCGCCACGAGCAAAGAGCTTGCCGTCGCGCTGCACCGCTGCAAAGGGGGGAGAATCCCACTGCTCCAGGGGTTCTGGCGGCTGGACATCGTAGTGGTTATAGAGCAAGAGGGTCCGCTCTCCAGTCCCATACTCACCATACACCACGGGATATCCTGCGGTTTCCATCACCTGAGCCGCAATGCCACGCGAGCGGAGCAGTTCTGCAACCAGGGCCGCGCACTCCTGCATTCCCAGCCCTTGAGAGGAGATGCTGGGTTGATTACAAAGTCGGACCAACTCCTGCATGCTCTGTTGAACATGCTGCTCCACATACTGATCAAGGGCGGCTATCCTGTCTGTCATCATGATATCTCCTGTCGAGAGGGGCTTTCTCTCCCAAGTGATGAAGTTCTTCAACCAACGCCTTCGTCAGGGCAGCGAGAGGATCTCGCTTTATAGTATGCCACGCTGCTCAGGAGTGCAAGCTTTTTCGTCCAACGGATATGAATCATATATGTCAAGAGGATGTTGAGTCGGTTTCGTGCCCGAGTCAGATCCTGTTGGCCTCCAGAACATGGTATTCAGCAAAATCAGGGCCAAAACTGACCTCTTTTGCGGGGTTCTGACAAAAAGCCGGGGTTGCAAAAGAAGAGAGAGACTCGTACTGTGAAAAGAAATGAAAACCTACTCAATCACAGAAGGAGACCTCTCTCATGCACGTACAAGTATCGCTCACGATTGAGATTTCGGCAACCGCAAGTATAACGGAGATGGAAGAGCAGATTCAAGCAGCGGGTCAGCAAGCGATGCGAGAGGCACTCAAGCAAGCTATCAGGCAACGGGAAGATCAAAACGTCATGTGTCCTCACTGTGGCAAGAAGCAGCGCAGACTGGAAGGAACCGTGCGCCGGGTGATCGCGACGATCTTCGGGCGGGTAGCAGTGCCGCGCCGGCGCTTTCGCTGTCAAGGGTGTCTGCGTCGGTGGTGTCCGGCCAATGGCTTGTTCGCCGAGCTAAAGGGAGGAACAGTCAGCCCATCCTTACAAGAGGTGGCAGCACTCGTGGGATGCTCTTGGCCGTATCGGGTGGCGAGTCAGCTGTTGAAGAAACTGAGTGGGGCACAAATCAGTGCGGAAGAGATCCGTCTGCTGACCAATCAGCGAGGGAAGCAGCGAGGGGCGCACCAGCAAGAGGAGGCGGAGCGAGCGTGCTCCACCTCGGAGGCGGTGGTGCCCTCGCCAGAGAAGGCGGAGCAGCCGATGCTGGTGGGATTGGATGGAGGCTGGGTGTGCAGCCGGGAACAACGAGGAGGAATGGAAGGAAAAGTGGCGGTGGTCTGTTCCAAGGTGGAGGATCTGCCACTGCCAACCTACTCCACCACGTTCTCTTGGAGCGAGCGGGGACCCAGACAGGTGCCCAAGCAACGACATCGTCTGGCCCAGCGGCGCTATGTGGCGACCTTTGGCCCATCCAAGCAGCTTGGACAGCAAGCGGGGGCAGCGGCACAGATGCTTTGTCCTGACCCGACTCGCCCGGTGGTGGTGGTGGCCGACGGCGCGCAGTGGATCAAAACCGAGCAAGCGCGACACTTCCCGCAGGCGACCTGTATTCTGGACTGGGCTCACCTGTGGCGCGAGGTCAGTCACGCCATCCGAGCGGCGGCACGAGCCAAGCCCCTCTCGCAGCGAGAACGAGACTACCAGTTGCACTTGCACCGGTTTTGGCTCTGGCATGGTGGCGTCGATCAAGCGGTGCAAGGATTGCGCACCTTGGGCACAGGACTGCCAGCCGAGCCACTGGAGACCATCACGAAAGCGATCACGTATCTGGAGAACCAACGTCCGTGGATTGGTTCCTATGAGCACTGGCACCAACAAGGCTATCCGGTGGGAAGCGGCATGATCGAGCGAGCGGTGGCCCTGGTGATCAACCGCCGCATGAAAAAGCGGGGCATGCGCTGGTGCCGATCCAATGCCACTGCCGTGGTTGCCCTGCGGACAGACCTCCTTAACGATGATTGGATTCTACCTCAGCGGGTGCGATCCTTCCCCTAAAACAACCCTGGGTTTTGGGTAGAACCTCTTTTGCGTCTACAATGAGGGAAACAATGATGATTTCAGTGATGGAACAAAAAGGGAGCACAACCATGACCACAGATAGGCTTTCGCTTATGACTTGTTACAGCGGGTGGGATAACTATCAAATCAGCCTGGCGCGAACCGTTGCCAGACTGACACACGAGCAACTAGCCTGGCGGCCCACACAAGAGCATCGTTCGGTGGGTGAACTGGTGCAACATATCATTATTGAGGGACGTATTGACTGGATAGGCAATGTTCTTGGCGAGGGGAGTGCGGAGTTAAAGGCATGGCCAACCACCCCCGCAGTGCATGAGGATGCGGTTGAACTCGTGAAAGGGTTGGAGACAAGCTGGCAGATGATCGAGGATGCGTTGACCAGGTGGAGCACAGCTGATCTCGCGCAGACCTATTCTGTTACGTACAATGGGAAAAACCACATCATTACGCGTCAATGGGTCATCTGGCATGTTCTCTCCCACGACACCCATCACGGCGGCGAACTCACCCTCATGCTTGGGATGCAGGGCATCGCCCTGCCCGAACTGGGCGAGGGCGGCCACCTCGCTGAACGCGCACCTCTAGCTGAATAAGAAAGAGGAGTTTTCTATCCTCCCAAGTACGAAAGGGAGCTTTCTGAGACCTTTTGCGTCAGAAGCTCCGCCTGTTCACAGCCAAAGTGGTCACACACGCGTTGTCTCAGTTCACTCGCGGTCAACAGCCGAGCAGGTTCAACAATGGCGCGCTTACCGTGGACCCACTTTGGCTCAATCCTGTTGAGCCACGGGCTCTTGATGGGTAACCAGCAGGGAATGATGCGCACGCCTGTTTTGCTCGTTTGAGCGTCTTGCAGGACTGTTTGGTTGTGTTCACGCAGCCAGGTTTTGACCTGTTTACTCACGTGAAAGGCGGGCATTATCCCAAATGAGCACGAGCACATGTCTGCCCTGTGCCTGGACCTGCTCGCACAGCCACTCCAGAAAATCTGTGGTTACCTGGCTGACAGGACGTCCCGACACAAAGCGCAGATGCATGCGTCCACTGTCAGCCGACAGCATCCCGTAGCAAGCCAGCGCTTTCGGATCAGGATCGTTCTTGTCTGCCGCCATTTCCTGCAACCGAAGCGGCTCGTCCTTTTCACTCCAACTGTGCAGGTTGGGCTGGCTCACCCGACTCCACCACACCTCATCCAGGTAACCAATCTCCCATCCGCAGCACTGCGCGAGTGTGATCAGGTCATCACGCCGTTGTTTTTTCCTGGCATACGCGGGATCAGGACTGGTAATCCAATGCTTGGCCCGTTGCCATCCCACCCCAAGCCGCTTGAGCGCTTGGCGGATGGTCTCAATGCTCATCTGAATTGCTGTCAAACCTCGCTCAAAGCAGATCTCCGCTGCCAATTCCAGCGTCCACTGACTGGTCATTTTGCCAAAGGTTCGCGGACTCTGGTGTAACAAGGCTCGTAACGCTTCACATTTAAGCTGATCAAGCTGGGCTTGCACGGTCTTTGGCCGCGAAGACTCTTGCTTGAGACACGCTAAACCTTTTTGCTCAAACGCATGAATCGCATTACGCACGGTTTGGGTAGCACAGCCCAGGTTGTAGGCGATCGTTTTAGGACGCTGTTCTCGACTGGATGCCAGCAGGATCTGGCTTCGACGTAGGGTAAAGGCATCCGAGGAACGCAATCCGGTTTCGATCCCTTCCAGTTCCTCTGGACTTAGGGTTCGGATGTACATGGGGAATTTCATACACTCATTCTATCAGATTTTTATCATCTTACACAGGAGCTTTTTTGAATCTGCACTAAGAAGGCCTTCGGCCTGGCGCATACGGACGCCGATCCACCAGCTGTCGCGCTCTCTTCCGATTATCGCATGAATAGTGCGAGCGTTACCAAGACTCTCACCGCTGTCGCTGCGCTCAAACTGCTTGCTGCCAGGCACGTGTCTATCGACACGCCGATCTACTCCTACTTGCCCAGAGGCTGGATCCTCGGCCCAAACGTCAAGACGATCACGTTTAGAGCATTGCTGACCCACACCAGTGGCATCCGCAGTTCCCATGACCTGGCTACGAGGTATGATGACTTGCGAACCTTGATTGCCCAGGGCATCAATCTCAGCGACAAGGTCTATCACTACCAGAACCAGAACTTCGCACTCTTTCGCATTCTCATCCCCTATCTCGATAGGTTCGATGACACCGGCATCGCAGATATCGGCGCGGCAACCTCCCAGCGCTATCTGGAGTACATGAACCGCGTCTACGGCCGCTACTTCCCTGTCTCATGTAATCCCCAGGCGAGCGGCTCACTGCACATCCTATCGTACCCCTATCCCGCCGGTTCCAGCCACGGCATCGACTGGGGTGATTGGACGACCATCTGTGTTGGCGGCGGTTTGCAACTGTCAGCGGATGAGATGGGTATCTTCCTGATACAGCTCAATTTGAACGTCTTTCTGCCCGCCGACCAGCTTCAGCACATGTATGGCCACTTGCTAGGATGGGACTACCTATTCGCCAATACCAGGCACGGCAGGTGTATCACGAAAAATGGCGTCTTGTACAACGGCCCGACTTTCCTGAGCACCCTGCTGGTCTATTGCCCCACGACCGGCTTGGGCTTTGTGGGCCTCGCGAATTCGCGCCTGAGCTCGGCGACCACAGCAAACTACGGTTTCCCTGGCTCCTGGGACGACATCGTACAACACGCGTACGACGCTGCCTGGAAGCCGCAGTCTTGACAGCGACAGGCGTGGAGACGAAGAACTCCCATGCATGCTAAATGGTATGATAGAGAGCCAGGAGTGGAGGAGGATATGCTCAAGTACGCCGTCTGCGCCTTCGTTTGATGAAGTGAAGCTCTCAGGATAGACAGAAGGGACGTCCCTCATGCTGCTTGATTTCCAGCAATTCGTCGATGTAGATGTCTGCTCCTTGACCACCAGGGGTCGTGTTTCAGGTCGTCCGCATACGATTGAAATCTGGTTTGCCCTCCATGGTCACACCCTCTACTTGCTCTCCGGTGCGCGCGAGCAGGCTGATTGGGTGAAGAATGTTCTGCGCTTCCCTGCGGTCCAGGTGAAGATCAAAGGCACCCTCTTCTCTGGGCAGGCACGCCTGGTCAGCGATCCTGAAGAGAACAGTCTGGCTCGCACACTGCTCTACGACAAATATACCCCCCGTAGTGGTGACGACCTCCATGACTGGTCACGCAGCGCACTCCCCGTCGCTGTGGATCTCACAATCTGACGATGGGGTAGCTACTTGGAGTGCGATCGTTGCATGGGAGCGGGAAGACCAGGTGGGAGAGAAGGAGAGGCTTGATCTGCCTCAACTTGGTCATATCTTCAAAGAACCAGACCATGCCTCTGCCATCAATATAGACGCCAATGTCCATCCGATGCAGTGTCTTACTCGTTAGGTGGCTATGGTATTGGCCTGTTGTTGACGGCTCCTTGATCATACTCTCCTGCACATTGTAGACGCCTGCCCACGCGCTGGGATATGGCCTCGCATTGGCAATGTTCTCGCCACAGTCAGTGTAGCTGATCCCCCTCATCTACGATGCGTTAGCACGGGCCGCATTCATCTGGGCAGGTGTGACTGAAGCCCCAATGGACCATGTTCCAGGCATGCAGGCGCGCATCTCCCACTGAGGTTGCATTCCAGGCAAACGGGTGAAGGCCCCGGGCGTGCGGTCGGCGCTGATCAGGGTGAAGAGATTTTAGGTCAGTTCGACTTCCTCCGCCGTCACCGATGGGGGCGGACCAGAGAGCGGCTCCTATGCTGGCGCGATGGACAGTCGCAGGTGACGGAGGGCCCATGGGAACGGTGCTAGCTGGTTGCATACCCGCAGAGGTCGGTCGAGGAGTTGGTGGAGGCGAGCTGCGCGGGTATTACCTATTCTGCTTGCGGGGCACCAAAATGGGAGGGTAAAACAAGCGCGAAAAAGATAAGATTTTCGCATCCGCACAAAGATGCTTTCAAGCCGCGTCATTCCTGGAAAATTGGGGTTGTTTCTAACAAATATCACACCCATTATTTCATACTTTGTTTCTAAACAAGGGTATCCCAGGAGAATTGCTTCTTGTCTTTCGATAAGGGGATATGGTATACATCTAGTGTAAACAAATGTTCTTCGTTCCATCCTGAACGAAGGTGGCGTGGTCTGCCACGGTTGGCATGCTGTAAGCTGGGCCAGCTCAAGACGAGGATGTCCCCTCTGATCCTGTCTGCGTTTCGCGGGGATCTGAAAGGATAGGTCGCGTGATGTCCACCTTGATCTTGTTCGTGGTTCTGTCTGTGTTTCGCGGGAACCTCCTCAGGAGGCTAAAGGACACCTCGCTATCGGTCGTGTAAGTAGTCGGATAACGTAGCATCTGTGTTTTGTCATTTGGCTATGCATGCGTAGAGCACGCAGTTGAAAGGAGGATCGCCGAACAGGAGCAGACTGTTGGAAGGGTTCCCTTTGTGCTGCGTGTTTTTTGCAGCAGAAAGGAACGTCACCATGTATCACCTACCAACAGTGCCAAACCCAGGACCGAACCACCATCAGCACCAAAGGCAACAGGTACCGCCACCACCATCTCCTCATCATCCTTCTGGACCCTATGACATTGGGAACTGGGAACTCAGGTGGAGGAGGAGAACAACCTACGATGCGAAGGGCAGGCTAATCGGCACGGCTGTTGAGGAGGAAGCCGCCTATACGCCGCCTCATCTACGGCAGCTGCAACCGCCTCACATGCAGCAAGAGAGGCAGGGGCTGCTGTGGCTTCTTGTCGTCTTTCTCTTTGCACCAGTAGCATTGCCTCTGATCATCTTAGGACTGATGCTCTTAGGCGTACTAATGTCCTTGTTACAGCAATTCGTGTTGCCAATGATACTCGTTGCTACAGGTCTCCTCATGCTCCGGCTTTTGTACAGGATATCGAGAAGGCCATAATCACACAAAGGGGTTTTCTCTACACGGAGAGAGCCTTTTTGCTGTTCCCCACACGCTTCCTCACCGTTGATCCTGCTCTCGGCCTACCATCTCACGTTCTTCCCTACGTGATATCCCTCACCTACGATAATGAGATCATGGTAGCAAAAGGGACCTCTGACAACGCTCTCTTACCAAACGTAAGGACACCGCAAGGCAATGTCTGCAGAGCCATCGTCTTGCTCGTATCATGCCTTCTCCTGGCCAGCACCGTCTGGAGAAGGTATTTTTCATGATCGAACTATGATCGTAGGCCAGAAAGGAGCGCAGCCATGCCAACTCAGATTCGAGGACCGCCCTCAGCTACCCTTTTCCGCAGAAACGAAGACTATCGGCATATGCATCGGACTGCAACCGGCCTGATCTTTCTACGAAGCAGAGAGTCCTATGCGTGTGCCCATGACGTATGAGAAAGGCCACGGCTCTCGAGCAAGAGTACGTGGCCATTGTTCGTTTGCGAAGCAACCCCGACGCCACATCTTGGAAGAAACAGGCATCAGAGCTGCTCTATGAACAGGAAGGCTAGCTTCCATACGCAATAGTATACCATATGGGCGGCCTTTCTGACATGAAAAGGAAAGGTGTTCAATTCCAATGACACAGCAGACCAATTCCCCTCAACCCTCTCTGGTCATTCACGAACTGCGAACCCCGCTCACCGCCGCCGTTGGCTATCTTGAACTGGCCCAGGACCTGGCGCGACAGGTGCGGACAGCACCTGCGGCCACGGCTTCGTCGACGCTGGATCAGCTCGAACGGTGTCTTACATTAGCCGCGCAGGAACTCGATGTTGCTACGATCATGCTGGATGACCTTGCAGTGGCGAGCGAGGAACACTTCGCGATTCGGCGTATCTCCTGCAATCTCAATGAGATCGTCCGGGATGTTGTGGAAGCGCGAAGTGTACTCATGCCATCACGAGTGTTACACTTGCAGGCTCCGCCAGTTGAACTCCCTGTGCTAGCCGACCCGCGTCGCATCAAACAGGTACTGACCAACTACCTGGTGAACGCCTTCAAGTACACGCCTACAGAATGCCCCATTACCGTCCTCGTCGAAACGGCCTGTCCCGGTCCACAGTTCCTGCGTGTCACTGTACGGGATGAAGGACCAGGTATCCAACTCGACGCACAGGCGCACCTATGGGATCAAGGCTACCGTGTGCCAGGTGGTACCCAGGGACGCGAAGGCCTGGGGCTCTGGCTCTACATCTGCCGCATGCTCCTCGAGCAACAGGGAGGAACCGTTGGTGTTGACAGCAGTCCAGGGCACGGCGCTGCCTTCTGGTTGGCGCTTCCTGTTCTTTCGACGCCATCCGAGGCTCCCCAAGAGCCTGAGCTATGCACGTGAAAGGAGTGGCTCTCATATGCGTCTCCTTCACACACATTCGAGAGGAACCTCCCAATCGACAGGAAGGTTCCTCTTTTATTCTTCCTCATGACAGGAAAGTGACCTTTTTTACGCAAAGGAAGCAGTCATGTGTCGGATACGAGCGCCACCAGAACAGTGGTGTTTTCACGCACAAGCAAAACGATTACTCCATTTGAACAGCATAAGGGCAGCACACCCCGCCAGGTGCGCTGCCCTTCTTTGTTTTCTCCTACCTAGAGAGAAAGGGTTACCATCATGATACCAGATGACACGTTCTTTTTCAACCGTCATGGCGCGCTCAGCAACTTCGATGATCACGAGGTCCGCTTGCGCCACCTATTGGGGCAGGATGCCATGCCAACGCCCGAAGGTGACAGGCATCTGCTGTACGGCTGCCCGGTCTGCAAACGCCCCTGGTACAAAGCAGGCAGGCATGAGTACCCACGTCTGGCACCGGAGCAACTGGCATTCCTCGGTGCAACTCTACATACCGATGTCAACGCGCTCCATCTGCTCCCCAGAGCGCTCTGTCCCATCTGCAGCACCGTCTACCTGGGCGGCATGTTCACTGTTGAGGAATATTCTCACCACAGGGGCTATCGCTTCCTGTGGGAAAGCGCATCGCCACGGCGCATCCAGCTGCTGGCGATGGTCTGCCGTCGTGAGGAACTCACCCTGGATCTGCTCGTGCAGATGTCGCCCGCAACGCGTACAGAACCCATGTGCGATATGCGTGCGGTGCTCGCCTGGCTGGAGACGTGTCCATTTCCGGAGGCTACGAGAGCGTATACCGACGAGCAAAACCAGCACCTTGCCCAGCGTTGTCCTCCAGGAAGCGCACCCAATGGGAGCGTACACCTGTGGCGTGGGTATGCCTGGGAGGAGAGCTGCCCTCCACTTGGTGGCGACGTGCTGGTCTCACTGGCAGTTGCCCTTCAACCGCTTGCCCCATCCCCGTTCGCCAGCCTGCTCATAGGCTGGCACGTGCTGGCGCGAGCCATGCGCATGGTGCTGTGAGGAGACGAGCACATGACCATCACTTCACAGACCACCCGACAGGGAAAAGTGATCCACCTCCTGTCGCCCGGCGACCTGGTCGATGTTGTAGAGAGCGGGCAGCGACTGCGGGCCTATTGTCCCATTCATGGCGGGGACCATCAACGCTCCCTCTCGATTGACTCCAGCACCGGCTGGGGTTTCTGCCATTGCTGCCATGCTACCGTGCTGGTCACAACCATTGGCTCTTCGTTCGTCAACAGACGAAACGATAGCCAGGGGTGGCACGGCTGTGGCGGCGACGCATTCGCTCCATCACCTGGCGCCGATCATCGCTCGTCGTCGCTACGGCCATCTTTGCTGCAACCACGCCCTGCGACCACTCTTCCATACTGGCAACGAGACGAAGTGGCCGCCCTCATGGCTGTCGTGCCCTGGATGCGTGAGGCTCTGACTTCATCCAGGCGGGCGCAGGCGTACCTCAACGAACGCGGTATCCCTCCGGCCATTGCGCATGCGGCACGCATCGGCTATGTATCACGTTCTGCCTGGGAGCGTGCTCCAGTGTCAGCAGAGCACCTGCTGCTCTTGAGGCGCTGGATCGGACGCATCGTCTTCCCGCTGGGCTCCCCTGCCGGAGGAGGGTTCATCGGGCGCACACTGCTCAGATGGGAACCAGGGATGGATGAGAACACCCACAAGACCATGCTCGACAGACCCGGCGCTCCCAAACGATGGGTCAAAACCAACCCGGCAGGGTGGTTCGGCTTTGATACACCAGGACGGCTCACCGAACGGGTTGTCCTGGTCGAAGGTGGCTTTGATCGCCTGGCACTGCTAGCCGCTGGCTTTCCGGCCACTACCGTGATCGCTCTCGTCGGCACTGCCGCTCGGCCTGCATGGCTGGCGCGGTCGGCCCCACAGGTGAAAGATGTGGCGCTGGCGCTTGACGCCGACCTCGGCGGGAAAACAGCGATGGAGCGGCTTGCCGACGAGTTCCGTCAGGCAGGGCTCTCGGTCACGCTCTGTCCACCACCCCATGACCAGTGGGGCAAGGACTGGAGCGAGCGCTGGCGCAGGCTCGGTCCGCAGAGCATGTGGCTGCTCTTCGAGGCTTTTACACAACACCATACAACTCTAGACGAAAGGAAGTAGCTATGCACACGCATCAACGCTATGCCGTCTATCATGCCAACGACCTGTTCGCAATACCTACGGTACAGGCGTCGCACTGGCATGAAGACCGATCTCGCTCCTATACCCACGTTGCCGATGTGGTGGCATCGCTTGAGCAGGTCTTCGCGCTCACGAACCACATTGACCACTCCTGGACGAGCAACCCGCAGGTCGTCTGGCACGCCACCACCGCTCCACTACGATCCACCTCGGTCGGAGACGTCATTGTGTCCTGTGAAAGCGATCAAGCCTGGCTGATCATGCCCATTGGCTTGCAGGGACTCCCACCAGACAACGAGACACCTGCAGTCGATGAAGGAACTTCAGACGCATCCCGCATGACGCAACAGGATTCGCCTCCCAACGACAGGAATTAGCCTCACAGTATCACCGCACCCTGCCTCAGTTCACCTGCCTTGCTCTTCACCTACCAGCCTACCCTCATCTCGTCTGATCCCGTCTGCCTTCCCTTCCCTCCATCCCCTGTCCTCTTTCGACAAGGAGAGGGAAAAGCTCAGAAAACCAGATGGGACAGAGCGTTAGCACCGTGTGCAGGCCGGTGCACTGAGGAGGATGCCTTTGGAGCTTTAGAAAGGACATCTTCTCATGAGCATACCTTCACCCATGATCACGCTTGATCTGCTGGTCGAACAACTCCGCGCACCCTTTCCGCCGGCGGAGATCAAATTCTTACCGAAATCTCCCGTGCAGCGCGGCGACGCCTGGATCTGCCTGGCGTTGCCCTATGCCGACAAACGGATGTATGAAGATCGCCTGAACGCCCTGGTTCCCGGTCGCTGGAGTACCCCAGCGATGACCCCGCTGGTCGCCGGGAACAAGCTGGTGATCCCCGTCACCCTGGTGATCTGCGAGATCGCGCACACCGATGTAGGTGAAGCCTTCCTCACCAGTCTCTCGCGCAAAGGGGAGCCGCGCGAGGAGGAAAACGCCGCGACGGAAGCCTACTCGCAGGCATTTCGTCGCGCCTGCGCCCAGGTCGGCCTGGGCCGCTATCTCTACGACTTGCCCAAAGCGTGGGTGCTGTATGACCCACAGAAGCGAGCGATTGCGCTCACGGAGGAGGAACTACGCCAGCTGGCGGAACGGTTATACCGCAAAGTCGGTCTCCTCCCTGCCGCTCCATCAGCACGGTTGAATGGAGCAACAGCCTCTCGTCCAGTACCAGGGCAGATGCAGGCAGACCAGTCACGAGGACCGGCGCAGTCGGCATCGGTCCACGAGATCGCCGGATCAACACCAGCCCCTGCGCTCCCGCAAGCACCGGTGCAGGAGCCATCACCGCACATGGATGAGGAGCGTATCCCTACCCCGCAACCGGCACCATACGCTCCCTCGGTCGTAGGTGAAACCAATGGGGACCTGGCTGACGCCTCCGCTGTCATCAGTCCCTACCAACGTTCCTGGATTGAACGACAATTAGATGGTGATCCGTCGCGTATCGCTAAGGTCTGCCAGTTCTACCAGGTCGGGACGCTGGACGAGCTCTCCGGCCAGCAGACGGTCGACCTGGTCAATCGCCTGTTCGCGCAGCAGGCCCAGGAGCGCCAGCGTCAGGCGTCGGAACGGGGACAACGGAGCGGCCAGGCGAGGGTGAGAAAGGCGGTGGCCCGATGACCACCCTCGACGGAACCTTGCCGGTACGGCCCTTTCATCCCAACCGCTTTTTCGGCACGGTGCAGGTCGATGGGCAGCATCCACGGGTGGCTGCCCTGGCCTGCCACGAACT
>Ga0137388_10001998_pt1 | contig 12676 bp, 9 predicted proteins | sample 15con2h14AmetaG_FD_104644 | JGI IMG/M metagenome (GOLD analysis project Ga0137388, IMG submission 104644) | Vadose zone soil microbial communities from Angelo Coast Range Reserve, California, USA - 15con2h1.4A metaG | ecosystem: Environmental > Terrestrial > Soil > Vadose zone > Saprolite...
AGCTCGACGAGCTCGGCCGGCGGCTGGCTCACGCACCCGTGCCCGTCACCGTGGCGGCCGAGCAGGGGATACTCAGCCTGTGAGGGCACCAGACGCGGTCGTCGTTGGCTCGGGCCCGAATGGCCTGGCGGCGGCGCTGATACTTGCCCGCGCCGGGCTCGCGGTAGATGTCTTCGAGGGTGCCGGGAGCCCGGGCGGCGGATGCCGGACCGAGCAGCTGACCCTCCCCGGTTTCCGCCATGATGTCTGCTCGGCAGTGCATCCGCTGGCCGCCGCGTCGCCGTTCTTCCTGGGCACGGACCTGGCCTCCCGCGGGGTCAGGCTGCTGACCCCCAAGGTCGCCTTCGCGCACCCCCTCGATGGCGGCCGGGCCGCCGCCGTCAGCGGCTCGGTCGACGAGACAGCAGGCGGGCTAGGTGCGGACGCGAGCGCCTACCGGCGGCTGATGGCACCCCTGGTCCGGGATTCCGGCGCCATCGTGCCCGCCGTGCTCGCGCCGCTGCGGTCCCTCCCCGAGCACGCCGTCGCCGTCTCCCGGTTCGGCCTGCGCGGGCTGCTGCCCGCGTCCGTGCTGGCCCGGCGATTCGAGACCGACGAGGCGAAAGCGCTGCTGGCCGGCGTGGCCGCGCACGCCATGCAGCCGCTGACGGCCCCGCTCACGGGCGGATTCGGGCTGCTGCTCACGGTGCTGGCGCACTCGGCCGGATGGCCGGTGGTCGAGGGCGGGAGCGCCCGGCTCGTCGCCGCCCTGACCGGCGAGCTCGCATCGCTCGACGGCCAGGTCGTGACAGGACGCTGGATCCGGCGGCTTGACGAGCTTCCGCCGGCCCGGCTGGTGCTGCTCGACATATCGCCACGCCAGTTCGTTCAGCTCGCCGGGGACCGGCTGCCTGCCGGGTACCGCAGGGCACTGGGGAGATTCAGGTACGGGCCAGGGGTATGCAAGGTCGACTGGGCACTGGATGGCCCGGTTCCGTGGACCGCGGCGGCCTGCCGGGAGGCCGGCACCCTGCATCTGGGCGGCACCCTGGCCGAGATCGCCCGCAGCGAGGCGGCTGTCACCGCCGGCCGGCATCCCGATCGGCCGTACTGTATCGTCGCCCAGCCAGGCGTTGTCGACCAGACCCGCGCGCCGGCGGGCAGGCACCCGCTGTGGGGCTACTGCCATGTGCCGGCCGGCTCGACGGCGGACATGGCGGACCGGATCGAAGCGCAGATCGAGCGCTTCGCGCCCGGGTTCCGTGACCTGATCCTGGCCAGGGCTGTCCGCACCGCCGCTGAGATGGAACGGCACAACCCGAACTACGTCGGCGGGGATATCAACAGCGGAGCCGGGACATTGCGCCAGACAGTGCTGCGGCCCACGCCGCGGTGGAACCCCTACCGGACCGCGCTGCCGGGCGTCTACCGGTGCTCGGCGTCCACCCCGCCCGGCGGCGGCGTGCACGGCATGTGCGGCCGCGGCGCGGCCCGGGCTGCCCTGGCTGACCTGGGCTGGTCCTGAGGATAGTCAGGTCCGGGCACGGTGAGTCGGGCACGGTGAGTCGGGCATGGTGAGTCGGGCATGGTGATCAGCCCTGCTGCCCTCCCCGCAGGCGAACTAGGTGCTCGCGGAGCACGTTCTCCATCCGGCCGTAGAACTCCACGATGAGCCGCAGTTCGTCGTCGGTGTAGCCGGACGCCATCTCCTGCCAGGCGCGGACCATCGGCAGGAACACCGCGGCGATCTCGCGGACCGCCTTCTCGGTTACCAGGCGGATGACGACGCGGCGCCGGTCGCTGGCATCCCGCTCCCTGCGCACGAAACCCGCCTCTTCAAGCCGGTCGGCGACGCCGGTGATCGACGCCGTGGTGAGCCCGGTTGCCCTGGCCAGCTCTCCCGCCGTCATCTGGCCGCTGAAGCTCAGGATGTTCAGGCAGTTGAGGTCGGTCGCGTTGATGCCGATCCGGTCGGCGGCCGCCATGCCCATGAGCTGCATCAGCGCGCCCGTCTTGCGGATCGCGGCGCCGAACTCTGCGGCAAGCGCGGCGCGCTCCTGGTGGCCCCCGCCCTCGAACGGCTCGGCCCATGGCACATCCCAGCCACGCTGATCGGCGCCGTTCGGTGGGCCTGGCAGCTCTTCCGACATGTTTCAGTCTCCTATTAATTAGGTTAGCTAGACAATAGTAAACCAAGATGCTAGATTCCCTAGTGTATCCCGGCACCTCCGAGATCGGAGATCACAGTGACGTCCGACGCTCAGATCCTGACACCTTCCGCCCCGGCGGCCGCGCTGGCTGACCCGCGCCGCTGGCTGACCCTCGTCATCCTGCTGCTGGCCGCGTTCATGAACCTGGTCGATGTCTCGATCGTCAACATCGCGATCCCGTCGATCCAGCGCGACCTGCACGCCAGCTATGCCGACGTGCAGTGGGCGCTGGCCGGCTACACCCTCGCCTACGCCCTCGTGCTGGTCACCGGCGGCAGGCTCGGCGACACCTTCGGGCGCAAGCGGCTGTTCCTGATCGGCGTGACCGGCTTCACGATCATGTCGGCCCTGTGCGGCGCCGCAACTGGCCCGGGGATGCTGATCGCCTGCCGCGTCATGCAGGGGGCGATGGGCGGGATCATGGTCCCGCAGGTGCTGGCCGTCATCCAGGTGATCTTCCCGCCCGCCGAGCGGATCAAGGCGCTGGCAGGCTTCGGCGTGACGGCGGGTCTCGGCGCGGTCAGCGGCCCGCTGCGCGGCGGGCTGCTCATCCAGCACAACCTGCTCGGTCTTTCCTGGCGGCCCATCTTCCTGATCAACGTTCCGGTCGGAATTATCGCCGTCGCCGCCTCGGCGATGCTCGTCCGCGAGTCCCGTGCACCGCGCCCGCCGAAGCTGGACCCGGTCGGCGTCGCCCTGATCACCGCTGCGCTGCTACTGCTGCTCTACCCGCTGGTTCAGGGTCGCCAGTTCGGCTGGCCTGCCTGGACGTTTGCCGCTATGGGTGCCTCCGTCCCTGTGTTCGCGGCGTTCGCCGGCTACGAGCGGATCAAGGCCCGCAGGGACGGATCCCCGCTGGTGCAGCTGAGCCTGTTCCGCGAGCGTGCGTTCAGCGTCGGCATGGCGATCGCGCTGGCATTCTTCCTCGGAATCGCATCGTTCGGACTGGTCTTGACCCTGTTCCTGCAGCTCGGGCTTGGCTTCACGCCGCTGCACGCCGGGCTGACGTTCCTCCCGTTCTCGGCGGGCGTGCTGGTGTCCTCCGGCGCGGCAGCGAGGCTGGCGCCGCGGTTCGGCCGCGGGGTCACGATGGCAGGGGCGCTCATCATCGCCGCAGGCATGGCAGGCCTGATCGTGATCGTGCGTCACTACGGGCCCGCCGTGACAACCTGGGAGATGACGCCTGGCCTGGTCGCGGCGGGCCTCGGCCTGGGCGCGGTGATCGCGCCGCTGGCCGACATCCTGCTCGCCGATGTCCCACGGCAGCATGCGGGCTCGGCCTCCGGCGTCTTCAACACCGGCCTCCAGCTGGGCAACTCGATCGGCATCGCGGCGATCGGCGTGGTCTTCTTCGGCCTGCTCGGCAGCCAGTCGGGTCCTGCCGCCGCCGCGGTCGCGCCGCAGCTGCGGACCGGGCTGGCGGCGGCGAGCGTCCCGGCGCAGTACTCCAGCCGGATCGTCACCCAGTTCCGCGGCTGCCTGCACGACCGGCTGGTCGCCGCTGACCCGACGGTCACTCCCGCCTCGTGCCGGCGCGGCGGCGCGGCCCGCGCGCTCCGGCCAGCCGCCTACCGGGCGATCGCTACCGCGGGCGGGAACGCGGTCCGCAGCGACTTCGCCGCCGCGCTGGAGCGCACCCTCTGGTTCCAGGTCGGCGTGTTCCTGCTCAGCTTCCTGCTCATGCTGGCGCTGCCGCGCCGATCAGGCAGGCGTTCAGCGCACGAAGCCGCGGCGGCCTGACCGGCGGACCGGAGGAGACACGACGGGTTTTAACGGATGGTCGGGCGCCGGTGTCGCTGGTTCCGCGCAGACATGACCGTGGGACTGGCGGTACCGGCGCCCTGGCGCGCCGGACGTCGCCAGCTGCGCTGTGCGGCGCGTCAGCTGCGGTGTGCGGCGCGCCAGCCGCGCTGCACGGCGATGAGATCGCGGTACCAGCCGAACGAGGCCTTCGGCGTGCGCCGCTGAGTGCTGAAGTCGACATGCACGAGGCCGAACCGCTGGTGGTAGCCCTCGGCCCACTCGAAATTGTCGATCAGCGACCAGACCAGGTAACCGCGCACGTCGACGCCAGCGATGATCGCCTCGCGCACCGCCCGGATATGGCCGTCCAGGTAGCGGATCCGCGGCTGGTCGTCGACGGTCCCGTCGGCGGCTACCGTGTCATCCGTCGAGCAGCCATTCTCGGTAATCCAGACCGGCGGCAGGGCCTGGCCGTACCGCTTCTGCAGCAGTAGCAGCATCTCGGTCAGGCCGGCCGGGACGACCGGCCAGCCGAAGGCCGTCACCGGATAGCCGGGGACGGGCTCCAGCCGGAACGGCAGCGGCGAGTCCGGCAGCGCGGACAGCCGGGTGGGGGAGTAGTAGTTCACCCCGAGCGCATCAAGCGGCGCGGAGATCAGCGCCAGGTCCCCGTCCCGCACGCAGCCGGGGCCGTCGTGGCCGATCCCGAAGGCGGACAGGTCCGGGTAGCCGCCGAGCAGCACCAGGTCGGTGAACAGCCGGTTGTGCAGGACGTCATAAGCGGCGGCCGCGGCCACGTCGGCGGCGCTGTCGCTGGCGGGCCAGGCCGGGGTGTAGTTGTTGGTGATCGCCACCTGCCGAGCCCCGGCCGACCGGAGGGCGGCGCTCGCCAGGCCGTGCCCGAGCAACTGGTGATGCGCGGCAGGCAGCGCGCCGAGCATCAGGGCCTTGCCGGGTGCGTGGATGCCGAGCGCGTAGCCGTAGGCCATCACCACGAAGGGCTCGTTCAGCGTGATCCAGAGCGGGATCCGGTCGGCGAGCCGCTCCGCGGCAAGCGCCGCATAGTCGGCGAAGCGGTAGGCGGTGTCCCTGGCCAGCCAGCCGCCCTTGTCCTCAAGCGGCTGCGGGAGGTCCCAGTGGAACAGCGTGGGCACCGGCGTGATGCCGCGGGCCAGCAGGGCGTCGGCCAGCCGGTCGTAGAAGTCGAGGCCGCGGTCATTGGCGGGACCGGTCCCCTGCGGCTGCACCCGGGGCCAGGCGATGGAGAGCCGGTACGCGCCGATGCCGAGCCTGCTCATCAGCTCGACATCCTCGCGCCAGCGATAGTAGTGATCGGCGGCGACATCGCCGGTATGGCCGTCGCGGATCGCGCCGGGTTGCCGGCCGAACGTGTCCCAGACCGAGTCACCCCGGCCATCCTCCGCAACTGCGCCCTCGATCTGGTAGGCCGCGGTGGCGACGCCCCATGCGAAGCCGGCCGGGAACCGTGGCATCGGAAGATCGTCCACGAGGTGATCGTATGCCGCCGGATGCGGCTCCGCCGCTAGCGCACTAGCCTCGGCGGATGGCCGACCGTGCGTTTGTCCCAGCCGATTTCAGCATCCCGGGCGAGCTGGTTGCGCCGCCGTTCCGGCTTGAGCCGCTGGGGCCGCAGCACAACGGCGCGGACTATGCCGCCTGGACATCCAGCATCGAGCACATCAGCGCGACGCCTGGCTTCATCGGCCGCGACTGGCCGGACCCGGCGATGTCGCCCGACGACAACCTCGCTGATCTCCAGCGGCACGCGGACGACTTCGCCTCGCGGACCGGCTTCACCTACACAGTCATCGAGATCGCCAGCGGCGAGACCATCGGCTGCGTCTACATCTACCCGGCGCGCGGCGAGGGCTTCGACACCGACGTCAGCTCCTGGGTCCGGGCCGACCGGGCCAGCCTGGACACGGCGCTCTACGAGACGGTCAGTACCTGGTTGTCGGCGGCCTGGCCGTTCCTGGCCGTCCGTTACCGGCCAGGCTGACCTCAGGCAGCGTGCTCAGCAGCGGTCGTCGGCGATGTCAAGGTCGCAGAACGCGGCCGCCCTTCGCCGCAGCGGCCCGCGAGCCTGCCGTCGAGCAGGTACGAGGAGTCGTCGAGGCCATCGTGAACGTGCAGCGGCGGCGAGCCGCCGGATGACACGGTCATCTCGATAACCAGCGGCGGCGGACGTGCCGGGCAGCGGCCATGCGGGCTGGTCACGCCCGGGCGATCAGGTAACGGAATGAGTTGTCCTGGCGGTAGCTGCCGTCGGGCTGGCGGCTGCCGGCGAATGCCGCCGCAAGCGCGTCGCGGGTGGCCTGCTCGCCGGCGTGCTCAATGGCCATCCTGGCCGGCCCCGATGAGAGCTGCGTCCGCACCGCGGTGCCCAGGTCGGGATAGATCAGCGGGGTCGGCACCTCGCCCGCCTGCTCCGGGACCAGCCCCGCGGCCTCGGCCAGCTCTTCCAGCCGTCCCGGCACGCTCAGCGCGAACGGTCCCTCCGCGCCTGGCGGGGGCGGCGGCAGCAGGCCGCCGATGGCGGCGAGGATGACGCGGCTCTCGCAGCGCTCGGGCGCACCCCAGATCAGGATCGAGACCGGGGCCCCGGGCTTGGCGACCCGGCGCAGCTCCCGCGCGGCGGCGGCCCGGTCGGCCGCGTACTGAATCGAGTTGAACGCGGTGACGGCGTCGAAGGAGTCTTCGGCGAACGGCAGCGACTCAAGATCGCCCTGGCGCAGGTCAGCGCCAGGAACCCGCTCGCGGGCCACGTCGAGCAACGGACCGCACGCGTCGAACCCGGTCACGGTCGCGCCCCGCTTGGCCGCCAGCTGCAGCGCGAGTCCGCCGCCACACCCGGCGTCGAGCAGCGCCATGCCAGGGCCGACGGCGATCGCGTCGAAGACCGCCTCATAGAACGGCGTGCAGCACGGCTCGTTGAGCTCTGACCAGTCACGAGCACCGGGACCCCACAGTCTTCCCTGCACTTCTGCTGAACCCATTGGTTCGCCTCCTCGGGTCGGATTCCTTGCAGGCATCGTGCGCTCGGCCGTCGCTGGGCCGCATCGGGAAGAACACGTAACGTGCCTGCGGGCCTGGCTACGTGTTTTCCCGAGGGTGTCCCTGCGTCGCCCGGATGGCCCGGTCATCGAGGTACTACGTCGGCGGGTACCGGTGAGATGCTGGCGGCGTCGGCCCAGCCGTCACCTGCGGCCGGCCGGCGGCGTCCCGGCCTCCGGTCCGGCGAAGGCGACGAGCTGGGTTCGTGACCGGGCGGCGGTCTTGCGCAGCAGGCTCTCGATGTGTTTCTCGACGGTGCGGGGGGAGACATGCAGCCGCGCCGCTATCTGCTTGTTGGCCAGGCCCTCGGCCACCAGGCGGAGCACGTCGGCCTCGCGTGCGGTGATGCCGAGCCCGGTCCAGCGGCTCAGCCGGGGCCCGCCGAGCAGCCGGCGGCAGCGCTGCGCCAGCGGGTCGATGCCATAGGCGGCGAAGCACTCGGCCGCGGCCTCCAGCCACTGCTCGGGCTGCCCCCAGCCATCGGCCAGCGCGGGCTCCGCCGCGCACAGCCGCGCCAGGTCGGCCCAGACAGGGTAGTGGACAAGCTCGCCGTCAGCGGCCCTGGCCGCCTCCGTGGCGAGCTGCCGGTCACCTGCCCGCCCGGCCAGGATCGCGTCGGCGAATCCCAGCATGCCGCGGTTCGCCCGGTTGACTGTCACGCCGAGACGGCGGGCTTCCGCGATCGCGGCCGGGGCGCGCGGGTCGCCGTCGGCGGCCAGCAGCAACGGCCACAGGCCCCGGTAGGTCGCGGGCCCCTGCTGCGGCACCGTGTTCAGGACGGCGATGCCGCGGCCAAAGGCGTGCAGGGCTTCCGCTCGTTCGTCGTCCAGCAGTGCGATCATTCCCCGCCCGCCAGCCCAGGCGCTGCCCTCGACCTCGGGATCACCGGGCGCTGCCGAGTCGGCGAGCGCGAAGAACCGTTCCATCTCCGCGCGCTCCCGCCTGAGCGCGTAGATCTGGCCGAGGAACAGCAGCACGATCGCGCGGAGCTTGGCGAGGCCGAGCCGCTCGCTGATGGCGAGGGCTGATCGAGCGTGCCGTGCGGCCTCGTCGAGCGCGAACGGGAGCATGAAAGCGGCGCAGAGCTGAACGTCGATGACCGCGCCCGTGCTGAGGGCGCCGAGCTCGGCCGCGGTCCGGCGGGCCTCGGCCAGGCGTCCGGTGCCCGCGTGGTCGAACATCTCGATGGTGCCCAGCTCGTGCAGCGCGCGCAGGCGCCAGATGGCCAGCTGAGCGCCATCGGCGACCGCCAGCGCACGCTCGAAGCTGTCCCGCGCGGCGTCGAGATCGTTGCTGCGCTGAGCGCGGCCGAGCAGCTCGAGCGCGTGGCAGCGGACGTCGGGGCTCGCGTCCCCCGAGGCGAGCACGCTCTCGGCCTGCTGGCAGCCCCGGCCGATGTCGCTAGCAGCGAAGGCGACCTCAGCCTCCAGCACCGCCGCCCGGGCGCCCAGCGCCGGGCGCGGGTGGGCCGCCAGCAAGCCTTTCGCGGCATCCAGGTGCACGGTGGCAGCAGCCCACCGGGCGCCATCCACGGCGGCGTGCGCCAGCCGGAGGTGGATCTCCGCGCGCGCTGTCGCGGCCGCACCACCCTGGCCGAGCTGCGCGATCAGGCGGTCGCCGATGGCCATCGCTTCGTCCACCCGCCCGGCCAGCGCCAGCGCCTCGACAAGCAGCGACTCCGCGTCGGCGCGCGCGTCGGCGTCGTCAAGCATCCCGGCGGCACGCCGCAGCGTGTCGGCCGCGGTGGCCAGCGCGCCACGGCCGAGCGATGCCCGGCCGGAGTCGGTCAGCAGGGCGCCCGCCCGCTCCCGGTCACCGGACTGGGCGGCGAGGTCAGCGGCCACGTCGCGCCAGGGGCCGGCCAGCTCCGGATGGGCGGCGTGGACAGCCGCGAGCGCGGCTTCGGCGAGGGCCGCACGCCGCGGCGGCAGCAGCTCGTCGGCGACCGCTTCCCTGGTCAGGGCGTGCCGGAACCGGAAAGCATCACCGTCGACCGCGAGAATCAGGGAGCCGACGCCGCGTTCGAGCGCGCCGGATACCACGCCGGGAGGCAACCCCGTCGCCGAAGGCAGCAGCCGCCAGTCGAAATGGCGGCCGAAGACCGCGGCCATGTAGAGCACCGCGCGCTCATCGCGGCCGAGGCCGGCCAGGCGTGTCCGCACCGTGTCGGCGAAGGAGCTGGGCACTCCCGGCGCCGCCAGCATTTCCTCGACGAGGAACGGGACGCCGTCAGCCCGCTGCTGCACCCTGGCGACGATCTCCTCGCCCGGATCGGCCAGGCACGCCCGCACCATGACGGCAACGTCCTCGTCGTCCAGTCGGCCCAGCGCGAGGCGCGCCGCACCCCGGCGCCCATGCAGCCGGACGGCCAGCTCCATCGCCGCGGACGGCGGCTCGCTTCGGATCGTCGCCAGGCACAGCACCGGCTCGGCCGAGAGATTGTCGCCCAGGTACTCGACGACCCCGAGCGTGTCGGGGTCAGACCAGTGCAGATCCTCGAGCACCACGACCAGCGTGCCCGGCCCGGCCAGTCGCCGCAGCAGCCGCAGCACCGCCTCGCCCCGCACCGCTGGAGAATGGTCACTTCCCTGGCCGTCGCCGACGGTAGGGATAATCGCGCGGAGCGCTGGCAGCCACGGCGCCAGGTCAGGGTCGTCGGGGAAGCTGCGATCCCGCAGCAGCTGGAGCAGCGCCTCGGTCAGCGGCCGGTACGGCGTGCTACTGCTCGCCGGAACTGCCCGCCCCGTGGCCACGGTCGCCGCTCCGGCTATCGCCTGGCTGGCCACCTCGCGGACGAGCCTGGACTTGCCGATGCCCGGCTCGCCGGTGAGAAGGACCAGGCTGCCGGAGCCATTGACGGCGGCGGCGAGCGCCGCGTGCAGCACCGCGGTCTCCGTGTCCCGCCCCACCAGCACGGGGCACAGCGCATCTGCCACACCGACAGTGTGCCCGCGCCTGATCGCTGGTCGCGGTACAACCTGGTGTTAGGCGGCTCCGGCGCCCTCCGCAACGGCCTCGTCGACCTCGGCCTGGCGGGCGGCCAGCTCCGCGGCGTACTTCTCCGCATCGACCCGCTCGGCGATCTCCTCATCGTCGCGCATCAGGGCCTCGAGGTCGGTCTTCGCGGCATCGATCACGCCGAGGTCGGTGTAGGCGTGCCGCACCTTCGGCCCCCACAGCCCGATGTCCTTGACGCACGGCACGATCCGGCTGAACAGCAGGGTGCGGAAGGCCTGCTGCACCGGCGAGTTCTCGGTGAACTCCAGGCACTCCGCCACGTCAAAGCCCATCCGCTCCCAGACCTCCTGGGCCCGGAACCGGTTGCGCATCAGGTAGCAGCCCTCGACGATGAACTCCTCCCGGTCCGCCCGCTCGGCCTCGGTGAGCTCGGCGTAGTAGTCGCGCAGGGCCAGCCGCCCGAACGCAACGTGCCGCGCTTCGTCCTGCATCACGTACGCGAGCAGCTGCTTGACCAGGGCGTTGTTAGCCAGATCCCGGTGTACGCCGAACGCGGCAAGCGCGAGGCCCTCGATCAGCACCTGCATGCCGAGATAGGGCATGTCCCAGCGGGAATCGCTGAGCGCGTCGGCAAGCAGCTTGGCCAGGTCGGGGTTGACCGGGTAGTACAGGCCGATCTTCTCCCGCATGAACCTGGCGTACAGCTCGACGTGCCGCGCCTCGTCCATCGCCTGGGTGGCGGCATAGAACTTCGAGTCCATGTCCGGGACCGACTGCACAATCCGCGCGGCGACTGTCAGCGCGCCCTGCTCACCGTGCAGGAACTGGCTGAACAGCCAGGCGGACAGGTGATGGCCGAGGTCGTCCCGTTCCTGCTGGGAGAGGATGTCCCACTGCCGCGAGCCGTAGATCGGGCAGAACTCGTCGCTCTGCTCCATCACATTCGCCGGGTTCACCGGAATCGACCAGTCGATCCGCTTCGCGGCGTCCCATTGCTTGTCCTTGCCGCGCTGGTACAGGTCAAGCAGGCGGGTCCGGCCGTTGTCGTATTCCCAGTTGAAGCGGGTGGCACCAGTGGCGGGCACATCCCAGGTGCCGGGCGGGACGGGCGTTGTGTAGTGGTCGTAGGTGCTCACGGCGGCTCCCCGGGTGCTTGGCGGCAATCGCGCCTAGCCTCATTACTACTCAGTAGCTTGCGGGAACGCAAGGGCCGATGACCGTGGGGTGATGGCCGGGGGCGCGGGGGGCGGCCCTTGGGGCGGGGGTGATGGCCGGCAGCTTGCGGGGATGCCGGGTCCAATGGGCTGCGGGTGGTGGCCGGGGTGCGGGAGCGCAACGGCCGGGCCCCGGCGCGGATGCCGGGGCCAGGCTCGCTGCAGTTGCGCGGCCGCCGGGCTAGGGCAGGACGCTCCCGCCGCAACGGTCCATGGCCAGCTCGGCCGGCTGACAGGGCCTGGCTGGACTACTTGTGCATCGGGTCCTCGTGATCGGCATGACCGGCCAGCTCCAGCTGGAAGGTGGAATGCTCCACGTCGAAATGCCCGCGCAGGCAGTCCTGCAGCCGGTCCAGCATCGCCCCGCTGCGCCCGTCGGCCAGGATCTCCGCGTCCACGACCACGTGCGCGGAAAGCACCGGCAGGCCGGAGGTGATCGTCCAGGCATGCAGCTCGTGTACGCCGCGGACGCCGCCCAGCTCGGTCAGGTGGCGGCGGACCTCGGTCAGGTCAATGCCACGCGGGCTCGCCTCAAGCAGGACGTCGATGCCCTCCCGGAGCAGGCGCCAGGTTCTTGGCAGGATCAGGAAGCCCACGGCCAGCGAGGCGATCGGGTCGGCCAGGTTGAAGCCGGTGACGGCGATCACGATCCCGGTCACGATGACGGCCGCGGCGCCGATGGCGTCCGACCCCACTTCAAGGAAGGCTCCGCGCACGTTGAGGCTCTCCGCCTGGCCGCTGCGGAGCAGCAGCAGCGAGGCGCCGTTGGCGGCGAGTGCGATCACGCCGAACACCACGACAAGCCCGCTGTGGACGGCCGGCGGCGACATCAGCCGCCGGATGGCCTCGGTGAAGATGAACGCCGCCATGCCGAAGAGCAGCACTGCGTTCACCATCGCGGCCAGGATCTCCGCGCGCGCATAACCGAAGGTGCGCTGCACGGTGGCTGGCCTTGCGGCGAAGTATGCGGCCAGCAGGGACAGCCCGACCCCCGCCGCGTCCGCGGCCATGTGCGCAGCGTCGGCCAGCAGCACCAGCGAGCCGGTGATGACGCCGCCGATGACCTCCGCCACCGCGATCAGCGCAGTCAGGGCGAGGACAGCGGAGAGTGCGCCCCGGTGCCGTCCGGTCGCGGTGAGTCGGCGGGAGTGTGCGTGCCCGTGCCTGGTAAGCCCGGGCCCTGGATTGTCCTGTGGCGTCATGTCTCCTTGCCGGGGGGCCGGCGGCCGCGCCGCGGCTTGTCTCCATCCTGCCCGGCCGGACGCGGTGGATTCACGCTGCCTGGCGTCAGCAGCTCGTAGGCAGGGTTGATCATGACAGGGCCGCCGTCTCGCATGCCGACCGGCCCGCGGAACCTGACCCGGGCGCCGCAGTCGAGTCCGGCGATGTGCGACCGCCCGTAGAACAGCGCCGTCAGCTGGCCGGTCGAGTCCGCGATCTCGGCGGCGAAGACTGTGTTGCGCTCTACCGGGCGGATCTCGACCGCGTAGATGCGCC
>Ga0137388_10002000_pt1 | contig 12675 bp, 11 predicted proteins | sample 15con2h14AmetaG_FD_104644 | JGI IMG/M metagenome (GOLD analysis project Ga0137388, IMG submission 104644) | Vadose zone soil microbial communities from Angelo Coast Range Reserve, California, USA - 15con2h1.4A metaG | ecosystem: Environmental > Terrestrial > Soil > Vadose zone > Saprolite...
AAACCGGGGAACGAGAGCTTTCTCGAGAAGTTTCCGATCAACAGTTGGCCAACGTTCTTGGTCCTAGAACCGGGCTCGGAAACCTCCGCACTCAAGTGGGCAGGCACTGCCACCGCTCCCCAGCTCGAGAAGCTGTTCGAGGATGGCCAGCGGTCGGTCCGTGTCGCAGCGGGAAACGGCCCGGACGAGCTGTTGACCCAGGCGGATCAGGCCGGAGCAGCAGGACACGCCGCTCAAGCGATTCCCTTGTATCGAGAAGCGCTGAATAAGGCTCCCGCCGATTGGCCCAGGAAGGCCCGCGCGGTGGAATCGTGGCTCCTCGCGCTTCAGGACACTCGCGATTGGGAGGGATGCGCGAAAGGAGCTCTGCGGGAGGTACCCTCGCTGCCTCCCGGTCCTTCTTATGCCGATGCCTCCGGTATCGGCTTGTCCTGCGCTCTGCAAGCCCCGGAAACCGCTGGTTGGCGACAGGAGGCACTGGGTCGGTTGGAACCACTGGCGCGCAGCGCCCTCCAGGGCCCGGGGGTCCTGGTGGACGATCGCTCCGGACTCTACGAGCTTTTGGTGCAATCTCGGGAGTCGGCCAAGGACCAGGATGGCGCCCGGCGGGGCGCCCAAGAGTGGTTCCAGTTCTTGTCTTCGGAGCAGGCCAAAGCTCCGACCGCCGAGGCTCGCGCCGCGCTGGACTCGCACCTGGTTGGCGCCGTTTTCAAGCTCGGTGAGCCGGCTCGAGCCATTCCCGCTCTCCAAGCATCGGAGAGAGATCTGCCCAACGACTACAATCCGCCGGCTCGACTCGCGGTTGTCTACCGTCGGCTCGAAAGATACGACGAGGCCTTGGCGGCGGCAAAACGGGCGCTGGCGAAAGTCTACGGGCCAAGGCGGATCGGCGTGTACGAAACGCTTTCCAGTATCTACGCCAAACAGGGGAACACGGCGGCAGCGCGGCAGGCTCTAGAGGATGCGATCGCCTTTGCAAAGTCGCTGGCGCCAGCCCACCGTCCACAACGTCACCTGGCGCGTCTGACGTCCGCTCTCCATCAACTGCGCTGAAAAAGGCCGGTGATTGATCAGTACTCGAGCATCCGTATGCAATGGCGGATTCCCAATGCCGTACGGAGCGATCGAGATCGGGCCTAACCAGGAGCCATCGCACCCGCAATTGGGCTCGCCGCACCGCTGAGGAAACAATGGACTACCGTGGCACGAGGGCGGCGATTTTGACGGCCCTGATCGTCGGTGGTGCGGGGCGAGCCCAGTCGGCGCCGGAAGTAATTGCGTTCACGCACGTCAACGTGGTGCCCATGGATCGGGCGCGAATCCTCTTCGACCAGACGGTAATCGTGAAGGGGCAGACGATCGATTCGATCGGTCCGGCTGAGTCAACGCCGGTGCCTGAGGGTGCTCGCCAAATCGCGGGCCAGACGCGGCGCTTCCTCGTGCCCGGCCTTAGCGACATGCACGTTCACCTGTATTACGACGGCGACCTGCTTTCGTACCTGGCGAGCGGCGTAACCACGGTACGAAACATGCGAGGGCAGCCGCGCCATCTGGCGTGGCGCGAAAGGGTGGCGCGAGGCGAGCTACCTGGCCCGACGGTGTATTCTGCCGGGCCGACCCTCGGTGGTCCTGGCGATCAGTTCACGGTTGTGCGCACGCGCGCCGAGGGCGAACGGGCAGTCCGCGAGCAGAAGAAAGCCGGATACGACTTCATCAAGGTCTATGACAGCCTTCCCGCGGACGCATATCAGGGCCTGCTGGCGGCGGCTCGACACCAGCAGATGCGGGTTGCGGGCCATATCCCCGCCGCGGTGGGACTCCTCGGAGCGCTAAAGGCCGGGCAGGCATCGATCGAGCACGCCGAGCAATTCGTCTATCACTACTTCGGGCACGACTTCGACGAGACCAGGATTCCACTGGTGGCAGTGGCGACCAAGAAGGCGGGAGCCTACGTGTGCCCGACGATGTCGATCATCGAGAACTACGTGCAGCAGGTGGAAGACAAGGAGAAGCTGTTTGCCCGGCCCGAGATCCAGTATGCCAACCCCGAGGTCATCGCCTGGTGGCGCTCGCAAAAGAAGGAGACCGCCGAGGAGAACAAGCTGATCGCCCGCTTTCAGCGCAAGCTCGTCAAGGCGCTCCAAGACGCCGGCGTGCCGCTGCTCGCTGGCACTGACACGCACGCTATCGGCCTGGTGCCGGGATTCTCGCTCCACCGCGAGTTGCAATCCATGAAAGCGGCCGGCTTGACTTCGTTCGAGGTCCTCAGGGCCGCAACGCGCAATGCGGGGGAATTTCTTGGCGGCGGCTTCGGCGTGGTTGCCGCTGGAAAACGGGCGGATCTTTTGCTCCTTGAGGGCAATCCACTCGACGACCTCGAGAACCTCAACCGGCGAGTGGGCGTGATGGCGCGAGGCCAGTGGTTCGCGGCGGAGAAGGCCAAGCAGATGATGGACGGACTGGCGACCGAGTATCGAGGCGCGACTGAGAATGGAGCAAAGCGGTTGTCGCCCGACGCGGGCTCGTAGAGGGCCTCAGGTCCGACCCTAAAAAACGGGGGCGGCATTCTTCGCCGCCCCTGTTCATGACTCAATTCAAGATTTCTTACTGGTTTCCGATGATGAAAAAGCTACGATCGTCGAGCGCATAGACGGTGCCGTCCGGGCCCATCGCCGCCGGCGTATAAGCGGCATCTCGAGGCTGCCCGAGCATGATTCGGCTCCAGTTCTCACCGCCGAATTCGACCCGGTAGAAGTAGCCGTCCTCGCCGAGGAAGTACGAGGTCCCGCTCGAATCGATCACCACCGCATTGACACAAAGCTCCCTGCCAGCCGTCGGCAATTCCCACGCCCATTCCTCGGTCATTCCATTCGGATTGATGGAGACGAGATAGTACCGGCGCGAATTGTACATGTTCTTCTTCTCAATCAGGTGATAATGAGTTGGGTCCCCATCCGGGTCCGGATAGATGCCGGGGGTCGTATCCCAGCCGAACGGGAATTGGCCGAGGAAGCTGCCATCCGCCGGGTCGAACGAGTAAAGATAACCATCGCTCTGCTCGTTCGTATTCCAGCCGCCGTAGAACACTCGCCCATCGGGACCCACGACCGGGTTGGATGTCGACTGGTCAATAATCTGCGCAACGTGGGCGGGGTCTGCCGCCATGTTCCCAATCCACTTCAGCGTCAAATCCGGGTTGACGGCCAGCAGCCGCGAGAAGGACGACGACCCCCTCACGCTGCCGACATAGATCGTGCCATCCGCGGCGATAGCTGGGCCGGCATTCAGGCCGGGGCGCTCGTTCGATTCCCCGGTGAGATCCCTATAGTTGACAGTCGAGATCGCGTCATCGACGGTCACTTTCACCAGATGGCTGGCAACATCCGCAAATGACGAACGCACGACGTAATAGAGGGTGCCCGCGGCATCGATCGCCGGCGGACCGCTCACCACGACTCCGGTCGCCAAACCGGGCGGTATCGGATCAGGAATCTCGTACGAAGTGATGTCATAAAGCGCGCTGCCATCGTCCGGACTGATCACGTGGAGCACCCCGTACCGGCCTGCAACATAGACCTGACCGTTACCGATCACGAAAGAGAACGATGCCTCCCAACCACCACCGGTTGTAAAGCGATAATCGCTGGTGTACGTCCAAAGATGGGTTCCGGAAGAATCAAGCTTCTCAACGCTGTAGGTAGGCTCCCCTGCGCCCGGGTCCCTCAGAACAATGTAGACGTTACCGGCGTCGTCGACTTTGGGCACATCATAATGAATCAACAGGGAACCCGTACCTAACGCCAAGGTGTCGTAGAGTTTCGAGAATCGAATTGTGTCGAGATTCTGGCCTTGAACGGCGGGCAAGAAACCGGAGTGTTGCGCGTCGTGGTTGAATTGTAGCCATTGGGCGCTTGCGGAACCCGCAATTCCAAGCACCAAACCCAAGGCTGATAACAAGATCTTGTTTACTCGCACGTTGACCTCCTCACTCGGTTGAACCAAGAAAACCACTCTTTTGCATGATCCCCATCAGATACCACCCAGCTCGTCCCTACTGATACATCGTTGGATCGGACGTTGGATCGTCAACCTGCTCTAGCCACCGCTGCAAGTACGCTTCCGCATCCGCCCACCACCGTGTTAAAGGGGAGTGTCTGCCTAGCTAAGTTTTACCCAAATGACAAGAGCCAATGGAAGCAATGTAAACGGGCATTCCGGGATGAACTGGGATCGGTTGCCGATAGCGCTTCGCCTCGTTTTAGGGGGGCTGGCGCTTATCCCAGTGCGCTGCACGCCAATCTCGCTCAAGACGAACCAGCAATCGGCGGTCCGGGCCTCTGGGCGGGCCGTGGATACCGAACACGAGCTGATGATTCGCCACCTAACGGTGGTCGACGATCCCGCTCGCACCATTGAACCCTGCGATCCTCTTGGTTCCGGTAATCTGCCGCCCTGGAGCTTCGGCGCTCTGATCTCACAGGTCGCCGAGCAGGCGGGCGCCAGCGACCCATCTGAATTTGTCCTCCGCTGGCTCGAGCTCTGGGACCAGGAACAAAGCGTCAATGGATATCCGGTGCCAGGGCGCGAGCGCATGCGCCCAATCATTACCGATCCCTGGTTGCAGGCGAGCGGCGGGTCGACTCTCGATCTTCGCAAAGCGCCGTTCCGATTGGCGGCGATCGTCAATCGAATGGATCTTCGCCGAAGCGACGGCAATCAGCCGCTCGATGCCGGGGAGGCGCGTTTTGTTTTCAATGCCGTGGACGACACCTGTAGGCGAATCGAATTCACCGTGATCTTGGAGTTCAAATTGAGGGCGTCCGACCCAGGGGCGGTGGTCGATTGGGCCAACCGCTGGCATGCGCTGGGTGATTTGGAGTTCGGTGCCAACTACAACCAGGCCCTGCAAAGCATCACCGACGATTTCACGCAGGATTTTGCCCAGCTACGGAGCAACGAGCTGACAATTAGCTTCGTGGAGTGGGAACTGAGAACGTTCATCAATGCTTCGGGAGCCCTGACCCTGAGTCCTCTGCCAAATACCCCGGATGGTTCGTTCAATCAGACAACTGCTCTGGCCTCATACGTGAACGAGCATGCGGGGGAAATCTTGACTGAAACGCACGAGGTGCCGCTGTCGATGCTGGGCGGATATGTGCAAGCGAGTTTCTACTGGGATTCCCTGCAGATCCAAGATCGCCTTGAAGTGAGGCATCACTTCGGCATGCAGACCTGCAATGGTTGTCACAGCTCTGAAACGGGCACTCGTTTCGTGCACGTGTTTGCCAGACGCGACCATGAGATCGCTGAGCTATCCGACTATCTCACCGGCCAGAACATGCCGACGCTCGATCCGTTCGACCAGCCGCGGACGTTCAACGAGCTTCAACGCCGAGCAGACCTGCTGCAGCAGTTGCTGGATAACGGATTCTTTCCAGTCGCGCGGACCAACCGAGTGCACTGATCCGTACGAAATTTTTCGATACCAAGCTTCGAAGCGGGCGGGGTAAAGGCACCGAGCGGGGTCGGAAAGTGACAGAGAAATTTCGCCTTTCTCTCGGCGCCAGCTACCGCGGCCGAGGTCGCACCACCTTTCGAGTCTGGGCTCCTAAACGCAAAACCGTGGAAGTTGCACTGGAGACTCGGGGAACCCTCGAGCTTCATCCGCTGGAGCGCGGGAACGATGGCTATTTTGCCGGGGAACACGACGCCCACCCCGGTACCCGCTACCGCTTTCGACTCGATGGCCGGGATTCGTTTCCCGATCCCTGCTCGCGTTATCAACCCCAAGGGCCCCATGGTCCGTCGGAGATCGTGGATCCAGGCCGCTTTGCCTGGAGCGATGATCAATGGAAGGGGCTGTCTCCCAAAGGCCAGGTCGTCTACGAGCTACACGTAGGCACCTATACCCCCGAGGGGCGTTACCTCTCGCTGATCCCACACCTTCCCGCGCTGCGGGATCTGGGGATCACCGCGATCGAGCTGATGCCGGTGCACACTTTTCCCGGCCGGTTCAACTGGGGATACGACGGCGTGGCGATGTTCGCTCCTTGCGCGGTGTATGGCACGCCCGACGAGTTGCGCAAGCTGGTCGACGAAGGGCATCGGGTAGGTCTGGGGATGATCCTGGACGTCGTCCACAACCATCTGGGGCCGGACGGGAACTACCTCCGGCAGTTCTCCGATTCGTATTTCACCGACCGCTATTCAACCGAGTGGGGAGAACCGATCAACTACGACGGCGAGAATGCCGGGCCGGTGCGCGATTTCTTTCTTCAGAATGCCTGCTACTGGATCGCCGAGTACCACTTCGACGGCCTGCGGCTGGACGCCACTCAGAACATCTACGATCACTCTCCGCGGCACATTCTGGCGGACCTATCCGAAAGAACGCGAGCCGCCGCCGGGAACCGGAAAATCGTTCTCTTCGCCGAGAGCGAAACTCAGGAGATTTCTCTCGTCACTCCATTGTCCGAGGGCGGGCGGGGGTTGGATGCGATCTGGGTCGACGATTTTCACCACACCACCCGGGTGGCGATCACCGGGACGGCCGAGGCGTTTTGCAGCGACTATGCTGGCGACGCTCAGGAGCTGCTGGCTTGCGCGCTCTTCAACGGCCTCTATCAAGGCCAGTGGTATGGGTGGCAGAAGCGGCTGCGTGGAACCCCGCTCTGGGGCGCCTCGGCCGGACAGATTCTTTTTTTCCTGCAGAATCACGATCAAATCGCCAACCACCTGCACGGGCCGCGCCTGCACCAACTTGCAGGAGATGCTCTCGCCCGAGCCCTCACCACCTACTTCCTCTTGTTGCCACAAACGCCGCTGTTGTTCATGGGACAGGAGTTCTTTGCATCCTCCCCTTTCTTGTACTTCACCGACCACGCGGCGGACCTGCAATCCAAGGTGAAGAGCGGCCGCGAGGAGTTTCTTTGTCTGTTTCCAAGCGCCAGGCGCCAGCTGGAAGTGGAGGGAGTGCATCCCCTATCGGGAGAGGAAGCCTTCCGCGCGTCGCGGCTTCGGCTCGAGGAGCGGGAGCAGCACGTCGGAGCTTTGACGCTACACCGCGAGTTGCTCCGGCTCCGCCGGGAGGACCCGGTGATCTCCCGGGCGACGTCCAATTCCATCCGGGGAGAAACGCTTGGGCCAAACGCTCTGGTGTTGCGCTTCCCCGGGGATCGCACGCTCTCGGACCGACTGCTGGTGCTCAACCTCAAGGGCACGGTGGAACTGGAGCATTGCCCCTATCCTCTCCTTTCGGCGGCGGGCAGTCGGTGGTTGCCGGTGATTTCGTCGGACGACCGGAGATTCGGCGGGCGGGGCGCCCCTCTTCCTTCGGGTGAGGGGCCATGGACTCTTCCCGGCCAATCCGCATTTCTTTTGCGGCTCGGGGACGGGTAATCGGTGAATACTCCGTCCGTTCACCCTGAAGACGGAGCAACCGTGAGCGGCGCGCTTTTGCCGATGTGACTGTCCGGACTCTCGCGTTAGGATGTCGCGCATGTCTGACCGCCAGTACTGGCTGATCAAGAGCGAGCCCACCGTCTATCCGTTCGCGCAGCTGCAAAACGAAGGAAAGACCTCCTGGACCGGTGTCCGGAACTTCGAGGCGCGGAACAATCTGCGCAAGATGGAGCCGGGGGATCTGGCGCTCTACTACCAGACCGGGGAAGGCAAGGAAATCGTCGGCGTAGCCCGAGTGGTTTCGGCGGCCACGGCCGATCCCACCGCACCGAAGGAAGACTGGGCCTCGGTGGATCTGGAACCCGTCACTGCCCTGAAAGCCCCGGTTTCCTTGTCGAAGATCAAGTCGATGCCGGAGCTGGCTGAATTTCCGCTGGTGACGCGCTCCCGGCTATCGGTTTCGCCGGTTCGGCCGAAGGACTTCCGGCGGATTCTCGCGCTGGGCAAGACTTCTCTGCCATGAACCTACAGCGGTGCTGCATCGCAAGCGCACTGACGCTCGCCCTCTGCGGATGCGGGTATCGCTTCACGGCCGGCGGCGCGCCGCTTCCCGAAGGAATCCAAAAGGTCTATGCGCCGATGTTCATCAATCACAGCGGAAGCAACCCCATCAGCCGACTGGGCGAGACCTACCGGGCGGCGAATGAACCCGGCGTCGAGACGATCTTCACCCAGGCATTCCGGGAGGTTCTGCAGCGAGCCGGGGTGGCGGGCGAGGCGAGTGCGCCGGCGCGGATCGAAGGTGAAATCATCCGCATGGATGGCAGCCCCTCTGTCCTGAGCACCTCGGGCACCCTGGCCAGCTACCGGGTCCATGCGCGCGTTCAGCTGCGTCTGATCAAGAACGGCCGACAGATTGGGTTTGCCGAAGTGTACGGGTACGAGGACTACCTGCCCGGCCGCGAGGTGGCGCCAGGCGCGATGGGCGGCAGCCTCCCACCGGTCCTGGTAGATGGGGACGTGCTTCTGTCGGAAACCAACCGCGCCGGCGCGATTCAGCGGCTGGCGGAAACCTTGATGCGCGAGGGATACGACCGACTGGCGACCGGCTGGTAAAGCTAAAGCGAGGCGTTGCAGGACAGATCGGGGGCGGCGCTGCTTTCCACCAGCTCTGGCGGGACTCGTCGCCTCAATTGCTCCCATTGCTCAGAGGAGAGCTTAACCTGGTCGAGCTTTCCTCTCTCGCCGATCGCAAAGGCGAAGGTGCCTGTCGCGCCTGACGACCCCAGGCGTTCAAGCTCGGACTGGGCTTGAAGCTTCACCCGCTCCCGATCGGGATCGGAGAATCCTGCCCATGCATCGGCTGGCAGCGTTTCTCGTTGGGTGATGTATTCCCGAGCCGTCGCGGAGGACTTCCGGTAGAGAAAGTCGTCGCCCTTGATGATCAGCAGGATGCCCTGAACCGGAAAGCTGATCAGATCCCCCACCATCGCAAAAGGCATGATCGCGATGCCGGTGGCCTTGCGGTTCTCGTAAACCGGCTTGTTCAGGTAGTCGCCAAAGTAATAGTGCTCGGTCCATTGCGAAAATGCGCAACCCGTTATCCACCCGCAGGCCAGCGCACTCGAAAGAACAAGTCGGAAAGTCCTCTGGACCAATGATGATTTCACGCTTCCCACTCCTGACGAGATCAAGCTTCGAATGGGGATTGTACCGTCGGGCTCGAGAACCAATCAACGGAGCGCGCCGCGCTTGATTGTGTGCGAGCATCCCCGGAGTAGGTGAAGCGGCTCAAACCGATCTGCCAGCCCTCCGCAGAAGCCGCTCCCTCGTTCGATCTGGGTCCAGCCGATGTTTGAACGCCTTGCGCCCATCGATGAAGACAACTGGGATGTCGTACCGGTACCGCTCGAAGAGCTGAATGTCGTCTTCGATATTTCGCTCCAGCAATTCGAATGGGATCTGGCGCTGAAGGGCGAGCAGCAGGCGCTTCGCTTCGGCGCAGAGCGAGCAATCGGGTTTGGAGTAGATCTCCACTCTCATTGCGGGGCAAGATTCACCTAAATGCGCGGGTTGTCAGGTGATTTTTCGACAATGCCCCTCCCAGATCTCCTCCTCTACCTGGGGAATAGACGGGCGACGGGGTACTTGGTCATTGAACGCGAAGGCCTTAACAAGAAGATCGAGCTCCAAGACGGATCGGTGATCAATGCCAGCTCCAACCAACCGCGGGAGTATCTGGGCCAGATACTGATCAATCTCGGGCACCTCACCGAGGATCAGTTCACCAAGGCATTCGAAACACAGAAACAGACCCGGGTCTTCCTCGGAAAGATCCTGGCGATGATCGGCCTCGTTTCCCAGGAGGTGGTGCTCGATGCGCTGAATCTGAAGTTTCGTGAGACGGTGTTGGAAGCTTTGCACTGGCCCGATGGAGTTTTCGCATTCGATCCCACACCTCTACGCCCGTCCATTGATGGCCTGTCGATACAGATCGACCTGATCGATATCCATCGGGAAGGCGAGTTCCGGGAAGCCGCCTGGCAGGCGATCAGAGCTGTGTTTCCGCACGGTCAGATTCACCTGGAGCTTCTGGAGAGCGAGCTGCCTTCGCCGCCCAAACCAGAAACGATCGAAGCCCGGTTGATCTCGTTGATCCGCGAGGGAGCCACGATCGATGAAATGGCGCTGGCGCTGCATGCGACGGATTTCTTTCTTTACCAGCGGCTCTATGCGCTGCATCGGCTCGGCGCGATCAGAACCCACCTGGAGCCGCCCAAGGTAGCCCCAGCGCAGGTGCAGCCGATCGCCGCCAACCAGACCGCCCCGCAGCTGATCCGGCAGGCCCAAATGTGGATGGAGGCGGGCAACTTGGGTGGCGCCGAGGTGCTGGCTCGAAAGGCGCACGAGATGTTCCATACGCCCGAGACTTGGCAGCTGCTTCAGAGTAGCGAAGCGGCTCTGACGCATCAGCTGCGCAAAGAGCTGATGGAGGGGAACCAGGTTCCTGCCTTGACCATCCACTCCTCTAAGTTGAAGACCCTGGATCTCACGGCAACGGACAAGTATCTGCTCTCGCGGATCGACGGCGTGCGCGAGGTGACGGCGATCGTCCGGGTATCCCCGCTTCATGAGCTGGAAGCGCTCAAATCTTTTCAACGATTCGTAGCGTCGGGGCTGGTCAAGCTGAGCCGGCGCCAGGCGCAGTAGAGCTAGGGCCGGCGAACGACCTGCACCAGCCGCGCGGCCAGCGCCAAGCGCATCGCTTCGCGCGCCAGATAAGTGGCGCGGATCCTCCACTTTAGGTCGTTCACGATCACCGCCGCGACCGCCACCGATGGCTGCGACTTCGGGGCGAACCCCACGAACCAGGAGTAATCGCGAAAGGGCTTTCGATCGCCCAGGCACCCGGTCTTTCCTGCCGCGCCGTCCACCGTCCAGCCCCGTTGGTGGAAGATTCGCCTGGCGGTTCCGATGGCGATCGTTCGTTCCATCATCTCCGCCAGTCCACGCGCATTGTCCTCGCTGATCACCCGCACCCCCTCATTTCCCAGAGCCTGATCCTCGAACAGGATCGGAGCGTGCCAAAGGCCGCCGCTGGCAATCACGGCCGCGATCGATGCCGCGTGAAGCGGGGAGAGATAGACGTCGCCGAATCCGGATCCAGCGCTCGCCAACCCGAGCAGATCGTCCGGAATACCCGCCAGCGACATTTCGGTCGCCACCGGGAAATCGATTGGCTGATTGAAGTAAAGCGCCTCGGCGCGGCGGCGGAGCTGATCGGCGGAAAGGTATTTTTGCGTCAGCTTGGCAAACACCAGGTTCGCGCTCTTGGCAAATGCGGTGGAGAGCGAGAGACAATTTTGGTCGCGGGCGGTGTCCTGGAGCAGCTTCTCGGAAATTCGCCGCTTTCCGCCGTGGAAACACTCGGATTCGTCGGGTGAAACTCCCTCATCCAGAAGCGCCGACGCGGTGACGATCTTGAAGATCGACGCGGCAGGAAAGACGGCCTTGGTGGGAAGCCCGCGCATCTGTGGATCCCGCTCGGAGTGTTCGGCCATCGCCAGCACGCGCCCAGAGGAAGGATCGAGCACCACCACCGCGGCATAGGGAGTCTGGTAGATCTCCAGGACCCGGGTCAGCTTTTCCTGAAGCGAGGGATCGAGGGTGAGCCGGCGATCCGCTCCGTCTCGATTCAGATAGTAGTGGCCGTCGGCGCCTTTCTTCGATCCCCGCAGAAGATCCTGATCTGCCGCCAGTGGCTTGGCCCTTCCCAGAGGAGGTTCGCGCAGGCGGCTGGGAATGATCGGAAAAACGGCCGGCGCGACCGAGGCCGAGGACGATCCCATCTGGAGCATCGATTCGGGCGGATCGTCCTCGAGGAACTCAGGCGTTTCGAAAGGAGCAGCCGCGGCAAGCGTCAAGAACGCGAGCAGGCCCGATGCAGTGGAGCGAACGATGGCGACCATGTATGTGGTTAGATCCTACGCGAAGGCGACGAGGAATCAACCTTGCGTCCCCACCCACACTGCCCTAGGGCACCGCCCGCCCGGTTCGCTCAAGCTCTTCCAACTCATCGAGAAGCTCCTCCGCCCAGAAGCGAATGTAGCTTCCCTGCTCCTCCGGATCGTCTCGCGCCGCTTCCAGCGTGCTCCTCGCCTGGACCGAGCCCAGCCGCGCCAAGGCTTCCGCGACCCCGTAGCGGACCCATTTGTCCGAATCTTTGAGCAAGGGCGCCAGAAGCCGGAGGGCGTCCGTGGGTGAGACTGCGGCGATCGCCACTGCCGCCTGCGTACGGACAGCGACGGACGGATCCGCCAGGAAGGCCACCAGAGATGGCTTGAGGTCTGCTCCGCCAATCTTTCCCAACGCACGCACCGCTCGCGCTCGAATCGGGTCCGCTCCCGCCTGCGCAGCCTGAAGCAACGCCGGCTTGGCGTCTTCCCCCCAGTCGATCAACGCCTTTTCCGCGGCAATTGCACCAGCGCCATTGTTCTCCCCGTCGGCGAGCGCGGCGATCACCGGCGGGAGGGCGCGAATGCTGCGCAACTTGGCCAGCGCATGGACCGCGTGAACCCGGACCGAAGGGTGGGCGTGCTGAAGGGCTCCGATCAACGCATCGACCGCCGCCTCCCCCATCTGAACCAGGCGAGCCTCCGCCTTTGCCCTCCACAACTGATTATCGGAAGTCAGGCGGGAGATCAGGACCTCCGGCCGCACTGCTTCGGTCATCGCGCTTTCCCCTGCATCGCGACCGCTTATAACTCCAGCTCG
>Ga0137388_10002015_pt1 | contig 12632 bp, 8 predicted proteins | sample 15con2h14AmetaG_FD_104644 | JGI IMG/M metagenome (GOLD analysis project Ga0137388, IMG submission 104644) | Vadose zone soil microbial communities from Angelo Coast Range Reserve, California, USA - 15con2h1.4A metaG | ecosystem: Environmental > Terrestrial > Soil > Vadose zone > Saprolite...
CCGCGTGCGCCAGCTGCTCGTGAACCTGATCGGGAACGCCATCAAGTTCACTGACGAGGGCGAGGTTGTCTTGACGGTTTACGTGGAGGGCGAGGACGGCGCGGATCGCGTCCTGCATTTTGTGATTTCGGATACGGGAATCGGGATTCCACCGGAGAAGCTGAAATCGATTTTCGCTCCGTTTACCCAGGCGGACAGCTCGACGACGCGGAAATACGGAGGTACGGGCCTGGGGCTGACGATCTCGACCGGGCTGGTCGAGCTGATGAACGGGAAGATTTGGGTGAAGAGCAAAGTCGGCAAAGGAACTCAGTTTCATTTCACGCTGCGGGTGGGAGTTGCGGATTTGAAAGGGATTGTGGTTGAAACGGTCGCCCGGCCGGAGATTTTGCGCGGCGTGAAGGTGCTGGCAGTGGACGATAGCAGGACGAACCGGCGAATTCTGACCGGGATGCTGACGCGGTGGGAGATGCAGCTGACGTCGGTCGAGAGCGGCGAGGAGGCTCTGACCGAATTGTCGGCGGCGCGCGCGGCGGGGGCGCCGTATCAACTGGTCATCGCCGACCTGCTGATGCCAAAGATGGACGGTTTCGGGCTGGTCGAGCGAATCCGGAGCGTTCCGGGCTTGTCGACAGCGACGATCATGATGCTCACCTCGGCAGGCCAGCGAGGCGACGCGGCGCGGTGCAAGGAAGTGGGAGTGGCGGCATACTTGATGAAACCCATCCTGCAGTCGGAACTGCGCGAGGCGATTGCGCGGGTGCTTGGGGCGCGGGAACAGCAGGGCGCAATACCGCTGGTCACGCGGTACTCGCTGGGGGATGTCCGCGATCACAATGCGAACTTGCGGATACTGCTTGCGGAAGACAACGCGGTAAACCAGCTGCTGGCGACGCGGCTGCTCGTGAAGAGAGGTCATCGGGTCACGGTGGTCTCGAACGGCCGCGAAGCGCTCGAAGCGCTGGAGAAGAACACTTTTGACCTCGCCTTGATGGACGTGCAGATGCCCGAGTTGGACGGCTTCGAAGCAACGGCGGTGATTCGGGAGAAGGAGAAAACGTCTGGGAAGCACCTGACCGTCATCGCAATGACCGCTCACGCAATGTCGGGGGACAGAGAGCGGTGTCTGAAGGCCGGAATGGATGACTACATTGCGAAACCGATTCGGACGCAGGAATTGACCGAACTGCTTGGACGCTATTCACCCGCTGCTTCGACTGACAAATAGCCAGAAATCTCCTGCCCGACGGTGAGCTTCGTCGGCGCATATTTCCGCGAGCCGGCGGCGTCCTTGTACGAAAAGTCGGTTGCTGCATCGTCCAACAAAAAAAACGCGGCGGGTGCGTGGACCCTGCCGCGCACGGACCGAGCGTAGATCCACCGAGCAAGCACGGGGGTTCGGCGATCGAGAGGGCTCGAAAGAAAGAGCGTTGTGCTGCGGGGCCATGCTCTCTCTCAAGCCGGCCCGGACGCGCCTTAGGCCTCCGCCGTCAGTGCTCTTCGAGCCATCACCGAAAACATCAGCCGGGTAATGCCGCTCACACAGAGGTTGACACCGACGATGGTGCCGATAGCCCACGAGGAGCTGGCCGGCCAATCTCGCACGATCAAAAATCCCAAGAGCACCGTCAGCACTCCATCCGCGAGAATCCAGCCCGACCCCGGTAGAGGGCGCGTCTGGAAGAAGAACACAATCCGCATCACGCCTTCAGCGAAGAAGATGCCGGCGAGCACCAACGTGAGGGCCAGCAGGCTGAGGCCCGGATTTGCCGCAAGGTAGATGCCCCCTGCGATGTAGACGACCCCGATCAGCAGGCGCCAGAGAACTGTCCCCGCGCTCTCCGCCGCAAAGGCGTAAGCGAGATGGGCCAGTCCGCCGAAGATTGTTATCCACGCCACCACCATGGCCACGCCGACACCTGTGGACTGGGGCACCGCAACAGCCAGAACGCCCAGCACGATCATCAGAACCGCATAGCCGATGGACAAACCCGCGGCTTGCTTGAATGCACCTGCGACACTTTGCGTAGTCATTGTCTCTGTAGACATTGTTTTCTCCTTTTGAGGTCCGGCCTCGCTCCAAGAATGCTCGAAGGGAGGCCGGCACATGCGTCATTGGTATGGTTCAGCTGGTATGCATCCGGCTCAGCCAGTCGCTGTATTGCTTCTTCACACTTGCCACGCGTTGCTCTTGCTTGGCCTTGATGTCCTGCCGCGCCTGAGCCGCTTTTGTCTTCAGCCCGTTTACCTTCGACTCCGCTTCCCGGCGGATGCCCTCGCGCCGCGCCTTGGACTTCTCCAGTTTCTCCTGCATTTTCGAGTTCAGCGCATCGATGCGGGCTTGAAGCTTCGCCTTGCGCTCCGCCTTGGCATCGGCGTGTTCCGCTTTCAACTGGGCGATGTCTGCCTTCAGCGAGGCGATGTCTCGCTCATCCTGGGTGTCCACCACGTCCGAGAGGCTTCGACGGAAGATGTATCCGCCCAGGGCCTCCATCCGGGTGTCCACGGGTGTGGTCCACTCCTCTTCGATTTCGGCTACCAGAGCCACCTTGCCCGGAGTCAGCGTCCTCGCTACGTCATCGAGAAAGTCGCTTCCCACCCGGGCATTGTCCAAATCAGGAATGGCTCCAATCAGGCCGCCACTCGCGGCGCCAACCGCCACGCCCACCGGACCACCGAGAATGCCAATCAGGCTTCCGACCGCGGTGCCGGCCAACGTGCCCCATGGTGCGGCTTCATCGCCCTGCTTCACGGTGCTCGTGCCGTCAGCATTCTTTGTAAGTACCGCGGCTGCATACACCGCGATGCTGCCCTCATCATCCAGTTGCTGAAGCGCCCGAGACCCCTCGTAGGCGCTCTTTTCGTTCCCAAATGCAACAACCAGCATTCTGTCCATGACTGCTTCTCCTTTCGGGTTTAACTGCAACTGCGCTTCCTACATCGCCGACTTCAAACTTTTTCTTTGGCAATCCACTCGGCGATGTACGCCGGGCAATTCTGAAGCCTGACGCCGTCCAATTCGCACCTCGCCAAGAACCGCACCGCGTCTCGATCCACCAGCCTTATCTCTCTCAAGTCCAAAACAACGCTGCGACCTACTGCCCGGAATGCAAGAAGCGTTCGAAGCTCAGCGATGTGTTGAGCTTCGATCCGACCGCTGAGCGTAAAGAGGACCCACTTCCCGTTCGCTGTTTTTTCAATTTTCAGTGTCAACGCAATCTCGCTCGCGAATGGAGCGTCGTTACCGCAGGAAGACGACCGGGGCACCCTCCGGAGCAGAGAACGGGGTGGCCGACTCGCGATCGCGGCTGTACTTTGCGAACGTCGACGGATTGTCGCGCATATGTTTGGTTACGGCATCGATGCGATGCTGGTCGTCCGGGTGGTCCGACAACATCTGCGGTATTTCGCCCTTACGCGCGTTCTTGAAATCTTCAAAGAGCCACACCAAGCCCCACGGGCTGTACCCAGCCTGGGCACAAATATCGGACCCGGTCAGGTCCGCATGCGACTCAGCCTCTCGGGAATAGCCGAGCGAACGCAACTTCCCGAGGAGGGCGATCGCCAGGATATGCGCACGAGTCGGGCCCAAAAGCACGGCGGCCCCGACCTCCCGTCTTATGGCTCTCTCATGCTTCTTCATCAAAGTGACACCATCGCGATGAATGGTGTGTGAAACCTCGTGACAGAGCGTTCCGGCGAGCTCCTCGGTGTTCTTTACGAAGTAGAGGAGCGAATCCACGACGTAGACATTTCCGCCCGGGACCGCGAACGCATTCGGTTGAGCTTCGTGGACCAGGTAGAATTTGAAGAGATGGTTGTACTGTGGTTGCGCGGCCCGGCTGATGGCATCGGCGATCGGTCGCAGTTGATCATACAAGGGGGACGAGTCGATAATTTCGCCCTTGGCTTTCAATTCCGCGAACGCTTCCTGCCCGAGCTGCAGCTCCTCATCTTGCGGTTGTTTGTTATCAGCGGCGGCGCTGCCGGCTGCGATGAGCGGTAGAAGCAGGGCGGCGCACGTCCAAGATTTGAATGCCGATGCGCCCAAGATTCCATCGCCGTCGCGCCTGAGCGTCGATCTCACCGTCGACTCGCTTGTCTTTCTCATTTGTGTTTTACCTCTCGTTCTCGAGTCTCGATGCAATGCGAAAGCCAAACACAAACCGGTGAAAGTGTTCGAGATCGCCAACGGTGCAGTCCTGAGGTTTCGCCAATTCGCGACATTTCGCCAAAAGGCGAACGACGGCTACGCGAGCTTGAAGCGATGCTTGCCGATTTTCAGCGCTCTGATCTTCGATTCCAGAGTGGACGAGGGGATGCCGAGCTTGGCTGCCGCACCGCGCTGCCCGGAGACTCGACCTCTGGTTTCTGCCAGGGCGGCCTCGATCAACTCCCTCTCGCGGGCGACGAGGTTTTCCGAAAGCAATTCGCTTGTTGACTGAGCCTGCGTGGATTGGTGCGAAAGCCATTTTTCGTCAACCGAGAAGCTCCCTGGCTCAGAGAGAATGAGAGATCGCTCGATCACGTTCTGCAGCTCACGGATGTTACCCGGCCAGGCGTACGCCTTAAGAATTTCGATCGTATGCTGGTCCACGCTCGCTACTTTCTTCCCCAGCTCATATGCATAGCGATTGATGAAATACTGCACCAGCATTGGAATATCGTCCTTCCGTTCGCGCAGCGCAGGCATCTCGATCGGAAACACGTTGATCCTGTAAAACAGATCGCTTCGAAAAGCGCCGGCGGCCATCGCGGCGTTCAAATCCCGGTTGGTGGCGGCGATCAACCGCACGTCGGCTGCAATCGATTCGCTCCCGCCGACGCGCTGAAATTCACGCTCTTGCAAAACACGCAAGAGAGCGGTCTGAGTCTCCGAGGACAGCTCTCCGATTTCGTCGAGGAAGATCGTGCCCCCTTCGGCCAGCTCGAACCGGCCCAGGCGCCGCTGAAGCGCCCCGGTGAAGGCACCCTTCTCGTGACCGAACAGCTCCGACGCAATTAAAGATGCCGGGATGGCGGCGCAATTCACGCTGACGAAAGCCCGCGACGACCGCTGCGAGCGCTTGTGGATCGCTCGTGCGATCAGCTCCTTCCCCGTTCCGGTTTCACCGGTGATCAGAACGGTGGCGGTCGTCGCCGCGACTTTGGATATGCGGCGGAAGACAGCTCTGATGGCGCCAGAGGCGCCGACGATCTCCTCGAACATCGACGCTTTATCGACCTCTTCGCGCAGCGCGAGGTTCTCCTTTTCGATCCGCGACGGACTCGAGGAAGTCGCGTCGCGCCTCGCGCTCGCGCCGTTCAAGGCATGGTCCTTGTCGAGGAACGAGTCCATCGCTATAACGTCGGCAACAAGACCTTTTGACACGATCTCTGACCCCCATTTGAAAGTGGTTGTACCTGACGTAAGTTTGCAGTCGTGAGCTCGCAGTCATGTTTCGGTGGAAGAGTCGTTTCCGTTCGGTTCCGCCTTCGCTTTGCGTAGACGGCCGGTGATCGGCCGGGCGTTTGGAGCGGGGGCGTTGCAGGTGGCGAGATGAAGGAGTTCCCCCCATTTCGGCTGGACACCGTCAATCAATGCCTTTGGCGGCACAGGACTGAGCAAGCCGACGAGCGCATTCTGCTGACCCCCAAGGCATTTGCGGTGCTGCGATACCTGGTTGAGCACTCCGGACGGCTGGTGACACACGCCGAGCTGCTCCGGACGCTATGGCCGGACACCATTGTTCAGCCGGAGGTCCTGAAGAGCCACATCCTCGAGATCAGGAATGCGCTGGGGGACCGTCCAAAGAATCCTCTCTTCATAGAGACACTGCCCCGGCGCGGCTACCAGTTCATCGCTGCGATCAGCGATTCCGCCCACGCGGATACCATCGCGCCGCCGGAATCGACGCTGGGCAAGCTGGTGGGAAGAGATCGAGCGCTCGGTGAGCTTCGAGATCGCCTTCAAAGGACGTTGAGACATCAACGGCAAATCGTTTTCATTACCGGTGAACCCGGGATTGGGAAGACCGCGGTGGCCGACGAATTCGCGCGCCAGGTAGCGGCGGACGTGCCGGTGGGTCGAATGGCGCGCGGTCAATGCATCGAGGGCTACGGAGGCAAAGAAGCGTATTACCCGGTGCTGGAAGCGCTGGGTCAGTTGTGTCGTGGTGCTGATGGAGACCCAATCGTTCAGGCCCTGAGCACCCAGGCTCCGACTTGGCTGGTCCAGTTTCCGGCGCTGGTGAAACGCGAAGAACGAGAAATGCTCCAGCGCGAGATCCAGAGCGCGACCCGGGAGCGCATGTTGCGCGAAATCGGCGACGCGGTGGAGACGATCACCGCGGACAGCCCTCTGGTGCTGATCTTCGAAGATCTCCAATGGGTGGATCACTCGACGGTTGATCTCATCTCTGCCATTGCCCGGCGTCGGGCGCCAGCCAAGCTGATGCTGATCGCCACCTACCGTCCGGTGGACGTCGCGCTTGCAGAACATCCGGTGAAAGCGCTCAAGGAGGACCTGCTCGTTCATCAGTTATGTCGCGAGATTGCGTTGAAACCGCTGGGCGAACCAGAAATCGCGGAATATCTCGCTGCCGAATCCTCCGGGGCAAAGTTACCGCCGGGATTGGCCGGGGTGGTGCACCGGCACTCGGAGGGCAATCCGCTTTTCATGGTGGCGGCGCTGGATCACCTGACCGAGCGGGGCCTCATCTCCCGGGAGAACGGCGGCTGGCAGCTCAAGTCCCCTCTGGAGAAGATCGACCTCGAGGTCCCGGAGAGCCTGCGCCAGATGATCGAGGCGCAGATCGAGCGACTCACTCCGGAGGAGCAGCGCGCGCTGGAGCTGGCGAGTGTCACCGGTATTTCATTTTTGGCAAGCATCAGCGCGTCCGCGGCGAATCTGGATCCGGAAGACTTTGAAGATCTCTGCGAGAAGCTGTCCCGGCGTCACCACATCGTGCGCTCGGCGGGCTCTCAGCGGTTAGCGGGCGGGATCGTGTCTCAGCGGTACGAATTCGAGCATGCGCTTTACCGCGAGGTGTTCTATGGCAGGCTGGCGCCTGGGCGCAGGGCCAAGTTGCACCGGTCCGTCGGGGAGCGGTTAGAAACCCTCTTCTCTGAGCATTCCGACGAAGTGGCGCCCGAGCTGGCGCATCACTTCGAACAGGGCTCCGATTGGCAGCGTGCCATTAAATACCTGCGGCTTGTCGCTGATCTGGCTGGGCGGCGTTATGCCCATCGGGAAGCGACGGCGATCTTGCAGCACGCCCTTGAATTGTCGAGCCAACTGCCGGAGCGCGAGCGCGCGGTCGTCGGGACCGAGATTCTGCAGAAGCTGGCTACGATCTACGTGGTGTCCTTCGACGATCGCGCTGTGGAAACTTATGAAGCGCTCAGCTCGCGGGCGGCTCACTATGGTCTGATCGATGTGGAGGTGGAAGCGCGCGTCCAGATGGCATATCCCTTGTCGTGGATCAGCTCCCGACGTTGTCTGGAAGTTATCGTGCGCGCGCTCAATCTCAGCAGTCAACAGCGAGATCCGCTGATGCGGGCAAGAACGCGTGCCAGTTGCCTCGTCCGGCGTATCTGGGCGGGCGGATGGAATCAGCGCGATGCCGAAGAGTGCCGCAATGCGCTCGCCGAAATTCGCGATGCCGGCGATCGGTTCGTCCTCGCGTCGCATCTGATTGATTACAGCTTCATTCAGTGGATTTCTTCCGAGTATCGCGAGGCGCGCCGGAGCGAGGTCGAAAGCCTTGCGATCCTGCTCGAAGGAGGAGAGCAGAACCCATACCTGAGCCTCGTGCATTGGGAGAGTCAGATCATTCTGCCCTGGATTCTTCTTTTTCTCGGCGAGTGGGGGGAGGCGCTGCGAGAGATCAAAAGCGCAATCGCGATGGTGGAGAAAAATGGAGATGAGTATCGCGCTCACACCTTGCGCCTCTACCAGGCTTGGGTGCATCTCCAGGCAATGGACTTTGCCGGCGTGCTGGCCATCTGCGATGCGGCCCTTCCGGTGTTGGGGGATCCTTCGCGTGCCGCCTGGCGTCGATTCTGCCTGGCCCTGACGGGTTCCGCGGAAACGGCTTTGGGCAACGATTCCGGTGCCCTCGAGCACCTTACGACTGCGATCAATGAGATGGATTCACACCAGGTGATACATGACTGGTATTGCCGCATGATCATCGAATCCGCTCTCACCGAGCTGTGGCTGGCGAAAGGAGATCTGGCCCGAGCACATCCACAAGCGGAGCGGTTTCTCAAGGTTACTCAGGCCACCGCCGAGCGTACCTGGCAGGCGCTGGCCTGGGAGGCAAACGCCCGAGTGGCAATGGCGCAGCGCGACCTGGTCCGCGCCAAACGTTGCATCGACGAGGCTTTGTCAACAATGGAAGGATTCGATGTTCCGCTGGCCAATTGGCGAGCTCACGCGACCGCTGCCGAGCTTTATGCCCAAACGGCGAAGACGGAAGTGATGCAACACCATCGCGAACAAAGTCGCGCAACCATTCTGAGGCTTGCGAATTCCATGGGCGCTGAGGAACCACTTCGAAAAGTATTTCTCTCAGCGCCGTCGGTCCGGAATATCCCTGCCACCGAAAACGACCGCCGTGCGGAATCTTCGGCGGAGCCCTCCCCGTCCGCGGCTGCTCATTCCCAGCCCGAAAGTCGGGTTTTTGCCAACCCAAAGACAAACATCTGAGGCCGTGCTCAGGCGTTCCAGTTGCGACCGTTGCCGGTGCTGGCAAAGCGACCCGGGGCCATGCCCGTACGGTCGATGACGGGAGGCCGTCGCAGTACATCGCTCAGTAGGCAGCGTTGGCGCCAGCCTGTGCATAGGGGTTCGCCATCTAGTTGGCCGGGTGCGCATTGACGTAGGCCGCCAGCTGCTCGACAGTGTAGATGCTGAAGAAGAGCTTCTCGTCGGGGCGGTTCGCTCCCGCGTACAAGTGACAATCACCTCTGGATACTCGTAATATCGGGAGCGTGGAAGTTGCCTCTTCCCCAGCCCCTCGCATCCTCATCGTCGACGATGACGAGTCGGTGCGCGACGTGATCTCCGTCCTGCTCCGCGAGGAGGGCTACAACTGCGTGGTGGCCAGCGGCGCCGAGATGGCCCTGGACATCGCTGCCGCGGAAGAGACGCCGCTGGTGATCAGCGACATCAAGATGCCCGGGCGGGACGGGATGTGGCTGCTGGAGAGCTTTCGTCAGAGATATCCCGACACCTCGGTGATCATGCTCACCGGCTACGGCGACACCGAGGCGGCGGTGGACAGCCTGCGCAAGGGAGCGGTCGACTACTTGCTCAAACCGCCCCGATTGACCGACTTGATCCGCGCCATCGAGCGCGCCCTGGCCAAGCGGCGGATCGAAATGGCCCGCCGGCGCTATCAAAAGAAGTTGGAGCGCAAGGTGCGAGACCGCACCACCGAGCTGCGGGCGGCCTTGAAGAACATCGCCAACACCTACCAGAACACGCTGCTGGCCCTCGTCGCGGCGCTCGATGCCCGCGAGCACGAGACCTCCGACCACTCGCAGCGGGTGGTCCGCTATACCATGGCTATCGCCGCCAAGCTGGGGATCTCCGGTCAGGAGCTGGAAGAAATCGGCCGGGGCGCGCTGTTGCACGACATTGGAAAGATCGGCGTGCCGGATGCGGTTTTGCTCAAGCCGAGCAAGTTGACTCCCGTGGAATGGGCCGAGATGCGCAAGCACCCCGACATCGGCTACCAGATGATCCAGAACATCCCGTTCCTCTCCACTCCGGCGACCATCGTGCTGTCGCACCAGGAACGGTACGACGGGGAGGGCTATCCCCGAAACTTGCGGAAGGACGAGATCCACATCGGGGCGCGCATTTTCGCGGTGGCAGACACGCTCGACGCGATGACCTCGGATCGGCCCTACCGCAAGGGCACCACCTTTGCGAATGCCATCCAGGAGATCTATCGCTGCCGGGACAGCCAGTTCGACCCCGAGGTGGTGCGCGCGTTCCTGGACATCGGCGAGCTGGCGCTGTTCCGCATCAAACAGGAAATGGCGGCGGCAAAAGCCCCCAGCATTGCCGAGCTCGATGGACACGCGCGCACGGCGGAGGCGGAGCACGCCGCTGCGGATGCCGCGGTCGAAAAGGCCTTGGCCAACAGCCGGCTGCCGGGAAGCGCGCTGGAAGAAGCGATTGAAAAACTGAAGGCTCAGCTCTCAGAGAAAGATCAGGCGCTTCGTCCCCAGCTCAGCGATCGGATCGCGGCAGCCCTGCGCCAGCGATTCGCCGAAATCGAGCAAGCTGCCCGCAACGTTGAGTTCTCGGTCGCCGAACGTACGGAGTTTGGTGTCCGTCTCACAAAAATCGATCGCTTTGCCGCACAAAAAGTGAGCAACGTTGAACCTGCAGAGGAGCAAGGTTCCAAGCTTGCTTTCACCGCAGAAGTCGAGGGACTGCTGTACTGCATTGTGGAAGGCAACCCCGCTCTAGCCGCGAGCCCTGTCGTGGTCAGTCACCGCCCGCCCAGGAGAGTGGGCCAAACGGAGGAGACAGGCTTTGTGCTCACATCTCCGTTCTCGCTCGACATCGCGCCGCAGGAAAGCGCCGCGGGACAATGGGTAACCTTCAATCTGTCGCCTAGAGAGGTTCGATACCCGGTTACAGTGAGCCTCGAAGGAGCCGCGACGCTGGACGGCAACGGAAACATTCAAGGAATCGAGTACACGCGAATTTCTGAAAAGGCGCCGCATTCCGATTTGTGTTCCATCCACTGATCAAAATGAGCGGAGTCAACTGAAGCTGCAAAAGAGTGCGTTAGTTCTCGGTAGCGCAACCGACCACGCCGTCGGCGGAATCGACCTGGACTCGACCGTCCACTGCGACTGACGTCACAGCTCCCGACCGGGTGAAGCTCCAGCCGCGTCGGCCAGAGTGCCCCGGGCGGCGGCGGCGGTTAGCACATTGACGGACCCGGCGCGAAGAATCGCAAAGGCGGTCAAGCGGCTTGTGGCGGCGCTCTGTAGATTGCTTCTTGTGAAGACGGAGACGCGATCGTTCTACGAGGCCGCAGTCGAGCGCACGGTCCGGCGCATCATCCGGATGCTGGACGAGGCGCTCAATTTGGATTCGCTGGCACGCGAGGCTGCGCTTTCGCCGTTCCACTTCCACCGCATTTTTCGCGGAATGCTCGGGGAGACGCCCCTCGAGATGCACCGGCGCCTACGCCTCGAGCGAGCCGCCTCGCAGCTTCTCTCCGGCGATTCCTCCGTCACGACGATCGCTTTCGAGGCTGGATACGAAACGCACGAAGCATTCACGCGCACGTTCCGACAAGCGTACGGAATGTCCCCTTCGGCGTTCCGAGAAGGCGCAGGAGATCCAAAAAGCCGTGCGCGGCCTCCGCAAACCCACCTCGCCGCGCGATCCGGCGTCCACTTCGGAGCCAACATGAGTGACCAGCCGATTCACTACCCGGAAGGAGAAACCGCAATGAACGTCACCATCGAAACCATGCCAGAGTTGCGCGTCGCAACCGTTCACCACGTGGGTCCGTACAACCGCATTTCCGAGGCGTTCCAACGCCTCGGTGGCATCGCCGGCCCCGCGGGTCTCCTTCGACCGGACGCGATGATGCTCGCCATCTACTACGACGATCCCGAGACCAAGCCGGCCGAGGAGTTGCAATCCGACGCCGGTATCACGGTCCCCGAGGGCATGCCGCTGCCCAAAGACGTCGGCGAGAAACGGCTTCCGGCGGGTCGCTATGCGCGCACCACGCACCTCGGGCCGTACGACTCGCTCGGGGATACCTGGTCGCGTCTGATGGGCGAATGGCTGCCGAAGACCGGCAAGCGCGTGGGTAACGGCTCCGGCTTCGAGGTCTACCGCAACAACCCATCCAACGCGCGCCCGGATGAACTACGGACCGACCTTTACTTGCCGATTGCGTGAACCAGACACGCTCGTGAGACATGCCCTTTCGTAGAGCGACAGCGATTGTCGACATCGGCACTCCGTCGAGGTAATTCCATCCTTCGGTTTCACGCACGTCGGTCACTCGATCGATCCTACCGAGGGATCGCGTTCACTCCAGCGTCCACGCTGTGCACGCCGTCGCTGTAGCCGATTGTCGCGGTCAAGGAGGTGCCACTCAGCGCGGCGATCATGACGCTCCCGCCAAAATCCGCCGTAGTGGCCGAAGTGAAGACGTCGCTGACGAGAAAGCGCGTCGGTGCGAGCATGGGATTATTGTCGGCAACGGTCTGATTGTCGGTATCGTACGTGCCGGGCGCCGTCACGGCGGTGGAGCGAAACAACGAAACCAATGCCGTCGAGAAGCTTGAATCGGCCCACAGCACAATCCGGGTGGCGCCACTGACGGAACTGAATGTCGCCGGCCCGCTGTACGAGGTCTTCGGACCCCTGCCCGTGGTGCCTTGCTCGACCGTCATCGAAAACGTGCCCGGCGTGGACGGAATCGCCGGCGTGCTGCCAGGACTTTTGCACCCCGCGGCGGCGAGGAGGACCACGGCTGGCCAGAGCCGAGCGAACACGTGCTCGCTTCTCATGTCGTTGACCTCCCGTGAGGACCGGGTGATTTATGCCCCCACCACCGAGATTGCAATTGCCGATTCCGAGCGAACCGGGTGAAGGC
>Ga0137388_10002017_pt1 | contig 12619 bp, 13 predicted proteins | sample 15con2h14AmetaG_FD_104644 | JGI IMG/M metagenome (GOLD analysis project Ga0137388, IMG submission 104644) | Vadose zone soil microbial communities from Angelo Coast Range Reserve, California, USA - 15con2h1.4A metaG | ecosystem: Environmental > Terrestrial > Soil > Vadose zone > Saprolite...
CAACCCTGAAGAAGGCTCTGACGATTTCGCCCAACGAGGAGTTTTTGCACACCACACTGGGAATTGTCTATTACCCGGCAATCCAAGTTCGACAATGCGCTGGCCGAATTAGGTCAGGCGGTCGAGATCAATCCAAAGAGCGCCACGGCTCACAATTATCTCGGCATTACCGCGAGTCAAAAAGGGCGACAGAAAGAAGCCGAGAAGGAAATACTTCAGGCCATCGCGAACAATCCTGATTACGCAGACGCCCATTTTAATCTGGCCGTTATTCTCGTCACGACACAACCCGCTTCAAAAGAGTTAGCCAAGCGGCACTACACCAAGGCCACCGCGCTCGGTACCCAGCCCGATCCGTCACTTGAGAAATTGTTGCAGTGACCACAAGATCGACAATCGATCTTGCGGTGGTAACAAACGAATTTAGTCTCTCGGCCAACGTGCGCTTTCTCCGCGCTTCTTTCATTGCGCTTTTCACGGCATTCGTCGGCTTCCTTCTTGCGTTCTTGGTCGGCGTTTATTTAACGAGGCTGCTGGATGTTTCTAATTTCGAAGGGCAACGCGGCTACACAACCATCTTCGTTTGCGCGCCGCTTGGCATTATCGCAGGTTTCATTATCGGGCTTGTCGCAGCCCTGCGAATTCGCCGCAGAGCATTGGAAGGATTCCTTATTGCCCAGGTTTGCTCCATTTTCATCACGCGCGTGGTCGCCGGTCTGTTGGTCGGCATTCCATACCTGCTATCGGACAAACCTCCAAGGATCGACGGCACGCGAAAAATTCCAGACCAGCCCGATGGCTGCAGCATCCAAGTCAGTCTTTACACGGATAATCGGCAAAGTCGGCTTGCTTTCATCAATTGGAACTCGATCACAAGAGATGCCGAACACCCCACCATTCCGGGAAATGTCTCGCTACTGACACACAGCAAAACCAGATCGCTTCTCGCCTCGATCGGTAACGACCTGGGCGCGTCGCAATTCATAGAATTGACACTTCCGCCCACGCCGCGGAAGGAAGACGAAACGTGGTCCGACACGGAGCGCTTCGCTCTACGCCACTGTATCCAGCCGGTTGACGACTAATCCTGTAGCGGCGGTCATAGACCGCGGCATGATTCGATTTCCAGTATGCAGCCGTTTCTTACTGCCAATTGGCGTTATCTCGCCATGCTCAATTTCGTTGTCGATCCGCGTATTCTCGCGTCGCTCGTTCCTCCTGCGACCGAAATCGATTACGAAAACGGCGAAACATTCGTTAGCATCGTTGGCTTTCTCTTTCTCAACACGCGCCTGCTCGGGTTTCCGATTCCGCTGCACCGCGATTTTGAAGAAGTGAATTTGCGTTTCTATGTTCGTAAAAAATCAGCTGACACGTGGCGGCGCGGTGTGGTCTTTATTCGCGAACTTGTGCCGCGCCGCGCCATCGCGCTCGTCGCCCGCGCTTTTTATGGTGAACGCTATGTCGCGTTACCGATGCGACATGTGATCATCGATGACGGCGCGCACGTCTCGGCGGAGTACAGCTGGCGACGCGCGAAGAAATGGGAATCGCTAAAGGTGAGCGCTGGCGGCGGGCTGCAATCCATTTCTGCCGGTTCGCATGCCGAATTCATCACCGAACATTATTGGGGTTACACGCGCGTACGGGCGGGCTGTAGCGAGTATCGAGTGGAACACCCGCGTTGGAGAGTCTGGAACGCAGATACATTCGAGCTTTGCGCTGATCTGGCGACTCTCTATGGCGAGCAGTTTGCTGAAACGCTGGCATGCCCGCCGCGCTCCGCATTCATCGCCAAGGGCTCAGCAATCACGATCGAACGCCGATCGATCCTTCTATAGCAGCCGCGACAGGTTGAGAATGGCGGTTATTTATTTCTCGCGAGCAATTGCCTCAGCACAAAAGGCAAAATCCCACCGTGCCGATAATAGTCGATCTCGATCGGCGTATCGATCCGAAGCTTCACCGGGATAGAACGTTCTTGTCCATCCTTACCTTCAATCTCAAGCGTCACATTTTTGCCAGGCTTGATTTCGTTAGACAATCCGGTAATCGAAAAGATTTCCGAACCGTCGAGTCCAAGCGATTGCGCTGTGGTCCCGTCGGGAAATTGCAACGGCAACACACCCATGCCGACGAGATTAGAGCGGTGAATCCGCTCAAAACTCGCCGCCACAACAGCCTTCACGCCCAACAAGCGCGTTCCTTTCGCAGCCCAGTCGCGCGATGAACCAGTGCCGTACTCGTGACCGGCCAGGATGATCAATGGCGTCTTGGTTTCCCCATATCTCGTCGCTGCATCGAAGATCGACATCTGCTCGCCGCTCGGTTGATGCACTGTGATCCCGCCTTCCGTGCCAGGCACCATCAGATTTTTGATCCGTACATTCGCGAATGTCCCTCGGGTCATCACCAAATCGTTCCCGCGGCGGCTGCCGTAACTGTTGAAATCAGTGTGCTCGATCCCGCGCGAAACTAGATATTGCCCCGCCGGTGACGTTGCCTTGATCGCGCCCGCGGGCGAAATGTGATCTGTGGTGACCGAATCGCCGAAAATCCCAAGTGCCCGCGCGCCGCGAATTTCCTCAATATGTCCGCGCGCCATCGCGAAATTCTGGAAAAAGGGCGGCTCATGAATGTAATCGCTCCTCTCGTCCCATTGGTAAATGTCGCCCGTGCTCGATGGAATTTCGTTCCACTTTGGGTTTTGATCGGCAAAATCGCGGTAAAGTTTGCGAAACGTTTCGGGCTTGAGCGCAGATTGCATGGTGTGCCGGATTTCATTGAGATTCGGCCAGAGGTCGCGCAGGAAAGTTTCTTTGCCGTGCTTATCTTTCCCGAGCGATTCGCGTGAAAGATCGATATCCACTCGACCGGCCAGCGCAAAAGCGACAACTAGCGGCGGTGACATTAGAAAGTTCGCTTTGATGTTTTGATGCACGCGCGCTTCGAAGTTGCGGTTCCCCGACAGTACCGAGGCCGCAACCAGATCGAATTCGTGGATTGCTTTCTCGATCTTCGGATGCAGTGGTCCGGAGTTGCCAATGCAGGTGGTGCAACCGTAGCCAACGAGATTAAATCCGAGCTGATCGAGATATTTCTGCAGTCCGGTTTTGTCGAGATAATCGGAAACGACGCGCGAACCGGGCGCGAGCGAAGTTTTCACCGCGGGATCGACGCGCAGACCCCGTTCGACCGCTTTTTTCGCAAGCAGACCCGCCGCGATCATCACGCTCGGGTTGCTAGTATTGGTGCAGCTCGTGATCGCCGCGATCAGGACGCTGCCATGACCAATGCGACTATGCCCATGCGTGAACACTTCGCTGGATTCGGCTTCAATTTCTCTCCCCGGGTCCGGCGTCGGCCGGTTCGCGACCATCTCGATTTTATTGAGCTCGTCACCCGGATTGATTCCCTGATCTTCTTTTTTATCCGTCGAAGCCATCTCGCCGTTGCGCGGCGCGCTGCCGTTCAATTCCACGAGATGCTTTTCGCGAAGATCGACATGCTTTTTGCCGTAGCCGCCATCTCTCACTGGCTTCTCGAGCAACTCGCGAAATGTCCTCCCAAGTTCCGGCAAACTGATCCGGTCCTGCGGCCTCTTTGGTCCGGCGACGCTCGGTTGCACGTCTGCCAGGTCAAGGTCGATATCGACGCTGTAATCGATTTCGCCTTTGCGCGGCATGCCAAACATATTTTGCGCCCGGAAATAATTTTCGAATACGCGGCATTGCTCGTCGCTGCGTCCTGTGGCGCGCAAATAATCCACCGATTCTCGATCGATCGGAAAATATCCCATCGTCGCGCCGTACTCGGGCGACATGTTTCCAATCGTCGCGCGGTCCGGAACCGGCAGCGATGCCGCGCCTTCGCCATAAAACTCGACAAATTTGCCGACGACTTTTTGGGCGCGCAGCAAATGTGTGATGTGCAGCACGAGATCGGTCGCCGTTACCCCTTAACGCAGCTGCCCGCTCAGGTGCACTCCTACCACTTCCGGCGTCAGAAAATAGACCGGCTGACCGAGCATTCCCGCTTCCGCTTCGATCCCGCCCACGCCCCAGCCGACCACGCCGAGTCCGTTGATCATTGTTGTGTGAGAATCGGTGCCGACGAGCGTATCGGGATAGAAGATGGTTGATGGTTGATGGTTGATGGTTGATGAAGCGGACAGCACGCCTTTGGCGAGATACTCCAGATTAACCTGGTGAACGATGCCGATGCCCGGGGGAATGAGTTGGAACGTTTTGAACGCTTGCTGTCCCCATTTCAAAAACTGATAGCGCTCGCGGTTGCGCTTGAACTCCATTTCTAGATTAAGTTGAAGGGCCCGCGCGGAACCGAAGAAATCGACTTGCACCGAGTGATCGACCACCAGATCGACAGGCACGAGTGGCTCAATGATTTTGGGGTCGCCGCCGAGTCTTTGGACTGCGCTGCGCATCGCGGCAAGATCGACAACTAGCGGCACGCCGGTGAAATCCTGCAGGAGGATGCGCGCAACGACGAACGGAATTTCCTCGTTTGCCGGCGACTTTGCCCTCCAATTCGCCAGTGTCTCGACATCTTTGCGCCGGACTTTTTTCCCCTCGCAATTGCGTAGCACCGATTCGAGTACGATGCGAATGCTTACCGGAAGTCGTGAAACTTTGCCAACGCCTTGCTCCTCCAACGCCGGCAATGAATACAGAAATCCTTCGCGGCTGTTAGCGGCATCGAATTTCCGCAGCGTCTTAAATTCGTCTTTCATTCCAGAGAAGAACAATCTGGAAACCACAAAACCAGGAGGAACAGACTTTAGTTTGCTCCTTTTCTTGGATTTCGTGGGCTCCTAATTTACCTTACTTTAGCTCCGCCAGCTTTGCTTTGATTTTGTCGAAGTTTGGCAACTGTTTTGCGTCGTCGTTGCTCTCCGCGTATTGGATCATGCCATTCTTATCGATGATGAATGCAGCGCGCTTGGCCACACCTGCCATTCCGAGATTCAGTTGCGGCAGGAACGTTTCGTACATCACCTCATAGGCTTTTGCGACCTTATGCTCGTAATCGCTCAGCAGCGGGACAGTGATCTTTTCTTTTTGCGCCCACGCTTCCTGCGCGAACGGATTGTCGCCGCTGATTCCGTAAACGGCGGCGTTCATATTGCTGTAAGCCGACAGACCGCTACTCACGTCGCACATTTCTGTCGTGCAGGTGCCAGTGAAGGCCATGGGAAAAAAAAGAAGCAGCGTGTTCTTCTTCCCGAAATTGTCGCTCAGCTTGACCTGCTTCGGTCCATCGGCGGTCTTAGTCGATAATGTAAAATCTGGCGCTTTGGTTCCAACTGCAAGTGGCATAAATGAATCCTCCGGGTTCGAGTTAAAAAGGGCCTTTCAGTATAAGATCGACATGTAATCGGTCAAAAAGTTTACGGGGAATTTCCGCCACAGATTAACACGGATTTACACAGATTATTCTAACGAATAGGAGGAGAGGCTCTTCCAATTGAATATCCGTGTTTCATCTGTGTTCATCCCTGGCTTACGATTTCCGGCTATGGAACTTTTTTGGTGGTTGTTCACGACCGTGCTGTTCGCCGTCGGTCTGATCGGCACCGTGCTACCAGTGTTTCCAGGAACGACCATCATTCTCGCCGGCGCGGTTATTCACCGGATGATGCTTGGTCCGGAGAAAAGCATCGGTTGGCGCGTGATCGTCGCGCTCGTTGTCCTGACCCTCACGACGTATGCGCTTGATTTTCTGAGTGGTTACTTCGGTGCAAAGTATTTCGGAGCGACAAAATGGGGGATGATCGGAGCTATCCTGGGCGCGCTCATCGGCGTGTTTTTCGGGATCCTCGGTTTATTTGGTGGGCCGGTGATCGGCGCGCTCATCGGCGAATTCATTTCTGGGAAACGAATGATCGACGCCGGCCGGGCGGGCTGGGGGAGTTTCCTGGGGAATCTCGTTGGAATGGTCGGCAAATTGATAATCGCGCTGGCGATGATCACGATTTTCCTCATGACGGTTCCGTCACCATTTTGAATCACGAAAGCAGAAAAAAAGGATGGAATCTGGAACCAGGAACCCAGGAAATTTAATTTTTATTTCTCTTTCCCGTTTTCCTGATTCTTTCTGGATTTCATGGCTTCCAGATTTTCGATTTCGTGCTAAAGTGCCCGTCGATGGCAGATGATCGCTGGTGAGCCGCTTTGGCTTGCTGGAGGAAAGTCCGAACACCATACGGCAGCATGCCGCGTAAAACACGCGGGCGCCGCGGTTGTAAAATTGCGGTGACGGAGAGTGTCACAGAAAAGACACCGCCGGTTCTTTGGAAACAAGGGCACAGGCAAGGGTGAAAAGGCGAGGTAAGAGCTCACCGCTCGCGAAGTAATTCGCGAGGCATGAAAAACCCCATGCGGTGTAAGACAAAACAGAGGGAGGGCAGCCGACCCGTTTGATCCTCGGGTATCGTCGCATCACGGCGAATGAAAATTCGCCGGACGTCCAGCCCCAGTTTTGCGAGTGAAGATGTCGATCTTGGCGCGTCACCAGCAAAACTGGAGCTGGATGAGATAAATGATCATCCGCGTGAGCAATCACGCCGACAGAATTCGGCTTACCGCCATCGAAATATGAAGGGCGCTTTCGGAAACGAAGGCGCCCTTCGCTTTCATCAGGCTACGGATGGCCTGAGCGTGGATTTCTTGCGGAGGAGCGGGAGGACCTTCTCTACTAATGCATCGGCTGTAATGCCGTGCTTCTTCCGCAGAATGGGAACGGCGCCGTGCTCGATGAACTGATCGGGCCAGCCGATCCGCACGACCGGCGTGTTAATCATGTTCGAATGCAGATGTTCCATCACGGCGCAGCCAAAACCGTTGTGCAAAACGTGGTCTTCGATCGTGCACACGACCTCAACGCTGCGCGCGAAGAATTCCAAGGTGCCGGTGTCCATCGGCTTGATCCAGCGCGGATTGATCAGCGCAACGGAGATTCCTTTCTCTTCAAGTTTGGCCGCGGCTTCTTCGGCAACTTCGAACATGTTGCCCAATCCGAAAATCGCCACGTCGCGCCCATGTTGCGCGACTTCCGCTTTGCCGATCTCGAGGAGTTTGGGTTCCGTTTTGATTTGCGCGCCCGTCCCTGAACCGCGCGGGTAACGGATGGCGATTGGACCGGAGTTGTAGTGCGCCATCGTCCAGAGCATATCGACAAATTCGTCTTCGTTCTTCGGCTGCATATGCACCCAATTCGGGATGTGACGCAGATAACCGATGTCGAACAGACCGTGATGAGTCGGGCCGTCGTCGCCGCTCAGTCCGGCGCGGTCCATGCAGAGCCTGACGTTTAGTCTTTGGATCGCGATGTCGTGAATCGCCATGTCGTAGGCGCGCTGAAAGAACGTGGAATAGATCGTGAGAAACGGCGTCAAGCCCTGCGTCGCGAGCCCGCAGGCGAAAAGTGTGGCGTGCTCTTCCGCAATCCCGACGTCGAAATACCGATCCGGATGCGCTTTGGCAAAATGCGAGAGGCCGGTCCCGCTCGGCATCGCCGCCGTGATCGCGACGATCTTTTGGTTGGTTTCCGCGAATTTCGCGAGCGTTTTACCGATAATTTCCGAATAGGTAGGCGTCGGCGCTGGCGCGGTCTCGCCGGTCTCCAATTTGTATTTGCCGAGACCATGAAATTTGTCAGGCTGCTTGATGGCCGGTTCATACCCTTTGCCTTTCTTTGTGAGAATGTGCAGCAGAACCGGTTCTTCCTGCGTTTTCAAAAACTCAAATGTCCGGATCAATAACGGGATATCGTGCCCATCGATCGGCCCGTAGTAACGCAGTCCGAGCTCCTCGAAGATGACGCTGGGAACAATCAAACCCTTCACGCTTTCTTCGACTTTATGTGCGAACTGAACCACGGATTTTCCGGCGATCGCCCGCACGAAATCGCGCGCTTTGTCGTGGAGGTGAGCAAAAGTTGGGCTTGCCACGATGCTGTTTAGATAATTTGCGATCGCGCCGACGTTCTTCGCGATCGACCATTCGTTGTCGTTGAGCACGACGATGAAGCGCTTGGTGTGCGCTTTCACATTGTTAAGCGCTTCGTAGCTGATCCCGCAGGTGAGCGCGGCATCGCCCGCCACGACCACGATATGCTCGTCACCGCCGCGCAAATCGCGGCCGACTGCCATGCCGAGCCCAGCGGAAAGCGCAGTACCCGCGTGACCGGCACCGTAGCAATCGTGTTCGCTTTCTGTTCGCAAAAGAACACCATTGAGCCCGACGTACTGACGCATCGTGGAAAAACGATCGAGTCGCCCAGTAAACATTTTGTGGACGTAGCCTTGATGGCTGACGTCCATAACGAACCGGTCACGCGGCGTGTCGAAAACGCGATGCAACGCGATTGTCAATTCAACTACGCCAAGATTTGGACCCAGATGTCCTCCTGTTTGTGAAAGGACTTTGATCAGCTCATCGCGTACTTCCTGCGCGAGCTGCGGCAGATCTTGTTCGCGCAGCGCCTTTACATCCGCGGGCGAGCGGATCCCATCGAGCAAGCGTGCAGGCGCGACGGCCGGCCTGGCGGACTCAGAACAGTTTGATTTCATCATTTGTGCTTTCGGATTCATCGACCACTTTGGCCGGAGCGGCCGGTTCCGGCGTCGGCTCGAAATCTTTAACTACGGGTTTGCCTACGCTGTTGCGGGCAATGATTTCGATCTTTTGTTCCGCCTTGGCAAGCCGTTCCTGGCAGATTTTTACCAGATTCATTCCCTCTTCGTAACGCACGATCAAATCTTCCAGCGGCAGTTTCCCAGACTCCATTTGCTCGACAATTTTTTCCAGGCGATCCATCGCACCCTCAAAACTAAGCTCTGTCTCGCGCTGCTTCGGTTTGCTGCTCACGGGCAAACGGGGAATTAAGCACAATTCGCCGCCGAGAAAAGGTTGGGTTTCATACCGTTCGAGTCAGTAAATAAGCCTCGCGTCGACTGAAAGTGCGGCGAATGTTCCTGCCTTTCGGATCCATGAAAAAAGTCCCTGGACTGCCGGGCCATTGGTGGCGTCGAGCAAAGGAAGCGAACCGGAGCGCGCCGCTTTCAACGCCTTTTTACGGTGTTTGGGACGGCGTGGCGCGTTTTGCGGCGGAAATTCGAGCGAACAATTTCATGGCCGAAATGATCCGGCGTCGCGATGCCTTTGGCAGTGAAGGGCTGATGGGAGCGCTCGATTGCGCAACGCTCTACGCGTTGACGCGTTGGCAGCGACCGGCGGTAGTCGTCGAGTCGGGCGGTTTCGTTGGAATGTCTTCCGCCTTTATTTTGAAGGCGCTTGTCGATGAAGGGCTCACAACGGCAAAGTTGTACAGCATCGAATGGAGTGAAGATTGCGAGCAGGGCGCGTTAATTCCGGATGAATTGCGACCGCAGTTCGTGCCGCTGCGGAGGAAAGTAGAAGATTTTGCGCGGAGCGATGAACTGCCCTCATGCATTGACATGTTCTTGCACGACAGCTCGCACAGCTATCGGCACATGCTCTGGGAATTTCGTCAATTCTGGCAACGTCTGCGCGACGGCGGACTGATCGTATCGCACGACGTGCATATTAACGCGGCGTTCCCTGAATTCGTTGCGCAGACGTATGCGCACGACAAAAAGACGGGCCGCCTAGACGTACAGCGCACCTCGCATTATGAATGGGGCCGCTGGGGCTACATCGGCTTCGCCATTAAAAAAAGTTAGTCACTGGGATTCAACCGCGGATTACGCGGATTTGAACGGATTCGGGGAGCGGTCGCCGCGGCGAGTTGGTTTCAGCGCCGTCGCCGAAACTCATGCGATTAAAGTCATGGATTAAGGTCGCAATATGTTTCGCGACACGGCAACGACCTTTCCGCGATGCTCGCCTCCCACTAATTCAATCGCGATTGGCCGGTCGGGATAGCACGAGTCCTCATCCCAAGCAGGATCGATCTTAACGACGCCTTTGGTTCCCTTTGCAACGCAAAATTCGCCAGCAGGAGTCGGGCCGGATCAATCGTACATTTCACTCTTGTACCGCGTGCGGCCTGTCGGCCTGAAAACCTTAGCAGCTGGAGCCGCTATGCAGGGTTCATTGGCCGTCACCACTCCATCTGTCGGTAGTTCATCGGTGTGCCATCCGTAATACGTGCTGTGGCCAATGCCAAATATCCACAGGACGGGAATCACGTGCGGGGCCGCTACCGTGTCGGCAGGAAGTAGCTCGGCAGCAATGAGTCCAAGCAAGACGGATTTTGGAGGCAAGCGTCCCACGCGCAATAATGGATTGCGTCAGAACTGTTGCGACGGCCCGACAAGCGTCATCCAATTTGTGCTCGATACGCGGCTGCGTCTTTCAATTGTTTCAGATCGTCGGCGCTGTCGATCTTGAGAACGAAAATCCAGCCCTGGCCGTAGGGTTCGCGATTGATTAAGCCTGGGTCTGCTTCGAGCGCTTTGTTAACTTCGACGACTGTTCCTTTCAGCGGCGCGTAAATGTCGCTGGCGGCTTTCACCGATTCGACCACGGCGATCGCTTCCTTCGCGTTCGCTTGCCGATCCATTTTCGGCAGCTCCACATAGACCACGTCAGTCAATTCCGATTGCGCGTGGTCCGTGATGCCAACGCGAATATTCTCGCCTTCGCTGCGAATCCATTCGTGGGTCTCGGTGTAAAGCAAATCGTCGGGGACGTTCATGATTTTTTGTAAAGCGGTTTCGCTTCGATGACAGCCGGAAATTTCCTTTCTCGAATTTCGATGTCGATCTGCGCGCCGATCTTCGCGTGCGGTGCCGAGACATACGCCATGCCGACGCCCCAGTTCAAGCTCGGAGAAATTGTGCCACTGGTTACTTCACCAATGCGCTCGCCGTTATCAAAGACTGCGTAATTTGGACGCGGCGGCGGCCCTTTCTCCTTCATCCGAAACGGAACGAGCTTTTCGCGGGGACCGCTTTCTTTCGTTCGCACCAAAACGTCGCGGCCGATCAACTTTGGCTTCGTCAGATCGACAAAGAATCCAAGACCCGCCTCAATCGGATTTCGTTACGGCGACAGATCGGAGCCGTTGAGTGGATAACACATTTCGAGTCGCAAAGTGTCGCGCGCGCCAAGACCGCACGCCTTGATCCCGAAAGGCTTGCCCTTCTCGAGCGCTGCGTTCCAACACTTGATCGCATCAGTTGTCCGAAAGAAAACTTCCACACCGTCTTCTCCAGTGTAGCCGGTCCGCGCGACCGAAACATTTGTTTCATCGAATGGAAGATCGACAATGTGATTTCGCGGCGGAAGATCGACGTCTGTGCCAAACAGCGCGTGAAAAAGATCGACCACGCGCGGTCCCTGAATGGCCACTCCGCCAAAATTCGCGCTACGATTTTCGATGCGGACTTCGTCTGCGGCTAAGGCGGGCGCCTCTATAGCCGGAAGATGTTTTTGCAACCAAATGAAATCTTCGTCAGTCCGGGAGGCGTTTACGACGAGCAGAAATTTTTCGTTGTCGATCTGATAAACGATCAGATCGTCTATTATTCCACTGCGTTCGTTGAGGAGAAAAGTGTATTGGCCTGTCCCGACTTGGAGCTTGTCCACATTGTTAGTCAGCATGGTATTAAGCCATGCGTGGGCACCGCTTCCCTCGACAATCAATTGGCCCATGTGTGAAATATCGAAAATACCGATGCTGTTTCGCACGGCCTGATGTTCCTCGACGATGCTCGTGTATTGCACCGGCATGAGCCAGCCGCCGAACGGAATGATTTTCGCGCCGAGCCGTACATGCTCATCGTAAAGTGGAGTTTTCTTCTGTGCAGTCTCGGTCATCGGAACATCCTAGTCGTCGGCCTTTAACTTCGCAACGCGCCAGCAAGGTAGGGACGATTGACCTCAAGCGCCCATAGGCGGCTCGAATGAACCGTCCTACCTTGAAAACAAAAGGCATGACCTTTACGCTCCGCAACAAATGACCTGGCTGGATAGACTTGAGCGACGCCTCGGTTTTCTTGGAATTCCGGGGCTGATCCGCATCGTCGTCGGCTTCAATGCGCTCGTCTTTATGCTGGTGCGGCTGAATCCGGATTTCCGTTTCGTGCTCGATCTCGATCCGGGACGGATTCGCCACGGTGAAATCTGGCGGCTGGTCACTTACATTTTTCTCCCGCAAACCGACAGTTTTTTGTGGATCGTCCTTTTCCTTTGGTTTCTCTGGTTTATCGGCCAAGGACTGGAGCAAGCGTGGGGAGCGTTCCGGCTGACGCTCTATTTTTTTGTCGGCATGATTGGTACAACGATTGCCGCATTTTTCTTCGGCGCCAGATTTTCCAACTCAATGCTTTACGCTTCCCTGTTTTACGCGTTTGCGCGGTTTTATCCGGACCAGGTGATCTACCTTTTTTTTATTTTGCCGGTGAAGATCAAATGGGTCGCCTGGGTTTCAGGTGCTTTCTTGATTTTCGGGTTCGTCGTCGGCTCAACCTCCTATCGCATGGCGCTTATCGCCGCGCTGAGCAATTATCTGATCTTCTTCGGCCCGGAAATTATTTACGAGGCACGGCACCGCAGCGAGGTCGCGATGCGGCGGAAACGCTATGTACGGCAATCTCGCAGTGAAGCCGAAC
>Ga0137388_10002019_pt1 | contig 12615 bp, 10 predicted proteins | sample 15con2h14AmetaG_FD_104644 | JGI IMG/M metagenome (GOLD analysis project Ga0137388, IMG submission 104644) | Vadose zone soil microbial communities from Angelo Coast Range Reserve, California, USA - 15con2h1.4A metaG | ecosystem: Environmental > Terrestrial > Soil > Vadose zone > Saprolite...
CAAACTGCTGCTGCCACTTGCTGAAGTAAAGAGCGATATTCGGGCGCTGCCCAATCGCTTTAGCGAAATTCTCGACTGGCAGATAGGAACCGGGCGCGCCTTTCTCGAAGACGCCCAGGTAGGAAGCGGGCCGCGTCGGGAGAGGTTTCGCCAGGGCAGGCCTGTGCCGCGGAACGGTTGGCGTGCTATAGCCCTTGGACAGCGCGATCGAGCCAACCAGGGCAGCGACGGGCAGCACGCCAGCGAGCGCAATGCCGCCAATAAGACGGACTGACCTCACCAATCCCATCGCGTCGCTTGCTGCTCCGAATTCGTGGCGGTCACCTCAATACCACTGGTGCGTGTCACCCAGCCCTGCTTGTACCAGGTAAAGATGCCGTAGAGACGGATTGGGCGTAGCACCACGGAGGTCCAGATGATCCCTGCCGGGTACATGAGCATGGAGCCGTAGCGGAAAAGGCGGCTCTCCCCCTCGCGGTGTACGCACAGGCTTCTCGGGCTCACCGCGTATGCCCAGCTGATCATCAGTATGCCGATGTACCCGACGACCCTGGCCGAGGAGGGCCAGGTAACGATGTACAGCACGGGCACGATGGCGGACACGGGAATGTAGTAGATCCCGAACACGATCCACCACCAGCTCCAGGACCGGGGAGACAGGTAACGGATGCGCCAGTAGTTGCGCACTGAGCCACCGCGCGCCCAGCGGAGCCACTGGCGGAAGTGGTGCGAGAGGTTCTCCGGGTACATGGGCAGGCAGAACGCCGACACCTGCTGGACGGTACGGCCGTGCGCCCTGGAGAACAGCGTGAGGGCGGAGTCGTCGCCGAGCTTCACCGGGCGCCCGAGGAACGTCTCGTCGAGGTACGCCGGAATGATCTCGCGGATGATGTGCGCTCGGTACAGCGCGAAGGTGCCCCGGTTGATCAGCACGTCGCCGAACACCGACTGCGTGCTCCAGGCGATGAGCTGAGAGACGCTGTTCCGCACCGCGCAGCTCATGGTCAGCCAGTTGGCCCTCTTGTTGTAAATCTCCTCGATACCCGCGACTGACGCTATGCGCGGGTTAGCGAAGGGCTTGAGTCCTTCGTCAATAGCGTTAGGAGCTAGCGTGGTATCACTATCCACCGTTATGAAAATGTCTGCTTCCGGGCACGACATGAAGGCCGCGGACTGCGCGTGTTTCTTCCCGCGATTCTTTGTCAGCTGCGTCCAGCGCACGCCCGGCACGGTCAGCCAGTGCTCACGCAACTGCGCGTAGTTACCCGATGGTCCGTCCTCGACCACGTAAATCTCGTCGGGCGGCCGGGTCGAGTTGACCAGCGACCACAGGCAACGGTCAAGCAGCTCCGGGTCCTCGTTGTAGACCGGCACCACGACGGCCACGAACAGGCTGTCGAGCTGCTGCTGCTGGCGGGGCGTTACCTTGTACGGCCGGTCTAGCCAGGACACGAACAGCGTTGCGGACGGCACGAGGAACGTCATGATCCATATCGGCATCAGCGCCCAGTAAGCGGCGTGGGTGACCACGAAGGCCAGGTGCCATCCGATGCGGACCACGACGAGCAGGAGCGACGCGGCCACGATGAACGAGATCGCGCTGCGCTTGAAGCGCACATCCGGAACGTCGTAGGTGGCGTTCAGGGCTCCTGGAGTGGCTTGCCCCGCCGCCAGCGGTACCTGAGCACCAGGATCAGGACCGCGGTAAGTCCCGCGGACCCATAGCCGATCAGCTCGAAGCTGCGGTAGAGCGCCATAGTCATCCCCTTCGGTTGGCAGCGAGAGGCGGGCTAGCCTGCGCTCGGCGTCCGCTTGGCCTTGCCGCCGGGACGGCGGGAAAGCGGGCCAGCGAGGCGACCGCTCGGAGACGCGGTGACGGCCGGGCTCGTCAGCGATGCGGAGCAGAGACTCAACGCCGAAGCGCTGTCGCGTCGCGAGCGCGTCACCAGCGCCCTGGCGTTGTACGCGGTCGTCATCTAGCGTTCCATGAACCATGACGTGCCCGCGTTCTCCTTGCGATCGTGCGGGCCGTCCGGGAAGCGCGACTGTCCGGCGGCCCGTTCAGTGGTTTAGATGTAGGTGAGACGCGCGAAGGCGCCGATAGGAGTTCATAAGTTGGAAAATCATCGGATGGGTAGCTTTCGCGCCGCAATGCGCGGCCAGGATATCCAAACGCAAGGGTCGATCGCGACCGGGATGCGGACATACGTGGTTTCCGGCGTATCCGTGGCGCCGTGTCCTGATTCCTGATAACGGGCCGGCTAGCGGCCGCTGAAGCGGCCCCGGCGCCCTGGTGTGCGCTTCAGCGTTCCTGGCCCGCGGCTGCCTGGGCTGGTCAGCCATGCCATGGCGGACGTGCCGCCGCCCATGCGCAGGCGGCCGCGCGGGACCGGATCGCGGCGCGGGGGGATGGCGTCAGCCCGGGCGGGCCAGGCCTGCCGCGGTACGGGAAACCTGATACCGGGCGAGCGGATGGCGTCAGCCGCGCGGGCCGGGCTCATGGCGGTACAGGACAGGATGCTCCCAGCCGGGCGTGATGCCAGCCGAGGCCGGGCGAGCCGCCCTCAGGGGGCGCTGAACAGGTCGAGCGCGTTGGTGCCGCCATTAACGAACAGCAGGCCCTGGCCGCCGGGCAGGGTCGTCACGCCGAAGAGGTCGCCGGCGCCGTGCGGCACCAGGGTCACGGTCGCCGTCTGGCGGCCACCGGGAGTGATCTCGATCGCCCTGCCGTCGTTGCCATTGACGGCAATCAGGTCACCATCCGGGGCAAGAGTGAGCCCAAGCGGGCCGCTGAGAGTTCCGCCGCTTGTGAGGGCTACCGGCCTGGCTGGCGATGTCCTTGTCATCGCGTCCGGGATAGCCGAGATATTGCTGCCGACCGTCGACACCACGTAGAGAGTGCCGCCCCGGCCGAGGGCGAGGCCGGTCGGGCCCTGGACGAGCGCCGCCTTGTCCTGGCGCCAGGGGAAGCCGCCGCCGACGACGGTGATGCCCGTCATCCGGGGCCGGGCGCCAGGCGCCAGCGAGATGTCCAACCGCACTACCGTGCACACGCCGGACGGAGGCGGTGCCGAGTGGTGACTCCCGGCCCGGCTGAGCACGTTCGACACGAACAGCGCCACATGACCGGGCCCGGCCCGCATGGTCATGTCCCATGGCCCGTTGATGTCCTTGTTCACCCAGGTCTCTACGGGTTTCCCGTGGCTGTCGAGCACGATGATGCAGCCGGCGGGGTTCGTGGCAGGCAGTGCACCGCCCCTGACGGTGGGCAGGCTGCCCATGGCCACCCAGCCGCCTGGCAGCACCTCAAGTCCTGTGGTCAGGCCGATTCCGCCAGGACACCGATCGGTCGCGGGCAGCGCGCCGAGCCGGGCGAAGGCCCGCCTGGTCCCGCCCGGGGAGATCTCAACGATGGTGGTCCCGGTCCCCTGCACGTTGGCCTTGCTGTTGAAATTGCTGACCAGGATGTCGCCGCGGACCAGCCTGCCGGCCGTCTGCGGCACGACCGCGATCCCGTAGGGGTTGACGTCGCCATTCGCAGGGACGGTGCTGGCGATCTGGCGGACGGTATGGAACCGCAGCAGGTAGGGACGCTGCCCGGCGTGGTTCGCCCGTACCGGGGAACCGGCGGCAGTGGTGTGCACCGTTGCCGAGCATGCCGCACCCCCGAGCATGACGGCCGCTAGCATCAGCAGAACCCGGCAGTGCTGTCCGGTAGTTAGCTGCACGAGGACCCCCTGTCGACGCGGTCTCGACGTTCCGTAGTCAGACCGATACGAACAGTAACGGCTGGCAGGTGGGGCAGGTTCACCGGAATTCGACGCCCGCTACCGCCGGATGCGAGAACGCCAGGCGGGGTAACGCAGGCCGGGAACCGCAAGGTGCGCCGTGCCCGGGCCTGGACGCCCTGACCGCGCGGGAGCGCGAGGTAGTGATCCTGGTCGCCTCCGGGCTTTCAACGAGGATCGCCGCCCGGCTCTACCTGAGCACCTCCACCGCGAAGACCCACGCCACCCGGGCGATGGCCAAGCTCAGCGGCCGGGACCGGGCCCAGCTCGTCGTCGCAGCCCACGAGTCCGGCCTGGCCGCGACAGTTGCCAACCCGGCCCGAGCAGCAGCGCGTGACCGGCCCGGCAGAGCAGCGACGCGGACTGGTCCATGATCCCGCTAGGCACGCCGACAAGGTCGTTCTCGGCCCGCTGGGCGATGGTGACCAGCTCGGGTCGGAAGAACGAGTGGCGTGTACGGCGGTTCGGGGCGGTGGCTGGTGAACGGCTCCTCCGGTGGCCTGGTGGAGCTCATCATCGAGCCACCCTCCTATGCTCTCAGCGGGTGGGCTAACTTGTTCGTCAATAAGAAGGTGAATTCGCTACCTGAGCCTCGTCGACCCCGACGGCTTCATCGCCGAACTCGCCGCGCACGGAGTGAACATCAACAGCAGCCAAGACGACGCGGAGGGCGATATGGCCGCCAGGCAGTGGGGCGTTCTCAGCAAGCGCAGCCGCAGGCTAGTCATCGTCGCAGCAGTTGCCGAAGCCAGCCTCAAGACGGCGGCACTCGTCGACATCAAGCGCCGGCCAGCAAGCCAGATCCGGGGCTCGAAGTGGATATGGGCCGCGGTTGTGGTAGTCGTCAACTCCTTCGGGGGCGCGCCACTCTCATACTTCGCCTTCGGACGGCGGCGGCAGCCTAGATCCCAGCCCGACTGAGCGGCCTGTCACGCCACGTCGAGGATCGCGTTCGCCTCGTCGTTGGTCAGTTGCACCGAGCCAGCAGCGATGTTGTCCGCGACGTGCTGAGCTGACCCGGAGCCGGGAATCGGCAGTATCTGCGCTGACCTGGTCAGCAGCCAGGCGAGCGCGATCTGGCGCGAGCTCACGCCGTGATGGCGTGCGGCGGTGAGAACCGGCGGCATCCGCTCGGCGTCCTGGATCGGCGCCCAGGGCAGGAAGACCATCGTCTCCTGATCACACAGGTCGACCATCGACTCCGACGACCGGTCAGAAATGTTGTAGCGATTCTGCACCGATACGACCGGAGTGAGCCGCTGCGCCTCGCGAAGCTGGGCTTCGGACACGTTAGAGAGCCCGATGTGGCGGATCTTGCCCTGATTCTTGAGCTCGACCAGCGCGCCGATGGACTCCGCAAACGGCACCTTCGGGTCCGGCCGGTGGAACTGGTACAGCGGGATCTGGTCCAATTTGAGCCGTCGTAGGCTGCCATCGCAGGCCTCGCGCAGGTGCTGGGGTCGCCCGTCAGACTCCCAGCGCCCCGGGCCCGGGCGGAGCAGTCCGCCTTTGGTGGCGATCACGAGATCATCGGGATACGGGTAGAGCGTGTCGGCGATCAGCATCTCGCTGACCTCCGGGCCGTAGGAGTCGGCCGTGTCGATGAAGTTGACGTCCAGCTCGACTGCCCGCCGCAGCGCTGCCTGGGCCCGCTCCCTGTCGGGCGGCCCTCCCCAGATGCCCTGGCCGGTAATCCGCATTGCCCCGAAACCCAGCCGGTTCACCGTGAGGTCGCCGCCGATGGTGATTGTGCCCGCCGCTGCCGCGCTTGGCTGACCGCTCATGGGACACCTCCCTTTCAGTCGGCTTCAGCTTCTCGCAGCAGGCCGCGGCGCCGGCGGCTGCCCCGGGTCATGCCACGTTATCGAGGACGCCGTCAAGCGCGAGGCCGGGGCCGACAGGCGCCACGTCAGGGTAGGGGTATCCGATCACGAGGCGGGGGATCTTTGGACCCGTACACTTCGGTGGAGGAGGCTAGCGCGGCGAAGGCATCGGCCGTGCCGGGGTCTTCAGGGTAGCGAGCCACCTTGTGGTATCGCCCCTGCTTTGGCGAGTAACGACGCGGGCCCGGGGCCGGTTGTCCTGGGCCGGGGAGCGGTGATGCGGGCAATCGTCGTGCGCCAGTTCGGTGACGCCGAGGCAATGCAGGTCGGCGAGGTGGAATTGCCGCAGCCGGGCAGGGACGAGGTGCTGATCCGGGTGCTTGCCGCCGGCGTTGGGCCATGGGATGTCTCCTTGCGCCGCGGCGGGCTGGGCGGAGCGTTGCCCTACATCCCTGGTGGTGCGTTCGCCGGCGTCGTCGTGGGTGACACCGGCGCCGACGCCGCACTTGACGACGGCGCGCCGGTCTACGGCTACCCGGGCCTGACCGGCTGCTACGCCGAGTATGTGGCGTGCCCCGTCGAGCAGCTTGCGCCGATCCCGGCCGGGCTGCCCGTCAGCAACGCGGCAGCGACGCCGATCGACGCGCTGACTGCGGAGCAGGGGCTGACCGACATCCTGGCCGTTGGCGCCGGTGACCGTATCCTGATCACTGCGGCAGCGGGCGGGCTCGGCCACTTTGCCGTGCAGATCGCCCGGGCGCTGGGGGCGTCCGTCGTGGCAACCGCAAGCCCGCGGAACCATCAGTTCGTGCACAAGCTGGGCGCGGCCGTGGTCATCGACCACACCCAGCCCGACTGGCCTGACCAGGTCCGTGACGTAACCGACGGCGGAGCCGAACGAGTGCTGGCATGCGCCGCACCCACCCTGAGAGGCGCGGCACGTGCCGCACGAGACGGCGCCACGATCGCCACCCCGGTACACGCTGAGCTTCCTGCCGCGGAGCGAGTACGTTGGCAGCGCTACGACGGCAAGCCGAGAGGCAGTCGCCTGATCCGGATGGCCCCATGGTTCGACGACGGATCGCTGTCCGCACACGTGGCGGCCAGGTACTACTTGCAGGACGCTGCGAAAGCGCACCGCGAGGTGGAGCGGGGCCACACACGTGGCAAGATCGTCCTGATCGTCGACGAGGACCTCGCCGCGGACCTGGGGGTCTGATCGCTAGCCATAGACGGTCTAGCCGAGCAGGTAGCGGCGGTTAAGCGGGACCTGCGAGACTGGCTCGGCTCTCAGGACGCGTCCCTGGAGGCGGACGGTCCCATCTGAGGGGTCCACCTCCACGGGGGCGCGGGCCGTGTTAGCCACGAGGGCATCGCGCCGGACGGATCGAGTGTCCCGCACGGCCACGAACCGGCGGCGGCTCCCCAGCCGCTGGCCGATGCTGGCAGCGACCGCCGACGCCGACACGAACGTGGCAGACAGTTCAGGCGAGGCTGTCCCCTGCCCGGCCCAGTGGGAAGCGTAGCGGCGGGGTTCGGCTCCCTCGACCGAGGCGTTCCCCGCTCCGGTCGGCCCCCAGGCGAACCAGCCGCCCTTCAGCACCAGTTCCGGGCGGACACCGAAATGCGTCGGGCGCCACAGCACGATGTCGGCGAGCCGGCCGGGACGCAGCGATCCGACCTCCCGCTCGATGCCGTGCACCCGGGCCGGCTCGGCCGTGTACTTGGCCAGGTAGCGCAGCACACGCTCGTTGTCGTCATGCCCGAGATCGCCTCTGCGCGGCGTCGCCCGGCGAAGAGGAGACCGGGCGGCGGGCGCGTCGGGCCACCCTTGTCCGAGCTGGGTCTCCCGCCAGAGCTTCATCGCGTGCGCGAGTTGCCATGTCCTGCGGATCGTCTCGCCGATCCGTCCCATGCCCTGGGAGTCGCTGTTCATGATGCTGATCGCGCCGAGCTCGTGCAGCGGGCCTTCGGCGGCCATGCTGGCCGGGTGGATCCGCTCCCGGGCGCTCTCAACGTCCTCCGGGATGCCAGCCGACCCACCGTGCACCAGGAGGATCATCTCCAGGTGCTCCGCCGCGGTAGCCAGCCCGTAGGGGATGGTGGGGGTGGTCGAGGAGCACACCACGCTCGGCTCACCGACCATGCCGATCAGGTCCGGAATGTGGCCGCCGCCGGCCCCTTCCACGTGGTAGGCGTGGATGGCCCGCCCGCCGATCGCTTCGATGGTCTCCTGCAACTCGCACGACTCGTTCAGCCCGTCGGTGTGCAGGCACACTGCCACGTCGTGCTGCGCTGCGGCCCGCAGGGTGGCGTCGATGATCTCCGGGTAGGCACCCCAGTCCTCGTGGATCTTTAGCCCGCAGGCGCCGGCTTCCAGCACGCGTTCGGAGTGGCCCGGGACATCAGTGCGGGCGCTTGCCTGCAGGCCGAGGTTAACCGGCAGGAACTCGAACGCCCGCAGGGTCTTGTCCATGATGTAGGGCGGCTCTTCGAACCCGGCCGTGATCAGCGTCGTGATTCCGCTGGACAGGGCGACCGGGACCAGCCGCGGCGACATCAGGTGCACGTGGCTGTCGATCCCTCCGGCGGTGGCGATCAGCCCGTAGCCGTTGACCGGCCAGGTATTCGGCCCGATCACCAGCTCGACACCCGCGGTGATGTCCGGGTTCCCGGCCCGGCCGATCCCGGCGATCCGCCCCTCCTTGATCCCGATGCTGGTCTTGACGACACCCAGGAAGGGGTCGATCACTACGACGCCGGCGATAAGCATGTCCAGCTCGCTGTCCGGCGTCGCCCGGTCGAACTGCGCCTGGCGGGAGCGGAAGTTCTTCGCATACCCCCACACCGGCTCGTCACCGTAGCCGACGTCGTCGTCCTCAACGCGCACCCGCAAGTTGGTGTCCGCCAGGCGGATGAGGTCGGCGGTCGTCGGGCCGAAGCGCCGCGCGTACCCCTCGCGTGAGAGCCTCACGGGCAGCTCACCGGGCCGGCGTCCCTGCCGGGACCTGCTGGGTGATGCAATGCGGCCCGCCGCCGCCCTCGTGCAGCGTCCTGCCCGGCACCGAGACGACCTCCCGGTCCGGGAACGCCGCCGCGATCTGGGCCAGGGCCACCTCGTCGTCAGGGGAACCGGCGACCGGAACGACGACAGCGCCGTTGGGGAGATAGAAGTTCATGTACGAGATCCCGCCAGGGGACCCGCAGTCGAGTTCGATCACCTGCAGGCGCCGGCCACCCGCATCGGTTGCCTCGGCCGCCCGGCGGATGTTCTCCTGCCCGCGGTCATGGTCGGGGTCGGCCTGGTCGCCCGGCGCGTAGATCATGACCGTGCCAGGCCGAACATACTGGGCGATCCCGTCGATGTGGCCGTCGGTATCCCGATCGGCGGAATGCCCCATCCCGAGCCACACCACCACCTCAGCGCCCAGGAAGTCACGCAGCCCCCGCTCGATGCCGCCGCGGGACAGCGTGGGATTGCGGTTGGGGTTCAGCAGGCACTGCTCGGTGGTGACCAGCGTGCCCTCCCCGTCCACGAAGAAGGACCCGCCCTCCAGGATGAACGGGGCCGCATAGCGGCGCATGCCAAGATGGGCGGCGAGGGCCGCCGGGACCGCCGCATCGCGGTCGTACGGCAGGAAGCGCCCGCCCCAGGCATTGAACCGGAAGTGCACGAGCGCGAGCCGACCGCGCGGGTCGCAGACGAAGATCGGTCCGTTGTCACGCATCCAGGAGTCGTCGATCGGGACCGGCAGGATCTCGATGCCGCCCCCGCACTGGTCGCGGGCCTCTCCAGCCTGGGCCGGATCGGTCACCATGATCACGGGCTCGAAAGCCGCGATCGCACGCGCAACCGCGGCGTAGTCGCGCCTCGCGTCGCCAGCGAGAGTCCCCCACAGGTCCTCGCGGGTCTGCGTCGGCCACTCCATCAGGCACGCCTGGTGGGGCGCCCATTCGGCCGGCATGGCGAACCCGTCCTCACGTGGCGTGGTCACTGTCGTCTCCGTAGCGCACGACTTCGATCTCCTTAACCTCGCCTGGACCCCAGCGCACCGAGGAGCCCGCCGGAATCCCCAGCCGAAATCCCCCGGCCGCTGCACGATCGAACTCCAGCCGCCGGTTCGCCCGCCAGAACGGGTAATGGGAAGAGATCCTGACTGGCCGCCTCGACCCGTTTCGCACCGTCAGCCGTCGGCGTTCCCTCCCTTCGTGCAGCTCGATCGATCCCTCCGGGTGGCGTGTCGCTCCCGCCGCCGCCACTTCCCCCGGCGCTCCCCAGGGCCGGCGCAGCACCACAAGGCGGCTGCCCTCCTCCAGCAGAACCTCCAGGCGAATCTCGTCCACCAGGTCCGCCACAAGTGGCAGCAGATCACCTGGTGAGACCGCACGCCGCCCCGCAGCCAGCACATCATCAAACGAGCCACCTGCGCGCGCAGCCAGGTGCATCTCATCGCACGCCAGCGCCACCGCCTCCGGCGCATTCAGCTGAAGCCGCATGGCGATCGAGCGGCGCGCCAGCTCCGCAGCCATGAACACCCGCAGCCGATCCTCATCTGCCGGACTCAGGTACATCGCTCACGTCCTTGGTCGCAGCGGCCGTTGTGTATGATCCCGCTTCTCGTGATCGACATCCACACCGCCACGCGACGCGCGGCCCGCCGTTCGCGAAAGGCCGGGCGGACGCGTGCTATGACACCGTTCGAGATTGAGTGGGAGCAACGACGATTCACCCGCCGGGTCGGGGTGTGGTCAGCACTCATCGGATGCCGACAACACGCTCGGCCTTGCTCGCGCGAATCAGTATCGGAGGGCACCGTTCCTTAGAATCAGCAGACGGTGCTCGGCCTGCGCCATCCGGCCTTCCAGGCCCGGCTGACTGGCACTCAGGACGGGATGAGCCTACGGACGTCACCATCAGGACCGCCGCAATCGCAGGAGGCATGCTCGTTGCGTTGCTCACCGCCGGATGCGGCACCCAGCCGGCCAGTTCGCATCAGGTCACCGTGCAAGGCTGCGCTGACTATGGTGTGTACGCGATCGACCATCACATCACGGTGACGCGGACGCCAGCCGCATGCCGGGGGCTCAGCAAAGCTCAGATCAGTCAGGCTGCCGCCTGGGCCATTAACAATGTCGTTGGAGGCAGATCGCATAAGCCTGCCTGGCGGAAACTGACGGCCGAGGTCGCCCCCCGCCTGGCATACATGATCACAGCGCCCCAGCCCGCACCCTCCTTACCGCCGCAGACGTATCAGCCGGCAGGCGGCATGCCGCTGCACGAAGGCCGCGGCAGTGCCGTCGCCATCGGCTTGGCCGCACTTGGGGCCTGGCTCGTCACAGCAGGCAGCGGCGCGTACCTGCTGGCCTCCTGGATCATCAGCAACGGTATCCGCCGACAGCGCACGCCGGCGACAGGTGCCCCGCCGGCTGTGCTCCTCGGACACTTTGGACTAGCCACCGCCGGTCTAATGGTGTGGGTCATCTATCTGATTGCCGGCTGGACAGCCCTGGCCTGGACCGCGGTGGGGCTGCTCCTTCTGATTGCCGGACTCGGCTTCGCCATGGTGACCCTCGGGCTCCCCGGCAACCAATCTGGCGCCGTCGACGTCCTCGCCGGCGCAGGTGCACCCGCAACGCCAGCCCGCGGCCGGGTACCCGTTCTATTCGTCGCTGGCCACGGCCTGCTCGCGGCGATCACTGTGCTCCTGGTCGTGCTTGCCGCGATCGGCACGGGCGGAGGCTGACATGGCCCTGGCCGCCCTTCGGAACACGTCCTTGAAGCCGCACGTGATGCTCCCACGCGCGTCCGCGGCGTGCAGCGTCACCAGCGCCGCCGCCGGCTCCGTTCGATAGCGGGCTTGAGTGGATTCAGGAGCGATCGCAACTGCTCGCCGTCCAAGCGCTACCTCGCTGCACGAGCCTCCTGGCCGGCGATCCGCGCCGACGGAGACTCTTTATGGTGTTATGTTCTGGTTGATGTGGAAGAGGTTATTGGGATCGTACTTCCGCTTGACTTGAACCAACTGATCATAGTTCTGGCGGTAGTTGACCTGAATCTTGCCGTAATCGTCGTCCTGCATGAAGTTGATGTATCCGCCCGGCTCCGAATACGGGGCCATTGCTTGGTAGTAGTCGCGCACCCATTGGATCCGCTCTGCATCCTTCGCGGGATCGTTCCACGCGGCCAGGAACACCATCCCGTACGTGGCCTCACGATAGGCAAAGGCCGTGTCGCTGGCTCCGACACGATGGCAGGCGCCGTTGATGGGATAGAGGTGCATCGTCGCGCTCACCTCGGGAACCCGGGACCCATGTTCGACATGAGCCGCGATGGCGGCCTTGGGCAGCTCCTTGACGAAGGCGCCCTTCCAGTAGGCACGGATCCCCTTGGGGTAGAGTCCATCGAACGCACCGTTCAGCGCTGGATACGGGAGCGGACCCGTCCCGTTGGCGACGATCGGAGCGACATCCATGAACGGTTTGAGGACTTTCTCCGCCTTGTCGAGCGGGCCGGCCCAGTGCACCACAGCGAGCGCAAGGGTGTCCCCGTGCCGGTTCTCGGGGATGAATGGCAGTGGTGGGGCGATCTGAAACGCTGGGAAGCCGCCGAATTGCTCGGGTGCATCCCGTATGAATTCGTCGAACATGCGGAGCAGCGACTCGGCGTCCTCGAGGTTGTAGAAGATCGGTCCGGCAAACACCTGGTCGACTTCGTGCAGGCGGTATTCGAGCGACGTCACGACGCCGAAGTTGCCGCCCCCGCCGCGAAGCCCCCAAAAGAGATCCTCGTTCTCACGCTCGCTGGCGGTGACGAATTTCCCATCCGCTGTGACCACATCGGCTGAGATCAGGTTGTCGATCGACAGGCCGAATCCACGTGCGAGGTAACCGATGCCACCACCCAGTGTGAGGCCTGTGATGCCCGTGGTCGAGATGATGCCGCCCGTCGTCGCCAGGCCGAAGGCATGCGTCGCGTGGTTGAAATCGCCCCACGTGGCTCCGGC
>Ga0137388_10002026_pt1 | contig 12601 bp, 11 predicted proteins | sample 15con2h14AmetaG_FD_104644 | JGI IMG/M metagenome (GOLD analysis project Ga0137388, IMG submission 104644) | Vadose zone soil microbial communities from Angelo Coast Range Reserve, California, USA - 15con2h1.4A metaG | ecosystem: Environmental > Terrestrial > Soil > Vadose zone > Saprolite...
CTCCGTGATCCGCACCGTAGCGGCGAAGTCCGCCATGTGTCCAATGCATAGAACGGAGGATGGTCATCAGCTATGCTCATGGCCGTGGAGATCGACCAGGTCGAGGCATTCGTGGCGATCGTTCGCGGCGGCGGCTTCACGCGGGCCGCGTCGCTCCTGCATCTCTCGCAGCCGGCGGTGAGCCGGCGCCTCGACCTGCTCGAGCGCGAGCTCGGCGCGCCGCTCTTCGAACGGATCCGGAGCGGCGTGATCCTCACCGAGGCCGGCCGGACGTTCCTGCCCCACGCCGAGGGAGTGCTCGCCTGCATGCGAGACGGTCTCGACTCGGTCCGAGCGCTGCACCAGGTCGATCGGGGAACCATCACCCTGGCGCTGGTCGGAACCCTGGCGAGCACGACGTTGACCGGCTGCCTGCAGCGCTTCCGCGAAGCGCACCCGAGGGTCGAGCTGCGGCTCAGGACCGCGCTCAGCCAGGAGATCAGCGTGCTGGTGCGGCGTGGTGACGCGACGCTCGGGCTTCGCTACGGGGGAGACCCGCACCCCGAGATGCTCTCCATTTCGATCTACGACGAGCCGATGATGGTCGTCTGCTCGCCGAGCCACCGGCTCGGCCGGCGTCGAAGCGTCGCGCCGTCGGCACTCGGCGCCGAGCGGTGGGTCGCGTTTCCCCCGCGCAACGACGCCTTCTACGATCCGTATCCGTGGTCGCTTCAGAATCGGCTGGCCGCGTGGGGGCTGAGCCCGGCGGAGATCATCCCGATCGACAGCCTCACGGCGCAGAAGCGGATGGTGGAGGCCGGCTTCGGCCTGGCGCTATTGCCGGAGAGCAGCGTCGACGAGGAGCTGCGCACGGGGACGCTGCGAGCGATGCGGACTACCGGAACGCGCGTCACGATCCCGGTCGTGCTGATCCATCGCCGGCGCGCGTATCTGAGCGGGGCCGCGCGGGCGCTGATGGCCGAGCTCACGGCGTGGCCGAGCCGCCAGACGCCGCCGCGTGCGACGAACGGTTCGGTGAGCCGCCGAGCGCGTGGCAATCGAGGGACCGGGGGCGTCGCAGCGAAGTCGTGCGCTCTGGAGCCCGGTGGAGGGGTTGGACCAGGGCACCTTGCCCGGCGAGGGAAAACTTGAGTCACCGCATCGGATGCTGTTTGTATGTGGGGTATATGCGAACCAACGAGAGAGCCATTGGCAGCGCCTAGCCGGAAGCCGAGTCGTTCGGAGCCGAAGCCGAGTCGTTCGGAGCCGAATCCGCCCGCCGCGCAGCCCAAGCCGGCGGTCTCCGCCGTCGAGATGGGGGCTCGCCAGCGGGAGATCTCTGTTTCAGAGTTCTTCACCAAGAACCGGCACCTTCTCGGCTTCGACAATCCGCGAAAGGCCCTGCTGACTTGCGTCAAGGAGGCCGTCGACAACGCGCTCGATGCCTGCGAAGAGGCCGGAATACTCCCCGACGTGGTCGTCAAGGTGGAGGCGGTCGCCAACGGAGGGCCGCCACCTCCGGCGAGCCAGGCGAGCCGCTTTCGGATCACGGTCACCGACAACGGTCCGGGCATCATCCGCCAGCAGATTCCGCCGATCTTCGCGAAGCTCCTGTACGGGTCCAAGTTCCATCGGCTGCGCATGAGCCGCGGCCAGCAGGGAATCGGCATCTCGGCGGCCGGCATGTACGGGCAGCTCACGACCGGCAAGCCCGTCCAGATCATCTCGCGCACCAGCGCGAGGGCGCCCGCCCATTTCTTCGAGGTCCAGATCGACACCAAGAAGAACGAGCCGCTGATTCTCGAGAAGAAGCAGATCGACTGGGAGTCGCCGCGCGGCACCCAGGTGACCATGGAAGTCGAGGGCCGCTACCAGAAGGGCCGAGCCTCGATCGACGAGTACGTCGAGCAGACCATCATCGCGAATCCGCACGTCAAGCTGACGTACCTCACGCCGGAAGGAGAAACGAAAGAGCACCCGCGGACGTACGACCAGATCCCCGAATCTCCCCGAGAGATCAAGCCGCATCCCTACGGCATCGAGCTCGGGATGCTGCTCAAGATGCTCCAGGACACGAAGAGCCACTGGCTCTCGGGATTCCTGGCCGGTGATTTCAGCCGGGTGTCGCCGCGTCTCGCCGAGGACATCTGCAAGACCGCGGGCCTCTCGCCGCGCGCGCGTCCGCGAGACGTCCACGGGCAGGCCGCCGAGAATCTCTACAAGGCCATCCAGTCGACGAAGATCATGGCGCCTCCCACCAACTGTCTCTCGCCGATCGGCGAGCGGGCGATCCTTTCCGGCTTGTATCAGCAGATCAAAGGGGATTTCTACACGGCGGTGAGTCGACCCCCGGCGGTCTATCGCGGCAACCCCTTCGTGATCGAGGCGGGTCTGGCCTACGGGCGAGGGCCGGAGCAGGGGCAGGAGAGCCAGCCGAAGAAGGCTATCCCGCTCGCGGAGGGCGAGACCGACCAGGGCGACGACAACGAGCTCGCCCGCGTCATCCGGTACGCGAACCGCGTGCCGCTTCTCTATCAGCAATCGGCCTGCGTGATCTACAAGTCGGTGCTCGACACGACCTGGCGCAACTACGGCGTGTCTCAGTCCCGGGGCGCGGTCCCGGCCGGGCCCATGGTGATCTTCGTCCACATGGCCTCGGTGTGGGTCCCGTTCACCAGCGAATCCAAGGAGGCCATCGCCGAGTACGACGAGATCCGCAAGGAGATCACCCTGGCGCTGCGCGAATGCGGCCGACGGCTGGGCGCGTTTCTCAGACGGCGCGAGCGGGCCCACAGCGAGCAAAGTCGGCGCGACATCTTCGAGCTCTATATCGAAGAGGTCGTCGAGTCGTGTAACCGCCTCAAGGGTGGCCGGTTGCCCGTGGCGAAGCTGAAGGAGCAGCTCCAGAGGATGGCCTTGAAGCGGACCGGAGGCCAGAAGACGGACGAGCTCCTGGGCAAGAACGGAAGCGGTCCGGAAGGTCTTCCGCATTCGATCATCGTCACGCCCGAGGGTATCGAAGGAGAAGTTCCGGGATTGATCGCCACCGCGTCCCCGGGCGCGTCCGCGAACGGAAACGGACGTCCCGACGAGGAAGAAGCGGGCGGCGAGTCGTCGAAGGAGCCGGAGAAGGGCCGACGCCACGCGAAAGCCCGACGCGGGAGCGCGAAGCAGGCCGGGCGCGAGCGGCAGACCGGGCGCAAGCCACGAAGGGCTCGTGCGGCCGCCAAACCTACAGCGCGCGCCATGCGCAGGAAGGCCTAGGACACGCAGATGGCCGCGAAGGCCCGGAAGATCACTACGGTCGAGAAGAAGCTCGTGAGCGTGGCCGACGTCGTCATCACCGCGGCCCAGCGGCGCAAGGATCCCACCCTCGCGATCCCGGTCCGCTCCCTTTCGAACATCACCTTCGACGAGCGCAAAGGCCTGATCGAGCTGGGCAAGCGGAAACAGGCGCGCTCGTTCTTCAACGTCGGGATGGCCAAGAAGTTCATGCAGACGGTCCTCGTGGCCGACGCCCTCTGCGAGCTCCAGCGGGCGAATCTCACGACCTCGCTCCGGGAGATCTACTACCGGACCAAGCACACCATCAAGAACTCGCACGAGAACACGCTCGACACCCAGGACGAATCGGACCCGCTCATCGAGGACCTGGAGGTGACCCTGGCGGCCCTCCGGGAAGAGTTGCACGTGCGCGCCGAGAACGCCGGCTCCATCGTCGGGCCGCTGGTGCTGGTGGACGACGGCGACCGGGTGGACTGCGCGAGGCTCGGGAAGGGCGGCTACTCGGTGCCGTCCATCGTCGAGCCGGAGTATCTCGAGATCAGACAGTGCACGGCCGACTTCGTCCTGCTGGTCGAGAAGGGCACCCAGTGGAACCGGCTCTCGGAGGACAAGTTCTGGAGGACGCACAATTGCGTGCTGCTGACGGGAAACGGCCAGCCGCCTCGCGGCGTCCGGCGACTGGCGCGACGGCTGCACGACGAGAAGCGGCTCCCCGTCTACGTCCTCGTGGACAACGACCCGTGGGGCTACTACATCTACTCGGTCATCAAGCAGGGCTCCATCAATCTGGCGTTCGAGAGCCAGCGCATGGCCATCCCGAAAGCGAAGTTCATCGGGCTCTCGAGCGCGGATCCGGAAGCCTACGAGCTGCCGCGCAACGTCGGCATCAAGCTGAACGACAAGGACATCGCGCGCGCTCGCGAGCTCCTCGGCTACACCTGGTTTCAGAAGAAGGACTGGCAGACCGAAATCAAGCGGATGCTCTCGAGCGGGCTCAAATACGAGCTGGATGCCCTCGCCAACAAGGACTTCCAGTACCTCACCAAGAAGTACCTTCCCCGAAAGCTCAAAGAGAAGGATTGGTTGGACTAGTCTCGGGCGCTTGGCTATTGTCCTCGCGAGGACCGAAGCCATGCCGCTCGTCTCGTTTCACGACGTGCAGAAGACCTACCGCTCGCTGCAGGGCGTCGACTACCCGGCGGTAGAGCACTTCAGCATCGACATCGAGGTCGGCGAGCTCTTCTGCCTGCTCGGTCCCAGCGGCTGCGGCAAGACGACCGTGCTCAAGATGCTCGCCGGCTTCGAGGCCCCGACGGCAGGCCAGATCCTGATGGACGGTCGTCCGGTCACGGGCGCCAGCCGCGACCGGGGTGTGGTCTTTCAAGGCGACGACTCGCTCTACGGCTGGCTCAGCGCGGTCGAGAACGTCGAGTTCGGGCTGCGCATGCGCCACGTGCGCAGGGCCGAGCGGCGCGAGCGAGCCATGAGCTACCTGGAGCTGGTCGGCCTCAAGGGCCAGGAGCAGAAGTATCCCGCCGAGCTTTCCGGGGGCATGAAGCAGCGCATCCAGATCGCGCGGGTGCTGGCGAACGAGCCCAAGATGCTGCTCATGGACGAGCCGTTCGCCGCGCTGGACGCCCAGACGCGTTCGCTGATGCAGGTGGAGCTGGCCAACATCTGGCGGGCCACGCGCACGACGGTCCTGTTCATCACCCATGACATCGATGAGGCGGTCACCTTGGGTAAGCGCATCGGCGTCATGTGTGCCGGGCCGCGATCGCGGGTGAAGGGCGTGGTCGACGTGTCGCTGAACGGTGCGCGCAGCCGCACCGACGACACGTTCCTGCGCTACTACAAGCAGGTGTATGAGATGATCCGCGACGAAGTCGCCAAGTCTCTCTCGCGTGCGGATTAGGAATGCGCCTGGCGCGACGACTGTGGACCGTGTACGGAGGGTACGCGCTGGGGTTTCTCAGCTTGTTCGTGGTCTGGCAGCTGGCCTCCGTCTACCTTGTCAGCTCCGTGCTGTTTCCGCCACCGACGGTCGTCCTTCGCAAGGGCCTCTTGCTGACGCGCAACGGCGTGTTGCTCGAGCATCTCTCGGCCAGCCTCCAGCGCATCCTGGCCGGCTTCGTCGCCGGATCGCTGTTGGGCATTCCCATCGGTCTGGCGATGGGCTCGTTCCGGTCCGTGCGCAAGCTGCTGGAGCCGTACACGGAGTTCCTGCGCTTCATCCCGTCGGTGGCCATGATCACGGTCGCGGTGATCTGGTTCGGCATCGGCGAGGCGTCGAAGATCTTCCTGATCATCTACACGACGATCTTCATCGTCATCCTGAACACGGCCGCCGGCGTCGGGGCCATCGCGCCCAACAAGATTCGCGCGGCCGAATCCCTGGGCGCGACGCGGGCCCAGATCTTCTTTCACGTGGCGCTCCCGGCGACGGTTCCGTTCATCCTCACCGGGATGCGCCTGGCGATGGCCAATTCCTTCACCACCATCGTGGCCGCCGAGCTGATCGCCGCCAACGACGGGCTGGGCAAGATGCTGTGGGATGGGCGGTTGTTCATGCTGGTCGACGAGATCTTCGTGTCCCTGGTCACCCTGGGGCTCCTCGGTTTCGTCACGGATCGCATGTTCCGCTGGAGCATCTATACTTTCGCGGGCAAGTATTCGCCGGCGACCTAGCGCGTCGCTCGGCGTGGGCGCGGGCGTCGGTCCCGCGCGCATGCAACGTCACGTCGTATCGGGGAGGGGAGCCGTCATGCTGACACGTGGTGCGCAATGCCTGCTCGTGCTGAGCTTGCTGGTGTGGAGCGGTACGGCGCGGGCGCAGACCAAGATGACCATCGCCACCGGAGTCGATCCGGTGTTCTCCGCCTACTACGTGGCCCAGCAGGCGGGCCTCTTCAAGAAGCACGGGCTCGACGTGCGCATCAACACGGGGCCGTCCGGCTCGGCCATGGTGTCCTTCCTCATCAACGGTCAGATCGAATCCGCCTTCGGCTCCGAGATCGCCGGCGTCAGCAACCACAACCTGGACTCCAACGTGGTGGTCGTCGCGCAGGCCACGCGCCTCGTGCGCTGGATCGCCATCGTGGGCCGCAACATCGACAACCTCGATCAGCTGAAGGGCAAGAAGATCGGGGTAGCTCGCGGCTCCGGCGGCGAGGTGTTCTGGCTGGCCATGCTCGAGAAGCTCAAGCTCAACGCGGCGGACTACACGGTGGTCAACGTCGAGGCGCCGGAGATGGTGGCGGCCCTCGAGCGCGGCAACATCGACGCCTATGCGGTGTGGGAGCCATGGGTGACCCGCGGCCTGGCGGCCATCAAGAACACCAAGGTGCTCAAGGACCAGGAAGGGATCCTCGAGCAGGGCGTCTACATCTACATGAACCTCGGATGGATCCGGAAGAACCCGGAGCAGGCCGAAGGGTTCGTGCGGGCCCTCGTCGAAGCGACGGACATCATCAACAAGGACAGAAAGCGCGCCGCCAAGGACGTGTCCGATTTCCTCAAGAGCCTCGACCCGCCGCTGGTGGAACAGCTCATGACCAAGCTCCGCTTCGAGATGACCCTGGAAGATTTCACCATCAACATGTTCCGGTTGGCCGAGACGCAGCTGAAGCAGCAGGGCAAGCTCACCAAGCCCCTCGATCTGGGCGCCTTCGTGTACCCGGATCTCTTGCGCAGGGTCCAGCCCAAGAGCGTCAACTACAAGCCGTGAGCTCGCGCATCGCGGCCCGCGCCGCCCGCTGCCGGCCATGAGGCGATCGCTCTCGCAGAGCCCGGGGCGCGTCTTCTATGGCTGGTGGATCGTGGCGATCGGCTGCGTCCAGGACGCGGTCAAGGGCGGGACGTTCAATACCGGATTCACCCTCTACTTCCTTCCGGTCCTCACCGAGCTGAATCTCAGCCGCGCCGCGACCTCGCTGCCGTTCTCGCTCTCCAAGCTCGAGGCCGCTCTCGGAGCGCCGTTCGTCGGATACCTGATCGACCGGTTCGACGTCCGGGTGATGCTGGTCGTGGGGACGCTGCTCGCGGGGCTGGGACTCATCCTGCTCTCCCTCACGCACACCTACCTTCTCTTTCTCCTCGTCTTTATCGGCCCCCTCAGCTTCGGATTCCAGGCCGGGTTCAACCAGGCGACCTTGGCGGCGGTCAACCACTGGTTTCGCCGGAAGCGTGGCCTCGCCATGTCCATCGTCCAGACCGGCCAGGCCATCGGCGGGGTGGTGATCTTTCCGTTGGTCGCGCTGGCCGTGTTGAATCTGGGCTGGCGGATGGCCTCGGTCCTGTCCGGCCTCGTCGTGTTCATGCTGCTTCCACTCGTCCTGTTCATCCGGCGCTCGCCGGAGAGCATGGGGTTACTGCCCGACGGCGAACGCTCGAGCTCGCAAGATCCGACCGCGTCCGGGCTCACGCCTCCACTCAGCGACGCACGCGAGTTCACCACCAGGGAGGCCCTACGAACGCCGACGTTCTGGCTGCTCGCGGCATTCCACGGCCTGCGCAACGTTCCCTATGCCGGAGTGACCGTGCACCTGGTGCCGCTCCTGGTCTGGAAAGGGCTCGACGAGCCGGCCGCGGCGTTCTACGTCGGGCTCACCGCGCTGGCGACCGTCGTCATCCGGCCGCTGACGGGATGGCTCGGCGACCGGCAGTCGAAGCAAACGATCGGCGCCGTTGGGGTCTTGCTGGGCGCCGCCGGTCTGGTCGTGCTGACGTACGGCGAAGGGGAGTGGTGGGCGCTCGTGCTCTTCGCCGTCTTGTTCTCGTTCGGTGACGGCGTGAACTCCGTGACGTGGGCCCTGGTCGGCGACGTCTTCGGTCGCGCCCACTTCGCGACGATTCGAGGCTGGATCAGCATGTTCCAGAGCTTCGCCTCGATGCCAGCCGCCGTGTTGACCGGCTGGATCTACGACCAGACGCAGAGCTACACGCATGCGCTGATCGCGTTCGTGATCTGCTACGGCGTGGCCGCGGTCGTCCTGTGGCTGGTTCCGCACCCCACGCGGCCCGCGCGGCTCGAGGTCACGGCCAGTCAGGCCCTGAGCGTCTCTAGAACTTCGCGCTGATCTTCGCGCCCTTCGAGGTCTGGCACGCGCCGCCGCCGCCGCCGCGCATGCCGGCCTCCGCGGCGTCGAGCGAGAACTGACAGAGCATCGTGCTGCCGCGGTCACCTTTGAGCGTCGCGATCGCCTTGTTGACATGTGCGCTGACGAAAGCGACCCGGTCCCGCGCCACACCCCACATGGTGTCGTCGATCTCGCCTCGGGCGTTGGCTGGCTCGTCGCCTTCCCAGGCCGGGTCGATCCGGCCCCGGGACATTCCCTTCTTCACGACCGTGTACTTGCCCGAGAACCGTTCGCCGTCAGGCATGACGGCCGCCATCGTTCCACTACCGCCGAAGAGTCCCGATTCCCAGCTCATGGTCAAGGGCGCCGCCTCTTGACCGGCCACGGAGACGCGCCCGGTCACCGGCCCCGAGGCGCAGCCCACGATCCCGACCGCGAGAAGCGAGATCAGCATCACGCGGATCGGGTTGGTCTCCATGCGGTCCTTCCTCTCCCGGATCATGCGCACCGTTCCGGCTTCGCTTCGGCATGCAGAGGTGAACTTCAGGTGCGAGGCGATGATAGACGATCGCCGCCGGCGACGGAAGCGGACTTCCGGGTACGCCGCGCTACCGTCCGCCGGCGAGTGGACCGCGATCGAAGAGCGGGACCGTACCGGGCGCTTGAACGCCCTCGATCGAGAGGAGGCGGAGCTTTGTTCTGATTCCGCCGCGCGCGGAAAAGCCGCCGATCTTGCCGCCCGCCGCGAGCACGCGGTGACACGGCACGACGATCGAGAACGGGTTCTGACCGAGCGCGGACCCGACGTCGCGCGCCGCGCCGTGCTCGCCCAGCCGCGCGGCGATCTCACCGTAGGTCAGGGTCGCGCCCGGCGGAATCGCGCGCGCGATCTCGTAGACGCGGCGGTTGAACGGCGGGACCTGTCTCATGTCGAGCTCGATGAACGAAAGATCTTTCGCCTCGCCGCTCAGGAGCGCGACGATGCCGTCGAGCGCGCGTTGCACCACGGGCGGCGCCGGCGATTCGTGAGCGTCCGGGAATTCGCGATGTAGCCGTGCCCGCGCCGCCGAGTCGCTCGCCTTCGGGAGCTGCACGCTCACGATTCCTCGGTCGCCCCACACGATCCCGCAGGTGCCGATGGGTGTGTCGAAGAGGAGGAAGCCGAGATCCGTCACGACGCTCGCTGCCTCCACTCTCGGATCTGAGCCGTGTGCTCGCGGTAGTGTCCCGCGCCGGCGCCGTCGAACGCCTCGCGCGCTCCGCCGCCCGGCGCGAAGTGTGGCTCCGGCACCGCCGCGGCGGCGCCGACGAAGCGCCGATGGGTCAGGTCGAGCTCCGCGCGAACGTCGGCTGCCTTCACGCCCGCCTTCCGGTCGACGAACCGCGCGTTCCACGCATCGAAGTCATCATAAGTCCCCGGGGGGTACGGTGCCTCCCCCTTGGCGATGTTCCCGAGGGCCGGGATCATCGCCTCGTGCCAGCCGGAGATGTGGATCAGGATCTCGCGCACCCCCCAGCTGCCGAGCCACACGCGGCGCATCTCTTCGTCGGTCAGGCCGTCGATCGCCTGACGAAGCTCGATGAACGCTTCCTCCGCCTGCCCAAGCATCGTGCTCCTGTCGCTCATCTATCCCTCCCGCCCGAATTGGTCGCTACGTCTCCTGAGACCCCGGCCGGGGTCGGGTGTGAAAGACCGGGATGGAGCCCTCCGGCCAGCCCTGGTGGCCTGGTCACGGTCGGTCCATTCCTGGCCGACAGATCGGTCAGAAATCGGCCGACCGAGCTGATGGAACCTACCCCCTGGGTCCGATAAGTGCCCGCCAGATCAGAGATCTCGTTATTGTCCGGAAATGGTCTGTGTTTTGCGTCTTTCCAGACCCAGGAACCCGACAATGACGCTCGACTTCGGCATTCCATACCCTATCGGTGCGGCGGCTCCCGGTCGTTCTATGTCGGGGGCTCGGCGGGCGCTCCGGCTCAATCGTTGCGCACGGTAGCGAGCGTGGTCGGCACGCGGCTGGCAGCGAAGCCCTTCGTCATCGCGCTGCTCGTGATCGCGGTGCTGACGGTCGTCGGGTTCCTGAGCTTCCACGCTGTCGGCAATCTCGTGTCCGTCAATCGAGAGATCGCGACCCGGACCGTTCCGGCGATGCGCCTGGCCGCGTCCACCCGCGCGGCGATCACCCCGCTGGTCCGGCTCGAGATGCGCGCGCTGGTACTGGGCGACCCCGGCTACGCGATCGCATGGAACGAGCAGGCGGCGCGGGTGGCCGAGGATCTCGAGCGCCTCGCCGGATACGCGCAGAGCACGCGTGAGGCCGAGCAGCTCGTCGCGGCGCGGGCCGCGTTCGAGCGGTACCGCGGCGTCGTGGCCACGGAGCAGGAGCTCCTTCATCGCGGCGACCGAGCGAGGGCCCTCACCCTGACCGACACCGAGGCTCGGACGCTCGCCGAGGAAGTCCAGGAGAGCCTGGACGGGTTGATGGCGGCGATCCACACCCGGGTCCTGGCGGCGCAGGCGGAGGCCGCGCGCCTCGAAGGGCGGACCTGGACCGGCGTGCTGATCGCGCTGGGAGCGGCCGTCGGCCTGGCGCTGCTCGTCGCGCTCGAGAACGCCCGCCTGCACGCGGAAGCCCAGCGCCACATCCAGCAGCTGCTGGAGCAATCGCGGCAGCTCCTGGAAGCCAAGGTGACTGCCGAGCAGGCCAGCCGGGCCAAGAGCGAGTTTCTCGCCTCGATGAGCCACGAGCTCCGCACGCCGCTCAACGCGGTGATCGGCTTTTCCCAGGTGCTCGCGAACAAGACGTACGGAGAGGTGAACGAGCGCCAGCTCGAGTATCTGACGTCGATCCTCGCCGGAGGCCGCCACCTCCGAAAGCTGGTGGACGACGTGCTCGACCTGGCCAAGGTCGACGCCGGCCACTTGACCCTCGATCTCACGCGCGTGGCCGTCGCCGAGGACATCCCGGAAGTCGTGGGCGTCGTCCAGGCGCTCGCGCAGCAGAAGAACATCACGGTGACGGTGGAGGTGAAGGAGCCCTTGCCGGAGATCACCGCCGACCGGATGCGCGTGCAGCAGATGGTCTACAACTTGTTGAGCAACGCGATCAAGTTCACCGACCCGGGAGGACACGTCACCGTGACGGTCGACACGCTCTTCCCGGGCGGCGCGAGCGGCTCGTGCGCGCTGCGGATCAGGGTCGCGGACACCGGAATCGGCATCAAGCTGGAGGACCAGGCCCGGATCTTCGACAAGTTCGAGCAGGTCGACTCCTCGTCCGCCCGTGAGCAGGAAGGAACCGGGCTCGGCCTCGCCTTGACGCGGAAGCTAGTCGAGCTTCACGGCGGCCAGGTCGGCGTGGAGAGCGATGGCATCAAGGGGCGAGGCAGCCTGTTCACGGTGCTCCTGCCGCTCGCGCCCCCCGCGCATCATCCCGAAAGCTGACGCGTCCCGCCCCCTTCGCTCAGGACAGCGCCGCGGGCGCGGGCAGCCGCTCGTACATCCGATGCACGTCGGCCCCGTGGAAGCGCGCTACGTGATTGGTCGGTGGTAGCGGCTCCGTGTAGAAGAACTCGGGCAGCTCGTCGTCCTTCTCGGTGAACCCGGCGCGGCGATTGAACTCGTACTCCAGCCGGAGCGCGTCCCGCCCCAGCGGTTCGAAGAAGTCCTTGGTCAGGCTGGTACCGTGCGCGGCGTTGAGCGCGTTGACGAGGAACTCCGTGTTCGGATTGGTGACGCTCATGCCGAAGATGCAGAGCCCCAGCGAGTCGTTGGCCGCCACCCGCGCCTGGTGGGCGAGGCTCTGCTCGACGATCTGCTCGGCGTTCATTTCTCGAGTCTTCAGCCGCGGAAGATTGCCCGCCGTGTGGTCGGCGCCCTGCGCCGTCGCCATCATGGTGACGCCGGTGGCTTCGACCACGCGTGGGTCGTAGGCGCTGATCGCCTGCTTCTTGATGACGGGAACACGGCGCACGTTGTAGTGGGCCCCGACGCGCGCCGTTCCCTGCGCCCAGAGCCGCCCCTGCTCGCTGCCCCGGCGCATCTCGGCCATGCAGTCGGCCATGAACTTCACGTCGCCGAAGGCGCCGAGGCCGGCCTCCATCAGCACCGCCAGGGTGGCCCCGAGCTCGATCGTGTCGACGCCGAGGTCGTTCGCGAGGAAATTCATCTGGGCCAGGTCGTCGGGATCGCTCAAGCCGCAGTTGGTGCCGAGGAGGCCGAGCGTCTCGTACTCCACCGGCGAGACCACTTCCTTGCC